>OJRI01001406.1_pt1 | contig 12629 bp, 10 predicted proteins | sample 1599151 | NCBI WGS metagenome assembly OJRI01 (sample SAMN03922457, study PRJEB24848) | human gut metagenome | isolation source: stool sample | host: Homo sapiens | place: Germany | collected 2009-11
TGTCAATGCTGTCTGCCACGTTACCGTATATATCGCCTGTAGTAATCTTGAGGAATACCTCTTCAAGAGTAAGCTCGCTCGACTTCATCATAAGCAGTGCGTAGTTTCTTGACGCAAGACGCTTTGAAACCTCACGGCGGATATCCGTACCGGGCTTTGCGTTTAAGAAGTACTCGCTGACGCCCTCTTCAACATTCTCCCTGTTGACAAATACCTCGTCCATACCGGGGATAGATGAAAGGAGCTTCTTTACGTCAGCGGGAGCGCCCTCGCAACGTATAACAAGCTTGTGGTCTGCGGACATATTTCTTGCAAGGTTGTCTGCGCTGTCGTTAGCAACGACCTTGCCTCTGTTGATGATAACTATCTTATCGCATACCGCCTGTATCTCGGGGAGTATGTGACTTGAGAGGATAACCGTATGATTCTTGCCGAGCTTCTTTATAAGAGCTCTTATCTCGATTATCTGCTTGGGGTCAAGTCCGACCGTAGGCTCGTCAAGTATTAGCACGGGGGGATTTCCGACAAGCGCCTGTGCAAGACCTACACGCTGTTTGTATCCCTTTGAAAGATTCTTGATAACACGATCCTTGACATCGGTTATCTTTACAAGGTTGCAGATCTCCTTTAAATGAGAGTTGATCGGCAGCTTGCACTTTTTCAGTCCGTATACGAACTTAAGGTATTCCATTACCGTCATATCAAGATATAACGGAGGCTGTTCGGGAAGATAACCTATCATTTGCTTAGCTTTTACAGGCTCTTCAAGAATGTCTATACCGTTTATCTTTGCCTCGCCTTCGGTTGAGGAAAGGTAACCGGTAAGGATATTCATAGTAGTTGATTTTCCTGCACCGTTAGGTCCGAGAAAGCCGAGTATCTCGCTTTCTTCGGCAGTGAAAGAAATGTTGCTGACCGCTGTTTTAGAGCCGTAACGCTTAGTCAGATTCTTTACTTCTATCATTTTCTGCTCCTTAAAATGAAGTATCCTGCAGGGCACACTGCCCTGCACGCATCTGCTGTAATTTTAACTTGTACAGGTGAAACCTGTGTGACAGTACGGTGTAATTATCGCTTTGCCGTCATTTTATCCCGGTCAAGCTGGTTTTTAAGCTCGTCCACGCTTTCAAATCGTCTTTCCGGACGGATAAAATCAAGCAGTGATACCCGCAGTGTCCTGCCGTAAAGGTCACCGTCATAGTCCATTATATGTGTTTCCGCAAGCGGACTGTCCTTGTATCCGACAGTTGGTTTTACGCCAACATTGGTAACGGACGGCATAGTCCTGCCGTCAAGATAAGTCACGCTCTTGTATACGCCGAACTTTGGCATAACTATATTATCGGGGAAAAGCTGATTTATAGTCGGGCTGCCGATAGTCCGTCCTATGCGGTTGCCCTCTATGACCTTGCCCTCAATCGAAAAGTTATAACCGAGAAGCTTGTTTGCCCTTGCTATTTCACCCGATTTTATCAGATTTTTGATCGCCGTTGAATGTACAACACAGCCGTCAAGACTGAACGGCGGTATTATGACGACCTCTATACCGTATTCACGGCACAGTTCTTTAAGCTCGTCAGCATTGCTTCCGCCGCCTGTGCCGAGCCTGAAATCAAAACCGCATACAACGACTTTTGCGTTCATTATCCTCACAAGAACTTTTTCTATAAAGTCCCGTGCGGTATAGTCGCACACCGAATTGAAATCGGGAGAGTAGATGTATTTCACACCCGCCTCATCGAGTTTTTCAAGTTTCATATCGTTTGTAAGCAGATTTTCTATCTTTTCCCTTTTCGGCAGTGCAGTATCGCTGTGAAATGTGAACATTGCCGGACAAAGTCCGTCATGCCTGAAGCATTCCTCAACGACCTTCATATGACCTGAATGTAAGCCGTCAAAGAAACCGAGCGCCGTTGCTGTCGGCGGGATAGGTATTATATTTTCAGTAATGTCGATCAAGAAAAAACCTCCGTGTCCCGCATTATATGGGAAAAATCAGGATATTATGTTGAGATAGACGCTTTTAAGTCCGTTCTCTTCGTTTACCTTTGCAACACCGATGAATGTATCACCGTGCTTAAGACGTAAACGAGTGTCTGCGGGATATGATATGCCCATTCTGCCGCAGTCAAGTATCATACCGTTCATGAACAGCTTTTTCTGTGCATCGTCAAGGCTTACTTCATCATAGCACGAGAAAACACGCTCTGTCGGCAATACAAGCTTTGCTGTGTCCTCAGGCGGCATATTCCGCAGTTTCTCAATATCATGACAGTCTGAAAGGGTAAACCCTGCCGCCATTGTACGACACAGCGATGTCATTATTGCACCCGTGCCGAGCTTCTTTCCTATATCGCTTATAATCGTGCGGATATAAGTTCCCTTTGAGCAATGGATATCAAGAGTACCTGTCCTGTTTTGCCTGTCATAATCAGATAATTCTATCGAATAGACAGTAACGGGACGGGCGGCACGCTCGACCTCAATGCCCTGCCTTGCAAGATCATAAAGCCGTTTGCCGTTTATCTTCACCGCAGAATACATCGGCGGCATCTGCATTATATCACCCTGCATAGCCTTTACCGCATCGGTGATTTCCGCAAGCGTCACCGGCTTTTCGTCCTCAGTCAGCACCTTGCCCCATACGTCCTCGGTATCGGTAGTTACTCCGAGCCTGAACGTTGCACGGTATTTCTTGTCGCTGACCGGATTCAGGTCAGCTGTCTTTGCCGCTCTGCCGATATATATCGGCAGAACGCCTGTCGCCATAGGGTCGAGTGTACCGCCGTGACCGATCTTTCGTGTTCCTGCGGCTCTTCTCATTATTGCCACAACGTCAAACGAGGTGAAATCCTGCGGTTTATTGATACAGATTACGCCGTTTATCGTATTTATTTCATTCATTCGCTTTCAGCGCCTTTTCAAATACGGGGAGCAGCTTTGCTCTTACAAACTCCATACTACCCTCGATTGAACAGCCTGCCGCTCTTGCGTGACCGCCGCCGCCGAACAAGGCGCATACACTGCCTGCATTTATCGGCTCTGCCGTTCTGACTGAAACCTTGAATGTTGTCGGACCTTTCTGCTTTACGGTAGCGCCCAGTATTACGCCCTCGACCTGTCTTGGCAGACTTGCAAGTCCGTTGAAATCTTCGCTGTCGACTCTGCCCGCAAAGCGATCCATAAGCTCGCTTGTAAGCCACACTACGGCTATCTTATCATCACAGAAAAATTCCATACCCTGTGTTATTGCCTGCTCAAGCTCCAGCCTGCCCTTTGACTTCATATCAAACAGCCTGTAGTTGATATCCGCTACGTCAAAGTCATAAGCCATCAGCTTTGCGGCAATCATATGTGTTTTTCCTGTAGTGTTGGAATATTTAAAGCAGCCCGTGTCGGTGGCAAGTCCCGTATAAAGGCAGGACGCTATTTCTCCGTCAAGCCGTGCGTTCATTTCTTCCGCTATCTGAAAAATAAGCTCGCAAGCCGCAGCTGCGTCAGGATCGACAAGAGTATACTCAGCAAACTCCTGCCTGCTCTCATGGTGGTCTATCGCAAGGAAAATCCTGTCACCGTATACTGCATCAAGGTCGCCGAGCAGTTTTCTGTCGGCAACGTCAACGCTGACTACAGTCTTTTCTTCAAAGCTCTGCTGTATTACCGTATCACGCAGATACTCCATACGGGGCGCTATCTCGTCCGCACACATAACCTTTGCACGTTTGCCCATCTTCTGGAGCATACCGCAAAGTCCGTATGAACAGCCCAGAGTATCGCCATCGGGGTTTGCGTGTGACAGTATCAGAAAATCATCATTGTTTTTCAGTATCTCTGCCGCTTTTTTTACGTCTGTTATCATTGACCTTACCTTTCGTCGTCGCCGTTATCACCGGTGTCGGCGGGCTTTGGCAGTTTACTTATTACCTCGCTGATATGCTCATAATAATCCATAGAGTTATCCGGAACAAATATCAGCTGAGGGAGCTTACGCATCTTCACACGCTCGTTTATTCTTCTCTTGAAAAAGCCCTCAGCCTTTTTAAGATGCTCGGCAACAGTCTTTGTTGTCTCACCGCCCGCAAGCGTTGTGATATAAACCTTGCAGTAGGATAAATCGCTTGTCAGCTCACAGCGTGATACGCCGACCATTGCCTTTGCTACGGCGCTGTCCTTTATATCACGCATAGCTGTGGAGATTTCACGCTTTATATCCTCGGCAAGTCTTGCTGTATTGAAATTTGCCATTAATCTCTGTACTCCTCGGTAACAAACGCTTCAAAGATATCGCCTTCCTTGATGTCGGTGAACTTTTCAAGCGTGATACCGCACTCGTAGCCTGCGGCTACTTCCTTCACATCGTCCTTGAAACGACGTAAGCCTGCTATCTTATCAACAGCAACGATTATGCCGTCACGGACAACTCTTACCTCTCCGTTTCTCTGTACCTTACCGTCAAGAACATAAGAACCTGCTACTATGCCGACGCTCGACAGCTTCATTACCTGTCTTACTTCTACACGGCCCGTATCAACTTCTCTGTACTTGGGAGCAAGCATACCTTTCATGGCTGTCTGCATTTCTTCTATCGCATCATAGATTACTCTGTACAGTCTTATATCAACGCCGTCACGCTTTGCATTCTCGGCGGCAGCAGGATGAGGTCTTACGTTAAAGCCTACTATGATAGCGCCGGATGCCTTTGCAAGCATAACATCGCTTTCTGTTACGGCACCTACCGCACCGTGAATTACTTCTACCTTTACTTCCTCGTTTGAAAGCTTTGACAGTGACTGTGAAACAGCTTCTACAGAACCCTGTACGTCTGCCTTTACTATGATGGGGAGCTTCTTCATTGAACCTTCTTCGATCTGTGAGAACAGATTATCAAGGCTGACCTTCTTATAGAGCTTGAACTGTTCTTCCTTAGCGTCGAACTTTCTCTTTTCAACAAGCTCTCGTGCAAGCTTTTCATCTTCAACAGCCGCAAAATCGTCGCCTGCGCTCGGCACTTCCGCAAGACCCATGATTTCAACGGGAACAGAAGGACCGGCTTCCTTTACGGTTCTGCCCTTGTCGTCACGCATTACACGGACACGTCCTACAGCAGTACCTGCGATTATTGTATCGCCTGTGTGGAGCGTACCTGTCTGTACAAGAACAGTAGCGATAGGACCTCTGCCCTTGTCGATTCTCGCCTCGATAACAACGCCCTTTGCAAGTCTGTCGGGGTTAGCCTTAAGTTCAAGGACATCTGCCGTGAGGTTGACCATTTCAAGCAGTTCGTCTATACCCTCGCCCGTTTTTGCAGATACGGGAACGCAGATAACATCGCCGCCCCACTCTTCGCATACAAGACCGTGCTCGGTAAGCTCCTGCTTTACCTTATCGGGGTTAGCCGCCGGTTTATCCATCTTGTTTATTGCAACGATGATCGAAAGATTTGCCGCTTTTGCGTGGTTGATTGCTTCAACCGTCTGAGGCATGATACCGTCATCAGCCGCAACAACGAGTATTGCAATATCTGTAGCAAGCGCACCTCTTGCACGCATAGCGGTAAACGCTTCGTGTCCGGGTGTATCAAGGAATGTGATATCCCTGCCGCCTGCCTTTACTCTGTAAGCACCGATGTGCTGTGTGATACCGCCTGCCTCGCCTGCGGTAACGTTTGCGTTTCTTATTCTGTCAAGAAGCGATGTTTTACCATGGTCAACATGTCCCATAACAACAACGACAGGTGAACGGGGCTGTAAGTTCTCGTCTGTATCTTCAACTTCTTCAAACAGACGTTCTTCGATAGAAACTACTACTTCCTTGGTTACCTTTGCGCCGAACTCTTCGGCTACGATACAAGCCGTATCATAGTCTACGGACTGGTTTATCGTAACCATTACGCCCAGACTGAACAGCTTCTTTATAACGTCTGCGGCTGTAACCTTAAGACGTGACGCAAGCTCAGATACGACTATCTCATCTGGAACCTGGATCTCAAGCTGTTTCTTTCTTGCCTTTTCAAGCTCAAGACGCTTCAGCTTCTGAGCCTCGGTTTCCTTCTTCTTGCTGAACTGCTGTTTGCCCTTCTGGGACTTCTGGCTTATCTTCTGCTTCTTTGTGTAAGCGTCGTTCTGTCTTCTGTTTCCGCCCTCTGTAGACGCAATTGTTTCGTACTTCTCATTGTACTTATCAAGGTTTACATAGCTGCCTCTTGTATCAACGTGCTTTGTGACCTGCTCGCCTCTCTGTACAGCTTCACCCTTGACGTGCTTTGTCGGAGGTGCGTTCGTCTTGATATTTGCAAGGTCGATAACCGGCTGTGCAGGAGCGGTCTGCTGTGCAGGCTTTGAATCTCTGCGGTCGTTTCTGCCCTGGTAACCGTTTCTGTTATCGTTTCTTCTGTCATTGTTACGGTCGCCGAACTGTCTGTCGCTGCGGTCGTTGTTTCTGTCACCGTAAGGCTTCCTGTCGCCGAACTGTCTGTCATTACGGTTACCGTTGCGATCACCGTTTCTGTCGCTGTAAGGCTTTCTGTCGCCCTGCGGTCTGTCGCTACGGTTGTCACTGCGATTATTGTTGCGGTCGCCGTAAGGCTTTCTGTCGTTACGGTCATTTGCGGGCTTTCTGTCGGCAGGCTTGTCGTTCTTTGCTTCAGGCTTTGTTTCGGCCTTGGGCTCTGCCTTTATTTCCGCCTTTGCCTCAGCCTTGACTTCTGCCTTTGCCTCAGCCTTAGGCTCTGCCTTTACTTCTGCGGACTTAGCCTGTGCTGCTTCGGCTTTTTCTGTTTTTACTGTCTTATCATCAGCCTTTGCCGCTTCCTTCTTAGGTTCGGATTTCTTTTCGACCTTCTTTACAGGCTTTTCTTCCTTCTTTTCAGTCTTGGGCTTGCTTGCCGACGCAAAATAATAATTGAAATTGTTCACCTGGTTGCCCTGCGAATACTTTTCAAGTACAACAGAAAGCTCTTCTTCGGAAAGCGAAGCCTGAGATTTCTTCTGTACGCCGAAATATTCCTGTACAACTTCTGTAATGTCGTTTGTCGAAACATTAAGGTCTTTTGCCAGATCGTTTACACGATATTTTTTATCCATTCACTGATCCCCTTTTTGGTCAAATTTAAAATTGTATATATAAATCGGATCTACCGCTTATTTCCCTGTAAGGCTTTGGTATAAGCCCTCATCGAGAACGGCAAGTACTCCTGTGCGCTTTCCGATAACGTTTTTGATCTCGTCCATCGTATTTTCGCACACATAAAGCATTGTTTCGTACTTATCGCAGAAAAAGCGCATTTCCTTCTGCGTTTTTTCCGATACGTCCTTTGCGATAACCACGCCGGCTATCTTTGATTTCGGGTTTTTAAGTTCATCGCATACAGGATCGAAACCGTGTATGAGCTTTCCCGACTTTCTGCAAAGTCCGAGCGTACTGAGAAAATTCATTGCCGTTACTCACCATCGCTTTCTTCAATACTTTTCAGCAGTTCAAGATATATCTCCTGCGGTACGGCACATTTAAGAGAACGTTCAAGCCCTCTTTTCTTCTGTGCCGCCTCAAGACAGCTGCGGCTCTTGCAGACATATACACCGCGTCCTGATTTCTTGCCCGTAAAATCGAGCATAAATTCTCCCTCCGGCGTATGAACTACTCTGACAAGCTGTTTCTTGTCTTTCATTTCGTCACAGCCTGCACATTTTCTCATTGGTGTCTTTTTTACTGCCAAAGCGACTCATCCTTTCACGGAAAATGAATTATTCCTCTGCGGAAGCTTCCTCTTCCTCTGCCTTTTCCTGCTTGCTCTCTATTCCCTCATAGAAACCGCTTTCGGGACGTATATCTATCTTGAAGCCGGTGAGCTTTGCGGCAAGCTTTGCATTCTGACCCTTGTTGCCGATAGCAAGCGAAAGCTGATTATCGGGAACTATAGCCGTGCATGCCTTAACCTCGGGGTCGGGTATCTCCACTCTGATAACATCACTGGGCTTGAGCGCCTGTGCAATGAATTCCTCAGGCTTTTCGCTGTAGAATACAACATCCATCTTCTCTCCGCCAAGCTCGGCACATACCTTGCTGATACGCTGTCTGCCGGGTCCTATGCAGGCGCCGAGTGCGTCAACGTCGGGGTTGTTGCTGATAACGGCGATCTTTGAACGTGAACCCGCTTCACGGCTGATAGCCTTAATCTCAACAGTACCGTCATATATTTCGGGTACTTCGCTCTCAAACAGGCGCTTAACAAGCTCCTTGTTTACTCTTGAGATCTTGAGTGTAGGTCTGTGATCCGTTGCAGAAACGCCGGAAACATAAACCTTTACCATATCGCCGGGCTTAAGTACTTCGCCGGGTATCTGTTCGCTTCTGAACAGCGGCACTTCGTTACCATTGAGGTTTACCGTTGCGTTGCCTGTTCTGGGCTCTGTCTTGAGTACAGTGACAGTAACCGCTTCGTCCTGAAGTCCGCCCCACTGTGCAACAAGCTGTTCACGCTCTATCTCCTTAAGTCCCTGCTTTATGACCTGCTTTGCCGTCTGTGCGGCAATTCTGCCAAAATGCTGCGTATCCAGCTTTATCGCTACTATATCGCCGTAATCCAGCTTTCTGCGGGTGTGGGTCTTTGCCTCTTCCATCGAGATCTGGTTTGCATCGTCCTCGACCTCTGCGGCAACTTCCTTCTGGATAGCCACGTCAAACTTGCCTTTTTCGATGTCGATATCAAACTTGATATTCTCGCTTCTGGGATATTCCTTCTTGATTGCAATAACAAGCGCCGTCTGTATCTTATCTATAAGTACAGCGGGATCGATCCCTTTTTCCTTTGCAAGCAATGTCAGAGCCTCAAAAAGCTCCGTTGTGTTGCTGTTAGCCATTTTTAATAATTCCTCCGTTAATTATTTTTATGCGTCAAGGGCTATTCTTCTGCACTTTGCGGCATTGAACCTCATATCGCCGTCATCTGTCTGTAGAGTAAATTCGCCCGAATTTTCATCATAGTCTGCAAGAACGCCTGCATAATAAGCCGTCTTGCCGTTTTCGTCACGCACTGTTACCTTAATGCGTTCACCCTTCATCTTCACAAAGTGGAAAGGCTTTCTCAGCTGTCTGTCAAGTCCGGGTGAGCCCACCTCGAACACATCTACAAGGTCGATACACGGCAGTGTGTCGACTGCCTTGTTCAGCGGTTCTGTTATCTCCTCGCACTCGGCATCGTCTATACCGCCGTCCGCTTTGTCAAACAGCACCTTGAGATACCACATCGCACCTTCTTTTTCAAAGATAACGTCCCACAGCTCATAGCCGTATCTCTCGATTATCGGCAGAACTTTCTGCTCGGTAAGCCGCTCGACCGTTTCAGCCTGATTTTTCTTGCCGCCTTTTTCTTTCGGCACTTTGAAAGCCTCCTTTCAGACAAGAGCCGTAAAAAGCCCTATATATAAGCTAAAGACCGAGATGAACTCAGTCTTTAGCCTACCATATTCTACTTTAAGTAAGTATATCACAGATTATGCCCTTTGTCAAGCAAAATTACGATATTTTACCGTAAACAAGCCGTTTTTCGCTGTTTTCGGTAATTTTAATCAATTTTCTTATGACATATACGGCATTTTCCCGCCTTTTTAGCCTTATAGAGCTGTTCATCGGCTTCGTCAAAATACCGTGAATAATCAATATCGCTTCTATCGCTCCAGGCAATACCGATACTGCACTTTATCTCGTACTGCTTTCCGCCTATTTCCGTTGCGCCGACTATCTTCAGAAAATCCTCGAATTTATCCACGACAACCGACTCGCTGACAGCTCTCGCAAAAACAATGAACTCATCGCCGCCGAATCTTCCTATAATGTTATTGCGAAATTTTGTCGAAAGCGTCTTGCCGACAGCTCTCAGCACCTCGTCGCCGAAACTGTGTCCGTAAGTATCGTTGAAAGCCTTGAAATCGTCAATATCGATCATTATAAAGAAACTCTTAGCACTGGTCTTTTCACCGATAAGCCGCTGTATGTGATTTGTTGTTGCAAGCTTATTGAGCAGCCCCGTTGTACTGTCGATTTCGACAAGCTGAGTCATTCTCTGATGCTCACGCTTTTCATCGTCTATATCCTGTGTTCTTCCGAGAACTTTTATTACCTTTCCGCTGGCATCCGCTACACTTGAATAACACGTCCTTACCCAGCGGTAGCTGTTCTGATCTATTATCGTGGATCTGTAATCGAGCGTCATACAGCTTACAGGCTTTTTGCCCGCTTTTTTCAGCGCCGCATAGAACTTTGCCGCATCATCCGGATATACAATCTTTGTGCGTTTTGAAACCTCCGCATAGTTGCTTATAGAGCGGTTTGCCGAATCCGCCCTACCTCCGCTGTACGAAAACGTCATTATATCATCGGGAATATCATATTCAAATGTGACTGCATTTGAAGTCGCCTCAAGTATACGATAACGCTCAAGATTTACCGCGTTTTCATATTCTGCCTGCTTTCTGTTGGTTATATCCTGCACTATTGCAAGAAATACAGGATGTTCGCTTTCTATAAAATCAACCAGCTTTGCTTTGACAAGCACCCATATATCACTGCCGTCAAAGCGTCTGCCCTTACATTCCGCATAAAAGGTTTCTCCGGTCTTTACCGAGCGTCCGGCTTTTTCAAAAATCATCTCTGCCGAATCTCCGTAAAGCGACGAGGTAACGCTGTCTGCATATTGTTCATACTGCTCTTCGGTATAGCCCACCATCTCATAATATTTCTTGTTGAAATAAAGCGACCTTACTCTGTCGGGGCAAAGCTCATATATAGCAACTCCGCACATAAGATGTTCAAGCATGGTAGAGCATATCGCTTCCCAGTCATAACCCGGCTTGAAGCGGTTTTTCAGCTCGCTCATATCCCTGCTTGAAGGCTCAAGTCTTGCGGCGCATTTATTTTCAGCCATGTTATCACTCCGTTATAGAAAAGTTTTTTGTATTGTAAAAATAGATAATCTGCGTTTCACCCTATATAAAATTGTTGCATGAATCTGACGCACTGTACATATTCGTTCGCAAGCTGTTGTGCGTCAACGTTGTATTTCTTTACAAACTCCTCGACTTTATCCCAGTTTGCGTGTTCATAATCCACTACCAGCCTGAACACATCTCCGAAAAGTCCGTCCGCACCGAGCAGACCGTTCTTTATCTCATCGGTTACAGGCAGTTCTTTCATTACGTTTCCGATATCGCGTTCATCCGTAGTACCTGCAACGATCGACATAAGTCCCATCAGATACATTTCTTTTCTGTGAATATACTGACCCGGCATTACCTTTGAGATGCTCTCACAGAATTTTGCCCTGAACAGTGCAAGCAGTATCAGCTCGTCGGGAGTATCTTTCTGCAAACGCTGAAGTCCGACAAGATATATCCATTCCTTGAGCTTTTCAAAACCAAGCAGAACAAGCGCCTGATGAATGGTAGATATCTTGTTGCCCGTATTGCCGTACATTACGTTTATAAGCCTCAGCAGTCTTATCGTCAGCACAACGTCTGTCGAAATTACTGCCGCTATCTCCTCATAGTCAGGCTCAGGCGAATAAACAAGTCCGAGTATGTGCAGAAATGTCTTTGCCATTGGCGTGTTTGTTCTGTGCGTCACAAGCAGAGGCTTTGCAAAGAAGTAACCCTGCATATATGTACAGCCGAGCCTTTTGGCATATTCCACCTCAAGCTGTGTTTCTACCTTTTCGGCAAGCATTATCTTATTATATGTAATACACTTTTCCGCTGTGCGTTCCACTGCTTCCCGTGAGGTGTGGAAGTCAAGCTTTACTATATCCGCAAGTTCAAACAATGCCTTTGTGTTCTCGCCGTATTCGTAGTCGTCAAGAGCAAGGATATACCCCATCTTTTTAAGCTCTATACAGCGCCTTATTATTTCTGCGTCTGCCATGACGCTTTCCAGCAGCTCAACTACAAGAATATCACTTGAAATCATCTTAGGCACACCTCTTTTTATGAGGTTGCCCGTGAAATTGACAAACGCTTTCTTTCCGCCGAGGACGCTTGTTATGTTATCGACAAAGAATGCGTTATTGATAACGTCTGCGGTGCTCACATCACCGTTGTTTCCCGTATATGCGTTGACTCCGGGCTGATTTCTGTAAAGCAGTTCATACCCGTATGTATTGTTATTCACATCGAGTATGGGCTGACGTGCAAAAAATACGTTCTCCACAGAGATCTCTCCTCTCTCCGGAACGACCGGCCGTCAGTTAGGGATGCGGAAGGATTGTGCTCCGCCGCAGGCAGGATGATTTGCCCCGGTCAGCGCCGCTGGACACCCAAACTCCTAATTTCTCACTCAAAATAGAACAGTTCCTCGAACTTCTTGTCCAAGGCGATGCAGAGAATCAGCGCCAGCTTGGCGGTGGGATTGAACTGCCCCGTCTCAATGGAGCTGATGGTGTTGCGGGACACGCCCACCAGCTCCGCCAGCTGGGTCTGGGACAGCCCCTTCTCCGCCCGGGCCACCTTCAACCGGTTTTTCAGAATCAGCTGATCGTCCACGGCGCTCACCTCGCCAGGAACAGGATCAGGTTGAAGAGGAACACCAGTCCGCAGCCGGCGGCCAGCAGCGCAGGCCCCCGCCGCCGGGTCCTCCAGTAC
>OJRI01001413.1_pt1 | contig 12586 bp, 9 predicted proteins | sample 1599151 | NCBI WGS metagenome assembly OJRI01 (sample SAMN03922457, study PRJEB24848) | human gut metagenome | isolation source: stool sample | host: Homo sapiens | place: Germany | collected 2009-11
GTACGCCACATGGCGTGAGCTGGAGCTGCTGGTCGCATACGCCGGTTTCAGCCCGGCTGAGGCCCTGCACGCAGTCACTGCCGTCAACGCCTCCATTCTCGGCGTCGATGCCGAGACCGGTTCTTTGGAAGTCGGCAAATCCGCTGATTTGCTTGTGCTGAATGCCAATCCGCTGGACGACCTGCGCGCGTTGGAACACCCGGCATTGGTCATCGCGGCCGGTCACCCGGTATGGCGTCCCGGTCCCAAGCGTTTCGCGGATATCGACGCCCTGTTGGATGAGGCATACGCCTAATCGCGGAGTGCTGCCGGGCCGTTATGCCGGCAGGTCATTGTCCAACCTGTGTGGCGAGATGGGGGCATGGCGAAAACAGCAGCGAACGTACCGGTAACCGTGGTGCCCGGAGGCGACTCGTATTTGAACGACGCGCGCACCAAGGCACTGTGCGCACAAGCGTTGAAGGCGCGACCCGACGCCGAACTCATCGAGCTCGACGCCACATCGGCCGACCAATATGCCTTCGATGAAGCCGTCAGCCCATCGTTGCTTTCCGACGTTGCCGTGGTCAAACTCGTCAACCTGCAGAATGCCGACGAAAAGCTCGCCGAAGCTTTGGTGACGTACACCAAGCAGGCCGCCAAGGATCCGAACGGCTCCAGCGTGGTGATCTGCCAGCACGAGGGCGGCGTCAAAGGGCGCAAGATCATCGACCAACTGGTGAAAGCCGGCGCTCGCAAAGAGGACGTGCCGGATTTGAAGAAACCGGATGCCCAACTCAATTTCGTACTCGGAGAATTCGAGAAACGCGGTCGTAGAGTCGAACCGATGGCCGCGCAGCAGCTGGTATCCGTGCTCGGCGGCAAAACCGGCGAACTCGCCGCCATGTGCGAGCAATTGTGTTTCGACTTTGACGATAATCCGATGGGGCTCGACTGTGTCAACCAGTATTTGACCGCCAATCCGCAGGTCACCGGTTTTGCCGTGGCAGACAAGGCCGTGGAAGGCAAAACCGCCGAAGCCATCGTCATGATGCGTGCAGCTGTGGAACAAGGGACCGATCCCATCGCGTTGATCGGCGCGTTGGCCATGAAGCTCCGTACCATTGCCAAAGCCTCGGCGGTCCGGGCCGGCACGATTTCACAGGCCGAAGCGAAAACCAATCCGTGGGTGCTGAAGAATGCGATGCGCCAACTTGGCGGCTGGACTTCGGCAGGACTCGCGCATTGCATCCGTATGCTCGCCTGGGCGGATGAGCAAAGCAAAACGAACGGCGGCGACCCGGTATATGCGCTGGAACGCTGCATTGAAGACATCAGTCATAAAGGTCGGTAAAAGTCGATAAAGGGGTATTTATGAGCGAACACACTATTGCGGCTCCCACCAGCGAGGCCATGCAGGAGCTCGGCCGCCGCGTGGCCGGAATGGTACACGGCGGCGATGTATTGCTGCTCTCAGGCCCTCTTGGTGCCGGCAAAACCACATTCGCCCAGGGCTTCGGCGCGGGGCTGGACATTACCGAACCCATCGTGTCTCCTACATTCACCATTGCCCGCGAACTTGACGGGCATTTCGCCGACGGCACTCCGGCTCATCTGGTGCATGTGGATGCCTACCGTCTGGGCGGCTCAGCCTATGCGCCGGGGCAGGACGCCATCGGGCGTTTGTTGGACGAGCTGGAATCGCTGGGATTGGACGAAGAACTTGAAGACCCCGGCGAGAACACGGTGGTGCTTATGGAGTGGGGCGAACAAATGGCCACCGCCTTGGCACCAGAACGACTTGAAATCCATATCGATCGACCTCTCGATTCCTCCGATGTCGCATCCGCTGGATCAGACGGCGAACTCACCAGCAACGGCACTCGTACCGTCGCATTCGTCCCAGTCGGCAAGCGATGGGCCGCGTTCGACCTGCAATAAGCCATGCGCCCATAGACTCCTCGATGTACACTCTCTAGAGGCTTTACGACTAGGAGGATTCATGGGTTGCACGTTGGTGATTGACACCTCATTCGGCTCGACGGTCGGCATTGTGGGGCGCGAGCCCATTGTAGAGACCGATTCGCGCACCCATGTGGAGAAACTGCAGGTCAATATCGCGCGCGCGGTCGAGGAGGCCGGCCTGACTCCTGCCGATATCGAGGAGATCGTCGTGGGCATCGGCCCGGCGCCATTCACCGGCCTGCGCGCCGGCATCGTGGCCGCCACGGCGTTGGCCTTCGCCACCGGGGCCAAGCTCGTCGGACAGAACGTACTCGACCCGCAAGGCGAGATGATGAACTTCGTGCTGGGTGACAGCGCCATGTTCGACGGCATCGATTTCCTGGCCGACGTGCCGCGCTTGAGTTCGCGCCAATCGGATGGTGACGTCCCGGACGCCGAGGCCAAGGAACACGAACTCGACCGCCACGTCACGCTGTGCGTCAACGATGCGCGCCGCAAGCAGCTGTACTTCTCGCTCAACCACGGCAGCATCAGCCTGCCGGACGAGGACGCCGCCGAACGACGCTGGATCGAGATGGATATCGACTACCCGGAGCATATCGTCGAACGGGCGAACGCGGCGCTCGCGGAACACGGCGAACGCGACGGCGTCAGCTATGTGGTGGATGTGACCGGCCACGGCGCGGCCAAATACGCATCCGTCTGGCAGGGACTGCGTGCGCTGGGCTCCGTGGTGGACGGATCGGTATTGGATGCCGGGAAAGCCGGGCTCGCCGTCTTTGCGACCACCGCATTGAGCCGCGAACTGCGCGGCGACCAGGTCGTGCCGGTCGAACCGTTGTACCTGCGCCGGCCGGACGCCGAAGTACCGAACCCACTGAAGCACGTGCTCGGCCATGCCGGTGCCGATAAGGCGTGAAGTGGGTTGTGGTCCGATGATTGTTGACATCACTGCCGTAAGTCGTGATCTTGCGGTTTGCTCCATCGCACAGTTGGAAGGCGAACTGTTCGGCCGCGGCGCATGGAATGCGAACATGGTGCGAGAGGAACTGGACGCACCGGCCCGCACGTATCTGCTGGATGTGCTGGGAGAGGCGGAACAGGCTGTTGTCCGCGGCTACGCCGGCTTCTGGTACGACGGCGAGGACGCCGAGCTCATGACCATCGGCGTGGGCAAGGCATACCAGCGGCAAGGCATCGCCGCTGCGTTGCTTCAGGTACTGGTCGACGAGGCGAAACGTCAGGGCGCCTCGCGCATGCTGCTCGAAGTGCGTGTGGATAACGACCCTGCGCTGGCCCTGTATCAGCGGTTCGGATTCGAACGCATGGGATTGCGCAAACGCTACTACCAGCCCGAAGGCATCGACGCATACACCATGAGCTTGGACCTGAAACCTAGGGTCGTGGGCTTTGCCGCCCCGCAGACGGCATCGGCGGACATTGAAGACATCACCAGCAAGCAAACGGAGAAGAACGGAGAAGCACGATGAGCGAACCGGTTGTACTGGGTATTGAATCCACCTGCGACGAAACCGCAGCCGCCATCGTACGCGGCCGCGAACTGCTCTCCAACGTCGTGGCCTCATCCATGGAGGAACACGCGCGATACGGCGGCGTGATCCCCGAAATCGCCTCCCGCGCGCACGCCGAGGCCTTCGTGCCATGCGTGTCCAAGGCGCTCGTCGACGCGAACATGACGTTGGCGGATGTGGACGCCATCGCCGTGTCCGCCGGTCCCGGACTGGCCGGTTGCCTGGCCGTGGGCGTGTCCGGCGCCAAGGCGCTGGCCTGGGCTGCGAACAAGCCGATTTACGGCATCAACCATGTGATCGGGCACATCGCCGTCACTCAGCTGCAGTTCGGCCCGTTCCCCAAGGACACGCTGGCTCTGATCGTCTCCGGCGGCCACACCTCGCTGCTGCACGTGGAAGACATGCCGCGCAAAATCGATGTGGTGGGCACCACGCTGGATGACGCGGCGGGGGAATGCTTCGACAAGGTCGCCCGCCTGCTCGGCTTCCCGTATCCGGGCGGCCCGCACATCGACCGCCATGGTCAGAACGGCGACCCGCACGCCATCAAGGTGCCGATGGGTCTGACCCAAGGCAAGGCCGGTGCCGCGCACCCGTATGATTTCAGTTTCTCCGGTGTCAAGACCGCCGTGGCCCGTTGGGTGGAAAGCGAGCAGGCCGCCGGCCATGAGATTCCGGTGGACGACGTGTGCGCATCCCTGGCCGATTCCGTGGCCACCGTGCTGGCCCGTAAGGCCATGCGCGGCTGCCGGCAGTACGATTCCAACACGCTGATCGTGGGCGGCGGCTTCTCCGCCAACTCGCAGCTGCGCGCCAAACTGCTCGAATTCGGCGAGAACTACGGCGTCGACGTCCGTATCCCGCAAATCAAGCTCTGCACCGACAACGGTGCCATGGTCGCCATGCTCGGCGTGAACCTGGTCGAAGCCGGCGTGGCCCCCAGCGCCCCCGGCTTCCCGATTGACTCCGCCATGCCCCTGACCAAGGTCTCGATGTAAGATTTGCGCGGTATTCCCAAACTGATACTGGGAATACCGTGCCTCTCATCGGTGAATTGACAGTGACCTGTCTGCCTGATGTGAGTAGTGGTGAGGTCTTCGTCATGGATTTCCCGGTTGATGATGGGGTGTCGTGTCTGGCCACCAATACGATGAAAATAAAAAAGCCTCGGAGAACCGAGGCTTTCGATGGCTCCTGCGACTGGGCTTGAACCAGTGACCGTCCGATTAACAGTCGGATGCTCTGCCAACTGAGCTACGCAGGAATATTCAATTTTCATCCCGTCCGGAGTTACCCGTTCAGGTGAGCTCCTGCGGCTGGGCTTGAACCAGCGACCGTCCGATTAACAGTCGGATGCTCTGCCAACTGAGCTACGCAGGAATGTCTGCTGTGTTTGAGATTTCTCTCGCGCACAAGTCACATATCTTACATGCCTGCCACGAAAAAGCAAATTACATGCGTGTAGGGCATGTCGCGCTGAATTCCGCAGAATCGGACTCATCGAATACTATCTCATACAGCCAAAAACCGAACGCGGATATACACTAGCGACTAACGGTAGAGGAGCTGGTGTCTGCTTGGCAAATACTGGAATCGGTGAAACGGAACAACCGTCTGAGTATGCGAACCCAGTGGGAACAATCACAAGAGTTCTGATGTTCCGCTGTCACTGCATGGCAGCGGTTGTGACATGGATCGGCCGCGGCTGAAGGTCGAACAACATGACGATGCGGCGATACTGTCACGCGAAATTTCATTGTGGATAACTTCGGAAGCTAGAACCACATAGGTCGTTTTGGCTGGACATCCTGTTTCGGACCCCTCAAGGTGGGTATCACCGGCAAAGAAGCCGGAATCACATCACACTCACACTATGGGGAGGAATCTCATGAATGCACCACTGTTGTTTGATTGGCGTCGCGACGAAGCCCGACGTGCCAGCCGACGGCGTCAGCAGGCGCGTCAGCGGGCTCAGGAACGGCAACGGCGTATGGATGCCATAATCGCGTTGGCCGCCGTTATCGGCCTGCTGCTTGCCTTGGGAGTAGGGCTGGCATCCACGCCTCAGCATGTTGCGCATGCGGATACTGCGGTGACCGGAGATGCGGCATACACGGTGGAGGATTTCACCGATATGTCTGATTTGGCGTGGCGCAATGGCAATCAGTGCGAATCCCGATTCGACTGGCCGGTCGACGATCCACAGGTCGAACAACAGTTCGAGCGGCCGATCAACCCGTGGGCACCAGGTCATCGTGGAGTGGATCTTGTTGCGGAGCAAGGTACCGTAATTCTGTCACCACAGGCAGGGACCGTGAGTTTTGCTGGCAAAGTAGCTGGCAAAGATGTGGTGAGTGTACGGCATCGTGGAGGTGTCACGTCGACATTCGAACCGGCCGTTACCGAGCTCTCAGTGGGGGATACGATCTCCCGCAGACAGCCCGTAGGCATCGTTGAAGGCAGCTCGGACCATTGCGAAGACCGTTGCCTGCATTGGGGCCTCAAGCGAGGAACGGCCGATTATCTTGATCCACAGCAATATGCGGGGAGTCGAAAAATCGTACTGAAACCGTCATGATTTAACGGTGATTGTCGGCCGGAACAGGGCCGTACGGAAGAGACATCGCAGGCGGCTAGCGGCGTGACGAGTATGAATCACAGACCGGCATCGGCCAAGGAAATATATCCGGGGTCGATCAGCGCGGACTTGAGATTGCTGGCGCTGACAGCCAGCAACGGTTCGCTGATGGTCGGGATCTTCTTCACGCCGCCTACCTCGGAGTTCCTGATTGAAGGCATGGAATTCAGCGCTTCGTCCTTGTTGAGCTTGGCGCAGGCCTGAGCGATATCCGTGGCGATGGTCTGTCTGTCTTCCATGCCGGTCATCCATTGCTTGCCATTGACGATGGATGGGATGTTCGAGACATACGCGCCGTATCCGGTTACTAGAGGCCACTGCGAGTCACGGTCCTTGTCGGAAGCGGAGGTGTCCTCGTCCGCATCGTCATCGGAACTGGATGAGTCGTTTGCGTTGTCGTTTTCAGGGGATTTGATCGGGTCCGGCACGGCGTCGCGGCTGAGATCCTTCTTGCCGGTGATATTGCCGACAATGCCCGAGATGGTGATCTGCGGATTGATATCGGCGGCAGAGCCGGTGTATCCCAGATCGTCCAATTCCTTGACGACCTCGGAGGCGATGTAGTCGTTCATCGTGATGATGCCGTCAATACGGGTGAGTGTGGACTGTCCGTCGGTTTTTGCCAGACGCTTGTCAAGCACTTTCGCAGTGGAGCCTTCCTTAGCGGCATCGTAGGCCACGGCTTGCCAATCGTTTTCCGTGGATTTGCCGTCCAAGGTGCCTGAAGGGCTTTCCACAACGCCCTTCTGATAGTAGGAGCCCAGTACCTGCCAGATACCACGGAACGCCTCTTGGGCGAACGTGGAATCGTTGGCGTTGCCTTTTTCGTCCACGGCGGTGTATGGCAGCAGCACCTCAATGTATTTGGGGTTGTCTTTACTGGCCTTATCCAACTTGAGTTTGGACACCATCTTTTCCGCCTGTAGCTTGCCGATGGTCTGGGCGTCCGAGAACTTGACGAAGGCGTCCGGCTTATATCCCTCGATACTGTTGCCGAGCAATACCACATGCATGCCGGATTCCTTGGCCAGCTTGAGCGATGAGACCAGCCGGTCCACGGTCTGCGCCTGCTCGTCCGATGCAGTGCTGTCGCTCTCAGTGTTGGACGAGTCGTCTTTGGACGAGTCGTCTTCGGAAGATTCACCGTCAGAAGTAGCTCCCTCATCCGTGACATCGTTGGTGCTCAGGTTCTGGCTGATGTAATCGCCGTATTGGCGAGTGGAAGCGTCGGCCTCGACTACTGGAGCCACGAGCAATGTCATGTTGTCGGGCGCGATGGCAATGCCGGAATCGTCCGTGGTGTTATTCGAAAGATGATCGACCACAAAGTCTTGGATGGCGCGGCTTTGCTTGGCCAACGAGTCGGACGTCGTATGATCGATATCGCCTTTCTTGAAACCGGCGTCGGCCAGAGCCTTGGCTAGGTCAGGCACCAGCTTCGCCCATTTGTTCAGTGGCGTCTGCTGGTTCAGCGTAATGCCGTCCGAAGGTGTGAACACGGCCACGCCGCCGGCAGAATTGGACGTCACCGTGGTTTGACCATCTACAACGGTCTTATTGTCTGAGGTGCACGCGGTCAGTGACAGCACCATCGCGCAGGATGCGATAATGGCGGCGAGCAGGGTGGTTGAGCGGCGTGCGAACACCATAAGCGGCGAAACCTCCTCAAGCGGGCGTGAAAACAAGCTGAATCACGATTCTAGTAGGCCGTATACGAAAAAGTCCCGGACCAGTGGACAAATCGCCACATATCCGGGAACAATTAGAGGTATTACGTGCGTGCATCGAACAACTGTCATGATTATCGTGCTGAGGAACATTCCAGATGAAGCACGACAATCATGACAGTTTGCGACATGACATGACCCATGTAGGTCCGCACGATGTGTTCGATGATTTACTCGGCCAGAGCCTTGGCCAGGTTCTCGTCCAGCGCGTTCATGAAGCCGTCGGTGTCGAGCCACGGTTCGTCCGGGCCGATGAGCATGGCCAGATCCTTGGTCATCTGACCGCCTTCAACGGTGTCGACGATGACCTTCTCCAGCGTCTTGGCGAAGTGACGGACTTCGGGCGTGCCGTCCAGATCGGCGCGGTGCTTAAGGCCGCCGGTCCACGCGAAGATGGATGCGATTGGGTTGGTGGAGGTCTTCTCGCCCTTCTGCCAGCGGCGGTAGTGACGGGTCACGGTGCCGTGCGCCGCTTCGGCCTCGACGGTCTGGCCGTCCGGGGTCATGAGCACGGAGGTCATGAGGCCCAGCGAACCGAAGCCCTGGGCCACGGAGTCGGACTGCACATCGCCATCGTAGTTCTTGCAGGCCCAGATGTAACCGCCGTGCCACTTCAGGGAGCTGGCCACCATGTCGTCGATCAGGCGGTGCTCGTAAGTCAGGCCGGCCTCGGCGTACCTGTCCTTGTATTCGGTCTCGAACACCTCGGCAAAGATGTCCTTGAACTGGCCGTCGTAGGCCTTCAAAATCGTGTTCTTGGTGGACAAGTACACCGGGTAATGACGCATCAGGCCGTAGTTGAAGCAGGCGCGAGCGAAACCGCGGATCGAATCGTTGACGTTGTACTGCACCTGGGCCACGCCGCCGTCTTTGCCGTAGTTGTAGACCACGTGCTGAATCGGCTCGGAGCCATCGTCCGGAGTGAAGGTGACGGTCAGCTGGCCGGCTCCCGGAACCTTGAAATCAGTGGCTTTGTACTGGTCTCCGAAGGCGTGACGTGCCACGACGATCGGCTTGGTCCAGCCGGGCACCAGACGAGGCACGTTGCTCATCACAATCGGCTCGCGGAAGATCGTGCCGCCCAGGATGTTGCGGATGGTGCCGTTGGGGGACTTCCACATCTTCTTGAGACCGAATTCCTTGACTCGGGCCTCATCGGGGGTGATGGTGGCGCACTTGACACCGACATGGTGCTTCTGGATGGCGTGGGCGGCGTCGATGGTCACCTGGTCATCGGTCTCGTCGCGGTGCTCGATGCCCAGATCGTAGTAGTCGAGGTTCACGTCGAGGTACGGCAGGATCAGACGATCCTTGATGTCCTTCCAGATCACGCGGGTCATCTCGTCGCCGTCGAGTTCGACGACAGTGCCTTCGACCTTGATTTTGGCCATGCTTCCTCCTGATAGATGGTGTGAAGATGATTTAGTCATAGCGCATGTTTGTAACGACTTGAAGCAATCGTCCGGTCCGTGGGAAACGGCCTTGTTGGCGTCCCACCCGGGCAATAGGCTGGAAACCATGTCTCAGGAAATTGAAATCGGTTTGGGCAAAAAAGGCCGTCTCGGCTACGCACTCGACGATGTGGCAATCGTCCCCTCCCGTCGCACCCGCGACCCCGAGGACGTCTCCACCTCTTGGCAGATCGACGCCTATGAGTTCGATGTGCCGGTGATCGGCGCCCCCATGGATTCGGTGACCAGCCCGGCCACCGCCATCGCCATGGGCAAGATGGGCGCGCTCGGCGTGCTCGATCTGGAAGGTCTGTGGACCCGTTACGAGGATCCGACCCCGCTGTTGGACGAAATCGCCGGACTGCCGGCCGATCAGGCCACCGAGCGTATCCAGCAGATCTATGCCGAGCCGGTCAAGCCGGAGCTCATCACGCAACGTCTGCACGAGATTCGCGCCGCCGGTGTCACCGTGGCCGGCGCGCTCTCCCCGCAGCGCACCCAGCAGTTCTACTCCACCGTGGTGGACGCGGGCGTGGACCTGTTCGTGATCCGCGGCACTGTGGTCTCCGCCGAGCACGTCTCCTCCGGCCAGGAACCGCTGAACCTCAAGAAGTTCATCTACGACCTTGACGTGCCTGTCATCGTCGGCGGCGCATCCAACTACACCGCTGCCCTGCACCTGATGCGCACCGGCGCGGCCGGCGTGCTCGTCGGCTTCGGCGGCGGCGCGGTCTCCGCCACCCGCCAGACCATCGGCGTGCAGGCCCCGATGGCCACCGCCATCGCCGACGTGGCCGAGGCCCGCCGCGACTACAAGGACGAATCCGGCGGCCGCTACGTGCAGGTCATCGCCGACGGCGGCATGGGCGACTCCGGCAGCTTCGTCAAGGCCCTGGCCCTCGGCGCCGACGCGGTCATGCTCGGCGCGCCGCTGGCCCGCGCCACCGAGGCCCCCGGCAAGGGCACCCACTGGGGTTCTGAAGCCCGCCACCGGACGCTGCCGCGTGGCTACCGCACCACGGTCGGCACGGTCGGCCCGCTCGAACAGGTGCTGTTCGGACCGAGCCACCAGGCGGACGGCAAGACCAACTTCATCGGCGCCCTCAAGCGCGCGATGGCCTCCACCGGCTACGTCGACGTGAAGAACTTCCAGCGTTGCGGCATGGTGGTCAACCCGTATTCCGCACGATAATCCCGATTGCCCCCTGAAAATGGGGGTTTGCCCTCCATGCAGGAGGCTTAACTTGCCCGAAGGCGCGCTCAAGTAGTTTGACTTGGCGCGCCTTTCGTGATGTTGTAGTACAGACGCTCGCCGATGATGGTGAGTTGCAAGGGGGCTTGAAGGGGGTCATCATGGAGTATTCGGGATTTTTCCACGGCACATATCAGTACGGGCCGTTGCCGAGTTATGACGGATTCATCGTTGTGGAGCTGTCGGATCGCCCGGTGCGGTATCACATCCAACCCACATTCATAGGCGGGCTGAATGCGAAGGAATGTCATTCCATGGCCATGGCTGCATGCCGCATCGCCTGCACATCGGCGGACGCGATACGTGGCAAACTCAGCGTCGCACATCTCAACAGAGCCATGACAAAACCATGCCTGGACCGGCTGCAAACCATGCAATACCTGCTCGGCATCCACATGGTCACTCATCCGGAGCTCAAAGCGAAATTCTGCTATCTGCCCACTGTCCCCACATTGATCGACGGCATGATCACCGGCAAGGACACGCTGGAAATGGCGGTATTCATGACCATCGGCCAGGAAAATCTGCGAGTCAACCTCAAACTGAAGTACATCGGTTCTCGATGGATGTGCATCTATGCCGATTTGGGCTGACCAGACGGCCCCGCCCGCACACCGATTCCTACGCTGGTAGCGGAAGACGGTTCTGCCGTGTCATAGGCTGGTTCGCCTATAGTAGTGACCATGCGTGAACATGTAGAAGAACCCAGATATGTCACCACCGATGACGACACCGTCTACTCGCTGCTGTCCAAACGAGCAGCTCGCACGCCGGATGACATCATCGCGGAATGGCAGGATGACAACACCCACCAATGGCGCAGCGCCACAGCTACTGAAATGCTGTCCCGCGTACGCGAGGTGGCCAAGGGCCTGTTGGGACTTGGCGTCAAAGCCGGCACCATGGTGCTGATTTACTCGCCTACCTGCTATGAGTGGGGTGTGGCTGATTTCGCTTGCGCGGCAATCGGCGCTGTGGTTGTGCCCGTCTATGAGACCGATTCCGCCCGTCAGACCGCGGGCATCGTCGAGGAAGTCGATCCCGCCATCGCCTTTGCCGGCGACTTCCAGCGCGCACAGACGCTTGAGCAGATCCGTGTCAATCATCCGGGCATGAAATACGTGTTCAATTTCAAGGCCGATGGCCTTGACGCTGTCGTTGACTTCGGGCATGGCGTATCCGATGAGACGTTGGATGCGGCTATCGCTCGTATCAAAGCCGATGATCTGCTCACCGTGGTCTACACCTCCGGTTCCACCGGCAAGCCCAAGGGCGCGATGCTCTCCAACCGCAATTACACGCACATCGTGCTTAACGGCTACGAGATTCTGCGTGGCATGCTGTACGACGACAACCGTCTGCTGCTGTTCCTGCCGCTGGCGCACTGCTTCGCCCGCTACATCCAGTACGTGTGCATCGGTGGCTGCGGCGTGGTCGGATACATTCCCGACGCCAAGCGACTGCTCGCCGATATCCGCAGCTTCAAGCCCACCTACCTGCTGGGCGTGCCACGTGTGTTCGAGAAGGTGTATAACGCGGCCTCGCAGAAGGCTGGTGCCGGCATCCAGGGGCATATCTTCGCCCAGTCGGTCAAGCACTTCGTCAAGTGGAGCAAGGATGAGCAGGCCGGTCGCGGCCATTCGTTCATCGAGCGCATGCGCCATTCGTTCTACATGGCCACGGTGGGCAAATCCATTCGTTCCGCTCTCGGACCGAACCTCAAATGGCTGGCCTGCGGTGGTGCGCCGCTCAACGTGGATTTGGCCCACTTTTTCAACGGCATGAATGACATCACCTTCATCCAGGGTTATGGCATGACCGAAACCGCCGCTCCGATGCTCGTCAATTGGGAGGACGACAACGAGATCGGTTCGGTCGGCAAGCCTGGGCCTGGCATGGGCGTGCGTCTTGGCGAAGACGATGAAATTGAGCTGACCGGCCCGAACGTGTTCCTTGGCTACTACAAGCAGCCCGAACTCACCGCACAGACGATGACTGCCGACGGCTGGATCAAAACCGGCGATCTGGGTCGTATCGACGAC
>OJRI01001416.1_pt1 | contig 12565 bp, 8 predicted proteins | sample 1599151 | NCBI WGS metagenome assembly OJRI01 (sample SAMN03922457, study PRJEB24848) | human gut metagenome | isolation source: stool sample | host: Homo sapiens | place: Germany | collected 2009-11
TGACTCCCGATTTGGGGTTGCAGTAAGCGGAACACTCGCCGCTAAATTATAGTTTAACAAAAAACGGGCAGGCTTAGCGCCTGCCCGTAATTTATCTCGCGATACGAATTACCTTATTCCTACGACCGCCTTCAGCACTGCCGCCGCGTCCAGCGCGTTGACTTCTCCGTCGCCGTTAAAGTCACACACAGCCGCGTTCGCGGACTTCGCCATGCCTACCGCCTCCTTGAGTACTGCGGAGGCGTCGAGGGCGCTGAGTACGCCGTCGTTATCGGCGTCGCCGGGAACGTCGCTGAATTCGCAAACCATAACAACGTACTCGCCAGCCGCGTCAGCGCCGGGGATCACCGCAGTGGCGTCCGCGCCTACCTTTACGCAACGCTGGAATTCCAGAACGCCGCCGTTCAGCTTGTATACGTTCGCGAACTGACCCGCGAATCCCTTGCGGAACGCGAGCTTCAGCTCTGCCGGAACCTTTGTGCCGCCGACCTTGAGGTCAACTCCGAACACGCCGCGAAGAGCGCTGGAGTCAGCGTTGCCCGGGAAAGCCGCAAACTCAGCCGCAGAAACTGTGCCGATCTTGTCGCCGCGTACTACCCAGCTCTTAACGCTGTCGTATACTAACTCAACAGTGAGCTTGCTGTCCTTTATCGCGCTGATAACCGCTTCGGGCAGGGTGGTCTTGCCGTTCAGCGAGATCTTCGCGGAGCTGTTTTCCGGAAGCTTGCTCAGATGATTACCGATGTCGTTCCAGCTCATCGGCTTGCCGTCCATCGTCGGAGTGCTCTCCACCGTCTTGTCAGAGTTAGTGGAAGGTCTGTGGCTTCCGCCCGTAGAACCTCCAGTAGAACCGCCCGTAGAACCGCCTGTAGAACCTCCAGTAGAACCGCCTGTAGAGCCGCCTGTAGAACCTCCGGACTTCTTCTCGAACTTCGCCGTGATGGTCCAGTCAGCGAGCTGCTCCATTGTTATAACACAGGTGCCGTCAGAACCGACCTTCAGCTCAGAGCCGTCCTGCGCCGCAGATACGAACTTGTACCCGTCGTCCGGAACAAACTTGAGCGTCACCATGTCGTTTGTCGCCAGTGTGTAGACGCTGGTGCCGTCTTCCAGGGTGTTAACGCCCCTGCCGCCGTCCAAAGTTCCGGTGAACTCCACCTTGCCGTACTCAGGCTTGGGGATCCTGAGGGTCGCAACGTCGGTGTATGTGAACACGAACTTGTTTTCTGCTCCGCTGATCGTGGTAATCTTGTAGTTCCAGCCATTATCGTCCGCCGTGTACGGCTCTATAGGCGTGCCGTTGAAGTCACCACCGACAAGGAGCTTCCCTTCGGAGTACGGAACGGTTATCGTGTACTCCACGCCGAGATAGCCCATACCGGATGGGTCTCTGTCGCCCTTTATTGTGGGCTGAGGACCGTTGATCGAAAATGCGGCGAACTTGCACAGCTCGCGCACCGGAGCGGTTATCACAGTGTCTCCCTCAACAAAGAGGTAGTCCAGCTTATAGAGATTGATCCCTTGTTCTGAGCTGTAGCGCGGCTCTTTTCCGCAGATGTCGCTTATGCCGTAATCCTCGGCGGAGATCGTTATTTCTATTGATCTGCCGTTCAGGAATCTGGTCGGGAATTCATTTATTGCGCTGTCAAGTCTCCATTTCTTGTCGCTCACGTCTTCATAGGCGATAACGCTGTTGATCTTTCCCGCCTTCGCGGCGCTGATAAGCTCGTCCGAGATACTCAGAGTGCTGTACTGCTTCTCGTCTGACTCGGAATACCAGATATACACGCCCTTGTCGCTTTCCAGAATGTTAGTATAGAGCGCGTCAACAGAGGGGCCTATCGGTTCGCAGTCCGTATCCGAATCCCCGTAAGCTACGTATGTCAGCTCGCAGTTTTTCGGCAGGAGGGACAGCTTGAACTCATACCCCTCCGGGATCAGGTAGTATACCCCGGAATCTTTAATATACTGGAATTCATCGCCGTTGCTGTTGATTTTAAGGGACATATCGACATGGTTCAGCAGGTCGTCCGCGTCATTAAGGCTTGGGTTGACTATTTCGAGCTTGTTGGTCTTTAACGATTCGCCGATAATTAAGTGAAGCCTCTTTGTCTCCCCGGTGCCGAATGCGTACTCTGTGTCAGAGAAGTCAATGTAAACGTTTGTATTCCAGTACTGATCCTTGTTCGGTACGGTGACGTTAAGGTACCAGATATTGTCAAGCCCGATAGATAAACCGATTTTGTAACCTTTTAACTGCAGCGACTCGGCGTTAACGAGGACCCATTTATATTCGTTGATGTTTGTGCTCATCAGGTCTGAGAGCTTTATCGAATAGGTCTTGCCGCCGAGGGTCTTGTAACTGCCGCTGTCGGTGTCGGACATCGCTTCCTCGTAAATATACTGACCGTAGTCCGCCGTCCAGAAGGCATTTGTGACGAGTTCCATGCGCGCGGATTCGTCCGCCGGGCTTAACGTGTTGGTTATATCTAGGTAGATTTCGCCGATTCTGATTTCGTTGCCGTCGTCGAATATAACGTTGCTGACATAAGCGATATCCGCGATATAGTTCCCAGATCCGGAAATGGAAGTGAAATACGAGCCGGGGATATCAATGTTAACGTCCCTGCTTATATTGTAGGTATTGCAGTTTACTACGTTCTTTCCCTTCCATTCGTCGCCGGCGTAGAAACAGCAGTCCTGAAGCCTGAGGTTGTTATTCGCTTCAATGGCGTATTCGTAGCTTTCAACGGATTCCGGGTCGGTTTTGAGTTTGAGGTTCTCGACTGTAACGTCTAATCCGGAGGATATTCCCGCACTTCCGAATGTCAGCTTGTGCCTGTCATTGTTTTTGCTCACGCCCTTAAGGGTGATTGAGCCCTCGGAGTATATGCAGTTGACCTTGGATTCAAGCAGGACGTCGCCATGGAAAATCACGGTGCTGCCCGCCGGGAGCTTTATCGCATAATTATCGGTGGTATAGAGATTGAAATCGTTCAGTATCTCGAGGGTATTAGCCTGGATATCGCCCTCGGCCTTTCCGTACCACTTCCAGTCCCTGGCGGTAATAGTCCAGTCGACATCGGCAGGACTAAACTGTTTTCTTACGCCGCTCTCATCGTAATAATTCCAGTAGTTCGCCGTAGGGGTGAAATCCATGCCGTCTGAGTTTGACTCCGCCGGCGTTGAGGACGCTGCGTAAGCGGCGCCTGGCTCCTCCGCCAGAGCCGGAACCGACATCAGCGATACCATCGCCAGAAGCGCCGCGGCTCCCAGGAGCATTCCGCTCAGCCTGCCGCATTTGAATAATCTATGCTTCATTGTTTCCTCCTTGTGTGCCGGGCTTTTCGGCTTCCGCCGCGCCCGCTCATATATTTATAATAATTATACAACAATTACATTTTGCCGTCAAGTAAATCTTCCTGATTGTTGCAAAAAACTTCCTGATTGTACCGCTCCGCCCACGAAGCTCCCGCAAAGGGGAATATCGCCGGGGCGGTGATGTTCCTAGGGCTGATATTCCTCGCCTGAGAAGCTCCGCAGGCTACCACAGCGGCTCGTCGTAGTCCTTCCCGGAGCTTTCCGGCGCTCCGTACATCTCGCGCAGTTCCCCGAGGATATCCTCGTTCAGAGCCGCGCTCCTGTCGTCGTCCCACAGCGGCTCGGAGTAGTCGCGCTTTGGCGTGGCGGGCTTCTGGGAAATCTCCCCGACCGCCCTGTACAGCGCCGAGCGCAGGTACGCTTTCAGATTCCGTATACCGCTCTTGCCGGATATGTAGTCCGCAACGTGGCTCACCGCGCTGTAATCCATCCTGGAAAAAACAGAAGAAATTTCCTCTGCTGATAAAGTCCGTCCGTCAGTCGTAAGCGTGAAGGCTCCCGCCATGCCCTCCGCCGTGACCTCTGCGGCAAGGTCGGCGAATCCGCTTCCGTACTTCCTGGAAAGCCCCGCGTGGTTTATCCTGGAGCGTGCCGCTTCCAGCTGCGCGCTGTCGGGTTTGATGTTCTCAGGTTTATTTTCTTTCGTTTTATTGTCTTTGGTTTTCTGTGAGGATTCCGCACTGCCTGCCGCCGTGATTCCTGCCTGCCAGCTGTCGGATTTCCTTACTTCCTGCGGGGAGGTTTCACTGCGCACTGCCGGAGCGTTTTCTTCCGGGGACGGCTCGCAGACGCCGATTATTCCCTCCAGGAGCTGGGGGTCGTCCACGATGTAAAAGAACCGCCGCGCCGGGAGACCCTTCGCCGCGCACCGGATAAGTCCCGCGCTGACCAGCCGCTTCACGCACCGGGACTGCTGGCACTTCGTCAGCGACGTGGATTCCTCCATGTCGTCCACCGTGGAATAAAACCACCCGTCGGAGAGCTTTCCGTGCTGTTCGTACCAGGCGTGCTTCGCCAGCAGAGCCGCGTATATCACCGCCTCCGACAGCCCCAGCGCATGCGCCAGCCGGCGGTTCACCGATATCGTGTTGTCGTGGTTGAGAAGCTCAAATACTGTTTTCATGGCGTTTCCTCCTTTGTTTTACCTCCATTGTAGAGCCTCCCGGACTGCAATTTACTGCACAGTCATTTATCAATTTCTTCCCGGATATCACAAACCGCTTGACAAATCCCGCAGTTAGTGGTACAATATCAAGGTAGTTATAGCTAACCGATGCTTGTGTACGTTAGTTAGTTATAACTACTTCACGGATATACTACACACGGCGAAAACATGCAGGTGCTGAGCCTGCCCGTAATTTGAATCCGCCGCCGGAGGCGGCACCGAAATTCCGAAATTCCGAATTCCGAATTAATTAGAAAGAAGGCATGAATGCAGACCCAGATAATCTACGGCATACTTATCCCCTTCATCGGCACCACAGCCGGAGCCGCCTGCGTATTCTTCCTGCGCAGACAGCCGCACTTCCTGGTTCAGCGGAGCCTCACCGGATTCGCGGCGGGGGTCATGACGGCGGCCTCCGTATGGAGCCTGCTCATTCCCGCGATGGAGCAGTCCGAGGGACTGGGGCGGCTCGGATTTGTTCCAGCGGCGGCGGGATTCCTGCTCGGAATACTGTTCCTGCTGTTCCTCGACTGCGTTATCCCGCACCAGCACATGAACTCCGACGCCCCGGAGGGCAGTCGCAGCTCCCTCAGCAAAAACACCATGCTCCTCCTCGCCGTGACCCTCCACAATATCCCCGAGGGAATGGCGGTCGGAGTGGTCTACGCCGGGCTTGCCAGCGGCGGAGCCAGCATTGCCGCCGCCTCCGCGCTGGCGCTCTCCCTCGGCATTGCTATCCAGAACTTCCCCGAGGGCGCCATAATCTCCCTGCCGCTGCGCTCCTCCGGAATGGGGAAGGGCAGGGCGTTCCTGCTGGGAACCCTCTCCGGCGCCGTGGAACCCCTCGCCGCCGTCCTGACCGTGCTGCTTTCCGGGCTGGTAGTCCCGGTGCTGCCGTACCTGCTGAGCTTCGCCGCCGGCGCCATGGTCTACGTCGTCGTTGAGGAGCTTATCCCAGAAATGTCCGGCGAGCCGCACTCCAACGTCGGCACAATCGCCTTCGCCGCCGGGTTCGTCGTCATGATGAGCCTCGACACCGCCCTCGGCTGACCTGACTCTATTGACAGCACGCCATTATCATGCTATAATATTAGCAATGGCTAACCAGGAGGAACTCACCCATGAACTAGAATTTAGCGCTACATGGAAACTACTGCGTCAGCAATTGGTTTTCGCTTCCTTTTGCTTACAAAAGGAAGTGGGAGCGTGAGGGCAAAGCCCTCACACTTCGCGCGCCAGCGCGAATACTCCGCACGGAGTGCGGCTACTCTGCGCGCCGGCGCGCAGTTAAACGTCCAAAAAGCGCTAAAGGGGTGTGGGGGAAAACAAGAGTTTTCCCCCACAAGCAACATATAAAATCTAATTGTACATATCCTCCGAAACAGTCCGGTGGACTGTTTCGGAAGCACACTACACCGCTAAATTATAGTTTATAGTGTTCCACATCTCCGAATTAAACTAAATCTCTTCTTTTCACTCCATTTTTTGAAATAACGCTTGCAATTGCGTGCGCGATGATGTATAATTATAGATAGTTTTGAAAAAAGGAGAGTTACTCACCATGAAGAAATTTTTAGCGGCGGTTTCTGCGCTGCTGCTCACGCTGTGCATGTTCACGGGCTGCGCGGCGGAGCAGTCCTCGCAGCAGAGCTCCGTCACATGCGCGGACGACCTTGTCGGCAAGAAAATAGGCGTCCAGATTGGAACCACCGGCATGACCTACGCCGAGGGCGTGGAGGGCGCGACCGTCGAGAAGTACAACAAGGGTGCCGACGCCATCGAAGCGCTCAAGCAGGGAAAGATCGACGCGGTACTTATCGACGCTTCCCCCGCGAAGTACTTTGTAAGCAAAAACTCCGACATAGTTGCGCTTGACGATCCGTTCGCAGTCGAGGAATACGCCTGCGCGGTGAAGAAGGGCAACGACGAGCTGACCCAGCAGATCAACGACGCGCTCTCACAGCTCCGCGAAAACGGCACGCTGACCCTAATCGAGCAGAACTGGCTCGTTGACGCCGAGTACGGCAAGCACCCCTACGAAAGCCCCGAGGGCGTCACATACGACGGCAAGCTTGTCATGGCTACTAACGCCGAGTTTGCTCCGTATGAGTTCAAGGAAGAGGGCAAGATCGTCGGTTTCGACGTCGACATGATGACCGCCGTGTGCGACATTCTCGGCAAGGAGCTTGTCATCGACGATATGGCGTTCGATTCCATCATCGCCGCAGTGGATTCCGGCAAGGCTGACGTAGGCGTAGCCGGTATGACCGTCACCGAGGACCGTCTGAAGAACGTCAACTTCACCGACAGTTACACCGAGGCGAGCCAGGTCATCATTGTAAAGGGCATGTCCACCGACCTCACCGGCAAGACCATCGGCGTTCAGATGGGAACCACCGGCATGACCTACGCCGAGGGCGTAGAGGGCGCGACAGTCGAGAAGTACAACAAGGGCGCCGACGCCATCGAAGCGCTCAAGCAGGGAAAGGTCGACGTAGTACTCATCGACTCCTCCCCGGCGAAGTACTTTGTAAGCAAGAACCCGGAGCTTTCCATCGCTCCGAAGCCGTTTGCAGTCGAGAAGTACGCCTGCGCGATAAAGAAGGGCAACGACGAGCTGACCCAGCAGATAAACGACGCGCTCTCACAGCTCCGCGAGAACGGCACGCTCAACCTCATCGAGCAGAACTGGCTGGTTGACGCCGAGTACGGCAAGCACCCCTACGAAAGCCCGGAGGGCATCACTTACAGCGGCAGGCTGGTAATGGCTACCAACGCTGAGTTCCCGCCCTACGAGCTGAAGGAAGAGGGCGAGATAGTCGGCTTCGACGTTGACATGATGAGAGCCGTATGCGATATCATCGGCAAGGAGCTTGTCATTGACGATATGGCGTTCGATTCCGTTATTGCGGCGGTTGATTCCGGCAAGGCTGACGTAGGCGTAGCCGGCATGACTGTTACCGAAGACCGCCTGAAGAACGTCAACTTCTCCGACAGCTACACCGAGGCGAGCCAGGTCATCATTTACAAGAGCGGAAACGCTTCCTCCCAGAATTTTGTTGAAAAGCTCAAGAGCACCTTCCTTGACAAGGATCGCTGGGTATACCTGGTGCAGGGTCTCGGAAACACTCTGCTCATCACCGTTCTGGCGGTTGTTATAGGTATCGTGCTCGGATTCGTCATTGCGATAATCCGCTCCACTAACCAGCTCACCGGCAGGCTCAAGATACCGAATTTCATCTGCCGCATTTACCTGACGGTAGTCCGCGGTACGCCTATGGTCGTACAGCTTCTTATCATCTACTTTGTTGTGTTCAGCTCCGTGAACATCAGCAAGATACTGGTTGCAGTTATCGCGTTCGGTCTGAACTCTGCGGCTTACGTTGCTGAGATCGTCCGCTCCGGTATCATGTCCGTTGACCGCGGTCAGTTCGAGGCGGGATCTTCGCTGGGCTTCGGCTACACGAGGACGATGATCTCCATTATCCTCCCGCAGGCGATCAGGAATATCCTCCCCGCGCTCGGCAACGAGGCCATCGTGCTTCTGAAGGAGACCTCCGTTTCCGGCTACATAGCGCTGAACGACCTCACAAAGGGCGGCGATACTATCCGTTCGCAGACCTACGAGGCATTCCTGCCGCTGATCGCTGTGGCTCTCATCTATCTGCTGATGGTAGTGGGACTGTCCGCACTTGTTAACCGTCTGGAAAGGAGACTGTCGAATGATAAGCGTAAGTAATCTTAAAAAGAGCTTCGGCGACCTGGTCGTCCTTGACGGCATCACCGAGACCATCGAAAAGGGCGAGAAGGTAGTTGTTATCGGGCCGTCAGGCTCCGGTAAGAGTACGTTCCTGCGCTGCCTTAACCTCCTCGAGCAGCCCACAAGCGGCGTTATCGAGTTCGAGGGCAGGGACATTACCCACGCAAAGGGCAGGGAGCTGAACTCCGTCCGCATGAAGATGGGCATGGTGTTCCAGCATTTCAACCTGTTCCCGCACCTGACTATCCGCCGGAACATCACGATAGCTCCGGTGAAGAACAAGATAATGACCCAGGCTCAGGCGGACAAGCGCGCAGACGAACTGCTCGCGATGGTAGGGCTTTCCGACAAGGCTGACGCGTACCCCGCGCAGCTCTCCGGCGGTCAGAAGCAGCGTATCGCGATAGCGCGCACGCTGGCGATGAACCCTGACGTTATCCTGTTCGACGAGCCTACATCCGCGCTTGACCCGGAGATGGTCGGCGAGGTGCTGGAGCTGATGAAGAAGCTCGCAGAGGGCGGCATGACTATGATAGTAGTCACCCACGAGATGGGATTCGCAAGGGAAGTAGCGAGCCGCGTGCTGTTCATGGCAGACGGCAAAATTCAGGAGCAGGGAACTCCCCAGGAGATCTTCACAGACCCGAAGAACCCGCGCCTGCGCGACTTCCTCGCGAGAGTTCTGTAATCTTCAGGAATCGGAAATTACAAAAAAACGCATAGCAACGGCCCCTGATTCAGTAAATCGGGGGCTTGATTGCTTATATCAGAAGTGGTATAATAGATATGTTAAATAGTAATTGGATTTCCACAGCTAAAATAAATAATGCGCCTGCGGAAACGCAGGTTTTTTTGTGGAAAAGTTGAAAAAGGAAAACAAATGGAAGAGAGAAAACCTCTTATCCCGGTAAAAGAGCTTGCGAAACGGTACGCGCTGTTCATAATCAGCCTGTTTATTTCGGCGCTGGGAGTTGCCATCAGTACGATAATTGCGGCGGTGCTCACCGGATTCGTCGTCAAGTTCTGGAACAAGCTCGTGCGGAAGCCGCTCGAGAAGCTCCTCGTTAAGTGAATCTTTCCGCTGCGGCTGGGATTATCCCGAACCAGTGCGGCGTACTGAACAGCTCCTCTCCGAGGGGCTGTTTTTTATGCAGTAAGCTCCCGCGGAGTACTGCTGACATCTTCGGCTCGTACAGTCCCGCCTGCTCCGAACCGCACAGCCTCTGCCGCGCTGAATCTCCGGACAGTGTAACTATCTCGGAATAAACCTGGATAAATTCCGAAACACAATAAAAACACCCCCGGACGTAAGTCCGGGGGTGCGGTTAGTGTTTGTACTATCTGTCACTTATTGTTGATTACTTTCTCTTGCGGGAAGCTACAACAGCAGCGCCAGCCAGAGCAACTACGCCGGCAGCAACAGCTACGCCAGCAACGCCAGTCTCAGGGTTGCCCTTGTTAGCGTCAGCAGCGTTGTCAGCAGGAGCCTCAGCGGTAGCAGCCTCAGCGGTAGCAGCCTCAGTGATAGCTACCTCAGCGGTATCAACTTCAGCAGTCTCAACCTCAGCGGTCTCTACCTCGAAGGTCTCAACCTCAGCTGTGTCGATGGAAACCTCAACGGTCTCCTCAGCAGGAGCGGTTGTCTCCTCGGGAGCCTTGGTCTCCTCGGGAGCAGCAGTGGTCTCAGCGGGAGCTGTAGTCTCAGCAACAGCCTTTGTGATGTCCTCGCCCTTGGAGTTCAGAAGAGTGAAGTCAACGATCTCGAACTCATAAGCATCAGAATAGTTCTGGAGCCAGATCTGAGCATATGTATCAGTGGAAGCGAAGATAGGTGTATCCTGCATGTAAGTTACAGAGTACTCGCCTCTCTTATCGCCAGCCTTGAACTGATAGGGCTTGTCGTTTGCGGAAGAGCCTTCGATGCCCCAACCGTACTGCTTCCAGCCAGTGGACTGGGAGTTGAAGCCCATATCACCGGAGATCCATGCGCCCTCAGCAACTGCGGACTCGATAGCTCTCTTATCAACAGCCTTGATGTTCAGAGTGAAACCGCAAAGGTCGGAAATCTGATCATAGGATGTGAACATAGGAACATTAACATCATCAGACAGAAGGCATGCGAACATACCTGCGCTGTTGATGCTGCCCTTGAATGGAGATGCTGCGAATGATGTGATTGTGCTTGCTGCAGCAACTACGACAGCAGAAGCAGCAGCGATAACATTTCTTAACTTCATAAGAAAAAATCCTCCTAGATATTTTTGAGCGGATAGCAAACACTAAATCCTCCTTTATATTTTACAATAAACTTCAAAAAAAAGCAACTGTCATTTTAAACACAAATTACAGAAAAATTTAGTGAAAAGCAATAATATTTTTACCTTAATAATAAAATGCACCTTCGCATTCACGAAAGTGCATTTAGAATTACTTAATTGACTTAAAATCAGCCGTCTCTCCGGCAGGAAAGAGCCACTCCGGCAAGACCCAGCGCAGCCGCGCCTACCGCCGCCATGCTGAACGGAACGCCTGTGTTCGGGTTTCCGGGAGCTGTGGTGGTTCCGTTTGCACCGTTCGCCGCGTTGGTGCCGTTGGTTCCGGTCGCGCCCGCTGTGCCTGTTGTACCATTAGTGCCATTCGTGCCGTTGGTTGTTCCTGCGCCGGTGGTGCCGTTCGTGCCGCCTGCGGCTCCGTTTGTTCCTGCTTCGCCTGTTGTACCCGCCGCACCGTTCGCACCGTTTGCTGTTCCGGTCACGCCGTTTACGATATCCTCGCCTGCGTCCACTACGCCGTTTACGACGTCCTCGCCCGCGCGTACCACGCCGCCGACTACTCCGCCGTTAGCCGAAGCGCCGATGCTGAGCGCTCCCGCCGCCGCGAGGGCTGCTGCAAGACTTAAAAGCTTTCTCATATCAGTATCCCTTTCTTTATCGTATATCTTCAGGTATGCAGACCGGAAGCTGATGAAGCGCGAGGTGATCGAGAGCGTTTCCTCAGCTTCTGACTGCACAGAGTTATTATTTGCAGACTTGTCATCTTTATAAACGGGTATTTATTCCATTAAAGAGAGAGGGGAGAAAAAAATTTTCAAAAAATTTCTCAAACCCCTTGACATATCCTAAAAAATATGCTATAATCCTATCAAGTTGATAGGTAATCTAGTGATTAGGAAAGATGCCTGTCGGAAATATATTGTGGTAACCTCTAAAAACCGGGACACGAGCAGATTTCGTACATGACTTATATCAGATGCTAGGCGTCAAACCGCAGTAATACTGTATGTATTTCAAGGTTTGACAACGAAGCAGATGATATAAGTCATAGAAATCTGCCGTGAAGGAGGTTTTTAAAGGTTACCTTGTAACAGTAAAGGAGAACAACCATGAAAGTTTATCAGACAATAACCGACCTCGTAGGACGCACCCCCCTTCTCGAAGTAACAAAGATCGAGGCTGAGGAGCAGACCGGAGCAAAGATCTTTGCAAAGCTGGAGCTTTTCAATCCGGCAGGCAGCGTAAAGGACAGAGTAGCGGTCGCAATGATCAACGACGCTGAGAAGCGCGGCGTGCTCAAGCCCGACAGCGTGATCATCGAGCCGACCAGCGGCAACACCGGTATCGGCCTTGCAGCAGTAGCCGCAGCAAGGAACTACCGCATAATCATCGTAATGCCCGAGACCATGAGCGTCGAGCGCCGCAACCTGATGAAGGCGTACGGCGCGGAGCTGGTGCTTACCGACGGCGCAAAGGGCATGAAGGGCGCCATCGAGAAGGCGAACGAGCTTGCCAAGGAGATCCCCGGCGGCTTCATTCCCTCGCAGTTCACCAACCCGGCTAACCCCTCCGCGCACGAGGCTTCCACAGGCCCCGAGATCTGGGAGGACACCGACGGTAAGGTAGACGTCTTCGTTGCAGGCGTAGGCACCGGCGGAACCGTCAGCGGCGTGGGCAGATACCTCAAGTCCAAGAACCCCGGCGTTAAGGTCGTTGCAGTTGAGCCGAAGAGCTCCCCGGTTCTTTCCGAGGGCAAGTCCGGCCCGCACAAGATCCAGGGTATCGGCGCAGGCTTCGTTCCGGAGACCCTCGACACCAAGATCTACGACGAGATCATTCCCGTTGAGAACGAGGACGCTTTCGCAACAGGCAGACGTATCGCACGCACCCAGGGCGTTCTGGTAGGTATTTCCTCCGGCGCGGCTATGTGGGCTGCTATCCAGCTTGCAAAGCGCCCCGAAAACAAGGGCAAGAACATCGTTGTCC
>OJRI01001423.1_pt1 | contig 12520 bp, 7 predicted proteins | sample 1599151 | NCBI WGS metagenome assembly OJRI01 (sample SAMN03922457, study PRJEB24848) | human gut metagenome | isolation source: stool sample | host: Homo sapiens | place: Germany | collected 2009-11
ACACCTGTTCCACACTTGTCCGTTGAACCGATAAGAACTTTCTTTTTACCTGTCCTCATCTCCTTAAAAAGTGCATCCCTCTGTGCATCCGTCTTGGCATCATGGATAAATGCTATCTCATCTGCCGGAATACCATACTGGATAAGTGTTTCCTTCAGATAATCATAGATGGTAAAGTCCTTATCCGGTCCCGGTGTGCCGATGTCCGAAAAAATAAGCTGGCAGCCTATATGACCGTTAGCATTTCCTTTCTCATATTCTTTCCATACATTCTCCGCTACCTTATTGAGCTTTCCATCAGGATTATTTGGTGCGTCCTTATCAATCAGCCTTGCATCTGTTCCGAGTAATCTTGCCTCATGAGTAATCTTTAGGAAGTTGTCCACACTTGGATCAACTCCACCACCTCTGATACGCTCTGCCCTCACAACAAAGTCTTCCATGACCTGTTTTACATACCAGTCAGGCTCCGACTCCACAATAATAGGCTTGCCGCCCCTTAGTGCCGGTACATCTAAGTCCAGCATATCGGCAGTCTGCACATCTGCTACCTCACGGAAGATATTCATAAGCTCCGGAAGATTGGTAAATTTATTGAATCTGCTCTTGAAACGGAATCCGCTTCCCTCTACAGTAAGCTCCAGTGCTGTTGTCACTTCACCAAAGTTCGCTGCCCATGAATCAAAGTGATAAATCCCCATCTCTTCAAGTGCCGCTTTCTGTAAGTAAAGCTGCATGACATACATCTCACACATGGTATTGGATATTGGCGTACCTGTCGCAAACACAATGCCTCTGCCATCATTTATCTCAGACAAATACTGGCATTTAAGCTGCATATCCGTTGACTTCTTCGCTCCACTGCTGCTGATACCTGACACATTATTCATCTTGGAAAAAATCGCAAGGTTCTTAAAATTGTGCGCTTCGTCAACCATGATAGAGTCCACACCAAGTTCCTCAAAGGTTATAAGGTCATCCTTCCTGCTCTCATCTGATAAGGATTTCAGCTGCTCCTCCAGCTTTTTCTTCTGGCTTTCCATCTGTTTTACAGTCCAACGCTCCCCGTTACGCTCCTTCATCTCATCAATCGCATAGCTGATTTCATCAATCTGCTCATTGAGCATTCTTTCCTTTCTCTCTGCTGAGATCGGGATTTTTTCAAACTGCGAGTGCGACATGATGATACAGTCATAGTCACCTGTTGCAATCCTTGATACGAACTGCTTCCTGCGGCTCTTTTCAAAATCACGCTCTGTGGCAACCAGGATATTTGCTGACGGATAAAGCCTTAAAAACTCTGATGCCGTCTGACCGATAAGTGGCTTTGGAACAACCATGATCGTCTTATTGGCAAGTCCGAGTCTCTTCTGCTCCATGCAGGCAGCCATCATCTCAAAGGACTTTCCGGCACCAACGCAGTGTGCCAACAGGGTGTTTCCTCCAAGAAGGATTCTTGCCACCGCATTCTTCTGATGAGGCTTTAACTCAATCGCCGGATTCATTCCCGGAAACTGTAAATGACTTCCATCATACTCACGCAGGCGGATGTTATTGAATGTCTCGTTGTAATACTCCACATACTTCTGTCTACGCTCCGGCTCTGCAAACAGCCACTCCTTGAACTTCTCCTTGATCATGTTCTGTTTTTCCCTTGCAAGCATTGTCTCATTCTTATTGACTTCGTAATGATATTTGCCATCACCGTCATCAATCCTGTCCCTTACTGTTACAGTTTTAAGATTCAGCGTATCCTCAAAAATAGAATAAGCATCCATGCGGCTTGTACCATAGGTCTTAGTAGCTGCCACTGAATGCTTATCCATGCTCTTATTCTCGATGAACCATTCCATGCTCATCTTATTTAAGTGTACCTGAATGCCTGTATTGTAAAACTGGCTTCTGACTGCCCTTGCTCTTCTTGGTGTATTGAGAAGCTCATAGATAAACTGCTCATAATCAAGCGGTTCAATCCATGTCGTACCAATCTTTACATCAATATCCGAGGCTTCAATCCACTCCGGCTGCACCTTTTCAAGTGCTGCCACATTGCCTGCAAATCTTTCTGCCTGCGGATTGTCTGTATCAGCTGCCATAGCCTTTGCTACACGGAGCTTGTCTCTCACATTGCCGGAAAGATACTCGTCTGCTGTCTCCCAGCCGATATCGGGATTGTTCTCGTTGTAGCGGTCGGGATTTAAGAAAATCAATCCATCCAGTTCTTCCACAAGAACTGCCCTTCTAAGCTCTGCCAAAGCATCGTCACTTAGAGTTATCTCATCCACTGTCTGTCCAGACTTTTCTGCAAGTTCTTCCTTTGCATTTGTAATATCCGGCTCATAGATAGAAAGCATATAGGCAAGATTTACATATCCAAATTCATTGACGGATACATTTAATGCTTCCACAGCAGTCTCAACCCTGTCTATGACAGTCTTTGCCTTAATCGTCTGCTTATAAAACATATCCGCTTTTTTCACCTCCCCGTCTTCATTTACTTCCTCAAGACTGCAAAGAAGTGGGTAATCGCTGTCATCTCGAAATGCTATTCTGTTTGCTTTTGAAGTAATGGCTCCATACTGCTTTACGAAGGCATCATATTTTACATTAAGAAGTCTCTGCTTATCAGAAAGCTCCTCCTCGCTGCAGCCATCCATCTGGATATCAATCAGATCTCTTGTTATCTGTCTGATTTCATCAAGGCTTCTGATTCGCTCCTCGGCAGTCTGTGATACTTCTTTTCTTACCATCTCGGAATTTTCCCTGTAATAGAGCTTTCCTTCAAAAAATGTGTAAGTGTAGTTTCTCACATCCGGATCAGCCGGGATAACTTCCTCCGTCTGCTCCGCCTCATCTGCCACTCTCTCAAAATCTGTCATCTGGGCTTTGATATTACCGATAGCCTTATTGAGAGTCTCATACATATTGAAGTTCTCATCATTATTCACACAGACTGTATATCTGCTGTCCTGTCCGTAAATCCTTGTGTCATATTCCATAGTTCCAAGCATCATCTCCGGATGCTCTGCAAAATAAGAGTTGACTGCAATGCCATTCTCAGTTACACCAAGGTGTACCCAGTCAGGCTCAATATCAATCTTTCTCTCCCTCTTCTGCAAAAACAGGATATCTGCTGTCACTTCGGTTCCTGCATTATCTTTAAATGCAGTATTCGGAAGTCTTATCGCTCCCACAAGCTCTGCTCTTTCAGCCAGATACTTTCGGATAGTAGGATTTGCCTTATCAAGTGTTCCCTTTGTGGTGATTACAGCAACCATGCCTCCCGGTCTTACCTGATCAAGTGCTTTTGCAAGGAAATAATCGTGGATACGGAAGTTATACTTGTTGTACTTTGGATCAAATACCTTGTAATCTCCAAATGGCACATTTCCGACAACCACATCAAAGAAGTTATCCGGATATGTGGTATTCTCAAATCCTGTGATACTGATATTGGCATTCTGATAAAGCTGCTTTGCAATTCTTCCTGAAATGCTGTCAAGCTCCACCCCATACAGCTTACTTCTCTGCATAGGTGCCGGCATACTTCCAAAGAAGTTACCGATACCCATAGATGGCTCTAATACATTGCCGCCTCTGAAACCAAACTGGACAAGTGCCGAGTTCATGCACATGGCAATCTCCGGTGAAGTATAAAAGGCATTGTTTACTGTTGCCCTTGCTGCACTGTATTCCTCATCAGATAAAAGGTCTTTAAGCTCTGCATACTCTTTGCTCCAGCCTGCGTTTTCCTCGTCAAATGCCTGTGACAGTCCGCCCCAGCCGACAAACTTCGACAAAACTTTCTGTTCCTCCGGTGTGGCAAGCCTGTTTTCTGATTCAATCTGCTTTAAAGTGCGGATTGCATCAATATTCCACTGATATCTGGTCTTAGCACCGCCTTTTTCCATTTCCCAGAGATTATAGTGGAAGTTGTATTTTTTCTGTGCTGCATCATCTGAAACCACATGTCCATTCTCATCAATCTTGGTTTCCCAGCCATTCGCTATTGCTCTTTCCCTGGTTTCAAGACGATTGGCTTTTACACTATCCTCGATATCAAAGAATCTCTTATAGACCGGATTCATCTTATCCCTGTCAGCCTTCTGCTTTGTCTCCTGATAATACTTCTTCTGGTCTTCTCCGCAGTAAAATGGCTGTTTTACCATATAGGATAAAATTTCATATAACTCACGCCAGTCGAGAGCACCTTCCTTACGCACACCATTCCTGTTCTTATAGCTGATCTTCACATATCCGCTTCTGATTGAGTACTCCACAAGACCATACTTATTGTTGGAATATGCCTTTCTTTCTGCATTATCTGTCCCTAATGCAATATCCCTGATAAGGTCAAGTTTATTGGGCATAAATGCAAAATCAGACTGCACCACATCCATAAGGAATGCCCTAAACGGAGTGTAGCAGCTGCAATCTGTTACAAGAATCTCCGCCGCATCACGCAGGTCTTCATCAAGCTCTGCAATACGCTTGGCATAATCAATCGGTGTAATATACTGAAGCTCTGATGGATCTTTTTCAGTTGTTTCAGCTTCTATCTCTGCACCATATTCTGCCTGTGTTACCATGCGGTCTTCATCGGCAGTTTCCTGTGGTGTCATGCCTTTTGCACTTACATAATCTCTGTTAGAAGCATAGCTCTCCGGCTCATCCGGTATTGCATAATCATCAATCTCTGATTCTGCCTCCTCCGGTTCCACTTCCCGGTATTCGGCATCAATGACCTCATCATCCTCACGGAGTCCGTCCATCGCAAGCTCATCAATACGAGGTGTCTCAGGCTGGTATTCCCCTGTAAGAATAAGGACACCAAGCTCTTTTTCGATATCTTTCCACGAAACATATCCTTCAACCTCTCCATCCTCATCTCGCCACTGAAAACGCAGTCCATTCCCATGAAATGTGTCATATCCGTGCAGTCCCAGTCCGTCAACCGGCCAGCCTGCACCTCCCTGACCATATTCTGCTTTGATACGCTTTGCCCTGGTTCCTGCATCAATCTCTGTTTCAAAAATCTTGCATACCCTGCCCTTGCCACCGACAAAGCCTGTACCTCTCATAAGCACCTGTTTGATATACTCACCTGGTACTGTTGCAGACTTTTTGGGATTCAGATAATTGTATTTACCTGCTAATGCAGCTTTTCTGTCCTGCTCGAACTGACGCATAAACTGATTATTGTTTTCGTCCTCAGTATGAATGGTGCCAATGCTTGCCTGCCCGTTCTGGTCGAAAAAAAAGGAAGCCTGTGTATATTCGGCTTCCTTACTAACACCCAATGAATTGATTTCATCAAGTTCCCTATTCAGTTCTGTATCATCTGATTCTAGTGGAATCGCATCACTATCTGATTCAGTACCACTTCCTCTGCCTGCATCTTCGCCTGCTCTCTTATCTTCCACATCTCCATTGTCGATGACGGATTCTGTGGCTTGTGCTTCGCCAGATACTGCATCTCCAGCTGGTCGTACAGCTGGTTCGCTTCCTCCTCTACCGCTGACATCTTCTCGTACATCTTCCCGAATCTCATCAGCGTCTTGTATCTTGCCGGCTCGTTCTCCTTTAGATAGTTCATCGCCATCCTTCCGTATTTGCCCAGCTTCGTGAGATCCTCCGTCTCGTCCGGCATCTCTATCTGCGGATAAAGCAGTCCGTCCACTTCCTTGTAAGTCATTTCTTCTAACATATCCAATTCTCCTTTCGCTCTCGATTGCCTTTAAGTTACGACTAAATTCTCTAAGAACACTACAGGAGACATCGCATACAATGGAACCAAGACGGTAAATGATCTCTTCGTCTTTGATATTTACGATCTGACTAAAATCCTGTTCTTGCACAGATAAGTCAAATCCGCATCTCGTCCCTACAGCATACATGACACTTGCATATACAAGCTGCTCCATGTCCATTTCCTGCTGTAAGCCATTGCGTTTCTTACTTTCTTCCTTTATCACACTACCTGATAGCTGCATAAGCTCGGTCATTCGGTCTCCGAACTCTTCTTTTATTATAAGCCAAACATCTGTTCCTGTAAACTGTTTTAATATATTTTTTAGAGACTCCCTGTCGCTGTTATCGTACTGCTCAATCTGACCTTCTGACACAAGAAAATCCACATAATCCTTAAGATTTTCTCCCTCAAGGTCCCATGTCAGTTTGACATTCTTCCCTCCGGTATCACTGATATCAAAGATATACCTCATGCGTGGATTCAGTGCCCTTGACGGGAAGATAGCGCAGCCTTTCGCACCACGCTTTACATATCTTCCCACCTTTTTCCAGGTATCATAATCTGCCATGAGTGTGCTTTTTTCCGGAGGTCTCTGAGCTGTTACCATAACGATATTGTCAAATTCATAGCGGTATAACTGACCTGCGACCTTTAACACATCCTTCCAGTTCTTTTCTGATCTGGTGATGTTACCAATCTCAGAATCGTATATCGCTTTGACCTTCATATCAACGCCCATACCTTTGTCCTCCTCTACTTAAACATCTCTGCAAACAATCCCTTAAATAGCTTTAACTCATCCTTATCCAGCTCGATTGCAAATTCATTGTCGATTGCCTGTTTTTCGCATTTATCCTTTTTCTTTGCAATCTTACGCACCACACGAAGAAGCACATAGCACTCCTTGGACTTTGCAATGCTCTGTTTAAAGGTCAGCTCATCCTCATCGACTGACTTCTGTGTCTGATAGATAATCTCTTTTAACTTATCATTGATACCATCTACTTCCTCAATGGAAATAATAACGGATGCCTTAGAAGCACCCGATCTGTCCCACTCCTTATGAAGTTCCTTTACTAAAAACTCCATGTTCTTAATTACTGTTGTTGAATCACTTTTCATCTTGCTCTTCCTCCGTTTTCTTTTAATGAAGAAGGGAGCTGACTTTCGCTGATAGGTGCAAAATCAACTCCCTTCATGTCCTCTGCTCCAAGGACTATCTGCTCTGCATAATACATATCCATTGCCTTATTGATGGCATCGTCAAGCGACTCTGCCTTTACTTTCTGTACTCGTGAAAGCACTTCTTTTATCTCAACATCAAATTCCTGTTCCATATGATATCGCCTCCTGTAAAAATCTCATCACCGGCTCTTTTCTTCCTTTACCTGTCTTTCCTTAAAGCCTTCATCGTACTTTCCATCTTCCAGCCTGTCGTAAAAACAGTCCTCTTCAATCGTTCCGAAATCCTCATACATCTGGTGAAGGAAATCATTCTGCAGTTTCTTTGGCACATCATCATCCTTTGACATATCCTGATAAAAATAGAACTTCTGCTTTAGCTTTGCCCTGTAATCATAGATATCCTCTATCTTTTCCGGTGTGCCATACTCCCTCTTGTATGCCTTGAAATTTGTAGTTGAAAGTGTGGAACCTAGATAAATGCCATGCTCCCACGATACCCCGATTGTGGTATTGTCCTTTGTAGGCTTCTCATCCTTCGGATAACGCTTATACTCTGTCGCACCAAGGGCGATTGTAAGAGAACCTGACTTCATATCCATCACCACGAGATTCCTTGGTGATAATGCTTCAAGCACCATGTAATCATGGTCATTGAAGTTATGAAATGTCTGTCCCCTTTCAAATGATCTGTCCACACTTTCATAATGCAGGTTAAAATCATCCACCCAGCCCTTATCGGTCATTCCAATCTCCTTAAGCTTTGCAACACATTCAGAAGAACTGGCTTCTTTATCAAACCGAAATTCTTTGGAATCGTTATAAAATCCCTGAAGAAAATGTCCCAGCTGAATATCATCCAGACAGAATCTCGCAGATACAGTTACATTTGCTGCCCTGTAATACTCTGCGAAGTTATCTGCTTCACCAAGTGTCCTTCCAAGCTGCAACAAATTGTCTGCAAGCTCTGACATGTCATCAACTGCTATAAAACTCTTATAATCATCCAGAGTCATCAGCATATTTGTCTCTGTTCCCCTGTCGTTTTCTGTTACCAGTATCATATCTTTTAAATCCATTCTTACCTCCAGTCTCAGAGAGGGACTATGCCCTCTCTGCAAATTTCCTGTTATGGTCTTCCTATCACAACAATCTTTCCTGTGCTTGCCACATCCCGGTAAACCACACCAAGACTTTCATTAAGTGCCTCTACCACTTTGCCATTTCCGACATATACTGCCACATGGCTGATGTTCTTATATCTTCCGTTGCTTGTAAAACTGTAGAAGATAAGGTCTCCCGGCTGTAACTCATCAAAGGAGACAGTCTTTCCGGCTTCATCCAGTCCCTGTGCCTCCGCTGCCGCTGTGGTTGCACCGCCATAACTAATATCCACGCCTGCATCTTTCCATGAATAATAGGCTAAGGAACTGCAGTCATAATAGTTACCGCTGTCTCTTAAATCCTGACTATAAGGAAAGCCAACTCTGTGAAGTGCATAGGAGCAGACTGTTTTCTGCCTGCTGTCTGTAATTTCGTTTAGGATGGCATTGATTTCATCCTCAGTCATGGAGCTTACTCCCGGACTTCCGCCTCCGCCGCCACTTCCGCTTCCGGCATATCCAAGCTGTCCCATAAACTCCGGACTCATGATCTGCTCAAGCATTTCCACCTGATCAGAATTAAATCCATAGACCGAAATCATATCCCTGTACGATTTTAGTGTGACATTCACATACAGAACCGACTTTGTGACAGTAGTTACATTGCCGTCTGCATCCGTTTCTTCCACATCCTTTGTTCCGGTGCTTGTGGTGTATGAACACATATCATTTACAACTGCCTGCAGCCAGCCTTTAGAAGTATCATTCATGACTGTTGCAGTATCTCCGACACCATGCTTGACCATATAGACTGCCATGATGTCATAGTAATTGCTTGGGTTTTCTTCCATACCTTCATAATCCACATATACAAGCTCTCCAAGGTCATATCCGGTATGCTCATTCACTTTCGTGTTCACATCCCGGTTAAACTCCTGCACATAAGCACTCGTTACTGTCTGCACGGTATCTCCTGATTCAAGTGGTGGCAGGAATAAAGCAAATGGAGAATTGTAAAGGATTGCTATCACCGCTATAACCGGAACCGCAATCATGGCAACTACAAGAACAAGTAATAAAAGCACCAATCCGATAATCGGTGCAGCTGCCTTTACCCAGGTAATCGCTTTTCGCACAATCAGATCCTTTACCAGCTTTGCCACGCTGTCCGTCTGATTCTCCTGTGCTTTCATCTTATCCAGAAAGAACTTTATCTTCCTGCTCCGGTTGGTCATCTTTTCATCCTTGACCTCTATGGACACACCTGCAGCATATCCGGCTGCCATGCCGATTGCCGTGCCAACTCCCGGTGCAACCGCTGTTCCTGCCGCCGTAGCAGCTGCCTTTGTCGCAGTTTTCGTTGCAACCTTGGCAGTAGTCTTGGCTGTTTCTTTTGCTGTCTCTTTAGCTACCGCCTTAGCAGTATCTTTGGCAGCTTTCTTTGCTGTCTTTTTTGCCAGCTTCTTTCCTGCCTCTACCTTCTTGATACGCTTCTTTGCCTCGGCTGCCGCCTTTTTCCTGAAAAGTGCTGCACCCTTAGAAGCAGTTCCGGTAACAGGGCGGCTTGCTTCATATGCAAGATATGCTGCCTGCGATACCTCCTGACCGCCTTCCACCTGATCTGTTACTGCCCCGGCTACAAGTGCTCCAGTTCTTCCTGCAATGTGAAGATTCGTGTTCTTGGTCTTGATGGAAGTGTTGGATTCTTTAAGGTTTCGCTTGAATCTTGATAATCCCTTATTCTTCGGCTCCGACTGATGAATGGTACTCTTGCGATAGGACTTCTTTCTATCCGTATCAGTTACCTTTGCACCAGCTGTCTTAGGACCTCTCTCTACTGTATAGATGTTACTCCCCTTAATCTTGGCTCCCTTCGGTTCGTGGGCATGAATCTTGGCTTTCTCCTTGGTGTGAATGACCATCGGTTTGTCATCAACCTTTCTAATTTTCAATTTTCTCACCTCCTACTTTGAAAAATAAAATAAGCCGCTAGGGAGCAAAAATTACTCCTTAACGGCTATGTAAAATCATTCAATATTCAATTATTAAAAGCAACATGAAACTGAAATTTCACGCAGACTATTCCTATACCGTAATGTCTATTCTGACCGATGATTTCTTCTCACCAAAATGCTTTATTTCGATATCCTTCATTTCCTCTATAACATCTTTTTCAATTTGGTGAACATCACTTAATTGTAAATCTCGCTTCGAATCATTTACTATTTTTGCTGCCTCATCTACTGAAACAGTTGTATCTGATGTTAACTGTTCAGACATTTCAGTATCGTTTGAATCCTCTGCAACCTGCCCCTTTTCTATAGATGTCTCTACAATTTCCTCTTCTGTTGGCAAATCCCTATATTCTGTACTTTTTACAAATCTTGTGAATGACTCTACAGCTCTAAAAGTATTTCCCATGATACGTTGAGCTTCCTTAAGCTTTTCACTCTTTGGAATATTTGGATTATTCACGATACTTTTTAGTTCTGCCAAATTTCCATTCATCTCATTTACTTGAAGCCTTTGAGCCTCTTCTTTTGTCTTACATCTCTCCAACCTACGCTCATAAGCTTCTTGTTCCATTCTTGCCGCTTTATATTCCATATAGGCTTTAGGGTCTTTCTGACGAATAGCATCTTCTTCTGAAGCTGTTAATTCTTGACCGCTTGCAATCTTGTTATAAATCTGACTATATGCAGAACTTTCTTTGTCTCGCTCAAGTTGCTCTCGGAAATGCTGAATCATGCTTTCTTCCTGACTTGTTACAGTCATACCCTCTTGCTTCTTTACAACATCCCCGGTAGCCTTCTTTTGCTCCCAATCATTTACTAACTGCATCTGATTCACAGCGTTTCGTATTGTACCTGCAATCATAGCACACCTCCAATTCCCGGTTAATGCTACGATTAAATAGTGATATCAAACTTCATACCCTGTGTTGCCTTTTCTTCTGTTATCTTACTCCAATCCAGTTCAGAAATCTTTTCAAGTAATTCTTCTTTTGAATTTGCCTGAATTGTAGTCCGCTTAACAGTTACATCCTTCTTTTCCTGCTTTTTCTCCTCTGCACGTTTTTCCTTTAATTCTTCAAGCCGTTCTTTCTGCTTTTCTGTAATCTTCTCCAAATCAGCAAAAAGTGTCATCTTTCCATCATCATCAAAGGACATAGTTAACTTATTTAATACAGTTCCACTATTGTCTGTCGTTCCCCAAGCACGTTCAAACCCAAACTGTTCATTGATTTTATCTGACATCTCAACTGCAGTTTTTACCGTAGACAATTTTTCCCGTGCATATTTCTCATCGGATGCCATTCTTTCAAGTTCAGCACTTGAAAAAACAACTGTAAATTCCTTATCGCTTTGGTCTACTAATCCTCTGAAATCATCGCCTTTATCAGCAATAATAAAATCGAAATCCGCATTATCCTTACGCAATGTTTCCAGATATTTCTGTGCCTTAGAAGATAACTTATCTTCGCTGGATTTTATTTTCTGTGCATTGGGCTGCACATCTTTTGCTTTCTCTGTGTTATTTTGCTTACTAACAGTATTGCTCTTATAATAATCTGTTACCTGTGTTAAATTAGCTGCTCTAATCATGGTATCATCCTCCTTGAAAATTGATACAGAAATCCGTTTCTATATCTGTAATATCGGCACTTTATATCCAAAAGTTAATAGTGCGTAAAATTCAAATTTTCTTTTCCCTAATAATTACAAATATTCCTTGGAAATTGCTTCCACACCATACATTTCCATAAATGCATCCAGGTCCGCTGCATCCCCAATCAACATATTCTCGTCAAAGTGTACGATATGCATATCTTAAAATCCAGCCACATGTTCTCCGGTACAAATGATACATTTTAGAACTGCTTCCTTATTTATTTTTCATATCGAATCTTATATGCTTTTTTCTTTAAAATAGGGAATATCTAATTTATTATCATCAAGGTCGGACATTCATCCGACCTCTTGATTATACTATAGATTCTATAAAAATTCATCTGTTATCACTGCAGCATTGCTTCTTTTTTCTTCTGTTCCGCAATCTTCTCATGAATGTTGGTATTATACAGCCTGTACAAATCTGTATCCTTACTAATCTGATTATCAAACGGAATCACCACCGAGCCACACTTGATAAGTCCCATTCCCGATGCAGTATTGGTTACGAATCTTAGCTGTGCCTCTGATACCCCGATAACTTCCGCCATCTTGGAACTGTCTGTATTCGCCTGTTTTAAGAGTGCCACAAACTCAGAGTTTGCAAGCATTGTGGTTGCTGTATAGTTCTGCAACAGATCGACGACATTCTGCGTGATACCGGTACAAAGTCCTCCCTGCTTTCTTACTTTCTTCCAGAGCTGCTGCAGATATTTTGCAGAATACTCGGAATTAAGCAGGACGTGAAACTCATCAATATAGAGCCATGTTGCCTTGCCTCTCTTGCCATTCTCAACAATCCTGTTCTGAAT
>OJRI01001431.1_pt1 | contig 12436 bp, 9 predicted proteins | sample 1599151 | NCBI WGS metagenome assembly OJRI01 (sample SAMN03922457, study PRJEB24848) | human gut metagenome | isolation source: stool sample | host: Homo sapiens | place: Germany | collected 2009-11
CAAGGTCCGTTTCGTCAGGAGGTGAAGCAGCCGATATGGGATGAGAAGAGTATCGATACCTCTCTCTTCATCGACGATGACGGCACGCCTTACCTCTATTTCGTGCGTTTCACGGATGGCAACGTCATCTGGGTGGCAGAGATGAACGATGACCTGACCGGCATCAAGCAGGAGACACTGACGGAGTGCATCAAAGTAGGGGAGCCTTGGGAACTCTCGCAGGACAAGCCCGCCAAAGTAGCCGAGGGGCCTTCCATCTTGAAGAGAGAGGACGTTTATTACCTGGTTTATTCGGCCAATCACTTTGAAAGCAAGAACTACGGAGTGGGTTACGCGACTTCGAACAGCCCGATGGGACCGTGGAAGAAATACGAGGGAAATCCGATTCTGCAACATGCCGACGGCTTGATGGGTACCGGTCATGGAGCACCCTTCTGCTGTAAGGACGGTAGCTGGAAATACATTTTCCATGCACATTGGGATTCCACGAAAGTACAGCCGCGCACTTCGTATATCAAGGATTTTGCCATTTCCGACCAGGGAACGGTTTCTATCGGTGGCTCTCTTATCCGTCCGCAGGTATTGGGCAGTACATCACTCGAAAAGTAAAATGAAAGAATGAAAAGAATACATTGTATGAAGAAGTTTCTTGTATTATCAGTGTTATGCAGTCTGATAGCCTGTTCCTCGTCATCGGCTACGAAAGAGGATAAACCGGAAGAACAACAGCCGAAGAATGTTTATCGCAATCCGGTGATAGATTATAGTTTGCCAGACCCTTCTGTCATTGAGGGAGATGACGGATACTACTATCTGTATGCCACCGAGGACATACGCAATCTGCCGATTCACCGTTCCAAGAACCTGGTGGATTGGGAGTATGTAGGTACTGCCTTTACGGACCGTACGCGGCCTGATTTTGAGCCGAACGGCGGTTTGTGGGCGCCGGACATCAACAAGATAGGTGATAAATACGTGCTCTATTATTCTATGTCTGTTTGGGGAGGCGAGTTAACTTGCGGCATCGGTTGTGCTACTGCCGATAAGCCTGAGGGACCTTTTACGGACCACGGAAAGATGTTCCGCAGCAATGAAATCAATGTACAGAACTCCATCGACCCTTTCTATATAGAGGATGGAGGGAAGAAATATCTTTTCTGGGGCAGTTTTCGAGGAATCTATGCGATTGAACTGTCTGATGACGGACTCTCTCTGAAGGACGGCGCCACACCGCAGCAAGTGGCAGGAACCGCTTACGAAGGTACCTATATTCACAAGAAGGACGGGCATTACTACTTCTTCGCTTCCATAGGAAGTTGTTGTGAGGGATTGAAGAGTACTTACACTACTGTTGTAGGCCGTTCAGATAATCTTTTCGGCCCCTATGTCAACAAGAATGGCGGTAGCATGATGGATAACAAGCACGAAGTGCTGATTCAGAAAAGCAATTCCTTTGTGGGTACCGGTCATAATTCGGAGATTGTGACGGACAATGCCGGCAATGACTGGTTCTTCTATCATGCGGTGAGCACAAAGAAGCCTGAAGGCCGTGTATTGATGTTGGATAAGATTAGCTGGGAAGACGGATGGCCGACGGTAGAAGGCTCCGTTGCATCCACGGAAGCGGAGAAACCGAAATTCTGACAAGTATGAAGAAATCTATTTTAGTCTCCTTGTTGGCCCTATTGATGATGGGCTGTCAAGTATCGGGTGGCAGTTCCTTGAAAGTGGAGGAAACCACTGTTGAAATGCGGAAGAATCCCGAAGGAGTAGCTGTATCGGCTCCCCGTTTCTCATGGCAACTGGTAACCGACAAGCAGGATGTGATGCAGACTGCTTATCAGATTGAAGTGGCGGACTCGGAAAAGGGCTTGCAGGCCGGCTCCGGGCTGGTATGGAACAGCGGTCGTGTGGAGTCTGGCCAATCGGTGCTAGTGAAGTACGCAGGGGCGTCTTTGGAGTCGGGACAGAAATATTGGTGGCGTGTCACTGTATGGACAAATACCGGTGACAAGGCGCAAAGTAGTATCCAATATTGGTCAATGGCTTTGCTGGACAGTTCGGACTGGAAAGCCGGCTGGATTGGACTGAACGACAGTACAAACTTGAAACTGGACGGTGAGCGGACCATCCTTCCGGCACGTTATCTGCGGAAGGAGTTTGATTTGCCGTCACAGCCGAAGCGTGCAGTCCTTTATGTTTCGGGAGTAGGCTCTTCCGTATGCTATATGAATGGCGAGAGGATTGGAAACGATGTATTCGGTCCTTTGCCTACCTGGTACGATGCTTCTGTATCTTATCTGACCTATGATGTCACCCCCTTGTTGAAGTCCGGTACCAATACGATAGGCGTGGCTCTGGGCAACGGCCGGTATCTTTCCATGCGTGCCAATGGGATGGTAGGTTTTGGTTTACCCCGTCTCATGGCGCAGTTGAATATAGAGTACGACAATGGTGAGACGGTGTCGGTAGCCAGCGATGACTCCTGGAAAGTGACGAACTGCGGTCCTATAACCGCAAACAACGAGTTTGACGGTGAGTGGTATGATGCCCGCTTGGAATTGGGCAAATGGGCGGAAAGCGGCTATGATGATTCCGGATGGAAACCGGCCGAACGGATGGAGGCTCCCAAAGGAAAACTTGTGGCACAGCTCTCTCCGAGTCTGAAGGTGATGGAGGAAATAAAGCCAATATCCGTTAAATCGGTAGGTGATGGAAGATATATCGTGGATATGGGGCAGAATATGGTAGGAATACAGCAGGTGAAACTGCGTGGCAAGAAGGACAAGCCCATTACCATGCGTTTTGCCGAAGTGCTGAAGGACAATGGTACGGAACTGTATCTTGACAACCTGCGCAGTGCCCTTGTCACGGATATTTATACTCCTGCCGCTGACGGTGAGTTTGTTTGGGAACCGTTGTTTGTTTACCATGGTTTCCGTTTTATGGAAATATCCGGTTTGGACTATGAACCGGCAGCGGATGATTTCATCGGTAAGGTGGTGTATGATGAAATGGCAACGAACGGTACGTTCGAGACTTCCGAGGAGTTGATTAACAGAATTCACAAGAATGCCTATTGGGGAATCCGTGGAAACTATCGCGGTATGCCTACCGACTGCCCCCAGCGTGATGAACGTCTTGGATGGCTGGGCGACCGCACTACCGGTGCCTATGGTGAAAGTTTCATTTTCGGCAATGCCTTGATGTATAAGAAGTGGCTGGTGGATATAGAAGAGTCCATGAATGAAAATGGAAGTATCTCTGTGGTATCTCCCCGTTACTGGACCATCTTCCATGATGACGTGACTTGGCCGGCTGCCTATTTTTACGTAGCCGACATGCTTTACCGCCAGTTTGGCGATGATAGCTCCATCAAAGGGCGCTATCCGTCCATGAAGCGCTGGGTAAACCACATGACGGAGACCAAAATGAAGGACTATATTCTGGTGAAGGATGAATACGGGGATTGGTGCATGCCTCCCGAGTCGCCGGAGCTGATTCATTCGGAGGACCCTGCCCGTAAGACGAACGGTGAAGTGTTGAGTACAACGGTGTTTTACAGTATTCTGCAACTGATGGAGAAGTTCGCGCAAATGAACGGACTTCCGGCAGATGCTGAAGAGTATGCAGCACTTGCCATTAAGGTCAAGGACGCTTATAACAAGAAATTCTTCAATACTGAGACTGCACAGTATGACAACAATACGGTGACGGCAAACCTGCTTTCCCTTAGACTGGGCCTGGTTCCCGACGGATATGAAGATAAAGTATTTGCCAATGTCGTGGAGAAGACGGAAAAAGACTGTAAGGGACATGTCAGTGCCGGTGTGCTTGGCATCCAGCATCTGATGCGCGGACTTACCGAGTACGGCGGACTGGAACTTGCCTATAAGATAGTGACCAATGACACTTATCCCTCATGGGGTTACATGATTAAGAAGGGTGCAACCACCATTTGGGAATTATGGAATGGTGACACGGCAAATCCGGCGATGAATTCAAGAAACCATGTGATGCTTTTGGGAGATCTGCTGATATGGTTCTATGAGGATCTTGCCGGTATAAAAAATGCTCCCGCTTCCGTCGGGTTCAAGCAGATTCTGATGGAACCGGTATTCCCGGAAAAACTGAATTATGTGAATGCTTCGCATGTATCGCCTTATGGCAGGATAGGGAGTTCCTGGAAACGTGACGGCAATAAGCTGGAGTGGAACGTTGAGATTCCCGCCAATACAACCGCTACGATCAAGCTGCCGCTTGACTTCCATGTACAGGTAGATGCCGGTCAGGCGGGGATTCATTCCGTGGAGGAGGCTGACGGTAAGCTGGTAGTCGAATTGGGCTCCGGCAAGTATGTATTCATGTCTGAATGATATTTTTCTAACAACAATAAAACAGATGTAACTATGAGACTAAAAAGATTGTTTTTGGGGGTAATGCTTTTGGTGGGCATTACGGGTGCCGGAGCGACAAATGCTGCTCCGGAAGACATCTCTGCTTCTATTTCCTTGAAAGTGCCGGGGAATGATGCCAAGCAATATCCGCTGGCCTTGCAGAAGATGCAGGATGGTATGTACAGCTGCCGGGCTTCGGAAACGTTGCCGTTGGACATCATCCGCCAGGTGGTGGACAAGGATGGCAAACAGCGCATTACCGTCACACTCAAGGCGCTGGAAAATGTGTATTTCAACTACGGGGAACAGATAAAGACCGGTTACAAGCATTCGGACTGCCAGTTCTACATGCCGGGCTTCTGGTATCGCCGCAACCTGCGTTCGCCGAAGGAAGCTCCTTCTTTCCACACATCGGACAGTTGGCTGGTGCGTGAGGACCGTTTGAGCACTCCGCTGACGGCAGCTTTCAATCCAGCAAGCGGTACGTCCATGTCGGTTATCCGTATTGACAAGTTCGACAAGGAAGCTTTGACCACTCATAAGGAGGGAGAGGTAATCTTGTCCGGCGAGACTTCCATCGGATATACCGGTTTCTGCAATGTGGATGGTATGACTGTCTTGGCATACGGTTTCCCCTATAAGGAAGCACCGAAGACATATATCCGCAAATTGACGCTGGCTCCTGCCGTTGAGGCTTTCCAGTTGCTTCGTAAGGGTGACAGCATCTCCATGACTTGGGAGGTGTCCGAAAGGAATGCTGCCGATTTCTCGGAATGCGTACAGCGCACCTGGGAGTATTGTTATGACACTAACCGCCCGAAACCGGTTGACACACCTTACACGGTAGACCGCATGAAGGAGGTGATGAGCAACTTCTTTGTGGAAAGCTATGTCAGCAATACCCCCACTCATTATTACTCCGGTGTAGAGTTGGAGACTGCTACTTGTGCCAATACCGATGTTGCCGAAGTGGGCTTTGTGGGACGTACGTTGCTGAACGCTTTCAATGCTTTGGAGTATGGCAAACAGCAGAATCGCCAAGACCTGGTGGATAATGCCAACCATATCTTTGACACTTATCTCCAAAATGGTTTTTCGCCTGCCGGTTTCTTCAACGAAGTGGTACACTACAACCGCGGCTTCAAGGAAACCAGACATAGCATCCGCCGTCAGTCCGAGGGAGTGTATGCCATCTTGAACTATTTGAACTACGAGAAACAGCAGAAGCGTAAACACCCCGAATGGGAGAAACGCATCAAGGGCATGCTGGACAGCTTCCTCAAGTTGCAGAACGAGGACGGCAGCTTCCCGCGCAAGTTCAAGGATGATTTCTCTATCGTGGATGCCAGCGGCGGTAGCACGCCTTCGGCAACATTGCCTTTGGTGATGGCGTCCAAGTATTTCAAGGACAAACGTTATCTGGCAAGCGCCAAGCGTACGGTAGACTATCTGGAGAAGGAACTGATATCCAAAGCCGATTATTTCTCTTCTACGCTGGATGCCAACTGCGAGGACAAGGAAGCCTCCTTGTATGCTGCTACGGCTGCTTATTACCTGGCTTTGGTTACCAAAGGAGAAGAGCGTGCACACTATGCCGGTCTGGCAAAGAAAGCCGCTTATTTTGCCTTGTCATGGTATTATACTTGGGATGTTCCTTTTGCCGAAGGTCAGATGCTGGGAGATATCGGCTTGAAAACCCGTGGTTGGGGAAATGTGTCGGTAGAGAATAACCATATCGATGTATTTATCTTCGAATTTGCCGATGTGCTGCATTGGCTCTCCAAGGAGTACAACGAGCCGCGCTTCTCTGACTTTGCCGAGGTGATTTCCACTTCCATGCGCCAGTTACTGCCATATGAAGGACACATGTGCGGCATTGCCAAAGTAGGCTATTACCCGGAAGTGGTGCAGCATACCAATTGGGATTACGGACGTAACGGAAAGGGATATTACAACAATATCTTCGCTCCGGGCTGGACGGTCGCTTCTTTGTGGGAGCTGTTCACTCCGGGACGTGCGGAGCAGTTCTTGTTGAAAAAATGATAGTCTAAACAGTAACCAATATTGTATTTATGAATAAGATGATGACTTTGTTGGCAAGCGTGATGCTATTGGCATCGGCTTGCACGGGCAAGCAGGCGAGTGAAAAGACTGCTTCTGGACTGGAACCTGCCAACTTCCGTACGGAAGTGGATGGCAAGCAGACAGACTTGTTTGTTTTGAAGAATAAGAATGGTATGGAAGTTTGTATTACGAATTTCGGCGGACGTATTGTATCAGTGATGGTGCCAGACAAGGATGGCGTTATGCGTGATGTGGTGCTGGGCTTCGATTCCATTCAGGACTACATCAAGTTCCCTTCGGATTTCGGCGCTACCATCGGACGTTATGCCAACCGTATCAACCAGGGTAAGATTACAGTGGATGGGGTAGAGTATCAGCTGCCGCGCAACAATTACGGTCATTGCCTGCATGGAGGTCCCAAGGGATACCAATATCAAGTGTTCGATGCCCGCCAGTTGAGCAGTCAGGTTCTGGAGTTGACTTATCTGTCGAAAGACGGAGAGGAGGGCTTCCCGGGTAACCTAACCTGCAAGGTCACTTTCTCGCTGACAGATGACGATGCCATCGACATTCGTTACAGTGCCGAAACGGACTGTACCACTGTTGTCAATATGACGAACCATTCTTACTTTAACCTGGACGGTGACCCCTCCAAGTCCAATTCGGATTATCTGCTCACTATTGATGCAGATGCTTATACCCCCGTGGACAGTACCTTCATGACTACCGGTGAGATTGTTTCCGTAGAAGGTACGGATATGGATTTCCGCACTCCTACTGCTGTTGGCGCCCGTATCGACAATGACTTTGAGCAGTTGAAGAACGGCAAGGGCTATGACCACAACTGGGTACTCAATACGAAGGGCGATGTCACCCGCCCGTGTGCCACCCTCGAATCTCCCTCAACGGGTATTGTGCTTGATGTCTATACCAACGAACCGGGCATTCAGATTTATGCCGGTAACTTCCTGGATGGCACACTGACCGGAAAGAAAGGTATCGTGTACGGTCATCGTGCGTCCGTCTGTTTGGAGACGCAGAAATATCCCGATACGCCCAACAAGCCGGAATGGCCTTCGGCGTTGCTGAAGCCGGGAGAAAAGTATGACAGTCATTGCATCTATCGCTTTTCGGTGAAGAAATAAATATAGGGGATGTGTCATCTGTGTGCTATCAACCGTTTTGATACCCTCTTATTGTATGGCCTTTTTTGTGAATCTAAAACATAATATACAATGAAACACTTTAGTGTTTTTTTATTGGCTGCTTTATTCCCTTTGATTTTCATGGGTTGCAAAAGTGAGGAAGACTCTTATCCTCCTATTCATTATGGATACAATTTAGCATTTGTCGATGAAAATGGTAATGATTTGATTGAGGGAATGCAAACCGGTCTTGGAAGAAATGGTAAGCCTGCTTTGAGAGAGAAAGATTACTCCTATAAATTGGTAGAACCCGATTCTAAAGATGACTTTACCGGACCGGACTGTATCTATGTGGAAAGCAGGGACGGACTTTTTACTTTGGCAATCTTTGATGCACTATGGGATGGATATAAATATGACAAGAAGCCTGAAGTATTGAGGCGTACGTTTGTTTGTCCCTATATCTTTGGTGACGGAGAGGAACATTCCATTATTTCCCATTGGAAGTACAATGATGGTTATGGCAGTGTTGAACTTATTAGAGTAACTATAGATGGTGTGGATGCCCGCATCGAATCAGGAGCAGACAAATATCACCCGTTAGTTGTCGTTGTGTTGACAAAGTAACTTGTTTTTCTTAAATACTCTGTCTTGGTAAAATCAGCACTTTATCAAGACAGAGTTTTTATTCTTTGGAATTCCCGCATCGCCAGCGCCTTATTCTCCGCCCTTTGTCATTGATGCCGCAAAGGTGGAGGATGCCGTGGATGATGACCCGGTACAGTTCACGTTCGTAGTTGTTATCGGCGAACTGTTCCGCATTGGTGCGTACGGTATCAAGGCTGATGAAGAGGTCACCGCTAAGGCGGTTGCCTTCACAGTAGTCGAAAGTGATGATATCTGTGTAATAATCGTGTTGCAGATATTGGCGGTTCACTTCGAGTATCTTCTCGTCCGAGCAGAAGATGTAGGCTATTTCACCGACTCTTTTTCCGTAAGTGGCGGCTACGGATTTTATCCATTCCGTGGTTTCACGCTTCTTGATGGATGGCATTTCCACGCCGTCTGTCTGATAACTAATCATTTTATTTACGATTTAATGATTTACGATGTACGATTGGGATTACGTTCTTGCGATTAAGGCGGTTCTTTTAAAAGAAGAACAGGTAACTGATGATGATGGCGGCGATGATGCCGGAGAAATCGGCAATCAGTCCGCACGTCACGGCATTCCTTGTTTTGGTGATGCCTACGCTGCCGAAATATACCGCAAGGATATAGAACGTAGTGTCCGAAGCGCCACGTGCCACGCAACTCATGCGTCCTACAAATGAATCGGCGCCATACTGTTTCATGGTGTCAATCATCAGTCCGTTGGCACCGCTGCCGCTCAGTGACTTCATCAGGGCAGTGGGTAGGGCACCTACAAAGCTGGTATCTACACCGAATAGTCCTACTACATAACCGATACCGTTCACCAGTATATCCATGGCGCCGGAAGTGCGGAAAACGGCGATTCCAACGAGAAAAGCAACCAGATAAGGGATAATGCGTATGGCAGTGGTAAAGCCTTCTTTGGCTCCTTCTATAAAGGCATCGTATACATTGATTTTCTTCCATAGCCCCCAGAGGATGAACAGCAGGATGATGGAGAACAGCAGTATGTTGGCAATTAAAGTGGAATATACACCCATTTCATCACGGCTAATCTGTGTGAACAGATAAATGAGTGCGGCAAAGAAAAGACTGATGCAGCCAATCAGGATAAGTATGGGCTTGTTCAGCAGGTTGATGCGTTGTGCAATGCTGACGGCAATGACACCGACAATGGTCGAGATGGCAGTCGTTATCAGTGTGGGGATAAAGATGTCCGTGGGTTGGGCGGCACCCATCTGCGAGCGATACATCATGATGCTGACGGGGATAAGTATCAGTCCCGAGGTGTTGAGGACAAGGAACATTACCATCGGATTGGTGGCAGTATCCTTTTTCGGGTTTAGTTCCTGAAGTTCCTTCATGGCTTTCAGCCCCATTGGGGTAGCGGCATTGTCCAGCCCCAGCATGTTGGCAGAGAGATTCATGAATATGGAACCCATGGCAGGATGTCCTTTCGGTATTTCGGGAAAGAGACGGCAGAATACCGGACTCAGCCAACGGGAGAGGGCATTGATCATGCCGCTGTTTTCGCCTATTTTCATCACGCCGAGCCAGAGGGCGAGTATTCCTGTCAGTCCCAGGGATATTTCAAAAGCTGTTTTGGAAGAGGAGAAGGTGGAGTTGACGAGTTCTGTGAATATCTCCACATCACTCATAAAGATGAGTTTGCAGAGGGCTACGATGAATGCGATGACGAAGAAAGCTACCCAGATGTAATTTAAAACCATGTATCGTTACTTTGTTTCTAGTGGATTAATATTTGTTTTCGTTGGCAAGATTCCAGGCGTTGAGGAAAGCTGCTTTGGTTATTTCTATCATTTTTTCCCAGTTCAGCCGGTCGGTGTGGTCCGAAGGCTGGTGGTAATCGGGATGTCCGTCTGTGTGGTACCAGATGATGGGGATGTTGCACAGGGCAAAAGAAGCATTGTCACTTCCTCCCGTGGGGCGGTCCCAGGCGCGGTAGTCCGGTTGCAGGCGCAAGCTGTAGCGTGCAATGTCCTGCTTCAGCCAGTCGCCGAATACGGGGTGGGCGGCGGTGTAGAAGTAGACAACGTGTTGAGGCTGCTCGGGCTTATTGTTACGGCCTATCATGTCGAAATTGAGATAACCTTTCACCTGGCTGATGAAAGGACAGCTTTGTACAAAGTATTTTGAGCCGAGCAATCCCTTTTCTTCCCCATCCCAAAAGGCAAAGATGACCGTGCGCAGAGGCTTCTGTCCGGTGGCAAGAAATGCACGGGCTATCTGCAGGACGGCAGAGACACCGGAGGCATTGTCGTCCGCACCGTTGTATATCCGGTCGTTTGCCAGCGTCTCGTCCACACCCAGATGGTCGAAGTGGGCACCTACGATGACATATTCATCCGGTCGTTCTCCCGGGATGGTTCCCAATACATTACTCATCTGCAGGATGCGGTGGACGCCTTGTTTAAGGATGGCGATGGAGTCGGGATGCACTTGCCACCGTCCCCGTTGTTGGCGTTCCTTGTTGTAAGCCTCGAAGGGCTGGTAATAATTGTCCTTTTCCAGCGGGGCAATGCCGGCTTCTTTCAGGCAGGATGCCAGATAGCGGGCAGCCAGTCGTGAACCGTGCATGCCTGCTTCGCGTCCTTGCAGCTCATCATCGGCCAGAAAGCCGACAATAGCCTTGGCCGAAGTGCGGCTGATGCTTTGCAACCCCTTTTCTTGTGGAGATTGTGCATGTAAGGATAGTGCGAAAGAAAGGCAGCAGATTGCTCCCAAAACAGCTTTATACATGTCGTACGGTTTTAAGGATTGGACATACCGGTTGCAAAATTAAAGATAACTTTCCATAGTTTCTATATAAATGTTGTATTTTTGTCCATTGGCGGATGAATTCAAATCCGTGTAAATCAAATGAGAGAAGGATGAAAAAGAAGAATGAAGCAGTGGAAACCGTCTTGTGCGAACGTGTGCTTTCGGCAGAAGAAGTGGCGTGCATCTCGGTACAGATTCAGCAGGAATTGGAGGCGTATATCGACCCGGTGAAAAGGGAGTATCTTCCCCGTTTCTTCAAGACCGGAAAGGGGCAGTATGGCGAGGGGGATAAGTTTCTGGGAGTGGTGGTACCCAACACCCGGCAGGTGGCAAAGCAGTACAAGCACGAACCTTTTGGGGTAATGGCAACCTTGCTTCAGAGTGAATGGCACGAGTGTCGCCTTTGTGCCTTGCTGATGTTGGTGGAGCGATTCAAAAAGAGCGATGAAAAGGGGAAAAAGGAGATTTATGACTTTTACCTTTCGCAAACGGGCCGTATCAATAATTGGGATTTGGTCGATTTGTCTGCCCCCGGCATTGTGGGCGAATATCTGAAAGACAAACCTCGCAAGGACCTCTACCGGCTGGCGGATAGTCCGCTGCTTTGGGACCAGCGCATTGCTGTGGTATCTACCTATACACTTATCAAAAATGGTGATTTCATCGATATATTAGCCCTTTCGGAACGGCTGCTCCATCATAAGCATGACTTGATGCAAAAGGCGGTAGGATGGATGCTCCGGGAGATGGGTAAGCGGGACAAGGACTTGCTGGTGCAATTCTTGGAGAAGCATTGCAGGACGATGCCGCGAACGATGTTGCGTTATGCGATAGAGAAGTTCCCGGAGGAGGAACGCAAGGAGTTTATGAAGCGCTGATGGGGAATGAAAATCGTGAAACTGTATTTTTATGGGTTTGCATTTTTATGTAAAGGTAGGCTTGCTTTGGGGGAACAGTAAATACTTTTCCATTTCTATACTTTTTAGGAAATAAATTAGTTCTTTTGCAGCAAGAACTATAAAACTGCTATGAAACGGGTCGATTCAGTCATATCACTGATATATTCTATGTCCAAAGCGGAAAAGAAAGCTTTCTCCGTCCAAATGTTGAAGGATAAGGAGGAAAAAGACTATTTGGTGATATATGATATCATTACCAAAAGTAAGCAACTGGATAGTAAAAATGTAAAGGGGGAATTTCATAAGCGCAGGCCTGGTGGTTCGTTTGAAGTCTCTATTCAATATTTGTATGAAAGACTGACGGATAGTTTGCTCACTTTGCGAAAGAAGAAAGATATCTATTATGACCTACTGAACAATTTGTGTAAAGCCCGTATGCTTTACGAACGTTCTTTATTTGAAGAATGTTTTGAGATACTTTCAGACCCGATAGAAC
>OJRI01001432.1_pt1 | contig 12433 bp, 10 predicted proteins | sample 1599151 | NCBI WGS metagenome assembly OJRI01 (sample SAMN03922457, study PRJEB24848) | human gut metagenome | isolation source: stool sample | host: Homo sapiens | place: Germany | collected 2009-11
ATACGAGATGTAGAGAGGTCTCGTGGGCTCGGAGATGTGTATAAGAGACAGCTCATATTATTGTTTCTCCAGCTGAAATGACTGGTAGCTCCCGGTTTTACACCGGCTCCGGTACTTCCTGTAATGGCATTTACCATCACGTCGTCTGTCAGCATCAGATTCTTGGCTAGCGGAAGCAAGCCAAGCTGGATACAGGTTGCAAAACAACCGGGATTGGCTACGTGCTTCGCCGTACAGGTGGCGCGGCGGTTCAGTTCCGGCAGTCCGTAGATGAAGTCATGATCGTCACTTTTGATGCGGTAATCCATGGAAAGGTCGATAATCTTCAAGTCTTCCGGTATGTTATGGCTTTCCATGAATTTCTTTGTGTCACCGTGGGCAGTACAGAAGAAGAGAACATCGATTTCGTCCAAAGGCAATTGATCGGTGAATCTCAGATCTGTCTCACCGTACAATCCTTCATGTACGTCGGTAATTTTGTTTCCGGCATTACTGCTGCTGTTGATAAATACGATTTCGGTTTCCGGATGGTTGAGTAGCAGACGGATTAATTCGCCTGCTGTATATCCTGCGCCACCAATGATTCCTGCTTTAATCATATCTCTTCGTCTTTATGGTTATTATAGTAAACACGCAACGGAGTAGAAGTCACTTTGATAAAGCCTTTGGCGTCTTCAGCCGTCCAGCCTTTCTGCATCTCACCGTATTCTCCGAATTTAGTCTTAACAAGGTCATCTTCGGATTCTACGCCTACGGTAGAGAAAGAAAGCGGACGAAGTTCGAGGATAGCCGTACCGTTTACGTTGCGTTGGCTTTCCTGCAACATCGCTTCGATATCACGCATGACAGGTTCCAAATACTGGCTTTCGTGCAGGAACATACCATACCAGTTGGCTACCTGATCTTTCCAATATTGTTGCCATTTGCTCAATGTATATTTTTCGAGGAAACGGTGAGCGCCGATAATCAACATCGGAGCGGCAGCTTCGAATCCTACGCGGCCTTTGATACCGATAATCGTGTCACCTACGTGCATATCACGGCCGATGCCGTAAGCTGCGCCAATCTCTTCCACTTTCTGGATAGCCTTGATCGGGTCGTCAAACTTCTCGTCGTTGACAGCCTTCAGTTCGCCTTTCTCGAAAGTCAGACGGAGCTGTTCGCTTCCTTCTTTCTGAACGTGTTTCAAGTAAGCCGATTCCGGCAGTCCTTGTGCGGAATCAAGAATCTCACCGCCACAAATGGAAGTACCCCAGAGGCCTACGTTATAAGAGTATTTCAGTTTGGTGAAGTCTGCGCTGAAACCATGCTTGTTCAGATAGTCTATTTCCTCCTGGCGGCTCAATGCCATATCACGGGTTAATGTGATAATCTCCACGTTCGGTGCCAGCACTAAGAAAGTCATGTCGAAACGGATCTGGTCGTTACCTGCTCCGGTAGAACCGTGAGCGATGGCGTCCGCACCGATTTCATTGGCATAGCGTGCAATTGCCAATGCCTGGAAGATACGTTCGGAACTTACTGAGATAGGGTAAGTGCCGTTGCGCAGTACATTACCGAAAACCATGTATTTCAGACTCTTCTCGTAGTATTCCTGAGTGACGTCCAACGTTACATATTTCACAGCTCCCAGTTTGTAGGCGTTCTCTTCGTTCGTCTTTAGTTGTTCTGCGCTGAAACCGCCTGTATTGGCACAAGCTGCATATACTTCGTAACCTTTTTCTTTGGCGAGGTACATGACGGTGAACGATGTGTCCAGTCCGCCGCTGAATGCCACCACTACTTTTTTCTTCTTTTCTTCCATAGTGTGTATATTTTAAATGTTATTTCTTTCTTGTTCTTTTTTTATGTTCCGTGGGTCTGTCGGATCGTACAGCATGGCTGTGCAGATACAGAACTTACGGTTCTTGGCAACCAATATGTCGTGGTTGATACATCCTTCACATCCTTTCCAGAAAGCTTCGTCGTCTGTCAGCTCGTTGAAAGTGACAGGAACGTAGCCCAGTTCCGTATTCATCTTCATTACGGCCGCACCGGAAGTCAGACTGAATATTTTCGCTTTCGGCCATCGGAGGCGTGCCAGTTGGAAAGAAGCCTGTTTGATACGTTTTGCCAGTCCCAAACCACGGAAATCCGGATGAACGATCAGACCGGAAGTTGCTACATATTGCTTGTTCCCCCATGATTCGATGTAGGTAAATCCGGCAAATGTCTCTCCACAAAGTGCGATAATCGCTTTTCCTTCTTTCATTTTTGTCGCTACGTATTCGTGGGTACGTTCTGCGATTCCTGTTCCGCGTACTGCGGCAGCCTTTCTGATAGTGTCCAAAATAGTGTCAACGTAAACCTCGTGTGAGGCGTCGGCTACCATAACATCTATTTGCTGAGTGTCCATTTCTTTATTATATAATATAGGTATAGTTATTCGATATTCGGGATGACGACTGCCAAAAGCTGGCGTATCTTGCTTGGGGTAACTCCTTCACGCAAAACTAACATGATTGTGTCGTCACCGGCAATGGTTCCCAGAATGTCACTGAACTCATTGTTGTCAATGTCGTATGCCATGCTGCTTGCATAGCCGGGACGGGTACGGATGACGGCAATGTTGCCGGAGAAATGTAAAGAGATAAATCCGTTGCTGCGCAACATTTCACCGGCGCTTTGGTCGGTGGAACGTTTATACATGATGTTGTTGGGCAATACATATACATACTTTCCGTTCATACTGGCAGCCTTGGCTACTTTCAGTTGTTTCAAGTCGCGGGAGAGGGTGGCCTGTGTCAGTTCGTAGCCTTCACGGTTCAACTCTTGCAGCAGTTCTTCCTGTGAACCGAGCTCCTTGCTTGAGATAATCATTTTGATGGCATCTAACCGATTTGCTTTCTTCTTCATTGTATATTTATTCTAAGAACGGTGCAAAAGTATGCATTATTTCGGAGAAAAGATGCATAAAACCAAAGTTTTTTTGCATAAAAGTGAAAAATATGCTAAACGGTGAGAGCCTGCTTTTTTGTTTTGTGTCAAAATGTATACCCTTTCAATCAAAATACATAAGGAAAGGGAGGAGGGAATCGCCTATCTTTGCCATGTAGGTAAATGGATACCTTAAATATATAGACAGAATACCATGAAACAAAACTTTTTTGCAGTCGACCTGGGCGCAACGAGCGGCCGTACAATCTTAGGAACTTTCATCGAAGGCGGATTAAATCTGGAAGAGATTAATCGTTTTCCTAATCATCTGATTGAGGTGGGTGGTCATTTCTATTGGGATATTTATGCATTATATCGTCATATTATTGACGGATTGAAGTTGGTGGCTCATCGTGGCGAATCCATTGCTTCTATCGGTATTGATACCTGGGGAGTGGATTTTGTATGCGTCGGAAAAGACGGTAACCTGCTTCGTCAGCCATACGCGTATCGTGATCCTCATACGGTAGGTGCACCAGAAGCTCTTTTCTCCCGTATTTCGCGTAGTGAAGTCTATGGCAAAACTGGTATTCAGATTATGAATTTTAATTCACTTTTTCAATTAGATACTTTACGTCGCAATCACGACAGCGCATTGGAGGCAGCAGATAAAATTCTGTTTATGCCGGATGCATTAAGTTATATGCTGACCGGAGAGATGGTGACGGAATATACGATTGCTTCAACAGCACAGCTGGTGAATGCGCAGACACGGTGTCTGGAACCGGAGTTGCTGAAAGCGGTTGGACTGAGTGAGAAGAATTTCGGTCGTTTTGTATTCCCGGGCGAGAAAGTCGGGGTATTGACGGAAGAAGTACAAAAAATAACAGGACTGGGGGCAATACCTGTCATTGCAGTAGCCGGTCACGATACGGGTTCTGCGGTTGCCGCCGTTCCGGCATTAGACCGTGACTTTGCATATTTGAGTAGCGGAACTTGGTCACTGATGGGAGTTGAGACTGATAGTCCGGTGATTAATGCTGAAACGGAGGCGTTGAACTTTACCAATGAAGGTGGCGTGGAAGGAACCATCCGTCTGTTGAAGAATATCTGTGGAATGTGGTTGTTGGAACGTTGCCGTCTGAATTGGGGGGATACAAGTTATCCTGAATTAATCAGTGAGGCGGATACGTGTGAACCGTTCCGTAGTTTGATTAATCCGGATGATGATTGCTTTGCAAATCCTGCTGATATGGAAAAAGCCATTATTGAATATTGCCGGGTTACCGGACAACCGGTTCCGGAGAAACGCGGACAAGTGGTGCGTTGTATCTTTGAAAGTCTGGCTTTGCGTTATCGTCAGGTTTTGGAAAATCTGCGTTCACTCTCTCCACGACCTATAGAAACATTGCACGTGATTGGCGGAGGTAGTCGGAATGACTTGCTGAATCAGTTTACGGCCAATGCTATCGGAATTCCTGTGGTGGCAGGACCGTCTGAGGCGACAGCCATCGGTAATGTGATGATTCAGGCTATGGCGGCAGGTGAAGCAACGGATGTTGCCGGTATGCGCCGGTTGATCCATAGCTCTATTCCGTTAAAAACTTATCAGCCGCAGGATACGGAAGCATGGGATGCGGCTTATATCCACTTTAAAAATTGTGTTCGATAATTAATTAGATAACCGACAGAATAATCATTTTAATAAAAGAATATCATGAAAAAAGAAGAACTGATTCAGAAAGCGTATGAAATTGCTGCGGAACGTTATGCGGCAGTAGGTATAGACACCGAGAAAGTTTTGGAAACTATGCAGGATTTTCACCTGTCACTCCACTGTTGGCAGGCTGATGATGTGACTGGATTTGAAGTGCAGGCAGGTTCATTGACCGGAGGTATCCAGGCAACCGGTAATTATCCGGGCAAAGCTCGTAACATTGATGAGTTGCGTGCCGACATCTTGAAAGCCGCTTCTTATATTCCAGGTACTCACCGCTTGAACTTGCATGAGATTTACGGAGATTTCCAAGGCAAGGTGGTTGACCGCGATCAGGTAGAACCGGAACACTTCAAGAGTTGGATTGAATGGGGTAAGGAGCATAACATGAAGCTTGACTTCAACTCTACTTCTTTCTCTCATCCGAAATCGGGCGATTTGTCACTCTCCAACCCTGATGAAGGTATCCGCCAGTTCTGGATTGAACATACCAAACGCTGTCGTGCTGTTGCGGAGGAAATGGGTAAGGCACAGGGTGATCCGTGTATTATGAACCTTTGGGTACATGACGGAAGCAAGGATATTACGGTAAATCGTATGAAATATCGTGCATTGCTGAAAGATTCTTTGGATCAGATCTTCGCTACCGAATATAAGAATATGAAGGATTGTATCGAATCTAAGGTGTTCGGTATCGGTCTGGAAAGCTATACAGTGGGTTCTAACGACTTCTATATCGGTTATGGTGCTTCTCGTAACAAGATGATTACGCTGGATACCGGTCACTTCCATCCGACAGAAAGTGTAGCTGATAAAGTATCTTCACTGTTGCTTTATGTGCCTGAATTGATGTTGCACGTAAGCCGTCCGGTTCGTTGGGATTCAGACCATGTTACTATCATGGATGATCCGACAATGGAACTGTTCAGCGAAATCGTTCGCTGCGGTGCTTTGGACCGTGTACATTATGGTCTTGACTATTTCGACGCTTCCATCAACCGTATCGGTGCATACGTGATCGGCAGCCGTGCCGCACAGAAATGTATGACCCGCGCTTTGCTCGAACCGATTGCGAAATTGCGTGAATATGAAGCAAACGGACAGGGATTCCAGCGTCTGGCTTTGCTTGAAGAAGAAAAAGCGTTGCCTTGGAATGCTGTTTGGGATATGTTCTGCTTGAAGAACAATGTTCCTGTAGGTGAAGATTTCATTGCAGAAATCGAAAAGTACGAAGCCGAAGTAACTTCTAAACGATAAGTTATGGATATTTTAATCGGCTTGTTGATTATAGCCATCGGTAGCTTTTGCCAGTCCAGTTCATATGTACCTATTAAAAAGGTAAAGGAGTGGAGCTGGGAAAGCTTCTGGTTGATACAAGGTGTATTTGCCTGGTTGGTGTTCCCATTCTTGGGTTCACTGCTGGGCGTACCGCAAGGAGGCAGTCTGCTCGACTTGTGGGGAGCGGGAGGTGTCGGTATGAGCATCTTTTATGGTATATTGTGGGGAGTAGGAGGATTGACTTTCGGACTTTCCATGCGTTATCTGGGGGTTGCGCTAGGGCAGAGTATCTCGTTGGGTACTTGTGCCGGTTTCGGAACTCTTCTTCCGGCTCTTTTTGCAGGCACAAATTTGTTTGAAGGTAACGGGTTGATTCTGTTGTTGGGTGTTTGCATCACATTGGCGGGTATCGCTATTATCGGCTATGCCGGTAGCTTGCGTGCACAAAACATGAGTGAAGAAGAAAAACGTGCTGCCGTAAAAGACTTTGCGCTGACAAAAGGGTTGTTGGTTGCCCTCCTTGCCGGTGTCATGAGCGCTTGCTTTGCCTTGGGGTTGGATGCGGGAACTCCTATCAAGAATGAGGCTCTAGCCGGTGGAGTAGAAGGGCTTTATGCCGGTCTTCCGGTAATCTTCCTGGTTACTCTTGGCGGATTTCTGACGAATGCCGCTTATTGTCTGCAACAGAATGTGGCTAATAAGTCAATGGGTGACTATGCCAAAGGAAAAGTGTGGGGCAATAATCTGGTGTTCTGCGCCTTGGCAGGTGTGTTGTGGTATATGCAATTCTTCGGATTGGAAATGGGTAAAAGTTTCTTGACAGAAAGTCCTGTATTGTTGGCTTTTTCCTGGTGTATACTGATGGCATTGAATGTAACTTTCAGTAATGTTTGGGGAATCATTTTGAAGGAATGGAAAGGAGTATCAAATAAGACTATAACTGTGCTGATAGCTGGTCTGATCGTACTTATCTTCTCATTAGTGTTCCCAAATTTGTTTTAAAATTTATAGGTACGGATTACAGAGATTACGCAGTTTTTTATAACTTGCGGCGAAATCTATGTAATCCGTATACAATTAAAAAATATATATAATGAAATCAATTTTAGAGAATCGTCCGGCACTTGCCAAAGAGGTAAATAAGGTGGCTGAAGTTGCCGGCTACTTGTGGCAGAAAGGATGGGCTGAACGTAATGGTGGTAATATCACTATTAATATCACAGAGTTTGTAGACGATGAAATCCGTCAGATGAAACCGATCAGCGAAGTAAAATCTATCGGTGTGACTCTTCCTTATCTGAAAGGATGTTATTTCTACTGCAAGGGAACTAATAAGCGTATGCGTGATTTAGCTCGCTGGCCGATGGAGAATGGTTCGGTTATCCGTATTCTGGATGACTGTGCCAGCTATGTGATTATCGCTGATGAGGCGGTGGCTCCGACATCGGAATTGCCTTCTCACCTGAGTGTGCACAATGACCTGTTGAGCAAAAACTCTCCTTATAAAGCATCTGTGCATACGCACCCGATTGAGTTGATCGCCCTGACACATTGTAAGAAGTTTCTGGAAAAAGATGTGGCTACCAATATGTTGTGGAGCATGATTCCCGAAACAAAGGCATTCTGCCCGCGTGGCTTGGGTATCATTCCTTATAAATTGCCTAGTTCCGTAGAACTGGCGGAAGCTACCATTAAGGAGTTGCAGGATTACGACGTTGTGATGTGGGAAAAACATGGCGTATTTGCAGTAGATTGCGATGCGATGCAGGCATTCGACCAGATTGATGTGTTGAATAAATCTGCTTTGATCTATATTGCAGCCAAGAACATGGGCTTCGAACCGGATGGTATGAGTCAGGAACAGATGAAGGAAATGACTGTTGCTTTCAATCTTCCTAAATAAAATAAACCAATAAACAACCATGAATCGCATTATTTTAAATGAAACTTCTTACTTCGGTGCAGGCTGCCGGAGTGTAATTGCTGTAGAAGCAGCCAGACGTGGCTTTAAGAAAGCTTTTTTTGTAACGGATAAGGATCTGATCAAGTTTGGTGTGGCTGCCGAAATCATTAAAGTGTTTGACGACAATCAGATACCTTACGAACTTTATAGTGATGTAAAAGCCAATCCTACTATTGCTAATGTACAGAACGGAGTGGCTGCTTACAAAGCTTCCGGTGCAGACTTTATCGTTGCTTTGGGCGGCGGATCTTCTATTGACACTGCTAAGGGAATCGGTATCGTTGTGAATAACCCGGATTTTGCCGATGTGAAGTCTTTGGAGGGTGTGGCTGATACCAAGCATAAAGCGGTACCTACTTTCGCACTGCCTACTACTGCCGGAACGGCTGCCGAAGTTACTATCAATTATGTGATTATCGATGAAGATGCACGTAAGAAGATGGTGTGTGTAGACCCGAACGATATTCCTGCTGTGGCTATCGTAGATCCTGAATTGATGTACTCCATGCCGAAGGGGCTGACTGCTGCGACGGGAATGGATGCCTTGACTCATGCCATCGAGAGTTATATTACTCCGGGTGCTTGGGCTATGAGTGATATGTTTGAATTGAAGGCGATTGAAATGATTGCACAGAATTTGAAGGCGGCTGTGGATAACGGTAAGGATGTGGCGGTCCGCGAAGCAATGTCGCAGGCGCAATATATCGCCGGTATGGGATTCTCGAATGTCGGTCTGGGAATTGTTCACTCGATGGCTCACCCGTTGGGAGCTTTCTATGATACGCCTCACGGAGTGGCAAATGCTTTGCTGTTACCCTACGTGATGGAATACAATGCTGAATCTCCGGCGGCTCCGAAATATATTCATATTGCGAAAGCAATGGGGGTAGATACTGCCGGAATGAGTGAGGCAGAAGGAGTGAAAGCGGCAATAGAAGCAGTGAAGGCTCTTTCGTTGAGTATCGGTATCCCGCAGAAGTTGCATGAAATTAATGTGAAGGAAGAAGATATTCCTGCTTTGGCGGTAGCGGCTTTCAATGATGTCTGTACGGGTGGTAATCCTCGTCCGACTTCAGTAGCGGATATTGAGGCTCTGTATCACAAAGCATTTTGATTGATAGGAGAAAGCGTATGAAACGGGAAGCTTTTAAGATGTTCTTGAAACCCGGGTTCGAGAAAGAATATGAGAAAAGGCACGCAGCCATTTGGCCGGAGCTGAAAAAAATGTTGTCCGATGGTGGAGTATATGATTATTCTATCTATTGGGATAAAGATACAAATATTCTTTTCGCCTGTCAGAAAACAAGAGGAGAAGAGTCCTCGCAAGATATGGGAGCCAATCCGATTGTGCAGAAATGGTGGGATTATATGGCGGATATTATGGAAGTAAATGAGGATAATTCGCCGGTTACGATTCCTTTGCCGGAGGTCTTCCACATGGATTGATTAAAAAAAGAGTGCGTCGGTTGTATACGATGCACTCTTTTTTTGTACATTTGTCTGCTGTGGAAAACATTAAAGAAATCGTATGTAAGGATATGGGCATGACCGATGATACAAGTTTAGGGCTTGAATTCAAGTATTTAATAGTAAATGACATGGACCGTAAGTTCGGTTTATGGGTGAATACAGTCGGCTATCAGTCTATCCCGCCCGATTCTCCTTACCCGTTGAAAGAGCATCCTTCCGGCTATTTTTTTAATGCGGAAAAAGGCAGGGTGCTTCGTGAATACCAGCTAGTTTATATTACTAAAGGACGCGGCCTGTTCTCATCCGATTCTACTCCAGAAAAGCAGGTTTGTAAAGGAAGGTTGATGGTGTTGTTTCCCGGACAGTGGCATACGTATCGACCATTGCGGCAGACCGGTTGGACAGAATACTATATCGGATTTGAAGGTCCGGCAATAGATGCGATTGTGGCTAATTCTTTTTTATCCCAAGAACAGCAAATATTGGAGGTGGGAATCAATGAGGAGTTGGTATCTTTGTTCTCCCGTGCTCTTGCGGTGGCCGAAGCGGACAAGATTTCCGCACAACAGTATCTTTCCGGCATTGTGTTGCATATAATCGGGATGATTCTTTCTATCTCTAAAAACAAGGTCTTTGAGATGAGCGATGTTGACCAGAAGATAGAGCAGGCAAAGATTATAATGAACGAGAATGTTTCGGGCAATGTTGATCCGGAAGAACTGGCGATGCGGCTGAATATCAGTTATTCATGGTTCCGCAGGGTGTTTAAGGAATATACTGGTTATGCACCGGCCAAATATTTTCAAGAATTGAAACTCCGTAAGGCAAAGCAATTGTTGGTAGGTACTTCTCAGTCAGTAAAAGAGATTTCTTTCTTCTTAGGTTTCCAATCTACTGAGTACTTCTTTTCATTCTTCAAAAAACGGACAGGGCTTACTCCGTTGGAATACCGTTCATTCGGGAGGGAAGAATAGAACTATTTCATAAAAAAAGGCTATTTTTGCGGTTGGATAAATATTCATTATATAATATATGTTTCAGTATATGAACAAACAAGGGCAATATATACTGTTTTTTGTTCTGATATTTCTGTTTTGTTTTTCATTTCCTCTAAAGTCTCAAGAGTATAAGTTCAAGACATTGGGAGTAGAAAACGGATTATCACAAATAACCGTCAGTGATATTTGTCAGGACGAGAAGTCACGTATATGGATTGCTACTTTGGATGGTCTGAATTGTTACGATGGTAATCATATCAAGGTTTTTAACCATTTCCATAACGACTCTATCAGTTACGGTAACTTATATGTTACTCAAATGATAGAGGATGGTCAAGGAAGCCTTTTCCTGTTGACTTCTACCGGACTTTTTCAATTTGATCTTGAAACGGAAAAGTATTATTTGCTTCCGGTTTCCTCACCTTCTATTATAGCTAAAGGAAAGAGTGGAGTGTGGATTGTAGAAAAAGGAAAGCTATTCTTGTATGATAAAGTTTCTCATTGTCTGATGCAAATGTATAAAGATTTAGAACTGCCGGATACCGGAACAACTATGGTAGAGGGGGTAGAAGGGACTTTGTGGATTGCATTGAAAGACGGTGGGATAATATGTGTGGATATTTATGGCGGAGCATCTTTACATTTACCTGAGATAAAAGTGATGAAACTGATTAGGGGGAATGATCGGAATATTTGGGTTGGTTCTCAAGAGCATGGAGTTTTCTGCTTTTCTCCGGAAGGTAACATGATACACCGATACGAATATGACAATAAGAGCATTTACAAAGTCCGGAATGATATGGCAAGAGCTCTGTGCCAGGATTTGGAAGGAAATATATGGATAGGATATAGAAGTGGTCTCAGTAAGATAGAAGTGGCTTCCGGTAAGATATTCCATTATCAGGCAGATCCGAATCGGGTAGGTGCTATGTCCAACCGTTCCGTAACTTCTCTTTATACGGATAAGCAGGGAACGGTTTGGGTAGGTACTTATTGGGGCGGAGTGAATTTCTTCTCTCCGGAATATCAGCATTTTACCCATTTCCATGCTTCAGATACCGGATTGTCCTTTCCGGTTGTGGGCGCTATGGCAGAAGATAAAGCCGGAAATATATGGATTTGTACGGAGGGTGGTGGATTGAACTTATATCAACCGGAACAAGAAAAATTCAAGCATTTTAATTTACGTACAGGTTATCATTTCAGTACCGATTATTTGAAAGATATTGTTTTCGATGAGGCTAATAATTGTTTGTGGATTGCTGCCGATTTTACTAATAAGATAAATTGCTTTCATCTTGACAACTATCGAAATGATATATACAATCTTGGGTCATCCGAAGAAGGTAAGATAGGAGAAGCTCTTTTTGCATTGGCCGATACACCTCGAAGATTATATATTGGTACTACGTTGGCAGTGGTCAGTTTGGATAAACAAACGTTGAAATCTGAGATTTTGTTTCATGAGAAGGAGTTGTTCACACATAATTATAATACCTTGTTGCTTGATTCAAAAAATAGACTATGGTTTGCCTCCGATGAGGGTTGTATTGCCTATATACTTGATGAACACCGGTTTGAAACTTATAAAATAAACTTGAGAAAGAAAGTCAGATCCCAAAAAGAACTTGTTAATGTGATTTATGAAGATAAGGCCGGAGATATTTGGGTAGGGACGCATGGTAACGGACTTTTCTTGTTGGATAAGGAGGATGGCTTGTTTCATTTGCATACACCGGAGAATGTGTTGTCCGGAGAAAATATAAGGGTGCTAGGTGAAACACCTTCAGGTAATTTGCTGATTGGTACCGGTCATGGATTGTCAATGCTGGGCAAGAAAGACGGGAAGATTATAAACTTTAATTCTAATACAGGGTTTCCACTGACTCTTGTGAATCGAAAATCCCTTCACGTATCCTGCAATCATAATATTTATATGGGAGGAACTACCGGAATGATTGCAATTCGTGAAAGCAGCTTGCATTATCCTCCGAAAATATACGATTTGGAATTGGCTCATCTTTATGTGAACAACAGACAGATAACAACTGGCGATCCACCCGGTATCTTGAATAAATCTTTTGCCTATAC
>OJRI01001437.1_pt1 | contig 12418 bp, 10 predicted proteins | sample 1599151 | NCBI WGS metagenome assembly OJRI01 (sample SAMN03922457, study PRJEB24848) | human gut metagenome | isolation source: stool sample | host: Homo sapiens | place: Germany | collected 2009-11
CCGCCGGATAAAGAGCTAGGTAACAAGAGAAAATGAAGACAACGAAGGCGGCAAAAACTGCCGGCTGGTAGCCATAGTCATGAACGGAGACATAGAGCCACGCAAGAGAAGAGGCAAACCAGCCGATGCCGAAGAAAAGACCGGCCAGGAAACCGGCTCTAACGGTACGGAGACCCGCAAAAATAAAAAACAGGACGACTAATGCCGCAAGCTGCAGCCACTCGTTTGCCGGCGCCAGAGAAAAGCCCTGCGCGATGCCTGCAAAAAGGGCGATTAGGAACGGAAGGAACTTCTTCACGTTGTTGAGAGGTTTTAGGCTTTCGCCGGTTGCTGTTCGGTCTGCTCCGGTTCCAGCTTCTCAACCGTGAGCATTTTGACCTGACGAGCCAGCGCTTTGGTCACAACAAAACGGAAACCCTGCAATACAACAGACTCTCCGACCTGCGGAACATGCTCCAGTTCATCGCTAACCAGGCCGCCTACGCTTTCAAACCGATCATCTGAGAAATGCGTACCGAACACTCGGTTAAATTCGTTGATATGGGTGCTTGCCTTGACGCGCCAGCGAGAGCCGCCGATCGCTACGATATCGGAAGCATCGTTGACAACGTCATACTCATCGTCAATCTCTCCGACGATCTCCTCCAAGACGTCTTCGATGGTGATCAGACCCGAGACAGAGCCGAACTCGTCAACCACTAATGCCATGTGATTGCGTTTGAGTCGGAACTCTTTGAGAAGTACGTCAGCCGGCTTACTTTCCGGCACGAATACGGCTTGCCTCAAGTGCTGACGGATTTCGTATTCGGGATTAATAAATAAGCGCAGGAGATCTTTTGCCAGAAGGATTCCGAGGACGTTGTCCTTATCTCCGTCAATGACAGGAAAACGAGAGTGTCCGGCCGCGATGACTTGTTTGATCCAATCCTGAGAGTTCTCAGAAATATCAATCACAATCATCTGTGTCCGAGGAACCATCAAATCCTCTGCACGCAGGCTATTGACGCGCATGACACCTTCGATCATGTGCATGCCGTCGTCTGTCAGAAGCTTTCTGTCGTGTGCAATATGAAGATCATCAAGGAGTTCTTTTTGAGTCTCAGGTGCGTCATCATGAAAAAATCGATCCGAGAGCTTCTCAAAAAAATTCTTCTCTTTGGGTTCGTCAGTCTTATTGTCCGCCATTTCTAAGTACAGATTTCTCTAAGTTGATTGACCTAAGCCAACGGCTGAGGAGTGTAGTTTCGATCAGGATACGGAACATCAAAGCCCAGATCAACTAAAACATCGGTTTCCCTCTGTTCCATAACCTCGGCTTCTTCGTCGTCCATGTGGTCATAGCCCTGCGCATGCAGCGTCCCGTGGACGAGAAGGTGGGCTATGTGCTCTTCCAAAGTTTTGTTTTGGTCCTTGGATTCTTTTTCAAGCACGGGCACACAGATTACCAGGTCGGCCTCCACAACAGGCTCAACCTGATAGTCAAATGTCAAAACGTTGGTGGCGTAATCCTTACCCCGATATGTTTTATTGAGCTCCCTGCCCTCTTCTTCCTCAACGAAACGAACAGTAATTTGGGCATCGTTTTCCAAGGCTCGGCTGATCCAGCGCTGAATTTTCCCTCTGGACGGAAGCTGAGGAAAATGTGCAAGATTTTGGACGGAAAGGCTCAATACATGGGGTTTACGCATGTTGGTATTCTCTCTTCTCGGCTTTTTGGTAGGCCTCGACAATACGAGCAACAAGAGGATGCCGAACCACGTCGGCCGAAGTGAAATAAGTCATAGAGACTCCTCGAACATCTTGAAGAATGTGCGAGGCTTCGATCAGCCCGCTTCTTTGGCCTCTCGGCAAGTCGATCTGGGAAGCATCTCCCGTAATGACAGCTTTGGAGCCGAAGCCGATACGTGTCAGGAACATTTTCATCTGTTCCGGAGTTGTATTTTGAGCTTCGTCAAGAATAACAAAAGAAGCGTTCAAAGTACGGCCGCGCATATAAGCCAAAGGCGCAATCTCAATTTTTTGCTTTTCCAGCAAGCGCTGCGTTTTTTCCGTACCCAGTAGGTCGAACAAAGCGTCGTAGAGCGGACGCAGATAAGGATCGACCTTCTGACTTAGATCTCCGGGAAGGAAGCCTAATTTTTCGCCGGCTTCAACTGCCGGACGCGTTAATACAATTCTTTCGACTTCGCCTTTTTCAAAAGCGCTGACAGCGGCTGCAACGGCCAAGTAGGTCTTGCCGGTGCCCGCCGGTCCGATACCGAAGGAGACATCATGGGACAAGATGTTGCGAATGTAGGTTCGCTGCATCGGCGTCCGTCCCTGAAGTCCCTTACGGTTGGTACGAAGCTCGGGAACGGGCTCTTCGGCAGCCAACTCTTGTACAGGCGCATTCTGACCTACAAGATAGAGCTGGATATCTTCTGCCGTCAGTTCATCGCTTTTACGCTCTGCAATGGCAGCCAAATCCGTCAAAGCTTGAATGGCCTTGCGGCAGTTTGCCTGTGTTCCCTTAACTCCGAAGGACGCACCGTGGCGGGAAATTTCCACATTCAAGAAATTTTCCAGCTGGGTTAAATTTGAATCCAACGGTCCGACCAAACTAGACAAATCACTGTTATTGACTTGAAGATCTAAGCTTAAAGAGGTCTGATCGGATTTCGTTTTAGCTTCAGTCATTTAAACTAATTTCCCTCCCAGGGTATGCGGATAAACCTCATTAATTTTGAGGTTTACCATCTGACCGATTAGGTTTTCGGGCCCATTAAAGGTAACGATACGATTGTTGTCCGTACGGGCTGAGAGCTTTCCTTCGCCCTTCTTCGCTTCTCCGACAACCAGGCATCGCTGAACGCTTCCGACCATCGACTGCGAAATTTCCTGAGCATGCTGAGTATTCAATGCTTGAAGTCTCTGAAGTCTTTCAAGTTTGACGGACTGCGGCGTGTCGTCGGGCAGTTCGGCTGCAGGAGTACCCGGGCGTTTGGAATAGACGAAAGAGAAACTGGCGTCAAACTTAATCTCTTTGATGAGATTCATCGTTTTTTCAAAGTCTTCTTCCGTTTCATTCGGGAATCCGACGATAAGGTCTGTCGCGATGCTGATATCCGGACGAATCGCACGAAGCTTGCGAATGATGGACTTGTACTCAAGGATTGTGTAACCGCGTTTCATACCGGCCAAGACACGATCGCTGCCGGCTTGAACCGGCAAGTGTACGTGATTAGCCAGGATCGGAATCTTGCGGTAAGCCTCAATCAGACGGTTGGTAAATTCTTTCGGATGGGACGTTGTATAGCGGATTCTCTCGATACCGTCGATTTCTGCCACATATTCAAGCAGCAGGGCAAAGTCGACGATTTCGCCGTCCGGGCCTTCGCCGCGGTAGGCGTTGACGTTCTGCCCCAGCAAAGTGACTTCTTTTACGCCCTGAGCGGCAAGCTGGGCGATTTCGACAAGGACATCTTCCACAGGACGGGAAAACTCTTCTCCACGCGTATAAGGCACGACACAGTAGGAACAGTACTTGCTGCAGCCTTCCATAATGGAAACAAACGCTGTGGCCGCATCGGCGTGCGGAGTCGGCAGATGATCAAACTTTTCGATTTCCGGGAAACTGATATCGACCTGCGGACGGTGCTCTTTTTCATTTTTTTCCAGGAGCTCCGGCAGGCGATGAAGAGTCTGCGGCCCGAAAACCACATCGACGTAAGGAGCACGGCGGACGATGTTGCCGCCTTCCTGACTGGCAACGCAGCCGCCCACGGCAATCTTAAGATTCGGCTTTGTCTTTTTCAGTTCTCTGACTCGTCCGAGGTCGGAAAATACTTTTTCCTGAGCCTTTTCTCGAATAGAGCATGTATTAAAAACAACTAAATCGGCCTCGTTAATGTCGTCGGTTACTTCGTAACCGGCAGCTGCCTTAGCAATATCTGCGATCTTGCCGGAATCATATTCATTCATCTGGCAGCCAAAAGTCTTCAAGTAAATTTTTGCAGCGTCAGATGTGTATAAGAGACAGGGTTAATACAAACTTTCAAAAACTGAAAGTCACTCAAAAAAGAACTGCATTCCCACAAGCGGGAACGCTTTTCCCGAAATTAAAGATTTCGTTTTTCTCCAGGAATACGGTAAACCGGTGCTTTTACACTGAATGTTTCGCGATGACGTCCTAAACGTCGAGCTGTCAGAGCGCCGCCCCAAAGACAGGCAGTGTCCAGTGGGAAAACATTGGAAACGTCATTCACGGGACCTAGTGTGGACCAGTGCCCGAAAGCAACAGGCGTCTTAGCTGTTTTGCGGGCCGGAAACTTAAACCAAGGAATGTATTCAACAGGCGTATCGGCAGGAGAAAGTTTCTGTTTGAAATCCATCGTACCGTCGGCATTGAGATAACGAGTACGCGTCAGCACGTTGACGACGGCGCGCAATCGGTCTTTGCCGCGAAGATCCGAACTCCACTGCTGCTTGCCGAAAAGCTCCCCGATCTGGCTTAGCCCTTTGTCAGAACGAATAAATTTTTCGACCCTGGAAGCCTGCTTCAGTGTTTCTTCGACAGACCAAGACCAATGAGTTGCGGCATGGACGCATAAAAATCCATGATCAACCAAAGCTAAGGGACGATTTCTCAGCCACTGAATGATGTCATCGCAGTCTGGAGCGTTGAGAATTTCAGAAATCGTATCTTCCGGAGACATCGCTCTTTGGCCGGCATAAACGGCCAAAAGGTGGAGTTCGTGATTGCCGAGCAGGCACTCGGCGCGATCTCCCATACGCATGACGGTGCGGATAGTCTCGAGAGATTTCGGACCGCGATTGATAATATCGCCGATAAAAATCAAACGGCTTTTGTTCGGAATCTGTTGGAGAAGCTTCTCCAGGGTATCAAAACACCCGTGGACATCGCCTATGGCATAAGTTTTCACATCTAGCTCTTCAGAACAAAGACTTCATCGGGCACAATTTCTAGGCCCACAAATGAAAATGCCCGGAAGCTTTAAAAGCTGCCGGGCGGAATCTTGGTGGCGAATCACGGACTCGAACCGCGGACACAAGGATTATGATTCCTCTGCTCTAACCGACTGAGCTAATTCGCCATCTGACGATCAAGTCATCAGGGAAGTTGAATATTACACAGCTATTTCAATCTGTGCAAGTTCATCTACCCATAAACAGGTGTAATAGTTTGTAAATTAATACCACTGAGCGTAGAAATGATGCACCGGACCGTGTCCTTTTCCGATTTGAAGCTCATCGGCGTGGATGATGGCCTGTGTGATGTAGCGCTTGGCTTCTCTGGCTGCCATGGGAATATCCGTTGAAGACGGCAAAAGAGTTGCCAGCGCCGAAGACAGCGCACAGCCGGTGCCGTGCGTGTTCTTTGTCATTGTTCTTTCGGCGCGGTAACGGATCATGTGGCGTCCGTCATAAAGCAGGTCTTCCGAGTAATCCACTCCTTCCATGTGGCCGCCCTTGAGATAGACCCAGCCGTGACAGCCTTTGAGTTTCCAAAGGTCATTAGCCGCCGCTTCCATCTGCTCATCGTCGGTAATATCAACGGTCTCAAGCAATCGAGCTGCTTCAGGCAAATTAGGAGTTATGACGGTAGCCAACGGCAGAAGTTCATCGCGCAGAGTGGCCACAGCGTCGTCCGTAAGCAGTGCATCTCCGCTCTTGGCGACCATGACGGGGTCCAGAACAATGTAGCGAGGATTCCAATAACGCAAACGCTCTGCAACACCTTTAATAAGGTTTGAGTCAAACAGCATTCCGATTTTGACGGAATCAATACGAACGTCCTCGAAAAGAACATCAATCTGCTTTTTGACAAAATCTGTCGGAATGGGAATCACGCCGAAAACGCCTTGCGTATTCTGTGCGGTTGCAGCGGTCACGACACCCGTTGCATATCCGCCCAACGAACTAATCGTTTTGACGTCTGCCAGGAGACCGGCGCCGCCCGAAGGGTCAATGCCGGCAATGGAAAGTACATTAGGATGCTTGATCTGCATTCGTATCACCTTTCAACAACATATCGATAACTTGGATTGTCCGCTCGGTAGCTCCGCGCTGCTCCTGCGCAAACTTCGCGGCTTTCTCTCCGATTTCGGCTCGTTTTGCAGGATCGCTAAGCACTTCGTCGGCAATTCGCAAAGCTTCCGTGAAACCGGCAGCACGAAGCAGAGCCCCCTCGGACTCAGCCTTTTTCACAATAAAGTCAAAATTAAAGATGCTCGGACCCACAATCACGGGAAGCCCGATGGCGCAAGGCTCAATCACACTTTGACAGCCGTAATTCTCGAAACTGCCGCCCATAATGACAAGCGAAGAAAGTGCATAGTAAAAGCCCATCTCGCCCATACTGTCACCTAAGACAATCTGAGGACCCTGCTTGGACAGCACAGTCTTCCAATCTCGGATTTGCGAGCGCTTGATGTAAGTAAAACCGCTCTTTTCGATAAGTTTGGCAACTTCTTCGAATCGCTGCGGATGACGCGGAACAATCAGAATCAGACGGTCCTCTAGAACGCCTGCAGCCTGCGCTTTCTTCAGCGCTTCCAAGAATTTCTGTTCTTCGCCTTCTCGGGAACTGGCCAGGCAGATGATGTCTCGTTCGGCATACTTCAAAATTTCCCGACCCGTCCTCAGCTGAATCGCGTTGGGCGTGAAATCAAATTTCAAGTTGCCTAGAACCTTCACATCGTGAGCACCGGCCGCCTTAAGACGCTCGGCGTCTTCTTCATATTGCGCCAGCGCCATCGTCAGACGTCCGAAAGCATCCTTGATCAGCGAACCGGCTTTTTGGCCTTGCTTAAAGGATTTTTCAGAGAGGCGCCCGTTGACCAAGACGGTCGGGATCCCCAACTTCTTGGTGAAGTACGTGAGGTTCGGCCAGACTTCCGTCTCCATCAGCAGGCAGAGGTCCGGCTGAGTAGCTTTCAAAAACTTTTTGACTGCCCTCGGCGTGTCGTAAGGCAAATAACACTGAGCAATTCGGTTTCCGAATTTCTGAGCGAATTTAGCCCCGACCTCACGACCCGTCGGCGTCATATGCGTATAAAGAATTTCGGTGTTGGGCCAGCGTTTAAGGATCGACTCGACCAAAGAAAATGTGGCTCGGGTCTCTCCGACGGAAACCGCATGTATCCAAATCCGGGTTCTTCCTTTAGTTCGCGGCGGATAGTGAGCCGTCCCGAATCGCTCGGACCAATGCTCCAGGTACTGCGGCTGTTTTCGCGAACGCTTATATAAATAGAGCATGGCTGCCGGCACCGCGGCGTAAAGCAAACCACTGTAAATCGGACGGGGAAGAATCATTCAATTACCTTTTCATAAGCGCTAAGCACTTCCTGAACTTGAGGACAGCATCCTACTCCGCCGAGAGCTTTCTTTTTGCCCTCTCCGACCAACGGAACCAGTTCGATCGGGTAGTCTCGAAAAATCCCGACGGTCGGCCGCCCCATTGCTGCGGACAGATGCGTCATACCGGTGTCCAAACCGATCACGGCGTCAGCAGAGGAAATCTTTTCCATCAGCTGTCCGATCGGCATACGCTCGGGAACCTCGGCAGCTGCGCCGAGTCTTGCCTGAATGCGCAGAACTCGCTCTTTTTCTTCCGGAGAGCCCCAGGGGAGCACGACCTTCTTGCCTCGGCGAATGAGTTCGCCTCCGAGTTCAATCCATTTTTCTTCAGGCCAAAGTTTCGTCTCGCGGCTAGTATTGCAGAAAAAGAAAACGCTGCCTGCAGATTCCGGAGAACCTTCAAACTGAAAGTTAAATTGAGGTTTTGTTGAACCGAGATCGTAGCCCAGACTTTTAGCCGCCAGTTCACGACAGCGGTCAACCGCGGATTTCTGCCGATCGACCGAAGACTTAACGGAATAAAGAATCGTAGCCAAAGGCTCCTTCCCCGAACGGCGATCGTATCCGGCCACAGGCGCATTTGTCCATGAAGCCAAGACCGCGCTTTTAATCAGTCCTTGAAGATCAATGACTAAATCGTAGTGTTTGCCGCGAAGCTTCTCGCGAAGAGCCTTGATCTGATCTCGTGTCGACTTTTCAAAAATTCGTTTTTTCCATTTTCTTACCGAGCACTCGATGACCTCGGCAACGCCCGCGACATGCCTGGGAATATCGGCAAACGAATCTTCGACCAGCCAGTCGATTTCGGCATCGGAAATAAAACGTTTGATATCCTCGACGACAGGGACGGCATGGACGACGTCCCCCATCGAAGTCGTTTTAACGATCAATATTCGCATTCGCTGCAAATTAGAACGGAAGTTTTGCTTCAGGTGCGACTTTCAAAATCTCTTCTTTGAAGCGATTCTGGATACGGGCCAAGGCTTCAGGCGTGTCTGCCTCAAAACGCAGAACAACTACGGGTGTGGTGTTGGATGGACGAGCCAGAGCAAAACCGTCCTTCCATTCAACACGAATACCGTCAATCGTAATAATGTCCTGAGCATCCTCAAACTTGGCATTTTCCTTCAAACGCTCGACCAGTTTGACGTTTTCACCTTCTTCGGTCGGAATCTGCAGTTCAGGAGTCGAGACTGCATTCGGGAGTGCTTTGAGAGGAACATTCGCATCGGCGCTTCGGGTCAAAATTTCCAACAAGCGGGTGGACGCGTAGACACCGTCATCAAAGCCGGGCCAGCGGTCATGGAAGAAAATGTGACCGCTCATTTCTCCGGCAAAGTCAGCATTGACTTCTTTCATCTTCGCCTTAATCAGCGAGTGACCGGTACGCGACATCACGCAGACGCCGCCGCGGGATTCGACGTACGGACGAATGTTGCGAGTGCATTTGACGTCATGAACAATAACTGCGCCGGGTTTATGAGCAAGAATGTCGCCGGCAAAGAGCATTGCCTGACGGTCCGGGAAAATGACTTCACCGTCCTTAGTCACAACACCCAAGCGGTCACCGTCGCCGTCATAGGCAATACCGATTTCGGCATCGCCTTCACGCAGAGCTTCCTTTATGTCTTCCAAATTTTCCAGTTTGGAGGGATCCGGATGATGATTCGGGAAGTGTCCGTCCACATTCGTAAACAAACCTTGTACTTCGACGCCGAGACGAGTCAGCAGGTCAACCGCCAAGGGGCCGGCAATACCGTTGCCCGCATCGACAACTGCCTTAATCGGTCGGGAAAGTTTGACGTCGGAAAGAATCTTTTCCATATAAGCAGGTACGACATCAACCTGTTCATAAGGCCCTTCTTTTTCAGCGGTGTAGAGTTCGTTGTTAACGATCATCTCGTAAATGTGCTGAATGGCAGGGCCGTAGAGCGTCTCATCCGCAAGCATCATCTTCAAACCGTTGTAGTCAGGAGGATTGTGGCTTCCGGTGACGGCAACGCCGCTTCCTGTTTTAAGGTAGACCGTACTGAAATAGAGCACCGGGGTCGGAACCGCACCGATGTCATAAACGCCGACTCCGGCCTTACGGATGCCTTTCATTAAAGCAGCCTGCAGACGAGGACCGCTCAGACGACCGTCTCTGCCCACACAGATGTGAGAAACATTTTTCTTTTGGGCCAGTGTGCCCAGTACCATGCCGACTTTTTCGCAGACCTCTTCGGTCAGCGTCTTATCAACTATTCCGCGAATGTCATAAGCCTTAAAAATTGAACGGGAAATCGTTTCAGCCATCGTTTTCATCCAAAGAAAGAATAGTTACCGATTTTAACGGCTTTAGCGTCCGATGAACTACCGCAAAATGATGGCGGTAAAATTTGGAGAACATTCAATTTGATCTGTCGTAAATGAACATTCTCAAACCCTCCATGGAGGCCATTCGCAACGCCTCTGTTCTTGTTGTCGGGGATGCGATGCTGGATCGATACTGGTTCGGCGATGCTTCCCGCATTTCTCCGGAAGCGCCCGTTCCCGTCGTTAAGGTAACCCGTACAGAAGACCGTCTCGGAGGCGCAGCCAACGTGGCTCGCAACTCAGCCAGCTTAGAAGCCCGTACTTCTCTGCTTGCGATCATCGGCGATGACGAAGCCGGCACCAAAATCATGGACCTCCTTGAGGCCTCCAAAGTTCGTCCGTGCCTTTACCGCGCTGAAAATTTCACTACAACACTCAAACTTCGTATTCTTGCGCGCAACCAGCAGATGCTGAGAACTGATTTTGAATCCTCCGTCGCAGGAACAGTCCTTGATCAGCACTCTCACCGCTTCACCTCTCTGCTGCCTGATCATGATGTCGTCATTCTTTCCGATTACGGCAAGGGCGGTTTGGACCGCATCGAAAATATGATCCAAGAGGGCCGCACTTTCGGCCGTCCGATCCTGATCGATCCGAAGGGAGACGACTACTCCCGATATAAAGACGCCACGGTGATCACGCCTAACCGCAACGAATTGGCCCAAGTTGTCGGAAAATGGAACAGTGAAGCCGACCTTTTCAACCGCGCACAAAACCTGCGAAAAGAATTAAATTTGGAGAAAATCCTTCTGACGCGAAGCGAAGAAGGCATGACCTTATTTGATGACGACGGTGCTTGGACCGTCCCCGCGCACGCCCGTGAGGTCTACGATGTGTCCGGCGCCGGTGATACGGTCATTTCCGTACTCGGTGTGATGCTCTCGGCCGGCTGCGACTGGCACACTGCCGTTTACATCGCCAACCAGGCCGGCGGCATCGTCGTCGGCAAACTCGGTACCGCAACTGTTACCCCGGAAGAACTCTTTAATACGCTTTAACTTGAGGAACTAGGAATGAGCTTTATTGTTACCGGTGCTGCCGGCTTTATCGGCGCCAATATCGTCAAAGGTCTCAACAACAGAGGCTGCAATGATGTCATTGCAGTCGACAACCTCACTCAGGCAGACAAGTTTGTCAATCTTGCCGACCATCACATCATTGATTATTTCGATAAGGTCGACTTCATTGAAAAAGTTAAAGCCCGCAAGATCGCAAAGCCCGAAGCCATTTTCCACGAAGGCGCCTGCTCCGACACCATGGAGCACAACGGCCACTACATGATGGAAAATAACTACCGTTATACGCTCGAGCTTTTCCGCTGGTGCCAGGAAGAAAAGATCCCCTTCATCTATGCTTCATCAGCCGCAACTTATGGCGCTTCCAATGTCTTTAAAGAAGACATTCGCTACGAAAAACCTTTGAACGTTTACGGTTATTCCAAATATCTGTTCGATCAGGTTCTGCGTAAAGAAATGCAGAAGGGTCTTACGGCTCCTGTCGCCGGACTTCGCTACTTCAATGTTTACGGTCCGCATGAACAGCACAAAGGCCGCATGGCTTCCGTGGCATACCACCAGTTCCACCAGTTCCGTAAGGACGGAAAGGTCAAACTTTTCGAGGGCTGCTTAGGTTATACAAACGGCGCCCAGATGCGTGACTTCGTTTACGTGGACGATGTCGTCGATGTGAACTTCTTCTGTCTGGATAAATCCGTTTCCGGCATCTACAACTGCGGTACCGGTAAGGCTCAGCAGTTCAATGACGTTGCACTGACGGTCGTTAACACCTTGCGTGAACAGGAAGGCAAAGCCGCCTTGTCCCTTGCCGAAGCCGTGAATCAGGGCTTCATTGAATACATTCCGTTCCCGGAGGCATTGGTCGGCAAATATCAGGCCTACACCCAGGCAGACCTCACCGAGCTCAGAAAAGCCGGATGTGAAGTCAAATTTAAGAGCGTTCAAGAAGGCACTCGTCTGTACATGCTCGAACTTCTGAAAAAATTCGCATGAGATTTTGCTTCACCTTCAGGCCTCGATTCAGCAGCGCGGTAAAAGCCGCGTTTCTGGACCGGGACGGCGTTATTAACGTGGACTATGCCTATGTCCACAGCCGGGAAAATTTTCATTTCATTCCCGGCGCACTTGAGGGTGCCGCCGAACTCGTCCGAAAAGGCCATCAGCTAATCATCGTGACAAACCAAAGCGGCATCGGGCGCGGCAAGTACAGTATTGATCAATTTAGAGAGCTCACCTTTTGGCTGGCCGGCGTTTTCGCCCGCAACCATGCTCCGCTCTCGGCTGTATATTTCTGCCCGCATCATCCGACCCACGCTTTTGCACCGTATCTCAAAGACTGCGACTGCCGGAAACCTAATCCCGGAATGCTGCTTCAGGCGGCACGGGATCTCAATATCGACCTGACGCAAAGCGTTCTCATCGGAGATAAAACTTCCGACATACAAGCCGCAAAAGCCGCCGGTCTTTCCAAGGCTGTTTTAGTGCAGTCCGACGGCACAAAACCTTGGACAGAATGCGCCGTTCCTCACTTGCAGACTAAAGACCTTCTCGCAGCCGCCAAACTACTATGAGTCAGCATCTTCCTCCTCCCCCTTTCGAGAAAAAGATTGTTTCCTTCGAAAAGCTCGAAGAATTCGTAAGAAAGCTCCCGCATCCGGTCGTCCTGACCAACGGTGTCTTTGACATCC
>OJRI01001441.1_pt1 | contig 12373 bp, 9 predicted proteins | sample 1599151 | NCBI WGS metagenome assembly OJRI01 (sample SAMN03922457, study PRJEB24848) | human gut metagenome | isolation source: stool sample | host: Homo sapiens | place: Germany | collected 2009-11
TAAAACGCGAATGTAAGTAGATGTCTCGATAACGAAAGGGATAAGACAGAAGAACAAAAGAACAGAATATTTTGGCTTGCGCAGCCTTTTGTTCTTTTGTTCTTCTGTCTCATTTTATCGTTTTGTCAATCTGTCAATCCCACCCTTACGAGAATCGTGTATTTGCCCTTTGGCCCGAAGCCGGAAATAAATAAGGCATTCTCGCGAGGGCGGGATTTTAACTTGCTGTAAGCATAGACTTGTTTTTACTTTCTTTCTGTCCGGTAGCAGGGAAGTAGATGCGGAAGGAAGCGGTTGGCCTGTCAGCCGGACGCGAATATCCGGAACACTTTGATTCCGTTTTTGCGAAACGGATTTTCTTCAGATAGCGTCTGAAGCCCCCCTCAAAGGGCATTTTCCTGCCTCTTTCAGCCTCCGGATTCCCCTTTCGGAAGAGTTTGGGCGCACAACGTGCTGAGAATGAAAAATCGCTTTCAGCCGAACGATTTACCGTTCGGCTGAGAAAAAAGCACGAATATGCAGGATTTATGCCATAATATTGTATTTATACCGTATAAATATACAGAAAAAAGACCTGAAAAGCCCTTTTTCCCTTATTCTTGAAATACGGGAATTCCGGAAAAACTGTCTTTTTGACAGCTTAAAGTCCTCTAAAACGTATAAATGTAAGTCCCTCCAAACGCTTCACCCATATCTGAAGTATTCCTTTTGCAACTGCGTCTTAATATCCTTGCGTGCCAATAAGATATGCTGTTCCACCGTACGCTTTGAAACAGACAGCTCACGGGCTATCTCGGAAGGGGTGAGGTTTTCAAAAAAGGACAGGCAATACGCCTTGCGCCGCTTTTCCGGCAGGGCAAACACCAAACGGTCGAACATCAGTTTCAATTCCTTGAAAGATACTTTTTCCTCCGTCGTGTCTTGCAAGGCCTCCTGCGTGTAAAACAGTTCGCCCCACACGTCATTCTCCTTGCGGTATCTTCGTTGGCGGTCGGCCATCAGGTTACGTGCCACCTTGTAAGCCAAGGACACCACAGCCTCCGGACTTATGAAATCCTTATGCTTCCACAGTCTCTCAAACACATCCTGCACCACGTCTTCCGCCTCGTCGGGACGATCGATGCGGGATGCGATATAATGCTTCAAAGCCTCCTTTTGCCGTACGTAACACGCGGCCAGTCCTTTTTCGTCGTTTCTTGCTTCCATGGCACATCGTTTGATTTCTACCACAAAAGTAGCCTAAAGGCAGGCGACGGAATGGGATGATTTCAGCCGATTGTTACGTCATTTTGCGCCTTTCCTTCTTTTTCCCTGAACTGTGTCGGTGTCATGCCGAACTCTTCCTTGAAATGCAGGTTGAAATACTTGATGGTGTTGAATCCCGTGAGGTCCGCTATTTCGTTCACGCTGCATGTAGTGGCCTTCAACAACTGGGCTGCCCGTTTCAACCGGATGGAACGGATGAACTGCAAGGGCGTGACGTTGACAATGGCCTGCATTTTGCGGTTCAACTGGGTCTTGCTCATCCCCACGTCCAAGCTCAGGTCGCCCACGGAATATTCCGGATTGCTGATGTTCTTCTTGACGGATTCCAAGGCTTTCTCCATCAGCTTCTCGTCTATCGAAGTCGTGGTGATGGCCTCGAAAGACACGTCGATGGACTTGCGGAACATCTTTTGCCGCCGTTCTTTCTGCTCGATGAGTTGGCGGACGCGCACTTGCAGCATTTCCCAGTTGAACGGTTTCGAGATATAAGAATCCGCTCCTGCTTCGTATCCCCCGATGCGCGAATCATCGGAGCTGCGGGCCGTAAGCAGGATGAACGGGATATGTGAGGTCTGTATGTCGCCTTTCAGCCTGCGGCACAGTTCCATGCCGTCCATGCGGGGCATCATCAGGTCGGACACAATCAAGTCCGGCAACTCCGTCCGTGCCACCTGTTCGCCCTCCACGCCGTCGCGCGCTTCCACCACACAAAAGTCCTTTTGCAGTTGCTCCACCAGGAAATGACGGAATTCGTCGTGGTCCTCCACCACCAGAATCTTCTTCCTTCCCGTCTCCGTGGGCGGCATGTCGTGGATTTCGCTCTCTTCGTCCCGGTATTCCGCCTTTTCTTCTGCCGCAGGTGCCGCCCCTCCGCCATGCAGGTCGGTCGGGATATACAGGGTGAAGGCTGTACCTTCTCCCGTCCGACTTTCCACCGTGACCTTTCCTTCATGCAGCTTGGCGTACTCGCGCACCAGATGGAGACCTATGCCGCTGCCTTGCCCGGCCGGTTGTCCCTCCGTGGCTGTCTGATAAAAACGGTCGAAAACGAAGGGCAAATCCTTTTCCGCAATGCCGCATCCGGTGTCTTCCACCCTGACCGCCGCATACGGCCGTCCGTCTTCCGATACCTTCTCCAGCGTGACCCGTACCTGTCCGTGCGCGGAGGTGAATTTGAAGGCATTGGAAAGCAGGTTGTTGAGCATCTTATACATCTTGTCGGAATCGTAATTCATGAAAAGACGTTCCACCTTAGGCTCGAAGGAAAGTTCTATCTCACGGCTTGCCGCCAAGTCGGTGAACTGCCTGACAGCTTCTTCCAAGAAAAAGACCATGTCGTTCATCTTCAACCTGAGACGCTCGCCCTTCATTTCCAATTTACGGAAATCGAGCAACTGGTTTACCAGATTGAGCAGACGGCGCGCATTATTGTAAATAGGTTCCAACTTCTTTTTCAGCTCCGGTTCGCCCGTATCGTGGATGAGTGCCCCCAAAGGCGTAAGAATCAAGGTGAGGGGAGTGCGGAACTCATGGCTGATGTTCGTGAAGAAGCGGAACTTCATCTGGTCGAGCTCTTCGCGCTGTTTCCGTTCGTTAGCTTCTTGAGCCATCCGGATTTTGAGCTGTGCCCGCCTCCGGAACCTTCTCCACGACCAGACCATCAAACCGGCAGCCAGCACGACGTACACCGCGATGGCCCATGCCGTCGCCCAAAACGGTGGCGCAATGGTAATGGTTATTTCGGCCGGTGTCTTCCCCCAAATCTTGTCCCCGTTGGCGGTGTAGACCACGAATTTGTACTCGCCGGGCTGTAATCCGGTATAGGTGGCGCGTCCGCTCCCGTCGGCCACCACCTCGTTCCACTCCTTATCGTAATTCAGCAGTTTATACTTATAGTAAGTGTGCGAAGGGTTGACATAATTCAGGCCTGAAAATTCTATCATGACGAAATTCTCGTCGTGACGGAGCCGGATTTCCGACGTTCGGTCCACGGTCTGCGTCAGAATCACATGCCCGTTGTATGCCTCATTCACTTTCAACGGGTTGTTGAACAGATAGAAACGGGTGAAGACGGGATGGTTGTCGCTTCGGTCGTATCGGATTTCCGAAGGATTGAAATAATTGAATCCGTGGGCCCCGCCGAAGAACAAAAGCCCGGACCGGGTTTTCAAAGCCGCATTCTCATAAAACTTGCCGCCCTGCAACCCGTCGGTTTCCCCATAGCTCACCACGGAAAATCCTTTCCCGGCAGGGTCTTCACGAGGTGCGATTTTACAAAGTCCGTTCAGCGTGGAAGCCCATACCATTCCTTCGTTGTCCTCCAACAAGGCCGTGACGGCATTGTTGGACAGTCCGTCGGACTCGGTCAGCACCGTGGCCTCCTTGTGGCGAGGATCAAACACCAAGATGCCGTCTTCCGTCCCGAACCATTCCACGCCGTGACGGTCTTTCAGCATGCAGAAATATTTGGTGTCGGCATACCGCTGTTCTTTCAGAAAAGCCGGAATCCACACGCTGTCTTTCTGCGTGTCGTAATAGTAGATGCCGCTGTTGCCCAAAGCGGCGAACGTATGGCCGTCCACCGGATAGAAGGCATGAACCACGGCGTATGAACGGAGTTCGGGATGACGGTCGTGCAACATATAGGCAATCTTTCCCGTGGCCGGATCGAAACGTCCGACCCCGCCGGTCACACTGGCCCAATAACGGCCTTCGCTGTCTTCGTACAAAGCACGGGATATGTTCTGGTTAGGGTCTTGTTCCCAATTCACCGTAGAACGGAGAAGGTTGCGAACCTGTCCGCCCTCGATGCAATAAAAACCGTGAAGGAAGGTACCCACCCATATACGTCCGCCCTTGTCCTTAAAAACGGAAAGGCAAATGTCATTCGGTTCGGCCTTGAATACTTGCTCCATCGCACCAGTAGACGGCCGGAAACGGAAGAGGCCGAAAACGCCTCCGATAAGTACAGACCCGTCGGCATCCTCCAGAAAGCACCGGATGCTCTCGCTGGTGACGGACGAATAGCGGTTCACGGTGTGACCGAGAGAGAACTTCTGCATGCTGGGATGGTAATAACACAAGCCCTGAAAAAGGGTGCCCACCCATATACCCCCGTTCCGGTCGGAAAATACCGTATAAATATCGTTTTCCAATGTCCCTCCGTCGGTCAGTTCCAGTGCAGGAAGTGTGGTCACCTCGAACGTCCGGGCATCGATGATGCGGAGGCCGGATTTGGACGTGCCGACCCACACATTGCCGTCCCGGTCCAAATCCATGCACGTGAAGAAGTTGGAAAGTCCGCTTATGCCGCATGCCTCCTTCCAAGTGCGTTCCATGCGATTGTAGAAGAATAGTCCGTTGTTGTACATCAGCCAGATGTTTCCTTGGGCATCCGGATGCAGGTATATACGGTCGGTAAGCCTGTTGATGACATGCAGGAAACGTGTCTCTTGCGACACGAACTCGGCCGAAGAGTAGTCCCAGTAGCGAATCAGTCCGCTTTCATATACAATCCAACAGAGGTTCTTGTATTGCGTCATTTCCACCGGTACGCCGTATTTCCGGGTAAATTCACTGCCACCATCCTCTATGGTGCGCAAACGCCCCTGTTCCACGTCGTAGAAGGAGACGGTATTGTCTTCGGTCACGAACCAATAATTCTTGTAATCGTCTATGAACAGGTTCTTCAGCCGCCGGTTTATTCCCATGGAAGCCAACACCTCGGAGACGGAATAATCATATTGCCCGCTCTTCATGTCGAGCAAAAGCAGGTAGCCCAACTCTTTGAGCCACATCCGTCCTTCGCGGTCGTAATACTCTTTGGGCGGACGGTCGTATGCCCAAATGTATTTACGTGTCTTGTCATATGGGAATCGGTCGAACGTGGCACCGTTGTAAATGTTCAGAATGAAACCAGTCTTGATGGCGATGCAACCTTCTTCCGTCATCGTCAGGCTGCGGATTTGTCCGTCCGAAAGTCCGTCCGAAGCATCAATAAGACGGAATTTGTATTGACGGTCTTGTGCGTGGAGGCACGAGGCCAACAATAGGAACAACATCGGAACGACTGTCCTTATGGCACGCTTTCCTGCTTTTCGTTTTACGGTATCCATGGCTTTTCTTTCAAATAACAAATGATGATTAGACAAAGATAGGCAATCGGCACCACTTGACGTAGGATATTTTGGTTCAAAATATAGGTTGTTTTGTTGCATTGTGCTGAATCGGCCGTCTTTTTCGGACATTTTCCCACACGCCGTGGCTAGAAAAACATCCTTCAGGCGCATTTGGTTCAGAACGACATAAAAGATGCTTTTTTTCATCCGTCCCCGTACGGTATTTACCTGCTAACTTTGCCACGGTTCATTAAAAACATTTACCATGAAGAAAAGATACTTGATAGTCATGACGCTGTGCAGTTCGTTATGGCTGAATGCACAAAACTTCATCCATCCCGGCATGTTGCATACGCAGGCCGACCTGGACCGGACAAAAGCCAAGGTAGAAGCCGGCGAGGAGCCTTGGGCTTCCGCTTACAGGAAACTACTGACCAGCCCGCATGTCAGTTTGGACTGGAAGGCTGCTCCGGTCGAGAAAATCGTACGCGGAGGCCGGACGATTTGGGAACCCGACCCGGACAATTACCAGTTGGCTTACCGGGATGCCGCCACGGCTTACCAATGTGCGTTGGTCTGGCACATATCCGGCGATAAGGCGTATGCAGACAAGTCCGTCCAAATCCTTAATGCTTGGGCCAAGACCTGCAAGAAGGTGAGCGGAGACACGAATGCCTGTCTGGCATATGGGCTGTATGGCTACCAGTTTGCCAACGCTGCCGAACTGATGCGCGACTATCCGGGATGGGATGCCACGGACTTCGGACGATTCAAAGAATGGATGCTGAAAGTGTGGTACCACGGGGTAATCGGTTTCCTGCAAGGACGCAACGGGACACAAGACGACCATTATTGGTCGAATTGGGGCTTGTGCAACGTGCTGTGTGCGATGAGCATCGGTATATTGTGCGATGATGTCTTCATCTACAACCAAGCCACGGAGTATTATAAGTATATGGAAGACCACCGTTATGGCGAGTCGCTGCATCATTTGGTCTGGAAACTTCATCCGGACGAACGCGGTCCCTTCGGCTATTTCGGGCAGATGCAGGAATCCAACCGCGACCAAGGGCATGCTGCCATGGCGCTTGCGTTGGCCGCAGACCTTTGCGGCACGGGGCGAAACCAAGGCGATGACTTTTATGCCCTGAAGGACGACCGTATCGTATGTGGGTTTGAATACGTCAACGCCTATAATTCCGGAGTGGACGACTTGCCGAACAGTCCTTATACGAATTGTGACGGGACTTTCATGAGTATGGGAGACGGAGGACGGGGAACCAACCGTCCGGCTCAAGCCCGTATCGTGAATTACTATGAAAACATACGAGGCATAGAGGTGCCTTACTCCAGAAAGATGCTCGAAATGAACGAAAACGGTATAGACGCAGGAGGCGGATTCGGCGGAGGGAACAGCGGCGGATACGACCATTTGGGTTTCAGTACCCTGATGTGTACGCTCGACCCGTTGGAGGACAAGACTAAAGTCCCCACGGTCCTGAGTGGAAAAATCGCGTATGAAGGCCATGAAATCGACCGGCCTGACGTGAACTGTATCCCCAAAGGGGCGACCGTGACCCTGACGGCCCTATTGCCGGACGGAGAAACGGATACCGGTAAATGGGCATGGGACGATGACCCGGCATGCACTTCTTCCACACGTGACATCGTGTTGGACACTTCGCGTACCTTCCGTGTGCATTATACCAATGAAAAAGGCGTGAGCAACACGCAGTTGTTCGCCCTTCATGTGGAAGGGGAGGGATGGACCGGTAACTTTACTCCTTATTATAAAATGAACGGTACCACGGGAACAGACACGTTGATTTACGTGAAGAAATATGATGAACTGACATTTGGGATGGAGTATATTGATACTCCTGTGCGTGAATGGAAGTGGGAAAAAAGTACCAATGGGCAGAATTGGAATGCACTGAGCCACAACGAAAATCTGATGACGCAGCCGAGCGTTTCATCGAATGCTTATTACCGGGTGACAATGACCAATCAGGCCGGTGCCCGATTACAACAAACGTTCCGCGTGGAGGTGTCGGAAATAGACCCGTTCATTGCGTATGGCGACGGTAAAAACTATAGCGGGACGACCTTGGCCGTGCCACGCCACACAGCCGTGTCTTTGTACGCCTCGCCGAACTCCCTGCTCGCCCAGTCAGCCAACTCCACACGCATTTACAAGTGGATGCTCGACAAAGACACCATACAAGCCGACACATTGACTTTCCACCTGAACGATTTGGGCGGAAAAGTGGCCGATCTGAATGATACTTTGTGTGTCGGAGTGTTGGACACCTGCATGGAATACACGTTGATGTTCCACCGCGTTTCACAAACAGGCTCAAAAGCCGAAACCGTTTTGCATTTCAACCTGCCGGTATATGAGACCAATACGTTCGAACCGCAAGCCAAAGACAGTTTTTATATTAAAGACCCGCAAACCGGCCGGTATTTGAGGAATACGGATGCCACGTTCACCGGTCTGGACGAAACCGACGACCAGTCTTTTTTGTGGAGGATACGTCCCATGCCACTTTATGGAGACCGTTACATGTTTGTCAGCCAAACGGATAACAATAAACATTTGTCTGACGAGGGGACACTGACTACAAAGAATGATTATTCCAAACATTCTTTCAATCTCTTCCGCAAATATTCGGATGAAGACCTGTATGCCATCGGTCTTTCTTCGACCGCAGGCTCAGGTTTTCTCGAAACCGATGCCGACGACCCAGCCTTAAGCGTAACTAAAGGAAGCGTGTTTTCGGAATTTCCTTTCGTCATAATCCGGAAAGTACAACCGAACGACCCTGACGGTATCAAAGACTGTCGGAACGAAACAGAGTATACCGTAAATCCCATCGTCAGCTATTCCTGCCACGGGCAAGAGTTGTACTTGAAGAGCAAAGAAGCCGGAATATTACGTATTTACTCGTTATCCGGCGTGCTTCTGCAAACGGAAACCTGCGAAATGGGTGACAACCATATACGTCTCCTCTTTCGGAACAAGGGGATATGTATCGGATTATACGCTACTTCTACGGACAAACGCCAGTCCATTAAAATTACAAGAAATAGCGTCATATAGAAAAATTGTTCATAAGTTGCTCGCATCAAACTGATGCGGTAGGTATGAGTTTTGCCCCTAAGGTAGAGATTGCTTTCAGATAATAACGACAAAAAACGACCGATTCCCTTATGAACATACATAAAGAATAGACCTGTGCAATGGATGCACAGGTCTATTTCTTTAATTATTGCAATCAAATGGATTTGAATCAATCTTCGATGGCAGCCTGCGCCACTTTCATATACGATTATTCCCCAATAGGTTACATTGTCGGTGTATGTGAAGTGTATGCGCTTTAATATGATTTTTTTCTAAAGCTGCTATATTCTTAGCATTATTATTCTATCGCAGCTTGAGCCTCTCCAATACATATCTGTATTTCAATAAGATGCAATATTTGTGTATGTAATCTGTATGCATCTTGATACAATCCTATACAATGCTTGGAACAGTTGCAATAGATATTAAGGATGAATGATTTGACCTCTCTGTAACGAGATGACGCATTCATTTAAATTTCAGTATTGTTTATTTCCTATCTTTCAATAGTTCAATAATCACGTCCTTATCCTTCAGGTTTGAATCAAGACGTAAAATCTGTGAGTTCAGACTCTCTATCTGCTCTTTCAGAAGCTTGATTGTTTCCCTCAGGTTCTCTGTTTCTTTCTTTTCGCTGGATAACTGTACGGCCAGTTCTGCATCACCTATCAGGTTGTTTGCATTTCCATCCAATGAAACGGCTGCAAGGTGTGCCGAGATATGATGCTGTTTCGGACAGAAAAGGGAAAAGAAATTGAAGTCCAATGCTTCGCTGACTTTAATAAGCCTGCTCGTTTCCATTGTCTCCCTTTCCAGTATGCGGTTTATGTGCTGCTGCGGTACACCTATTTTGCGCCCAAGCTCAGATTTGCTTAATCCAAGCTCGTTGCGTCTTTTGTCGATAGCCTGACCTACATGCACGTGTTTTATATCATTATCCATGCGATTCCTTCAATAAATACATCTTAAACAATAAATCATCAAACAAATATTTGGTTATATAAACCATTTTATGTTACTTTGTGGTGTAACCTATTCATTTGGTGAATACAAAGTTAAACATTAAATATTAAACATCCAACAATTATGTCTGAAAACTTAGAAAAAATCCGTCCGGCACTTGTTGCCCTTGAAGTAGGTGAATCCGTTTCATTCCCCATTTCACGTTTGAAAAGCGTCCGTACACAGGCCTCAGAGCTTGGTGCTATCTACAACCGTCAGTTCAAGACCAGAACTGACAGGGAAAACCAAACCATTACGGTCAAACGGACAGTATAGAAAACCAAATCAGGTTTATATGAAGATATTACAGTTTCTGGACCATCTTATACCATACGAAACATTCTTGAATGACCTCTCCTCCAGAATTGTCAGGCAATTGAAAGCCGACAAGGATGATCCTGAATTCATCAGCCAGAGGAAGGCTTACGAACTTTTTGGTCGCAGGAATGTGGAACGGTGGAAACGTCAGGGAAAGGTGGTTTCCTATAAAAGACCCGGTAAGGTGGAATACCGTACGGCAGACCTCAGACTCCTGCAGCGTACCGCCCAGGATTATTTTGATGAGAGTCAGCCAAAACAGACAGAAAGACCTGTCAAGAAAGATAAATGATAAACATATTATGGCTAATACTCTAATATTAATAAACTTTATTTGTTTAGTTTAGCCGTGATACTCTATGAAATATAAAGAAAACAATTATAGTAGGTACAGGAATGTGCGTCAGTAACCTTTGTTCGCCAGCTTATAGTTTAAAATAAAGTCGGACAGGTATTTGTATCGCACATTCATAATGATTTTATAATAATGAAAGAAATCAGACCAGCGTGCGATCCAAACGGTGTCTATTCAGTCAAGCGCACCTGTGCTGAACTCGGTATCAGCAACAAGACACTCAAAAAATACAGAGATAACGGATATATCCAACCGCTTAATCCTAATAATGTCAGCCGTCCGAAATACTCCGGCCAGTCAATAATCGATTGTTGGAACCTGCTCAGTACGTTATGATAAGCGAAACAACCATACGGAAAGTAAGGGAACTTGCCATAGAAGACGTACTCAGTCCTTATGTCAGACTGTCCAGAAAAGGTTCAACACTGATGGGACATTGTCCTTTTCATACAGAGAAGACCGGTTCCTTTGCCGTTACCCCAGGCAAGAATCTCTTCCACTGTTTCAGCTGTAACCGTGGTGGTGATTCCATTACGTTTATAATGGAAAAGGAAAACCTTTCCTTCAGTGCCGCCGTGGAATTTATTGCCAGGAACCATAATATTCCGGTAGAATACATCAGTGAAGAGCGCAGTGAGGAACAGCTGGCCGAAGCCAGGCACCGGGAGTCACTTCTGACAGTTCTCGATACAGTACAGTCTTTCTTCCTGCAAAATTTAAGAGCAACAGACAAGGAAGAGAGCCTTAATGCCAGGGCCTACGCATACGGCCGGTGGCATGAGGAGTTCTGTGCCTTTGTCGGAATAGGCTATGCGCCGAAAGATGGCCAGGCCTTTATGGATTTTTGCAGAAGCAAGGCTCTGAACGAAGAACTGCTGTACGAACTTGGCATGTTCAAGCGTGATGAAGACGGAAACACATACGCCATGTTCCGCCAGCGTATCATGATTCCCGTGAGAAACAGATGGGGACGCATCATTGCCTATACGGCCAGATACATCGGAGACAACAGGAAAGCTCCCAAGTATATCAACTCGGCAACAAGCATGATTTACTCCAAGGGAGAAACAGTATTCGGTATTGACCGTGCCGCCAGACTGCGTGATGCCGACTATTATATCATTGTAGAAGGTGCTCCTGATGTCCTGAGAATGCAGTCGATTGGATACGACAATACAGTAGCGTCACTTGGAACAGCCTGGAGTGACAGCCAGTTCGAGCAGCTGAAGAAGTATGTATCCTCACTCTGTTTCATTCCAGATTCAGATATTGCGGAAGGCAAGCCATACGGGTCTGGATTTGAGGCGGTGATGACCAACGGGGCTGCAGCCATAAGAAAAGGATTCCATGTAACAGTCAGGGAACTTCCTTTTGCAGAAATACCATCCGAGGCAGAAGGAAAAGTACAATATGCCAAGAATGATGCCGACAGCTATATCCGCAGCAGGGAAGATTATACTTCACTTCCGGAAAAGCATTTTATCATCTGGTTGGCACAGAAACGTTTTCTGGTAGCCGGTTCCATGGTAGAGGAAAGAAAGTGTGTTGCGGAAATAGCAGACCTGTTGCGCTATATAAAAGACCAGCTTGTGTATGACCAGTGTATAGAACAACTCTCCAGACTGCACGGCAAGGTAAAGCTTTGGCGTGATGCCGTTACCCAGGCACGTGGTGAAGCCAGGAGAAGGAACGACAAACCTGCAGCCATGAACGAGATGCAGCGTGAAGCGGAACTGCTTCGCCAGTTCGGACTGTTCGTCAGGGAAAACTGTTACTACTCCATCGGTGAAGATGATGATGAACCGTCAAGAATCTCCAATTTCATTATGGAACCGCTATTCCATATCGAGGATGAGATAAACGGAACCAGAATTTTCCGTATGAGGAATATGTACAATGTATGTCGGGTAATAGAACTGAAGGAGTCAGAACTCTGCTCACTGAGCAACTTTCAGCAGAAGGTCGGCTCACTGGGCAACTATGTATGGCTGTCCAAGATAGACAAACTCAACCGTGTAAAGGAATACCTGTACTCAAAGACCGATACGGCAGAACGTATCAGAAAGCTCGGCTGGAATGCAGCTGAAGGATTCTTTGCTTTTGGAAACGGAATATTTTTTGCAGGCACATTCAATGCCGTTGACGAATTGGGTATTGTCCGTGGAATCAACGGCAAGGCCTTCTATATAC
>OJRI01001446.1_pt1 | contig 12323 bp, 9 predicted proteins | sample 1599151 | NCBI WGS metagenome assembly OJRI01 (sample SAMN03922457, study PRJEB24848) | human gut metagenome | isolation source: stool sample | host: Homo sapiens | place: Germany | collected 2009-11
TGGAAACCAAGCCGTACCGTCGCCGTCCGGTGCCGCCGTTCACCACGTCCACGCTGCAGCAGACGGCCGGCAATCGCCTTGGCATGAGCTCGCGCCAGACCATGCGTGCCGCGCAGGGGCTGTACGAAAACGGTTTCATCACGTATATGCGTACCGATTCGGTGACGCTGTCGCAGGAGGCGATCGCGGCCGCCCGTGAAGCGGTGTCGCGGCACTTCGGCGAAAAGTACTTGTCCGATGCGCCCAAGCAGTACGCCACGAAGACGGCGGGCGCGCAGGAAGCCCATGAATGTATCCGACCGGCGGGCGCGCATTTCCGCGATCCGGCTGAAATCGCCACTAAAGTGCCGGCCGACCAGCTCAAGCTGTACACCCTGATCTGGCAGCGCACGCTGGCCTGCCAGATGGCCGATGTGACCGGTTCCACCGCCACCGTGCGCCTGTCTGCGCCGGCCGGCCCCACCGAGGGCGAGGCCGTGTTCCAGGCGTCCGGCACCGTCATCGAATTCCCCGGCTTTATGAAGGCCACGGGGGAGGGACGCAAGCCCAAGGCCGCCGCTCCCGGCGCTGGGGCTGGCTCGGACCAGGCTGCTGCCGCCGGCAAGACGGACGCCAAGGCCGTCAGGGGTGACGCCTCCGAATCCAACACCTCTCTGCCGCCGATGAGCGTCGGCCAGCAGGTCGAGGCAAGCGACATCGAACCGGACGGCCATGAAACCCAGCCGCCGGCCCGCTACACCGAGGCCACGCTGGTCAAGACGCTGGAAGCCAAGGAGATCGGTCGCCCGTCCACTTACGCGAGCATTATCTCCACAATCATGGATCGCGGTTACGTATACGAGCGTGGCCGTGCGCTGATCCCCAGCTGGCTCGCCTTCTCCGTGACCAAGTTGCTCGAGACGAACTTCCCCAAGCTGGTCGACTACCAGTTCACCGCCGAGATGGAAAACGGCCTTGACCGCATCGCCCACGGCGAGGAATCCGGCCGCGACTGGCTCACCCACTTCTACTTCGGTTCCGGCGAGGGCGCCGCCCGCAACGCCGACGAGGCGCACGAAGGCCTGCAACAGCAGGTCGCGCAGCTCGGCGAGATCGACGCGCGCGCCATCAACACCATCGACATCGGCGACGGCCTGCACGTGCGCGTCGGCCGTTACGGCCCGTATCTGGAAGACATGGAGCATCTGGACGCCGAAGGCAACCCGAAGCGCGCGTCTCTGCCGGACACCATCGCGCCGGATGAGCTGACGGTGGCCGTGGCCCGCGATTTGATCGACAACCACTCCGGTGGACCGCGCGAGCTGGGCGTTGATCCGGTATCCGGCGGTACCGTCGAGGTGCGCAATGGGCGTTTCGGCCCGTATGTGGCGTTGGTGCCGCCGGCTGAGGCTTCGGCTGGCGCTGCTGGCGATACTGCTGGTGCTTCTGCGGCCAAGAAGGGTTCGAAGAAGGCCGCGGCCGCCGCCGCGTCGCGCCCGAAGATGGCCTCGTTGTTCAAGACGATGAGCCCTGAATCGCTGTCGCTGGAAGACGCGCTAAAGCTGCTGAGCCTGCCGCGCGAAGTGGGCACATACGAGGAAACCAACGCCGAAACCGGCGAGGTATCCGAATGCACGGTGGCCGCCAACAACGGTCGCTACGGCCCCTACCTGACCAAGACGGGTGCCGACGGCAAGTCGGAGACCCGCTCGCTGGCCTCGGAAGACGAGATCTTCACGGTCGATATCGACAAGGCCAAAGAACTGTTCTCGCAGCCCAAGTACGGCCGCGGGCGTGGCCGTGGTGCCGCCAAGCCGCCGCTGCGTGATTTGGGCAAGGACCCGAACACCGGCAAGAACGTGACCATCAAGGACGGCCGTTTCGGCGCGTACATCACCGATGGCGAGACCAACCGTACGGTGCCGCGTCAGTACACGCCTGAATCCATCACCCCTGATGACGCCTTCCGACTGCTCGCCGAAAAGCGTGCGGCTGGTCCCTCCACCCGTGGCCGTCGCGGTGCTGGGCGTGCTGGTGGCGCCAAGGCCGTTGCCGGCAAGGGCAAGAAGGGCGGTACCTCGGCTGCGGTTTCGGCGCAGGAGGCCAAGCGCGCCGAACGCCGTGCCGAAGTCAAGAAGTTGGCGAACAAGGGCTGGTCCAACCAGCGCATCGCCGAAAAACTCGGTTCCACCCCCGCCACTGTGAAAAAGGACGTCGACTGGCTGACCGCCAACGAGGGCTACGAGCGCCCCGCCGTAATTCCCAAGCGTGGCTGAGCGGAATTATTGCTCTACTTGCGTTTCAAGGGGCTGATTTCTCGTTTTGAGAATATCTACTTCCGCTTCAAGGGGCTGGTCATCTGCTGAACCACGAGTATGAACGGCTCCGCGCCAACGTCATTCCGCCGTTTTGGAACGTTGTCTACTTGGGCAACAGCCCCTCGAAACGGAAGTAGACCTTCAGAAAAGACCAAATCAGCCCCTTGAAACGGAGGTAGAGCTGGTTTAACTGCCTGTTGGGCGCAACTCTGCGCCTAACGCTAAGGTCAATAGCATGAGCGGTCTGTTTGTTTCGTTTGAAGGTGTCGATGGCGTGGGCAAGACCACGCAAGTCGAGCGGCTGCGTGCGTATCTTGAGGCTCAGGGGCGTACCGTGGTCGTTACCCGTGAGCCGGGAGGCACTGCGTTAGGCAAGGCCATTCGCCAACTGCTGTTGCACGGTGTGGATGGGGGCGCCGTCGACATCGCACCGCGCGCCGAGGCGCTGCTATTCGCTGCAGACCGAGCCCAGCACGTTGCCGAAACCATCCGCCCGGCATTGGAGCGCGGTGAAGTGGTGATCACCGACCGCTATTTAGACTCTTCCTTGGCCTATCAGGCCGGTGGCCGCGAACTCACGCCAGAAGAGATTCGATCCTTAAGCATGTGGGCCACCAACAACCTGCTGCCCGACCGCACGTATTTGCTGGATATGGACCCAGCCCTGTCCCACCATCGCCTCGAACACGCGGAAGACCGTATGGAATCGGCCGGTGATGACTTCCAGTCCCGCACCCGCCAGGCCTTCTTGGACTTGGCCGCCGCCGAGCCGAATCGTTTCCGCGTTATCGATGCGAGCCAGAGCATTGAAGCGGTATGGGCTGCCATCGAATCCGACATCAAGGAACTCGCATGAGCGTATGGGATTCACTAGTCGGCCAAAAGCCGGTAATCGACATGCTCAGTCGTATCGCGCAGGGCGACCCGAGCCAGATCACCCAGTCGTGGCTGATTTGCGGGCCTCCCGGCTCCGGCCGTTCCAATATGGCCCGAGCATTCGCGGCGGCGCTGGAAAGCCCCGACCATGGCATGAACGATGAGCCCACGCGCGTCACCCAACAGGTGCTTGCCGGCACGCATCCGGATGTCACGGTGCTGACCACGAACAAGGTGACTATTGGTATCGATCAGGTGCGTGAGATCATCACTACCTCCGAGCAGATGCCCGCCACCGCACCGTGGCGCATCATCATCATCGAAGACGTGGATCGCATGCTTGAGCGCACCACCAACGTGCTCTTGAAAGAGATTGAGGAGCCGGCCGAGCATTGCATCTGGCTGCTGTGCGCGCCCAGCGCCCAGGACGTGCTGCCCACCATCCGTTCGCGCACACGCATCGTGAACCTCGCCGTGCCCTCCACCCAGGCGGTGGCCGGATTCCTGACCTCCACCACCAATGTCGAGCCAAAAGTGGCGCAGCGTGCGGCCCGACTCGCCGAAGGCCATATCGGCATCGCCAAGTTGTACGCCACCGACGAACGGGTTATGTCCGACCGCGATGAACTTGTGGTTGGTGTGCTGAATCTGGCCCGTGCCTCGGATGCAGTGTTGTTGGCCGGCAATCTTATCGACAATGCCAAGGCCCAGGCCGAGGCGGACGCGAACCGCATCACCGCCGGCCAGGAAGCGGAATTCCGCCGCATCAACGGACTGGCACCGAGCGACCGCATCCCGCCGAAACTGCGTGGCGCGTTCAACCAGATTGCCAAGAAAGACGATGTGAAGCGTTTGGTCACCCGCCGTACGCGCGACGTATTGGATCGTGCGCTGAACTCCATCGCCTCCATCTACCGAGATGTGGCGGTGCTGCAGAACAATGCGGAGGATTCGGTGGGCCTCATCAACCTGGAGAACCGCTCGTCGATCACCGAATTGTCGGTGCGGTTGAACCGGGCCGGTGCCGTGACCCGTCTGGACGAAGTGGCCCACGCCCGCAAGCGCCTAGCCGGCAACGGCAACCCGCTACTGGTATTCGAGTCCCTCTTCTGCGCCCTGATCCCATAACCCGACGCAACTAGCCCCCCTCTGATGAGTGGGGGCTGTCGAGCGCAGCGAGACTGGGGGAGAGACCCCGTAACGCACAGCCCCCAGTACGTCACACATATGAGCGATACTGGGACGTATGAAGATTTCCGCCGATTTCACCGTCATCCCGGACGATTTCGCCAAGGCCGCGGCCCCTGAATATTTCAATGGTGGCGTGCCTGTGGTCTCCTTCCCGTTCTACATCGATGATGTGGATCCCGAGGCCCGCTACCTGCACTGGGAGTTCGTGGACCCGGATTCGATTCCGGTCTGCGGCTTCGAGTGGATTCACTGGTCCGTGGCCAATCTGCCGATTGATGCGCTGATGTACGACTTCAATGATTCGCATGCGTTGGCCATCCCGCCGGACTTCTCCCGTCAGCTGCCGGCCATGATTCCCGAGACCGTGCAGGGGCGCAACTCCTCGGCCTCCAAGTTCTTGGGCCGCAGCACTGACCCGGCGGTGATCATGCGGTACAACGGTCCGCAGCCGCCGGACAAGGATCATGAGTACTACCTGCAGGTGTGGGCCACCAAGAAGCCGTTGCCCGGCTTGAATCAGGGCTTCTGGCTCAACGAGCTGTTGCACGCGCTGCGCAACAGCGGTGAAGTGCCCGACACCGACGGCATCTTCCTGACCGGCAAGGCGTGAGCCACATGAGCCCCCGCAGGCGGGGGCTGTCAGCATCACTGACTGGGGGTGGGTCAGTACAAAACCACCTTCAGTCCGACTTCGTCGTCCAGCTCCCGCCAGTGGGAGCGTGACCACAACAAAGAAAGGACACCATCACACTATGGCCTGCACCACGATTCTGGTAGGCAAAGACGCGAGCTATGACGGCTCGACCATCATCGCCCGCAACGAGGATTCCGCGAACGGCGAGTTCAACCCGAAGCGCTTCATCGTCGTGAAGCCGGAGGAACAGCCGCGCGAATACAAGTCGGTGATCTCCCACCTAACCATCACCCTGCCGGACGACCCGCTGCAGTACACCGCCGTGCCGAACGCGGACCTCAAGGAAGGTATTTGGGGCGAGGCCGGCGTCAACGAGGCGAACGTGGCGATGAGCGCCACCGAAACCCTGACCACCAACGAGCGCGTGCTCGGCGCCGACCCGTTCGTGGAATACACGCCGGCCAAGGGCGATGAGCCCGAGGTGCCCGGCGGCATCGGCGAAGAGGACTTCCTGACCATCGTGCTGCCGTATGTCAAGACCGCACGCGAGGGCGTCCAGCGCCTCGGCGCGCTGCTTGAGGAATTCGGCACCTACGAGATGAATGGCGTCGCCTTCTCCGACTCCAACGAAATCTGGTGGCTGGAAACTGTGGGCGGCCATCACTGGATTGCCAAGCGCGTGCCGGACGAGGCCTACGTGACCATGCCGAACCAGCTCGGTATCGACGAATTCGACCTTGAGGACGCTCTGGGTGACCAGGAAGCGCACATGTGTTCCGAAGACCTTGCCGAATTCATCGAAACCAACCATTTGGACCTCGCGGTGGAGAACACTACCCCGTTCAACCCGCGCGATGCCTTCGGCTCCCACTCCGACTCCGACCACGTGTACAACACCCCGCGCGCCTGGTACATGCAGCGCTTCCTCAACCCGTACGACGAGGTGTGGGACGGCCCGGACGCCGACCACAAGCCCACCTCCGACGACATCCCGTGGGCCCGTCAGCCTGAGCGCAAGGTGACCATCGAGGATATCAAGTACGTGCTGAGCTCCCACTACCAGGGCACCCCGTTCGATCCGTACGGCCAGCTGGGCGATGAGCGCACCCGCCACATGTACCGCACGATCGGCATCAACCGCCAGAGCCAGCTCGCGGTGATGCAGATCCGCCCGTACCGCCCGCAGGCCTCCCGCGCCATCCAGTGGATGGCATACGGCTCCAACCCGTTCAACACGCTGGTACCGTTCTTCCCGAACGTGGACACCACGCCCGCCTACCTTGAGGACACCACCACCCGCGTGACGTCCGAGAACTTCTACTGGGCCAACCGCATCATCGCCGCCCTGTGCGATGGCGCCTTCCGCTCCACGTCCAACGCCGTTGAGCGCTACCAGGAGAAGACCGGTGCGATGGGCCACCGCTTGGTCGCCGCCACCGACGAGCAGATCGCCCGTCTGGGCTTGACGGCCGCCGAGGAAGCCGCGCAGTCCGCCGCTGAAGAGGAATTTGAGGCCGACAACGTGGATGGCGATGTGCAGCCGATGACCCCGGACGAGACCATCGCCGCGCTGCGTAACCCCGAGGTGCGCGAGATTCTCGCCGCCGCCAACCAGACCATGGCCGACCAGCTCAAGGAGGAAACCGAAAAGCTGCTTGACTCCGTGCTGTACACTCGCAGCATGGAAATGAAGAACGGCTTCCACATGTCCGACTTTTAGTCCGTATTGAGCTCCCCTCCCTGAGGGGCTGAGCCGTTAAGAAAACAGCCCAGTGGGCTGTTTTTAGGCGAAGAGGCGGCGACTGCCGCCCCACCACCCCGCCCCACCACACAAACACAGAAAGGCTTTATATGACCACCATCGAAGACTTCACCAGCCAGTACGGTCTGGTCCAGAAGATCGACGCATTCGGCTACATGAAGTACCTGGCCGAGAACCCTGACGCCCCGCGCAAGCACGGCAAGGTGGTGCTCGTCACCGCCGATACGCCGCTCAAGGCATCGCGCGGAGAAGGCAAGACCACCACGACCATCGCCCTGATCGACGCCCTGAACAAGCGCGGCATTGATGCGACCGCCGTGCTGCGTCAGCCGAGCATGGGCATCACCGCAGCCGGTTCCAAGGGCGGTGCCTCCGGCGGCGGCAAGGCTTCCCTGACCCACCCCGAGCTCATCGACTGGGGTCTGTGCGGCGAAATGGGCGCCATCGAGGCGGCCCAGAACCTGCTCGTCTCCTTCGCCGAGAAGGCCATCGATGACGGCAAGCTCGACACGATTCTCGTGCCGCGTGTCTCCGAGGTTCCGAGCCGCTCCCTGCGCTCCACCGCTGTGGACTACGGCAAGGGCAATGTGCCGGAGAAGGTCGTGCTCACGCCGACCTGCGAGCTCATGCAGATTGTGGTGCTCTCCCGCTCGATGGACGAGATTTCCGAGCGCGTGTCCAAGATGATCGCCGGCACCAAGGACGGCAAGGCCGTGACCTTCGGCGAATTCGTGGACCTGTGGCGTATCACTGGCATTCTGGCCGACGCGGTCAAGCCGGCCAAGACCGAGACCGTAAACGGCTCCCCGGTCTACGTGCACGGTGGCCCGTTCGCCAACGTGTCCATCGGCATTCCGACGCTGGTCTCCGTGGAAATGGCCTGCGCCCTGCATGACGTGGTCATCGTAGAGGCCGGCTACGGCACCGACGCCGGCGCCCAGAAGTGGCTGGACATCGCCTGCCGCGAATACGGCGCGCAGTGGCCGTCCGCCGCCATCGTGGTGACCCGTGCCTCCACCTGGCGCGACGATCCCGAGCTGGCCTGGCGCTACCCGTTCCACGTGCAGCGCCTGGAGAACCTGGACATTCCGACCTTCCCGCTCATCAACCTGTGGGAAGGCGAGGACGATCAGGTTCCGTCCCTGAAGGCCACCGCCGACGAGCTGGGCTTCCGCACGCCGATCATCGGCAACCTGTTCCGCGACGGCGGCGAGGCGCTGGCCCCGCAGCTTGACGGTTTCGTCGACGCGTTGCAGAACGGCTCCATGCCGGCCGAACCGCACTCGCACAAGGGCATGGCCCTGACCGAGAACGCCAAGTGGGTGGCCGAGAACGCCTACGGCGTACCGGCCGAGCGCGTGATTTACAAGCCGGGCTTCACCGAGTCCGTGTCCGAGGCCATGGAACTGTGCCAGAGCGCAGGCATCTCGCTGGACGATCTGGCGTTCGTGGCGGTCAAGTCCCCGGCGACCATGACCGACAACGACCGTGCCCCCGAAGAAGAGCGCACCGTGACCCTGAAGAAGGTCGAGGTGCATGCCGGTGCCGGTCTGGTCCACGTCAACCTGACCACCAGCCTCACCACCCCCATGCCCAAGATCGTGTGATGACAGGCATGAGGTGAGGTAACTCGCTTTTGAGGGGCGGATTTTCGGTTTTCCGGAGGTCTATCTGCGTTTCGAGGGGCTCTTCGATTGCGAAATCCGGAGTATGACCATTGAAATTGCAATGTTTATACTCCGGTTTTCTTGTTTTAAAAGCCCCTTGAAACGCTAGTAGAGCTTCTGAATGTTGGAAATCAGCCCCTTGAAACGTAGAAAGCCCGCCACCGGCGGGCTTTCTACATCTGAGCTTCCCTCTTTGAGGGGAGCTGTCAGCGAAGCTGACTGAGGGGAGCCAGCATACGCAAACTAGAAGTTGCTACCCTGAGCCGTTAAACGGAAAGCCCACCGGGCTTTCCGTAGGCGATGCGAGCAGCTATGCTGCGAGGGGAATGGTGGCAACTAGAAGTTGCCACCATTCCAGCCCCAGTCGGTGGTGGCGGTGTAACGGATGTAGGTGCGGTCCTCGGGAATGCCGAGCGTGGAGTTCAGCGCGGCCATAATGCTCTCGGTCAGCTTTTCCCAAGCAGAGCCCGGCACAGAGCGGCCGAACACGTTGACTTCCACATAGGCGGCGGGCTGGTCATCGCTACCACCGAAGTAAATCGGCATATTGTCCTCGAACGGGCACATTAGCCAGCCCTCGGACTTGCCCGGCACGGCGGTAATCGCCTTGCCATAGGCAGCCTTCAACGCCTCGCGCTGCTCAGGGGTGGTGGACACGGACACATGAGTGTGAATAACGGGCATAATTCCTCCTTGATTCGGTTCGCTTCCAGTCTAGCCTCAGCGGTTGCTGTTGAACATGGCATGCGGATGTAGGAAGCTGCTTGCAGAACGGACCGGGGCAAGGCCAATTTGGGGAGATTATTGGCCTTTCCAGCCAATATATGTTCCGCAGTCAGCCCAATAGTGTTGAATACCCTTGTGAGAAAACTGATTGAACAACTGATGAAGTTCGGCATTGTGGGCGTCATCGCCTTTGTTATCGACTGGGGTATCCTCAACCTATTGGTTGGCATATTCCACATGCACAACGTGCTGGCTGCCACCGTCTCTTTCATCATCTCGCTGATTTTCAACTATCTGGCGAGCATGAAATTCGTATTCAAGCATCGTGATGACATGGCACGCTGGATGGAGATCCTTATCTTCGTGGCGGGCGCTGTAGTCGGTCTGTTCATGAATGACGCGATTATCTGGATTTCCACTTATGGCATGAACCACGATGCCTATGTATCGCAGCATGCCGAATATCTGTTGCGCACCAATATCGGCAAGCTGGTGGCCACCGCCGTGGTAATGATCTGGAACTTCTTGATTCGCAAGTGGCTGCTCGACGATACGCACACCAATGCGATGAACCGTCTGAAGTCCGCTGAAAATCGATTGAATGCCGAGGAGCTTGAAGCCAAGTGGCAGAACAGCTTCTCCCACAAGCTCGGCATCTGGTCCCTGGAACACACGCCCAAAGGCTGGCCGAAGTAGCGTTTTGACGTATAAGCCCCCTCGTCAGAGGGGGCTTAGCTTTTGTCTCACACACTCACTTCAGTCAAGGTCGGCTGCTCGGTGGAGCCCTTGATCTGCTTGAAGCCAATCAGCGCAATCACCAGCGAGACCAGTGCCAAAGTGGTCACCACCATGAAGCCGCCATGCGAGCCCATGCGGTCGATGAACTGGCCGGCAATCGCCGAACCGGCGGAGGAGCCGATAGAATTCATCGCACCCATCCACGCCATGCCCTCGGTCAAGCGAGAGGGCGGCACCAGATGCAACATGAGCTGGTTGCCGTTGATCCACGTCGGGGCCTGGCATACGCCAATAATCAAGTAGATGATCATGATCACCCACAGATGCTTGGCGAACAGGAACGTACTGATGCCGATGTTCACCACGGCCAGGCAGAAGTAGAAGCGCTTCCACAGGGCAATCGACCAGTTCTTCGCGCCGTACACCAAGGCGCCCATCAACGAGCTGATGGAGAAGCAGGCGAATACAAAGCCCGTGTACTGCTTCATATTCGACTCGGTGGCGAATGCGATGATCGAGATGCCTGTAGCCGACTGGAACGCGCCCAAGCCGAACCAGGTGACGCATACCGCAATCAGACCCGGTCCCCAGATGGACGCCTTCTTGCCGGAACGCGCATCGGCGACCGCCTGCTTAATGGCTGCGTTAATCGTGGCCTCATCGGTCACGCCTTCACGCTCAAGACGGCGGCGGGTCTCCTCGGCGGCGGTTTCCGCCTTCAGCGCCTCAGCCTTGGCGGCCTCGCGCTCACGGTATTCCTTGCGGGAGATGCCCTCGGCACGCGCCAGCGCGGTCTGCGACGGTGGCTCAGTGGTCAGCTCGGTCAGGAACATCAGCGCACCCACCACCACGCACATGCCGGTGAACGAGAATGCCAGCAGACCGGAGATCACGGCCAGTGTGGAAGCCAGTGGATTGCCGATTACCCACATGCATTCGTCCAGCACGCCGCACAGGGAGAGCGCACGGTTGGTACGCTCCTGATCGCCCTTCAGGATTTTGGTCCAGCGCGCGCGGCTCATCGCGCCCCACGGCGGAATAGCTGCCAGGAACGGCGTCAAACAGTACAGCACCCATTCCGGCGCACGATTGGTGATGGATGTGGTCAGCGCGACGGCGGCGACAATCCACACCAGAATCGTTGGAATCGAAACCTGCCGCTGGCCGAACTTGTCGGTCAGCTTGCCGAGCAGCGGCGTGGCCACGGCCAGTGCAATCGCCTGAATGGCGGTGAGCATACCTGCCAGCGAGTAGTTGCCGTAGTAATGCTGCACGGAAATGGTGATGGTCATGCCCACCATCGGGAACGGCATGCAGGCAATCACCGAACCGATGGAATAACGAGCGGTATGAGGTATGCGCAGCAACTCCGCATACCCACCAAAAACTTTGTGACCCACTTCCTTGATGCCAGCCATAATGGTGTTCGAGTTGGACAGGTTGTTGGACATAACAGCACTACGCTCCTTTCCGCTCCCGATTGGATGTTCCCCGCTGACGTGGCGTTGCCGGCGAAGCCCTCATCGAATGATGTGTTGTCCATGGTCGCGCAAAGTTTGCGTCGGATTTTCCCCCATCCGCATATTTGCGTCATGGATACTCTACGGGTGTCCACTCCGCGACACGCGGTAGATTGGGGATATTAAGACAACGTTCTTATGCCCTTCAGGGCGGGAAGCAGAAAGGCGACTCATGAGCGCTACTACCATCCATTTCGTCCGGCATGGCAAGGTATATAACCCCGACCATCTGCTCTATGAGCGACTGCCCGACTTCCATCTTTCCGACCTTGGCCGTCGCATGGCTCAAGCCACCGCCACGTACTTGGCCAAGAATCCCCAAACCAATACGATTGCAGCCGTCTACTCCTCGCCGCTCGACCGTACGCGCGAGACCGCCGGCGCGATTCTCGATGCGCTGAACCCCGTGCGCGAGGCTCGTGGCGAGGCTCCGCTCACGCTCACTACTGATGAACGGGTGATTGAGGCCGGCAACGAGTTCCGTGGCAAGCGCATCGGCCATGGCGAGGGCGCGCTGTGGAAGAACGGCAACTGGAAGCTCGTCACCAACCTGTACAAGCCGAGCTGGGGCGAGTCCTATCAGCACATCGCGGCGCGTATGGACGACTTCGCCCGCGAGAAGGTGGCCCAGCACCCCGGCGAGCAGATTGTGGTGGTCAGCCACGAATCGCCGATTTTCAGTTATCGCCATTATCTGGAGACCGGCCACCCCGAGCACTGGATGTTCCTGCGGCACACGGCGCTCGCCTCCGTGACCTCGGTGACGTACGACAACGAAACCGGCCGTGTGATGTCAATCACGTATGTCGACCCAGCGGCCAACGTCAAGTAACGGCACACTGGTGTTAGGACATTGGTTCCCCTCTCTGAGGCTGAGCCGTGAAGCAAACAGTCCAGTGGACTGTTTGTAGG
>OJRI01001457.1_pt1 | contig 12243 bp, 8 predicted proteins | sample 1599151 | NCBI WGS metagenome assembly OJRI01 (sample SAMN03922457, study PRJEB24848) | human gut metagenome | isolation source: stool sample | host: Homo sapiens | place: Germany | collected 2009-11
GTGCGGGAAGTCGCGGTCGAAGCCCATGACCTCACCGGTGGAACGCATCTCAGGTCCGAGCAGGATGTCGACGGTCTTGCCCACCGGGGTGCGGAAGCGCTTGAACGGCAGCACGGATTCCTTGACCGCGACCTGCTGGCCGGGGTGGATGTCGCCGCCGTCGCCCTTGGGCAGCAGCAGACCGTTGGCACGCTGATCGGCGATGGTTTCGCCGGCCATGATGCGGGCGGCGGCCTTGGCCAGTGCCACGCCGGTGGCCTTGGAGGCGAACGGCACGGTACGGGAGGCGCGCGGGTTGGCTTCGATCACGTACAGTGTGTTGGCCATGAAGGCGTACTGCACGTTGATCAGGCCCTGCACATGGCAGCCCTTGGCGATGGCGTAGGTGCCTTCACGCAGGCGACGAATCTGGTCGTCGGACAGGGTGGACGGAGGCAGGGTGCAGGCGGCGTCACCGGAGTGGACACCGGCCTCCTCGACGTGCTCCATAATGCCGCCGATGTATAGTTCCTCGCCGTCGAACAGTGCGTCGACATCGATTTCGATGGCGTCTTGCAGGAACTTGTCGATGAGCAGCGGGGAGGGCAGGCGACCGGAGACCACGGTATCGGCCTTGGCCTCGGTAAGTGCGCGGTCCACGTACTTGTTGAGCTGCTTGTCGTCGTAGACGATTTCCATGCCACGGCCGCCGAGCACGTAGCTCGGGCGCACGAGCACCGGGTAACCGATGCGGTGGGCGGCTTCCTTGGCCTCTTCGAGGCTCAGGGCGGTGCCGTAACGCGGGGCGTTCATCTCCGCCTTCTTGAGCACTTCGCCGAACAGCTCACGGTTCTCGGCCAAGTCGATGGATTCCGGGGTGGTGCCGAGAATCGGCACGCCGGCAGCCTTCAGACGCGCGGCTAGGGACAGCGGGGTCTGGCCGCCGAGCTGGACGATGACGCCCTTGACCGGGCCCATCTTCTTCTCGGCCTCGTAGATCTCGAGCACGTCCTCGAAGGTGAGCGGCTCGAAGTAGAGGCGGTCGGACATGTCGTAATCGGTGGACACGGTCTCCGGGTTGCAGTTGACCATGATGGTGTCATAGTCCTTGCCAAGCTCCTGCACGGCGTGCACGCACGTGTAGTCGAACTCGATGCCCTGACCGATGCGGTTCGGGCCGGAGCCGAGGATGATCACAGCCTCGCGTTCGCGCGGGCGCAGCTCGGTTTCGTCGGCGTAGCAGCTGTAGTAGTACGGCGTGGCGGCGTCGAACTCGGCGGCGCAGGTGTCGACGGTCTTGTAGACCGGGCGCAGACCGTAGGTCCAGCGCAGTTCGCGGATGGTGTTCTCGCCTTCATCGCCCAAACCACGCAGGTGGGCCACCTGCACGTCGGACAGACCGGCGAGCTTGGCCTTCTTGAGCAGCTTCGGGGTGAGGGTTTCAGCCTCGCGCACCGTCATGGCGGTCTCATTGATGAGGAAGATCTGCTTCAGGAACCACGGGTCGATCTTGGTGGCCGCGAACACCTGCTCCAGCGTGGCGCCGCCCCAGATGGCGCGCATGAGCTGCAGGTAACGGTGTTCGGTCGGGGTGTGGATGGTCTCAAGCAGTTCGGCCACTTCTTCGGCGGACGGCTTCTCGCCATCCCAATTGAAGCCCATGTGGCGCTTGTCGATGGAGCGCATGGCCTTGCCGAGGGACTCCTGGAAGTTGCCGGCCAGGGCCATGGCCTCGCCCACGGACTTCATGGAGGTGGTCAGGGTGGGGTCGGCGCCCGGGAACTTCTCGAAAGCGAAGCGCGGCACCTTGGTGACCACGTAGTCGATGGTCGGCTCGAAGGAGGCCGGCGTGGACTGGGTGATGTCGTTGCGAATCTCGTCGAGCGTGTAGCCGAGAGCCAGCTTGGTGGCGATCTTGGCGATCGGGAAGCCGGTGGCCTTGGAGGCCAGTGCGGAGGAACGGGAGACGCGCGGGTTCATCTCGATGACGATGATGCGGCCGGTGTCCGGATGAACGGCGAACTGGATGTTGCAGCCGCCGGTGTCCACGCCCACGCCACGGATGATGGCGATGCCGATGTCACGCAGCTTCTGGTATTCGCGGTCGGTCAGGGTGAAGCAGGGGGCCACGGTGATGGAGTCACCGGTGTGCACGCCGACCGGGTCGACGTTCTCGATCGGGCAGACGACCACGACGTTGTCGTTGCGGTCGCGCATGAGCTCGAGCTCGAATTCCTTCCAGCCCTCGATGCCCTCTTCGATCAGGACTTCGTCGGTGGGCGAGTAATGGATGCCGGCGCCGGCGATGCGGTGCAGCTCCTCCTCGTTGTGGGCGATGCCGGAGCCCAGGCCACCCATGGTGAAGCTCGGGCGCACGACCAGCGGGTAGCCGAACTTCTCGGCGATCTTGTCGACTTCCTCGATGCTGTGGGCGATGTCGGAGCGGGCGGATTCGGCGCCGGCCTCGTCAACGACCTTCTTGAACAGTTCACGGTCCTCGCCACGGTCGATGGCTTCCAGGGAAGCACCGATCAGTTCGACGTTGTACTTCTTCAGGACGCCGGCCTCGCCCAGCGCCATGGCGGCGTTGAGCGCGGTCTGGCCGCCCAAGGTGGGCAGGAGCGCGTCGGGGCGTTCCTTGGCGATGATCTGCTCGAGGATCGGGGTGGCGATCGGCTCGATGTAGGTGGCGTCAGCCATCTCCGGGTCGGTCATGATGGTGGCCGGGTTGGAGTTGACGAGGATGACGCGGATGCCTTCCTCACGAAGGACGCGGCATGCCTGGGTGCCCGAGTAATCGAACTCCGCAGCCTGACCGATCACGATCGGGCCGGAGCCGATGACCATCACGGATTTGATGTCGGTGCGCTTCGGCATATCACTTACCTTCCTTGGAGTTGTTCTTCATAAGTTCGCAGAAACGGTCGAACAGGTAGGCCGCATCGTGCGGGCCTGCTGCGGCCTCCGGGTGGTACTGCACGGAGAATGCGGGGATGTCCACGCACTGCAGGCCTTCGACCACGTCGTCGTTCAGATCGATGTGGGAGACGAACACCTTGCCGTACTTGCCGTTTTCAAACGGCGCGTCGACCTGCTTGCCGATCGGGGCGTCGACCGCGAAGCCGTGGTTGTGGGCGGTGACCTCGACCTTGCCGGTGGTCAGATCCTTGACCGGCTGGTTGATGCCGCGGTGGCCGAACTTGAGCTTGTAGGTGCCGAAGCCGAGTGCGCGGCCGAGCAGCTGGTTGCCAAAGCAGATGCCGAAGAACGGGTAGCCGGCGTCAAGTACCTGGCGCAGCAGCTCGATTTCGGGACCGGCCTGTTCCGGGTCGCCCGGACCGTTGGAGAAGAAGACGCCGTCCGGGTTCAGGTTCTCGATTTCGGCGAAGGTGATGGTGGAGGGCACCACGTGCACGCGGCAGCCGCGTTCGGCCATGCGGTGCGGGGTCATGCCCTTGATACCGAGGTCCACAGCGGCCACGGTGTACAGCGGCTCCTTGCCTTCGTACTCGCCGCACGGTTCGATGGTGTAGGTCTCCTTGGTGGACACCTCGTCGTACAGGCTCAGACCCTGCATCTGCGGGGTGTTCTTGACGTCTTCGAGCAGCTGCTCGATGGTCTTGAGCGCGCCGGTGGCCTGATCGGTCAGGGCGTCGCCGGAGAAGATGCCGGCGCGCATCACGCCTGCGGAACGCAGGTGGCGCACCAGCTTGCGGGTGTCGATGTGGCTCAGGCCGACGATGCCGTTCTTGGCGAGGTCGTCGTCCAGGCTGCCTTCGGCACGCCAGTTGCTCACGTTCGGAGAGGGATCACGCACAATGTATCCGGCAACCCAGATGCGGGAGGACTCAGGGTCTTCGCTGTTGACGCCGGTATCGCCGATGTGCGGGAACGTCTGCACAACGATCTGGCGATCGTAGCTCGGATCGGTGAGCGTCTCCTGGTATCCGGTCATACCGGTGGCGAAGACGATCTCACCGGTCGTCTCGCCGAGGGCGCCGTATGGCTCCCCCACATATACCTGTCCGTCTTCCAAAACGAGGACTGCATCGTCCTTGTCATACATCGGAATTGCGATGGTCCCGGACTCGTTCTGGCTCACCAAAACCCCCTTATGTTTTTCGGGTATTCGTACCAAGGTTAACGGCCAGCGCAGACTCACACGCCGTTGGGCGCAAAGTCTCACCCCGCTGGCGGGGCTGTCGGCAAGGTGCCGACTTGAGAATGTACGGCGGCACAAGTGTCCGCCCATGAAAAAGCCTCCCGAATGGGGAGGCTGAACAACAAATGACTAATCGACCGTCGGCTGAATCTCAGCGGACGGGGCAGCAGGCTCGTCGGATGCACCGGACGAATCGGGCGAATCGGAAACATCGCCCTCATCGGTCGGCTCGGATGCGGCGGCAGCGGAATCGGACGATTCCTCATCGGCCTCTTCTGCCACGGACTCCGGTGCCGGTGCTGCGTTCTTGGCGGTGCACACCGCAGACAGCAGGCCATGGATGAAAGCGGGCGAATCGTCATCGCACAGGGTCTTGGCCAATGCCAGAGCCTCGTCGATGGCGACCTTGTCCGGCACATCATCGGTGAACAGAATCTCCCAAGCGGCGATACGCAGAATGTTGCGATCGACCACGCCCATACGGCGGACCTTCCAACCCGTGGAGTGTTCGTCCAGGGTCATGTCGATCTGACGACGGTGCTCGGCCACGCCCTTGACGATTTCAATGGCATAGTCGGGAAGCGGGGTCTGGGCACCGGGATGTGCGATGCGCTCGTCAAGCAGGGAGAGAATATCCTGGCTTTTTTCGTCGGCTTCGTACAGGGTGTTCAGAGCCCTTTTGCGCGCGGTGGAACGTGCCATACTGCTGCTGTCCTAGTCCTTTATACGGTCGGTCGTCTGTTGAGGATGCGGAGATCAGTTGTTCTCGCGGCCGGTGTAGGAACCGTCCTCGGTGTTGATCTTGACGCGGTCGCCCTCATTGATGAACAGCGGGACCTGAATCTCGGCTCCGGTCTCAACGGTGGCCGGCTTGGTGCCGGCGTTGGAGCGGTTGCCCTGCAGGCCCGGCTCGGTGTGGGTGATGGTCAGGACCACGGAGCCCGGCAGATCGACGCTCAGCGGGGTGCCGTCGTGGAAGGAGACCAGGCAGTCAGTGCCTTCGAGCAGGAACTTGGCCTTGTCGCCCACGAGGGTCTTCGGAACCATGATCTGATCGTAGGTGGTCATGTCCATGAACACGAAGTTGTCACCGTCCTCGTAGGAGTACTGGAGAGTGCGGTTGTCCACGGTCTCGAATTCCATCTTCATGCCCGCGTTGAAGGTCTTGTCGACGATCTTGCCGGAGAGCACGTTCTTGATGGTGGTGCGCACGAAGGCGGGGCCCTTGCCCGGCTTGACGTGCTGGAACTTGATGACGGTCCACAGCTGGCCATCGAGGTTCAGAACAGAACCGTTCTTGATGTCATTGGTAGTCTGTGCCAAATTAACTCACCTATTTCTTCATCTGACGGAAAAGCTTACAAAAAGCCTTGCTCATTATGCCACGGCGTGCATACTTTGGAGCATTGCCCTTCCATATATAAAGAAACCTCCCTCGGATTCGCATCCTTGGGAGGTTTCTTTAAAACGCTAGTTCAAGCGTGTCTTGATGTCGGGTAGAAACTACTCGATGATCTTGGTGACACGGCCCGAGCCGACGGTGTGGCCGCCTTCACGCACTGCGAAGGTCAGGCCCTCTTCCATAGCGATCGGCTGGATCAGCTCAACGCCGAAGGTAGCGTGATCGCCCGGCTGCACCATCTCAACGCCTTCCGGCAGGGTGATGACGCCGGTGACGTCGGTGGTACGGAAGTAGAACTGCGGACGGTAGTTGGAGAAGAACGGCGAGTGACGGCCGCCTTCGTCCTTGGTCAGCACGTAGACTTCGCCCTCGAACTTGGTGTGCGGGGTGACGGAGCCCGGCTTGGCCACAACCTGGCCACGCTCGACATCGTCACGGCCGAGACCACGCAGAAGCAGACCGGTGTTGTCGCCAGCCTCGCAGGCGTCCATGGTCTTGTGGAAGGTCTCGATGGAGGTGACGGTGGTCTGCTGGGTCGGACGGATACCAACGATCTCGACCGGGGTGTTGACGGCCAGCTGGCCACGCTCGACACGACCGGTGACAACGGTACCACGGCCGGAGATGGTGAAGACGTCCTCGATCGGCATCAGGAACGGCTTGTCCAGGTCGTGAACCGGGGTCGGGATGTAGTCGTCGACAGCGTCCATGAGGTCCTTAACGGACTGGACCCACTTCTCGTGGTCCGGAGCGTCGTCGTGCAGAGCACCGTAAGCGGAGGTGTGGATGACCGGGCAGTCACGGTCGAAGCCGTTCTCGTCGAGGAGGTCGCGGACCTCTTCTTCGACGAGCTCGATGAGCTCTTCATCGTCGACCATGTCGCACTTGTTCAGGGCGACGAGGATCTTCGGAACGCCAACCTGACGGGCGAGCAGCACGTGCTCGCGAGTCTGGGCCATCGGGCCGTCGGTGGCGGCCACAACGAGGATAGCGCCATCCATCTGGGCAGCACCGGTAATCATGTTCTTCACGAAGTCGGCGTGGCCCGGGCAGTCGACGTGAGCGTAGTGACGCTTCTCGGTCTGGTACTCGATGTGGGCGATGTTGATGGTGATACCGCGGGCGGCCTCTTCCGGAGCGGAATCGATCTGGTTGAAGTCGTACTCCGGGTTGACATCCGGGAACTCCTCGTGCAGCACCTTGGAGATGGCGGCAGTCAGGGTAGTCTTACCGTGGTCGACGTGGCCGATGGTACCGATGTTAACGTGCGGCTTAGTACGCTCGTACTTTTCCTTTGCCATTACTTTTGTCCTCCTGGACGTCTCGTGAGTTTCCTGCACCCTTTCGCACAGGAACTCGCTTATTCTACTGGGTTTCTGGGTTATGTGCCACTTTGAAGAGCCAGAACCCAGTCAGCGGTATACGATATTACCGCTGACTGAAGACACTGGCTACTTCATGCAGTGGCGCGTGTCACTCGCCGCGCTGGGCCTTGATGATCTCCTCGGAGACGCTCTTCGGCACCTCGTCGTAGGAGTCCATCTCCATGGTGAACATGGCACGACCCTGGGTCTTGGAACGCAGGTCGCCGATGTAGCCGAACATCTCGGACAGCGGGACCTTGGCGTCGATGACCTTGACGCCGACACCGTCGGTCATGGACTGGATGTTGCCACGGCGCTGGTTCAGATCGCCGATGACTTCGCCCATGTACTCTTCCGGCGTACGGACTTCGACCTTCATGATCGGTTCGAGAATGACCGGCTTGGCCTTCGGGGCAGCTTCCTTGAAGCACATGGAACCTGCGAGCTTGAAGGCCATTTCGGAGGAATCGACCGGGTGCATCTGGCCGTCAGTGACGGTGGCCTTGACGCCCACGACCGGGAAGCCGGCGAGAACACCGGACTCCATGGCCTCCTTGACACCGGCCTCGATGGGGCCGATGAATTCGGCGGAGATGTGGCCGCCGGTGACCTTATTCTCGAACTCGAAGGTCTTGCCCTCGGTGGTGTCGAGCGGCTCGAAGTTCATCAGGACCTTTGCGAACTGGCCGGAACCACCGGTCTGCTTCTTGTGGGTGTAGCCCTGGTCCATGACGGCCTTGCGGATGGTCTCGCGGTAGGCGACCTGCGGCTTGCCCTGGTTGCACTCAACCTTGAACTCGCGGCGCATACGGTCGACGATGATGTCGAGCTGGAGCTCGCCCATACCTGCGATCAGGGTCTGGCCGGACTCTTCGTCGGTCGTGACCTGGAAGGTCGGATCCTCTTCGGCCAGCTTGGACAGGGCGATGCCCATCTTCTCCTGGTCGGCCTTGGTCTTCGGTTCGACGGCCACCTGGATCACAGGATCCGGGAAGGTCATGGAGTCGAGGGTGATCGGATCGTCGATGGCGCACAGGGTGTCACCGGTGGTCACGTTCTTCAGGCCCACGAAGGTGTAGATGTTACCGGCGTCAGCGCGGTCCATCGGGTTTTCCTTATCGGCGTGCATCTGGAAGATCTTGCCGATACGTTCCTTCTTCTCGCGGGTGGAGTCGAGCACGGAGTCGCCCGGCACAACGGAGCCGGAGTAGACGCGCACGAACACGAGCTTGCCGTAGAACGGGTGGGTGGAGATCTTGAAGACCAGAGCCGCGAACGGATCGGACTTGACCGGGTGACGGTCGATCTCGACGGACTCATCGCCAGGCTTGTAGCCCTTGATGGCCGGCACGTCTTCAGGAGACGGCAGGTAATCGACAACGCCGTCCAGCATCGGCTGAACGCCCTTGTCCTTGAAGGCGGAACCGCAGAAGATCGGGAAGGCTTCCTTGGCGATGGTGAGCTTACGCACGCCAGCGCGGATGTCTTCCTTGGACAGGTCGCCGTCCTCGAAGAACTTGTTCATGAGGTCGTCGTCGGCTTCGGCAGCGGCTTCCACGAGCTTCTCGTGGTACTCCTGAGCCTTGTCCTTGAGGTCGTCCGGGATTTCAGTGGTGTCGTACTTGGCGCCGAGCTCCTCGGTGCCGTTCCACACGTAAGCCTGCATCTCAACCAGGTCGACAACGCCAGTGAAGTCGTTCTCGGAACCAATCGGCAGCTGCATCACGATCGGAGTAGCACCCAGCTTCTCCTTGATGGTGTCGACGGAGTAGTAGAAGTTCGCGCCCAGCTTGTCCATCTTGTTGATGAAGCAGATACGCGGAACGCCGTACTTGTCAGCCTGACGCCACACGGTCTCGGACTGCGGCTCCACGCCTTCCTTGCCGTCGAACACGGCAACGGCACCATCGAGCACACGCAGGGAGCGCTCCACCTCGGCCGTGAAGTCCACGTGGCCAGGGGTATCGATGATGTTGATCTGGAACTTCTGCTTCTCGTCATGGGTCTGACGGTTCCAGAAGCAGGTGGTAGCAGCGGACTGAATGGTGATGCCGCGCTCCTGCTCCTGAGCCATGAAGTCCATCGTCGAGGCGCCATCGTGGGTCTCGCCGATCTTGTAGTTCTTACCGGTGTAGAACAGAATACGCTCGGTAGTGGTGGTCTTGCCGGCATCAATGTGGGCCATGATGCCGATATTGCGGACGTCGTGGAGGTCCGAAATCTCTTCAGCCATCTTTTTCCTTAGTTTTACTCAGGGCGAGTGATTACCAGCGGTAATGAGCGAAGGCCTTGTTAGCCTCTGCCATCTTATGAGTATCCTCGCGGCGCTTGACAGAAGCACCGAGGCCGTTGGAGGCATCCAGGATCTCATTGGCGAGACGCTCAGCCATGGTCTTCTCACGACGGGCGCGGGAGAAGTCGGTCAGCCAGCGCAGCGACAGGGTGTTGGCGCGGTTCGGCTTGACCTCGACCGGCACCTGGTAGGTGGCGCCACCGACACGGCGGGAGCGAACCTCGAGGGACGGACGGATGTTGTCCAGGGCGCGCTTGAGCACAGCCACCGGCTCCTGGTCGGACTTCTCCTTGACCATATCGAGCGCGGAGTAGACGATGTCTTCGGCGATCGACTTCTTGCCGTCAAGCAGAATCTTGTTGATGAGCTGCGCCACCACGGTGGAACCGTAGATCGGATCGGGCAGCACGACGTGCTTCTTGGAAGGTCCCTTACGTGACATATCTCTTACTTCGCCTTCTTTGCTCCATACAGGGAACGACCCTGCTTACGGTCCTTGACACCCTGAGTATCGAGCGCGCCACGCACGATGTGGTAACGCACACCCGGGAGATCCTTCACACGGCCGCCGCGCACGAGCACGATGGAGTGCTCCTGCAGATTGTGGCCTTCGCCCGGAATGTAGGCGGTGACTTCGATGCCCGAGGACAGGCGCACACGAGCAACCTTACGCAGAGCCGAGTTCGGCTTCTTCGGGGTGGTGGTGTAAACACGGGTGCACACGCCGCGACGCAGCGGGCTGCCCTTCAGGGCCAAAGTCTTGGACTTCTTCGGCTTTGCCTGACGTCCCTTACGGACGAGCTGTTCAATAGTAGGCAACTTGAATTCTCCGATTCAGTGGTTTCTCTTGCTTTTGTGTGACCGCCGCACTGCACCCACACTTTTCAGCACACTCGCTTGGTATCCGCCTGTTGGCGGCACCCGACGAATCGGAAAAGATAGCCCAGTCCACCGGCCCGATGGCCTTCGCCCCTCCCGTCGGCGCATTACTGCGTGCGATCAGCGGTTTGAAGGATATCCCAGCATGCTCGCCTGTTACATAAGGCGTGCTGTTGGCACACACGAATATCTATATTACGATTCCTCCGGACAACGACGCGCCGAGCCACAACTCACTGGTTTGGGGACCTCCTGCGCCCCCGTACTTTTCCTCTCCTCCCAACGCAATATTCCAATGCGTCGCAAAACACACACCCAACTATTCTCCCAACGCAATATTCCCGGGAATGCGTCGCAAAAAGGGAACGCCACACAGCAGGTGCCCCCGCGGAGACTATGTCACACGGGGGCACCGCCAAGGAGGTTACATTATGTTTCTTTTCACCACATCCGCTTCTGTGTTATCTGTTTCCAGCACATCCTCGTGCTCTTCCATATCCGATGGGAACCTCTAGCGACCCGGCCTCTTTGCCGTATTACCTTGCCGCTTTCTGCATTACCAATTATAGCAAAACCGCCCTCGCGAAACGCCCGATACCTCAATCGGGAGTAAGCGGGAGCGGCTATGTTATGCGAGGTAGGAAAGGTGGATGACCGACTGACTGGAGTCGTGCCTTACCCGACCTTTCTCACCATTTCAGGATTTCAGGCAGCGACCTTGGCGGCCTTATCGGCGTCGAACGGGTGGGCCGCTGAAACGGTGCTCTTGGCAGAGCCCTTCTCGCCATTGTCGGAATCCCAGTGGATCTCGTGCTTGTCATCGTGGTTGCGCCACCAGCTGGACAGGATAGAGCCGGAGATGTTGTGCCACACGGAGAAGAAGGTGGACGGCACGGCAGCGAGTGGGTTGGTTGCGAAGGAGGTCAGGGCCAGGGTTGCGCCCAGAGCGGAGTCCTGCATGCCGACTTCGAAGGTGATGGCCTTCTGCTGTGCGTAGCGGAAGCCCTTCGGGTAGATCTTGTACATCAGCTTGGAGAAGCCGAAGCCCAGCGAGTAGCCGCACAGGTTGTGCAGGATGACCACCGGGATGGCCATCAGGGAGCTGGCCACGAACAGCTTCGGACCGTTGGCGGCAACGACCACGCCGATGATAAGCAGAATAGCCACCTGAGAAACGATAGGCAGGGCGACCGTAACCTTCTCGATCTTCTTGCCGAAGATCATGTGGCAGATCACACCGAGGGCGATCGGGAAGAGCACCACCTTGACGGCGTTGAGGAACAGGGACTGAGTCGGCACGGACACGTACTGAGAAGCGAGCAGCTGCATCAGCAGCGGAATCATGAACGGGGCGCACAGGGTGGAGAGGATGCCGATGGAGACATCGAGGGCCACGTCACCACGGGACAGGTAGCTCATCACGTTGGAGGAGGTGCCAGACGGGCAGCAGCCGACGAGAATCACGCCCACGGCCAGCGGGCCGGACAGGTGGAAGATCGCGCACAGGGCCACGGCGATGAGCGGCATGATGATGAAGTGAGCTACGGTGCCGATGATGACCATCAGCGGCTGGGTCAGGATGCGCTTGAAGTCGTCCAGCGTCAGAGTCAGGCCCATGCCGAACAGCACGATGCCCAGCATGTAGCCGGTGTACGCCTTGCCCCACAGGCTGGCGGCCGGCACGAAGTAGTTGAAGACGGCCCAGACGATGACGATGAGCGTAAACCACTTGGTCAGCCAATCCGCAAAGGCTTTAACCTTTTCCATGGTGTTTCTCTTCCCTTGTTTGGTGTAGGTAACATCGCATGAAACTAGGAGGGTCGCGGTTGACATGAAACATAATGCTCACATTGCGAACACTCACGTAATCATTTCTGCAATCCCCAGTCGTACCATCACGCCGTCGTGTGCCTTGACTTTTCATCAATCGCCGCACAAGACCCACTCGTCTACATCCCGCCATCTGAGACAGCCCACAGCCTGGCCCCAAGAATGAAACCGACCACTTGATTCCATCGCGACACACCGATGAGCACACATCCGCAAAGTTGTGTATAGTATTCACCTGTTGCGCGAATTCAGCTTGCTGAATGCGGCACTATGGTGGCCATAGCTCAGTTGGTAGAGCATCTGATTGTGGTTCAGAAGGTCGCGCGTTCGAGCC
>OJRI01001485.1_pt1 | contig 12007 bp, 7 predicted proteins | sample 1599151 | NCBI WGS metagenome assembly OJRI01 (sample SAMN03922457, study PRJEB24848) | human gut metagenome | isolation source: stool sample | host: Homo sapiens | place: Germany | collected 2009-11
GGGCATGCAATTCCGGGTATTATAAATCCGGCAGTTCCTGTCTGAAATCTTCTTCAGGAGGATCTTCCGGCGGAAGTTCAAGCGGCGGCAGCAGCAGTTTTACCTGCCCCAGCGGTATGGGACGCAGAACCTGTGACGGCATGCAATGCTGTTGTCCTCCCGGAGGTGATTGCAGCCGTTCCGGGGTCGGTTCCGGCAAATGTTTATGTCGGCGTTAGCTGCACACACCACTAACATAAAGCCTCCTGTTCAACAGGAGGCTTTATGTTTTTTCACCGGGCAAATTATTCTTTCAGCAGATTTTTAACCGAATCGATAATTTCTTCTTTCGTGATGCCGAAATAATTATAAAGTTCGGCAGCCGGACCGGAAGCGCCGAATCCGTCCATGCCGATGATATCACCGTTCAAACCGACATAACGTTCCCAACCGAATTTAGACGCCGCTTCAATGGCTATACGCGGCGCGGTTCCCAGAACTTCTTCCTGATAAGAGATGTCCTGCCGGTCAAACAACTCGGTGCAGGGCATGGAAACCACCGCAACCTCGATGCCCTCTTCCGCCAGCTCGTTTCTGGCCTCTACCGCCAGAGAAACTTCCGAACCGGTGGCAATCAGGGTAGCCTGCCGTTTATCTTTATCGCCGGCGATAATATAGCCGCCGCGGGCACTCAGATTAAGCTCCGCCGACTTGCGCAGCAAGGGCAGATTTTGACGGGAAAGCGCCAAAATGCTCGGCGTGCTTTCGCTTTCAATCGCAATTCGCCAGCATTCGGCCGTTTCAACCACATCGCAGGGACGCATGGTATAAATGTTGGGCATTGCCCGATAAGAGGCCAAATGCTCAATCGGCTGGTGGGTGGGGCCGTCTTCGCCGACACCAATCGAATCGTGCGTCAAGACGTAAATAACACGAATGCCCATCAGCGCTGCCAAGCGCATGGCCGGGCGCATATAATCAGAAAAGACAAAAAACGTGCCGCCGTAAGGAATGGCGCCGCCGTGCAAAGCCAGGCCGTTCATAATCGCCCCCATGGCGTGTTCACGGATGCCGTACATAACGTTATTGCCTTTATAATCGTTTTTGGCAACACTTTTCATCCCGTCAACAAAAGTCAGGTTAGAGGCGGCAAGATCCGCCGAACCGCCGACAATTTGCGGCACATAAGGTACAATCTGCTCCAGGCAAAGCTGCGAAGCCTTGCGGGTGGCAACTTTGGTTTGCTCGGCGATGGCTTTTTCTTCAAGCGCTTTCAGGTGTTTATCCCAATCGGCCGGCAGGCGGTCATTAATGAAATCGTCGAATTCTTTGCCGGCAGCGTGCGCTTTTTCCTGCCATTTGGCGTAAACGTCTGCATTACGCCGTGCCGCGGAACGCCAGGCGGCGAGAATATCTTCCGGCACTTCAAACGGATCATAATTCCAGTTCAGGGCTTTGCGCATGGCGGCAATTTCTTCTTCTCCCAGCGGCGAACCATGGCATTTGGACGTTCCGCATTTGGTCGGGGCGCCGAAACCGATTTTGGTTTTGCAGGCAATCAGGGTCGGTTTATCAGACTTCTGCGCTTTGGCAATGGCTTTTTCAATTTCGCCGTAATCATGTCCGTCAATTTCAATCGTGTTCCAGCCGACAGCCTGAAAACGTTTAATCTGGTCGGTCGAGTTGGCTTTGTCAACGGTTCCGTCAATGGTGATATTGTTATTATCCCAGAGAACAATCAGCTTGTTCAGCCCCAGGTGGCCGGCAAGAGAAACGGCTTCCTCGGAAATGCCTTCCATCAGACAGCCGTCACCGTTGATGACATAAGTGTAGTGGCTGCATAAGTCATCGCCGAATTTGGCGTTAATCATTCTTTCGGCCAGCGCCATGCCGACGGCGGAAGAAATTCCCTGCCCCAGCGGACCGGTCGTCATATCAATGCCGGCAAGGTGTCCGTATTCCGGGTGACCGGCGGTTTTGGCGCCAAGCTGGCGAAAGTTCATAATATCGTCAATGGTAATGTCTTCATAGCCCATCAGATAGAGCAGCGAATACATCAGCATGGAGCCGTGGCCAGCGGAGAGAACAAAGCGGTCACGATCGAACCAGCGCGGCGCCTCAGGATTGAGTTTGATGAATTTGGAAAACAAAACCGCGGCAACGTCTGCCATGCCGAGCGGCATACCGGGGTGGCCGGACTTGGATTTTTCAATGGCATCGGCACTTAAAAAACGGATGGCGTTGGCCATGGCGGCCAGTTGTTTTTCTCCAGAACTCATTTTTCTCTCCTTATTGTCTTTTGCGGCAGCTGCAGTGACAGAACCGCGCAAGGGCTGTTATTTGTTATAGTAGCGATATTCGATATCAAAGGTCCGGCGGTTATATTTTCGCTCTTCGGGCGAAATCACCAAACCCATATTGATATCGTAACTGTATTTGTATTCTTCGGGAACATAGACCATCACCTGCGGCGCGGTATATTCTATTTCCAGCACGTCTGTCGGAATTGTCGCCACGGCGAAATGCGTCTTTTTGCCGATATACTGCGGCGGGCCTTTTACCGTTTCGGTATAAAAGGCAAAATGGACGTCGGTTTCATCGCTGGGACGAAGGCGCTTAATTTGAAAAATCGGTTTAATCAGGGCTTTGTTCTGATTGATTTTGCGATCCATATAACAATAGCCGTCATAGCCGATGAGGTTAATCTGAAATTCCTCACGATAGTTGACAACCTGTGTCAGGTAGGCGTTGTCGCGGATAATCTGCACCCGGGGACAGGTTTCATAGTCCATAACGCCGGACTGACAGCCGGCGGCCAAAACAAGCAACAAGAGGTAAAATTTCTTCAACATGGCCCATTCCTTAACTGATGGCATTAATATACTTACTCTTGTTTATTTTGTAAACAAGGCAACCAACTCGCTGTGGTTAGAATAAACAAACTGGTCCACTATCGTCACTTCAGCCAGTTTATAGCCGCCGGCAAGCAAAATATTCGCGTCACGGACAAAGCTGTGCGGATTGCAGGAAACGGCAATTATTTTAGCCGGACGGTCCGCTTCGGGCAGCGCCGCAAGCTGCGCGGCCTGCGCTTCGGCTCCGGCACGCGGCGGATCAAATACGACGGCAGCAAAACCTTTCAGTTCAGAGGTATCCAGCGGATATTTAAACAGGTTTTTGACGACTATTTCAACATTGGCAATCATATTCTTATTGATTGAACGGCGGAAACCGTCCAACAACGCCGCCGAAGAATCGGCTGCAAAGATCCGGGTGCCGGGCAATGCCGACAGCGGATAAGAGAAAGTGCCCACGCCGCAGAACAGATCGGCAATTCTGCCGCGGGTTTCCCCGAGATATTTCAGAACCAGCCCGGTCAGCGCCGCCTCGCCTTCAGCCGAAGGCTGCAAAAAAGTTCCGGCGGGAATATAAACTTCCCGGCCGGCAATATTAATCACCGGTTTGGCTTTTTCAATAACCGGTTCCGGTTCAACATCCGGACGCAGCCGCCAGGAAACGCGGATAATATCGTCACAGCCGGAAATCATTTCAAAAATTATCATGCGGTGATTCAGTTCCGGCGTTTCGGCAATTTCCAAAACCACATCCAACCCGTTAGCCGCGGCGGTAATCGCCACATCACCGCCGGAAGGGCGGACGGGCTGAGTTTTTTTGCCTTTTTTCTTCGAGGCAAACGGTTCGGCACACAAAGCGGCCAGCAGTTCTTTCAATTTGGGCAGAGCTTTGCGAATGGCCGGCGTCAGCAGCAGGCAGTCCGTACAGTCAAGCACTTCGTTGCTGCGGGCGGCGTTAAAACCGAGCGTCACCTGCCCTTTTTGACAGCGAAAAGCCATCACGGCACGGCGGCGGGTGCCGTCGCCGATAAAGACGGAAGTGCCGTAAGTTATCTTTTCCTGGTTTATTCCGGAGAGAATCGCCTCAATCCGGGCTATTTTCCGCTGCCGGTATTCCGCTTCCGGCTGTTCCCGGCAGGGGCAGCCGCCGCAGGCTCCGCTCAGCGGACAGGAAAGACTATTGGAACTTGTCATTATCCACTCCCAGAATCGGGAAATCATCGGCCGGCTTATTTTCTTCCGCTGCCGGTTTCGGCGCTGCGGTAACTGCGGACGGCTTCTCAGCCGCTTCTTTTTGGCGCTCAGCCTGAACGGCCTGAACCAAATCGGCCGAGCTGAAAATTAACGGCGATGAAGGCGCTGTCCCCTGCGGAGCAGAACGGCGGAGCGTCTCAGGTGCGGGAGCCGCGGCGGTTGACGGTTCGGTTCTGATTTCCGTTCCGGCGGTTGTGTCAGCGGCAGGGAGCGGCATTGTCTCAGGTTCGACGGCAGCCGGAGACGGCGGAACCGGTGAGGCCTCAGCCGCAGGCGGAACAGAGACTTCTGCAACGGGAGCAGCGTTTTCCGCAACCGGAGCCGCGCTTTCGGAAAGCGATACGAGTTCTTGTGCCGACGGTTCGGCCGTTACAGCCGGTTCTACGACTTCATGGGTCTCAGCAGCCGGAGCTTCCGGCAACGGTTCGGCAAAAGCGTCGGCATTCCAGACCGGTGTCTCGGCGGCATTGCCGGCAGACGGAACCGATGCTTCAGCCGCAGGTGCCGAGGTCTTCGGCGCTGGCGTTTCAATCTGCGTCTGGCTGTCAAGAATATGATTGGCGTCAATGCCGTCCAGCAGTGAAATTTCCTGCGTGTTTTCCTTGTCGAAAATCGGGTGGTGATTGGCGCTGTCGTCTTTATATTCAATGGCGGCGTTAAAGTTTTTCAAATCGTCCACGGTAAAGATTTCACAGCGGTTGCGCCCGTTTTCCTTCGCACGGTAGAGCGCCTCGTCGGAAGTTTTTATCAGCATATCGATGTTATCGGAAATCGCCGAAGACGAAATACCGATACTTACGGTAAAGGTTACCTGCTCACCCTGGTCGGAATAAACGACGATTTTAGAAATGGTTTCGCGCAGGCGGTCAGCCACAACTTTGGCTTCTTCCGCCGAGAGTTCGGGCAGAAAGACAACAAATTCCTCACCGCCGTAACGGGCAACAATGTCATCCTGACGCAGCGACCGCTCGGCGGTCGAAGAAAGTTCAATCAGCACCTTGTCGCCGGTTTTATGTCCATAGGTATCGTTGACGCGTTTGAAATGGTCGGCGTCTATCATCAAAACGCTGTACTGCGCATGCGTCGTTTGTGCCTGGGCTATGCGGCGGTTGACTTCGTCTTCAAAATAGCGGCGGTTAAACAGCGAGGTCAACGGATCGCGGATAGCCTGGTTTTTCAGCATATTCTCGCGGTTTTTGCGCGATGTAATATCCTGGAAAGAAGAATAAATGGCAATGTCGTAATTATAGTCAATGACATTGGCAGAAGTCAGAAGCCAGAAAGGCGTATCGCCGTTAATGGCTTTGGCCAGGATTTCAAAGTCATGGACTTCTTTTTCCTGTTCCAGACGTTCGGTCAGCAGCTGGCGGTTATCGGCATCGGCAAAGAAATCGCGCAGACGGTAGCGCTCGAGTTCGCTCGGCATCAGCCCGAACAGCTTAACGGCATTGTCATTGGCCAGGAGAATCTTATCGTCGCTGAGGCGGGAGATGACAATCGGGAAAGGCGATGACTTGATGATTTCTTCCAGGCGGCGGTTATATTTTTCAACTTCGTTTTCCAAAGCGTCTCGGCGGCGCATGATATAGCCGGTTTTCATCATCAGCAGCGAGACCGAAAGGCCGACATAAGTCAGCGCCGAAATATACCAGGTGTGCTCAACAAAATAGTTTACCCCGAAGAAGCGCATCAGCAGATAAAAAGTCGTCAGAGTTGTTACCAGTGCGGCGGCCAGATATCCGCCATGGTGCGGGGCAAACGACTGTGACCAGAAACTGGCCATCAGGAAAGCGAAACCGGCAATCGGAAAGATTTTGCGCATGTTGTTGATCATGTCGCCGTCAGGATAGATGAAACAGAAATATATGATTGCAATCAGGCCAAAAACCGTAGCCGTCGTAACATAAGCCATGGCCGGCGCATTGCCGATCAGAATTTCAGAAGCGGCCAGTGCCAGCAACACGATTGAAATCAGCAGGAAGAAAAGTTCTATTGCCACCAAAATGCTGATGGAAACTCCGGCGGTATTATAATAGCTGATATAATACCCGTACCATGAAGTCAGAAACTCGACGGTCAGACCCGCGAACAAATACCAGACGGCTTTGTTGATATTCAGATTGAAGCTGCTATATATAGAAACAAACAGTAACAGCGCCAATGTCCAAAAGCTTATGCTTATGTATAAACTCTCTGAAAAAATCTCAATACTTCCCATACCTGTCAACCTCTTTATTCTGTGGTTCTCAGTCTGTCATCATAAAAGGATAATATTAATATTGACTGAATCTTTACCGGCTTTTTTAAAATTTTAAATAAAAAAAGGGATGATTATTTGAAAAAAATAATATAGCATGAGGTAGTTGCAATTATTATATGCAAGAAGGATAGAAAGATGAAATTTAATGCGCCAGACCATTTCAGCCACAGTTTTGAATTAAAACTCGATACGCTGCCGACCAAAAAATCCGACAGAATCGCCCTGAGCATTTTGTATCCGGGATTGTTTTTCGGCGCCATTCTGGTTTTGCTGGGCGTATATGAATTATTTAACGGCTTTAAACACGGTTCAAGCGCTTTTGACGACATCTCGCCGGACGCAACCGTTGCCTTTGAACCTTTAATCAGCCCCTGGCTGTTTGACAGCGTAATCATCGTTATCGGTTTGGGCATTATCTTCTCGCTCATTTTGTCATACATCCGTTATAAAAAAATCTTTTTCGACGGCAAAACCGTCGAGGTGGTTCACCGTCCGGCTTTCGGCGACAAAAAAGGTTTCAAAGACAAACTGGAAAATTATGAAGGCGTCCGTTTCAGAATCGAATTTTTCCAATTCGGTTTTCTGAATAAAAACAAATATATCATTGAGCTTTACCATAAAAACCACAACAAGACCGTTCCGCTTTACATCAGTACCAGCGACAAGAACATCCGCCGTATCTGGGAATATTACGCCCGGCAGCTGAAACTTCCGGCCCTGATTATGACTGACGAAGGCATGGCTGTGCGCAAAGTGGAAGATTTGGACAAGTCGCTACGCGAGCTGGCTGCCCAGGGGCTGGTGGAAAACCATTATAATTCCCGTACACCGCTGCCGCCGTCACTGGCTCTAGTCCGCAAAAGAGACAAAACCGTCATTAAAACCCGAAAAATTATCTGGGACGCCTATAACATTATCGCCTGGGCAGCCATTTTCCTGTTCGGCGGCATTTTGCTGGCGGCCAGTCTTTCCGACGAATTCGGCACCGAAACGGGGCGCAATCCGTTCGTGCTGGCGGCTTATATTATCGGCATTTTAGGTATTCTGGCTTCCGTTTGGGTGCTTTTCCGCAAAGACAAAATTGTCATCAAGCCGCATAAAATCATTATTGTGCACAAGTTTATGCTGTTTTCCCGCAAGAACAACGAGCTGGTTAAAGACGACATCGAATCCATCGACGTCGCCTTTACGCCGGCAACCGAACGTTATTTTGTGGCAATTTCCTCCGACAACAAGACCATGGTTTTCGGCAAAAAGCTTCCGATTGAAGACTTGCGCTGGGTCAGACAGTTTCTGATTAACGACGTGGTCAGCAAATAGTTGTCAGCGAATCGTATAAACAGATTGCCTTATCAGCGTTTTAGGGTATAAATAAATACAGCTTAAACTTTTTTAACATCCGGAAAGAGAGATTAAAAATGAAAAAGAAAGAGACCAAAGAAGATATGCAGGCAGCCGAAAACTTCTTTAAAGAAGTCAGTGCCGATGTCAAAAGCGACAATATGAAAAAGCTGTGGGACACTTACGGTCTGCAAATCATCATCGCGGTCGTCATCATTTTAACCATAGCCGTCAGTTTCGAAACCCTCAAAGCCTGGAAGCTTAAACACAACGAAAGCCGTTCCGACGCTTATTCGGTCGCTTTGGCTTTGCAAAACCAGGGACGCTACGACGAAAGCCTGCAGGTGCTGGAAGAAATTAAAGAAAACGACAAAGGCATTTATGCCGACATCGCCCAAATTCAAACCTCAAATATTTTGTTTGAACAGGGAAAAACCAACGAAGCGATTGCCATTCTGGAAAAAATTCTCGACAATCAGGACATTAACAAAAAAATGCGGGATATGACCGCCATCAAGCTGGCCTCTTACAAACTGGACACCGCACCCAAGGCCGAAGTCGAAGCTCTGCTCAACCCACTGGCAGAAGAAAACGGCAGCTGGAGCAACATTGCCAAAGAAATGCTGGCAATGCTGGCTATCCGCGAAGGTGATCTGGACACGGCGAAAAAGCTTTACGGCGAAATTCTGAACACTCCCGAACTCAGCGACGGTCTGAAATTAAGAATTCAAGACATGTTATCGGTTTTAGATTCGGCCAACAAATAGAAAAGTGGAGAGTTTTATGCGCAGAACGATGTTACCAAAATTAGCAACGGCAGCCGCCTGCCTGATGCTGGCCTCCTGCGGGCTGTTTTCCAAAGAAAAGCTGCAGCTGGACGGGGAAAGAATTTCGGTTTTGGATACCGAAACCAAACTGCGCCCGGATTATGCCGAAGGGGAATATAAAGTTTATCTGCCACGACCGCATGTGAACAAAAGCTGGACGCAGACCGGCGGAAACTCGGTTCACCGCATGGAACATCTGGAAACCGGCAGCAAGCTCAAAGGTTTTTGGGAAAGCAATTTCGGCAATGGCAATTCCAAGCGCGATTATCTGATTGCCCAACCGGTTATCGCCTATAAGGTTGCCTTTGCTATTGACGCCGACGCCGTTGTCAGCGCTTATCGTCTGGATAACGGCGAAAGAATCTGGAAAAGAAGATTAAAACCGCTCCTGAAAGAAGACAAAAGCGTGGCAATGAAAGGGGCCGGGTTGGCGGAGTATAACAAAAAAATCTATGCCACCACCGGTTTCGGCGGCGTTTTCGCCCTGGATATGATGACCGGCAAGAAAATTTGGTTCTACAATGCCGAACTGCCTATTCGCATTGCTCCGACGGTTGCCAACAATAAGGTTTTGGTTCAGACCATCGACAACACTCTGATTGCCCTGAACGCCACCACCGGCGTAGAAGAGTGGCGTTACAAATCGGCTTTGGAACAGACGACTTTGGTCGGCGGCGCCAGCCCGGCTTACGACCCCGCTCAGGATTTGGTGGTTGCGGCCTTTTCAAACGGCGAGCTGAGAGCGTTCAAAGGCTCGACCGGTTCTCCGCTGTGGTCGGACTGGCTGGCGGCTCATGCCCGTACCAACTCTCTTGCCAATATCAATTCAATCAAGGCTAATCCGGTTATTGACGGAGGAACTGTTTATGCCGTCGGCCATAACGATATTTTAGTGGCTATTGACGTTCGCACCGGCAGCCGCATTTGGGAAAGAGACATCGGCAGCACCAATCAGCCCTGGGTTGCGGGAAGGATGCTGTTTGTTCTCTCCAACACCAACGATCTGGTTGCCTTGGAAGCCGAAAGCGGAAAAATTGTCTGGAGCACGAAAATTCCGCTCGGTACTGCCTCTGACGACAAAGCCGGCGTTTTCCTTTCCGGTCCGGTGTTAGCCGACAACCGTCTGCTGGTTGCCACATCAAGCGGCTATGCTTTTGCCGTTTCGCCTTATACCGGACGGATTATGAGTTTCGTAACTCTGGATGACGGAGTGGAAATTTCTCCGGTAGTCGCCGACGGTATCACAATTTTAACGACCAATGACGCCGATTTAATCGCATATAAATAACAGGACAGAAACATGAGTGTTAAAATAGCCATTGTCGGGCGGCCGAATGTCGGAAAATCGACGTTATTTAACCGGCTCATCGGGCACAAGCTGGCGATTGTACATGATCAGCCGGGGGTTACCCGCGACAGGAAAGAAGCCAAAGGCAAACTGCAAAATATGGCCCTGGAAGTCATTGATACGGCAGGATATGAATATTCCAAAGAAGACAGTCTGGAAAAGAGAATGTGGGAACAGACCCGCCGGGCCATCGGCGAAGCGGACGTTTGCCTGTTTTTGTTTGACGCACGCGACGGCATTCAGCCGTATGACGAGCATTTTGCCGATTTGGTACGTCAGAGCGGCAAACCGGTTATTCTGCTGGCAAACAAATGCGAGGGACGTTTACAGGAAGACAGCGTTCACGAAGCCTATCGTCTGGGCCTGGGCGAACCGATTCCGTTTTCCGCCGAGCACGGCCTGGGTCTGCTTGACTTATATGAAGCCCTGAAACCGTTTGATAAAAAAGAAGAAAAAACCGAGCCGGAATTTATTGATTTTGAGGGACTGAGCGAAGAAGAAATCAATGCCGTTCTGGATGAAAAAGCTAAGGCCAAGCCTATTCAGCTGGCGATTGTCGGGCGGCCGAATGTGGGAAAATCAACTCTGGTCAATGCCCTGCTGAATGACGAACGGATGCTGACCGGTCCCGAAGCCGGGGTAACCCGAGATGCGATTACCAGCGAATGGGAGTGGAAAGGCCGCAAAATCAATTTGGTCGATACGGCGGGACTGCGCCGCCAGTCGCGCGTTGAAGATTCTCTGGAAAAGATGTCGGCAGCCAGTACCAAGCATGCTGCTTATATGGCGCAGGTTGTGGTTCTGGTTTTGGATGCCGATGCGGTTCTCGACAAACAGGATTTGACGATAGCCCGCGAGGTTATTGACGAAGGTCGGGCTTTAGTGATTGCCGTTAATAAATGGGATATCGCTAACCGCCGGGAAGCTTTGCAAAAACTGAACGACAAACTGCAAACCTCACTGACACAGGCGGAAGGCGTACCAACCGTGACGATTTCCGCTCTGAAAAAAGAAGGGCTGGACAAATTGATGAGTGCGGTTTTCAAAGTTTATGACCGCTGGAATGTCCGTATTCCGACAGCTCCGTTGAACAAATGGTTTGAAGATATTAAAGATAATTGCCCGCCGCCGCTCGGCAAGAACAAACGCCGGATTAAGCTGCGTTATATCACTCAGGCTAAAACCCGGCCGCCGTCATTTTATATGTTCTCCAGCAATCCCGAAGGCCTGCCGGACTCTTATCTGCGTTATTTGACTAACAGCCTGCGAGAAACGTTTAATCTCGGCGGTATTCCGATCCGTCTTAATGTCCGCAAAACCGGGAATCCTTACGCCGATAAAAAAGAAAGACGCAATCCGTTGCGCAAAATGGCCAAACCCAAAGAATAATTATAAAACTGAAATAAAAAGCGGGGTATTTTCTACCCCGTTTTTTATCAGACTATATTTTAATATTTAACGACCGCTCGGACACTGTATCCCAGATATGGCGGCATATTATGCCGGGTACCATAATCCATAGCAACAAGCCATGCATTATTTACGCTGGTTCCGGTTGAAGACCAATATGAATCATCATTTAATTTAACGGCATTTATTTGTTGCAAAGCCGCATTTACAGCCTCTTTATTCTGGGCCAATATGTTTAATTCTTTTACACTTGGCAAAAACCACTGTCCGACAGCATACCAAGCTTGAGTTTGAGTGGTTGACGGCTTGTATGTTATACAATATTCTGCAGCGGAATACCCATATCCTTTTGTCTTACCATACGATACAATTGTTGCTGTATTTTGTTTTCCGTTTATTCCACAAGTCAAAATGTTATTCTCACTATCACAGCTCTCCAAAGACGGAACATGGGTAGAGACAGAATAAGGACCTTCGATCCACCCTAATTGAGTCTGAGACAGAGCAACAGCCAAACGGTTATTTTCATCAAATACGACACCTATTGCTGTTTTTCCCGCAACTATTTCCCTGGAAATTGTTCCGTCTCCATAGAGGATTTTAGCCGGAAGAATACATTTTTCATATTTTCCGCCGCAGGAATTGCCGGTTAAGACTTTGTCGCCGGTACAGTTGGAACTGTCATATTGGAACTTGGGATCGCAGACTTCTTTGCATTCGGAGAATTTCTTAA
>OJRI01001491.1_pt1 | contig 11974 bp, 3 predicted proteins | sample 1599151 | NCBI WGS metagenome assembly OJRI01 (sample SAMN03922457, study PRJEB24848) | human gut metagenome | isolation source: stool sample | host: Homo sapiens | place: Germany | collected 2009-11
ATAAGGGAAACATCCTCTCGGGTCATAAGGTTCAAGCCTCCGGCGTTAACTTATCGTTAAAGCCCGGACTGGGGATTAGCGGCGGATAAGGCGCTTGGTGGTGGCGGTGCGTCCGTCGCTGTAGCGGCTTACTACGATGTTTATGCCCTCGAAGGGCACGTGGCTCTTCTGTCCGGCGGCGTTGTAGTAGATCACTTCGACGGGTGTCTCGCCGAATACGGAATCGATGCCGACGGTGACAGGCAGGTCGAAGGTGAAAGAGAGCACGGCGTTGTCGGCGGCGCCGAGCGAGCCGGTGCCGGTGGCTGCGGCGAGGCGCCACGGGCCGAAGGTGATGTTGCGGGCGTCGGCCACGAAGGTAGTTGTCACAGCCTCCCCGTCGGCGTTGCGCAGGTAGTAGGATTTGCCGTCATAGCGGGCGGCTGCGGAGTCCTTGTCGAGCGACCATCCGCCGGGGATTGCCGTCATCTTGACAGCGGCGATACCAGCCCAGTTGTAGAGCATCACACTGTTGTCCGGCTGCACTTCGGCATAGAGGTTGACGGTAGTTTCGTCGGCGCGTGTGCCCGTGCCGTAGGTCATCGTGGCGTTGCCCGGCACGAAGGTGCTCGTCATGTTCTCAGTGTAATAGGTGCCGAGGTTTTCGGTAAAGGTGTAGGGCACGCGGATGAGGTTCCAGGGCTGGAGCGTCAGCGTGGTGCCGTCGTAGGTTCCGGCCACGTATGTGTTGCTGATGGCCATAGGGTTGCCGTCGGTGTTGTCGGCGTTCACAATCATCAGGTAGTTGTAATCCTCGTCGGTGCCGCAAACCTGCGGGAAAACCTTGACGTTGCCGTCGGCGTCCACCGAGCAGGCCAGGTTGACACCCGTGCCGTTGAAACCGACTATGCGGAAGGCTGTCTGCTGGTCGTTGGTCCATTCTATGGAGGTCGAGGCGGTGTCGTAGATGGCGTCGCCGGCGCGGTTAATCTGGATGTTGAGCGATGTTAGCGACGTTTCCGGCTCTTGGTCATAGTCGGCGGTAACGTACCATCCCTTGCCCTCGGCCACCGAGATGTCGGCGTCCTTGGTGCCGGGCATGAAGCTGACGTTGAGCTGGCGCAGGAACCCGGTGGTTTCGGTGGGCGTCACGTTGCTGACGTCGGGGAGGGCGGCGAGCAGCGAGTTGAGGGTCGCGGCGTCAAGCTTGTTGCTCTGGAGCAGGAGTTCCTGCAGGCCGGTGTTGGCCGTCACGTCGAGGGCCGTCAGGGCGTTGCCTTGCGCTTCGAGGCGCTGAAGGTAGGTGTTGTGCGAGATGTCAAGCGTCGAGAGACGGTTGTTGCCCACGAAGAGGCCGTAGAGATAGGCGTTCCGGCTGAGGTCGAGGGCCGTCAGCGCGTTGTTCTCCAAATGGCATTGGCTCAGGTAGCTCATCGCCGAGACGTTGACTTCGGTGAGGCCGTTGCCGCTAAGGTCGAGCGAGCTTACGGAGCTGTTGCCGGACAAGTCGATAGAGGAGATATGGTTGCCGCCGGCATTGAGGATGCTCAGCGAACGCTGTGCCGTGACGTCGAGGGCCGAGAGGTTATTGTTGTTGACGTTGAGCCAGCGGATGTTCGGGTTGGCCGAGATATTGAGCTCGCTGAGCTCGTTGTCCTGAAGGTAGAGGCCGGTGAGCGTGGGCACGGTGCTCACGTCGATTGAGGCAATCCGGTTTTCTGCCGCGCTGAAGGTTTCAAGCGCGGTGCACGGGGAGAGGTCAATGGCGGTAAGCTCGTTTTCGTAGAGCGAGAGGTCCGTCAGCGCCGTCATGCCCGTAAGGTCAATGGCGGTCAGCTTGTTGCCGTAGAGGCTCAGCTCTTCCACGCCGCCGAGGCCGGTGACGTCGATGGCGGTAAGCTCATTGTTCGAGGCGTCCACTTCGTAGAGGGTGGAGTGCTTAGGCAGGGTGAGCGAGGCGATATGGTTGTCGGCCACGTCCACTTTCGAGAGCGCGGACATTGCGGAGCAGTCGATGGCCGAAGCGATGGCGTTCTCATGCACGTCGAGCACGGTGAGAGCCGGGCAGCCGGCAACGTCGAGCGATGTCAGGGCGTTCTGCTCGGCGTAAAGACCGGTGAGCGACGGATGGTTTCCGAGCGTGAGCTGCGACAGGCCGTTCTGGCCGAGCATCACGCGGATGAGCTTCGAGGCGCGGGAAAGGTCGGCGCCGATGATGTTCTGCGACGGCGCCTGAAGCACTATCACGTCGTCGCCGTAGACGCGCACCGTATTGCCGGTCAGCGCGTGGGTGTAGTAACCCTGCGCGGTGTAGGAAACGGGGTTGCCGTCGCCCCAGTCGATGGTGAACTCATAGCCGGTGGCGCCGCCGATGCCGATGCGTGCCGACTCGGTGCCGGGGGCGAAGGTCAGCGTGATGGTGGGCACTGCTGCCGCACCCTGGTATTCGTAAGCGCCGGCATCAATTGCCGACCCGGAGACGCGGGGATTGCCGGCCAGGTCGGTGCCGGAGGTGAATCCTTCAAGCGGCGTGCCGCCGTCGATGAAGGCACTGCCCGGTGCCAGCGAAAGGTCGGCGCCGCGAAGGAGGGTCTCCTGCGCTTCTGTGGTGGGACGGCCGGCGAACGACGGCATAGACATGAAGTTGTCGGCCGCAGTCGCCACGTCGCTGATGCAGTTATAGAGGCCCGTTGCGTCGGTGGTCAGGTTCTCCTGGCCTTCGAGGCGCGAGGCGTTGTTGACAATGGTGCTGTTGATGATGCGTCCGCCGACGACGTAAGCGCCGCCCCCCTTGAAGGCGGTGTTGTTGAACAGCGCGCAGTTCACGGCGTCGCCGCTCTCAATCCACAGACCGCCACCGCCAAGGAGGCTATTTTCCTGCGTGTATTCAGTGGCGTCGGAATAGCAGCCACGCACCAACGCACGGCGCAACGTACCTTTATTATATACGCCGCCGCCCTGGATGCTGCGGCAGTCGAAGACGCGGATGTCCTCCACGGTGGCTCCGTCGTTGAAGACGGCACCGCCATTTGCGGCATAGCAGCGCTCGAAGGTGCAGTCGGTCAAAGTGCCGCCCTTCATGTATGCACCTCCGCCGTCGTCTGTGGCCACACAGTCCACGAACGTGCAACCGGAAATGGTGGCGTTCTTGGCGTAAACGCCGCCTCCCTGGCCGTTGCCGTAGGAGGAATGGCAATAGGTGGAGGCTATGTAGCACCCGGTCATCGTGCCGCCGTCGAGGTAGACGGCGCCGCCATAGGAGTTGCAGTCAGTTGCCTCGGCGGTGAAGTAACTGGAGTTTTCGAGGATACGGCAGTTGCGCAGGTCCACGGTGCCGAGGGCGTAGACGGCGCCGCCGTTGGCCTTGACATTGAAGATGTTGGCGTTTCCGCCGCGCAGCGTGAAGCCGTCGATGACGGTGGGCTGCGTCATCTGCGCGGCGCAATAGAGCACGTGCGTGGAATTATTCTTGGTGCCGGTGACGTTATTGGAGCTTTGTTCCCACGTCCAGCTGTAGGAAGTACCACCGGCGAAGGCGCGTGTCCACACGTCCGGGGTGTCGTCGTCGGCGTCAAGGATGGTGGCATTGGCGAAGTCGTAAGCCTCGGCGCCCTTCTGACGGTCGGCAAGCGACGACTCCGTGCCGGCGAAACCGCCGTAGAGCGACACGCCGTCCTTGAGGATGAAAGCCTTAGACGTCAATTTGTTGGATTTGATGAGCGAAGTCGGGGCGTATGTGCCCGCCTTGACCCAAATCTGGTCGCCCGCCTGCGAGGCGTCGATGGCGGCCTGGAGGTCGCCGCCCGCGTTCTGCCATGAAGAGCCGTCGCCGCTGCCCGAAGGCGTGACGTAACGGACAGTGGCACCGGCACTCAATGCCAGCGCCAGCGTCATGGCCGCAGTAATAAGTTTTTTCATGTCGTGTATAGGTTTAAATGGTTAGAAGGAAGCGGAATCAAAAAAGGCCTAAGCCGCGGGCGCCGGGCTTCCCCGGACAGATAAGCCACCTGAAATAGCTAAGTTAGCCCAGCCGCCAAAACAGCCTAAGCCGCTGCCAAAAAGCAACAGGCCCGTCAAAGTTAACTAAAATTTCTAAATAAATCACCCTTCCCCGTCAAAATATTCACTCAAACCTTTATTTTCGCCAAATGGCAGGTCCTCAAAAAAAGCAGCCGGGTGTTCGGCCCGGCTGCTTTCAGGTATTGGGATGGAGTTTTATTTTACTATGGTTTTGTGGGTTCGGGCGCCAATGGTGACGAGGTATAGGCCGGGGGCGAGGGGGAGCGTCTCCCGGTCGGCCGCCAGGCGGCGCGCCGTTACCGTGACGCCGGCGGGGGTCGCTACGGTCAGTGTCCGGCCGGCGCCGCCGGTTACGGTCAACTGTCCCCGGCCGCCGGTTACGGTTATCCGCGAGGTGGCAAGGTCGGGAATTGAGGTGCTCTTGAACTCGTAGGGGGCCGACGGAGCGGCTTCCCCTTTGTCGTAGACTGCCGTAACGGTGTATGAGTAGTCTCCGGCGGGGAGCGGTTCCGGTTCGGTGAAGGCGGGTTCCGTGACGGTGGCTATCGGGCGTCCGTCGCGGCTTACGCTGTATCGGGCGGCGGAGAGCGAGGGAACGCTCATGTCGTTGTAGCAGACATCGTCCACGAAGAGAGCGAAGGCATTGTCGCTGACGCATTCGATGGCGAAACGGCGTGCGCCCTCGGGCAGCGAGTAGCTGTAGCGCGTCCAGCTTTCACCGACCTCCACGTAGGGCTCCTGCGAGAGCGGGGTGAAGTCTTCGGGCACGGTGGAGCCGGTGGACCAGAGGAAGCGCATCCGCTCGGGGGCGGTGCCCTGTGCGGTGAAGGCCTTTGCCCAGAAGGCGACGGTCTGCGGGCGTCCGTTGAGCATCGGCGAGATGGCCCAGTCGGCGTTGACGTAGTTGATGGAGGCTGAGGCCATGAGCATCTTGTTGCCGGAGTGCGGGGTGCCTTCGGGCCAAATGTTGATGCCCAATTCGTCGGCGTCCATCACGAGCCATGCCTTGGGGTCGGAGCAGTTGGGGTAATTGTCGAGGATTCCGGGCACGGAAGCGCCGGAGATATAATAGGTGACGTCGTGGTCGCGGTCGGCCATGAGCCAGTCGCCGATTCCGGCGATGCTCCATGCCTTGTAGCTTTCGAAGTCGTCGGTGACGGCGCCGTTGAGCGCGGCGTCGGTCCAGGAGAGCGTCAGGCGGTTGTCCTCGCCGACTTTACCCGTTATTGCCCCTACGGCGGGAAACTTCGGCTCGACGGCCCGGACTGAGGCTGTCAACGTGTTGTTGTCCGAAACTTCGTCATCCGGGGCCGTTACCGTTGCCTTCACTTCGTAGGTTCCTGTTTCCGCGAAACTTACAGCAGTTTCCACGGTTGCTTTCTGCCCGGCTTCGAGCGCGGGTACGGGGAGCTGCTTGCCGCTGACCGCCACGGTGGCGCCGGAAAGCGGTGTGTTGCCGTAGTTTACCACCGTTACGGCTACGGGCATCTCCTCTCCCTTAGCCACGAAGGGGGGCACCGCGAGGGCGGCGAGGGCGGCGTCCGCGATGCGTCCGCGGTAAATCTCGAAGTCGTCGAGGTAGATGTCTGCGCCCCCGGCGGTCACTCCCTTGAAGGCGAAGCGGTACCAGTCGGCCTGCGGCAGCCCTTCGAGCGCGATGGTGTATTTGGCCCAGCCGGTGGTGCCGTTGTCGCGCTGATATACCGGTGATATAGGCAGGAAGTCACCGTCCCCGGCGGCTACGTATAGCTGCATGGTTTCGGGTGTGGTGATTCCATCCAAATGGCTGTGATATAGGGCGAAAGCCACGGTGGGATGCTGTAGGCCGGCGAGGGAAACCTTAGGCGACATCATCCAGGAGCCGACGCCTTCGATATTCTCGCCGGCGCTGTGGAAGGTGGCGAGGCCGGAGTTCCCGTTATAGTCGGCGGCGGCGGGGTTGTGGCCTGTGGCGTCAAGCGTCCATGCGGAGGTTATCGGGCGGTCGGTGACCGACATCCAGGGCGACAGCGTCATTCCGGCGTTGGGGAAGGTCTCGCGCAGCGGCGCAGCGTAGGGCTTGCCTATGAGGATGTAGTTCGACTCTATGGCGCGTCCGGCGTTGCCGCCGGCGTAGGGGAAGACGGCGTATGATACCGGCGTCTGCGAGTCGGCGGGGAGGGAGAGCGAAGAGTCGACGGCCGAGGTTTCGGTGATGGCTTCGGCTATGGCTTCCATCTCTCCGAAGTAGCGGTAGACGGTGTATGTGAGCTTCGAGGCGTCGAACCATCCGCCGTTGCGGCCTGTGACCGGGGCTTCCCATGTCAGCGACGGATGGCCGTCGGCGGTTTCGGTGAGCTTCAGATTGACGACGGCGTCCGGGACGTCGGTGCCGATGAAGGCGGAGAGACGCGTTTCCGGGCCGTCGCCGGCATCGTTGCTGGCGTAAGCGTAATATTGGTACGTGCCGTCGGTGGTAACGGAGGTGTCTTGCGCGGTGAGCGCAGCGCCGGGTGCCGGATTTTCAAAACGAGCCACGGCCTCGGGGCGGTCGCTGCGCATCACCGTTATGCTGCTCAGGGCCGCGAGCGGCTTTCCGTCGCTGTCGCGCTCCGGGGCTTTAAGCGAAATAGTGGCGCCCAGTGCGCCCTGTTCGCCGGGAGTGACGGTGAAATCACTGACTTCGGCCGGAATGTTGCTGTCGAGCATCGAGAGGGAGATGTTGTCGAGCTGGAGCATGTATTTCCACGGGTCGGAGGTTTCGTGGAAGCCGAGATGGAACGTACCGTCTTCTTCAGCACTGAATACCAGCGTGTTGGTCTCCTCCTGCGTGTTGAGGATGTCGGGATGCGCGGCCAGTTCGCGCGTCATGGCGGCGGCACTCTGCGCTTTGCCGAGATGCACGGAGAAGCTTTCGGCATAGTTCTTCTGACGGATGCGGAAGGAGTACGAGAGCTTGTATTTCTTACCTTTCTGTAGCGAGAAGGCCGGCGAGAAGAGCCAGTCATCCCCCTCCAGATGGTTGTCGTCGTAGGTGTAAACTGCCGATGTCGAGGAGGCCTCGTAGCTCCAGGTGGAGCCGCCGTTGGCGTTGAGCACGGTCCAGAGGTCGAAGTCGTCCTCGGTGTCGAAGCTCTCGGTGAAGGGGAGCGTGAACTCGGCGCCTATGGCCAGTTTGTTGGAAGCCGCCGGGGCACTTGTCCCCGCACTGTTGCGGGCCGTCACGGTGTAATAGATGGCGTGGCCGTCGGGGAGGTATGCCGTGTCGGTGAAGGTGGTTGCGGCTATGTCCTGCGCCACGGTCTGCTGCGCCGGCATACGCGTTACGGTGTACGTCACGCGGCCCACGCTGCCGCCGTTGGCACCCATGGCTACGGGTTGCCACGAGAGCTGCGGCTTGCCGTCGGCTTCCGTCAGGACTACGCCCTGCGGCGCCGCGGGGATGTCGAAGCCGGCGAAGACGTCGATGCTCACGGCCTCGCCGCGGTCGGTGGCGTCGGCACAAGTCACGACAATCTTCTGCGCGCCCTCGGCGAAGCGGTATTGCGGCGAGGTGACGGCGCTGCCCGGCGCTACGTCGCGCACGGCATATTCGGTGCCGTCAACCTCGATGATGACGGTGAGGGGGGAGGTAAGCGGCGCGCCGGAACGCGACTGCGACGGGACCGTCAGCGAGACGGTGCCCAGCGTGGCGTCGGTGCCGTCGAAGTTCACCGTTATGTCGGTTGCCTGCCCCGGGGCGGTAAGGGCGATGTCGGGCGGCAACACGAAGAGACCGGCGAACCCCATGTCCTTGCCGTAATCCTTGATGAGCGTCTTGCTCTTCGCCACCGGGTCGATGGAGTAAAGCGACGTCTTGAAGACGCGCCCGGTCGCCTCGGTGCGCACCAGCGCGTAGAGGAGGCCCGACGTCGGGTCGTAGGTCATCGTGCTGTGGTCCTCGGGGTACACCTGCGGACCGTATATGTAGCTGAAGGTTTTCTTCTTGGGGTCGGACCATCCTAACTGCGTGGAGGAGAGCCAGTAGACGAGGCCGTTGTTGTCGGAAGCGCAGGTGTAGACGTCGCGCTCCTGCTCCACGATGGAGGTTTTCTCGGCCATCGACACGTTGTAGCGGCCGAAGTCGATATAGCCGTAATTGTTGTCGCTCTCTTTGTAGAAATAGCCGTAGACGGTGTTTGCGGAGGAATCGTATGCGAAATCCTGGGTGACGTTCACATCGTCGATTTCCTCGCGCGAACCGCGCTGCGCCCACGTCGAGGCGTTGAACGACTGGTAATAGAAGCGTCCGTCGGTGGTCGCCTGGATGGTGTAGACTGTTTCGCCCACCTTAACGGCGGAGACGACGCTGGAGAAGGACGACACGCGCTGCTGCAACGCCAGCGTGCCGTCGTTGCCGTCCACGGTATAATAACCGGCATCGGTGGTGGAACCGGACCACGTTTCGTCATGCGTCTTAAGCACGCCGAGCGAGACCTTCACCGGCGGCACATCCGGCAACCGCGTGACGCGCCGCGGAGCTTGTGCGGACGCTTCGGCACGCGCCTCCGGCACCGCTGGCTCGGCACATTGCGAGGAGCTCAGTAAAGTAACCGGTTTCGAGGTTTCGCCCCCTTGACTGCGGGTGTCGACCGGTTGCGAAGCCGCGGCAGAAGCGACGACACCGAGACCGGCCAAAAAGCAATAAAATTTCTTCATATTTCGTAAAAGGTAATTCAGGTATTAAGCACCCACAAAGTTAACCAAAAATACCCAAAACACAAAATTCCCCCGCATAATTTCAAATTTCCACAACGATTTACAAAACTTATCCACCGAAATTACATTTCTACACTCCATCTACAACTACAAAACAGCCGAATGCTTCCTCAAAAACTGACGTATGCCATTTTCGTGATGATACAAAAATGGTATACGTCAGAATAAATAGGAATTCACTGGGAATTACATCGTTATAGATAGCAATTAAGCCACCAATGCTAATCAAGCATTACGAATGGGGCCCAGAAATACGGTTTGCGGGGATAACGTTCCATCATCTCCAATTGGGTATTCCGGAATGCGGTGTGCCTGTCTTCCCGGTTGACCAGTAACCGTTCATAGAATCGCTTGATGAAATCGGCTCCCGCCACATCGTTTACTACCCACAGGCTCATTATCATAGAATCTACTCCGCTGATCTTGAAACCTCGTTGCAAACCGTTAATGCCTTCGGTGATTGTCGGCTCTCCCAACCCTGTCTCACATGCCGCAAGCACCAGCAGTTTCGTATTACTTAGGTTGAGGGATGCTATTTCTTCACCTGTCAGTATGCCGTCCGTATCATCCTTCCGGTAGCCTTCGTTGTTCCACACTGTATTGGCATCTGAAAGTACTATGCCGCCCCTCAACAGAGGAGTTATCCCTTCATTGGGATTTTCTTCTGTCGTCTGTCCCTTATTCAGATAAAAGTCATGTCGGGACGCCGCATGGGAATCAAGGTAGAATCCGTGGGTACTCAACAGCAGTATGTCAGGAGAATTTCCCGATAAACTTCTGAAACGTTCTTCTGATGCGTTTACTCCTGTTATAGTGTCGCTTATGACTTGTCTTTGCGCTGAGGCTAATGAGTCGACATAGGAAATCTCTTTTATGGAGTTGTCAAGGTGTCGCCACGAACCTCTGCGCTGTGCTGCCTTGTCGGGATCGACATCATAGCTTACATCCCCGATAAGTGTCAACCGTATATCGTCCTTTTTCGTTCCTTTCTTTCTTTTGACTATCTGGGCAGTGGAAGATACCAGCCGGAGGTCGTATTTTTGACACAAGGTAGTTCTCGTTGAATCTTCTATGGCAGAGAAGGCCAATGTTGACAAACTGCCCATCGGCGCGTAATATATCCGTTTGACATCTTTCAGATAACCTTCCAATGGAGCCCATAATTTTTCGTACAGTTCTTTTCCGCTTTCCGGGAAGGTATATATTCGGTTGATGCCGTTTTCGATTTTTGAAGATGTACGCTTGGAACTGGTACACTGTTCAAATTCATTTTGTGTTATCAGACTCACAAATTCCGGCGATTTATACCCTTTCCTAAGAATTAATGCCCCGTAATGGCCACCATTATTTGAATCTATATCGTTGTAACCAATAAACTCAATCGCAGCCTCGTCTTTATCCAAAGACTTGGCGACATCTTTCCATGTGACTGAACGGCTGAGGGTAAGTTCATTGAGGGCAGGACAACGATCTGCAATGCTTTGCTCAAGCTCTTGTGCGTCTTGAATTATCTTAAATTTTTGTTATCTTTCTTCATCTGTATCAATATCATTGAAAACCAATGTAGATATTTGATGTTTGAGACCAAGCAGTCGTTCATAATCTTTGATAATAACAGAGTCTTTAGTAGCATAAATCGCATCACGTTGCATATTAGTAGATTCAAGTAAAATATTACGATATAAGAGAGACGCATTATATGCTAAGATTCGATTATCCGGATTGTTTGAAAAAGGCAACAAGGTATTTAGGTCAATGCTGTTTGCCACACTTGAAGCTAAGATAGACCTGTCTGATTCAGATAAGGAAGCATATGGGCCGGTGATAAACTCCCGCACAGAACTATAACGTTGTTTAGCCACTTCCATAGCATCGTTACATCTCTCAGTTTGGTATAATATATTTTCCAAACTATGGTGAATACTAGACAACGTTACCACATTCAGATTACCATTTTGGGAAAGATTAAAGAATAATGCATTTTCGGCTGAATCTTAAAAATTCATCCACGGAAGTTTGGCGGTGTCCCGTTTTTGAAGTTTAACTTGTGAGCCGAGGCTCTTAATTTTTACACTGCCAAATCAGGGTAGCTGTTTGAGACCGAACAAAAATTTACTAAAGAATTTTAAGCGTCAGCGTCTAAAAATGAGGCTTGTACCATTTTTCGTAAAATTGTTGTAAAAATAGCGGAGCGGTTTTAGTGAGCCGCAGAGAAGTTGAGTTGGCGACCTAACTTTGCAGATGGAAAAATAGACCCGGTGAGTAATTCAAAAACTGCCTCGCAAAATCATAATATCGTTAGCCTCACTCGGCGAAAGCTGTTGACTCTCCGCCCTCAAAAGAGGTTATCCCTCAATGGCAAAGCACCATATCCACTGTATAGCCCGTACCTTTGAGGAAGCATACAATAATGCAGACCAGTTTCCGACACCTACCAAATACTGAATCAAGGCGTATGGGAATACTCCACCTACCGGCAGAATGAGGAAAAAAGAACGGTAAAAATCCTTTATCTGCGAACATCGCTCGAAGCTAAAAGTCCATATACAATACGACCCCTCGGAGGTGTCCGAAGGGTCGTATGTTAGCGATTGAAGCCGAATGGCGGAGACCGAGGCTCCGTTCACGAAAGCGCGGCGGCTGTGCCGCAACTCCTAACTCCCATAATAATTGTTTAATGCGAGTAATAACAACTTGTGCTTGTTAACAAAAAGGTTTCCGTTCCTGACTCTAATATATTTTTTTACAGGAACTTCAATATATTCGACACAATCTAATAAATCTTCATCATCCTCGGTTGCTTCAACAACTTCAAGTTCGGAAGGATTGTAAACGCTTGGCTCAAAGGAGTCAATAGGAAACCCAATAGAAGTTTCTTCAGTTATTTCCTTTTCGGCAGAATACTCTAAAATGGCAGTTTCTACTAAATCAGGGAATTTGTTAAGTACCTCAATAGGGAAAAAGTCAAGAACAATCGCATCAATTTCTCTTTGGTCAGGTTCATAGGTAAAAGAAGATTTGCCAGGAGCAAGCAAGCGGCACATATCGTAGTATGCAAGATTAGCCTCTCTTTGTTCCCCATAATCCCTGCGAGTATGGGAAACAGCTAAAGTATTCTTGTCAATAGTGAGATAATCGTTTAGGTGTACATCATCCGCATAGGCATATCCGATATACTCATTAATTCAAGTTTCGCAAGTTCAACTTGCTGATTTCAGATTGTAAAATTTAGCGATAT
>OJRI01001501.1_pt1 | contig 11891 bp, 6 predicted proteins | sample 1599151 | NCBI WGS metagenome assembly OJRI01 (sample SAMN03922457, study PRJEB24848) | human gut metagenome | isolation source: stool sample | host: Homo sapiens | place: Germany | collected 2009-11
GTCGGCAGCGTCAGATGTGTATAAGAGACAGCAGATGAAATATCGTGACAGACAGGGCAGAGAATACGAACAGACCACATCTCAGGATAGCTTTCTTGCGGCTGCCTACAGCTCGGCAATGGGCAGGGCGCTTATGAAATTTCTTGGCTGTCCGATATTTTCAAAGTGTGCAAGAGTGATACTTGACAGCAAGTTCTCAGTGCCTTTTATTTTCGGCTTCGCAGAAAAAAACGGCATAGATATGTTTGACTATGAGGAAAGAATGTATCGCTCATTCAATGATTTTTTCACAAGAAAAATAAAGCCCGGCAGACGTTTTATCACTAAGGATAAGAATCTGCTGGTGTCACCTTCAGACGGCAAGGTCACAGCTTATAAGATAACACAGTCTGATACCTTTATTATAAAGAATGCAGTGTATAATACCGCCTCGCTTCTCAGGGACAGCAAGCTTGCAAAGCGTTATGAGGGTGGCTATGCAGTTATCATCAGACTTTCAGTGGACGATTATCACCGCTATTGCTATTGTGCAGACGGTGTAAAGAGCCACAACAGAAAGATAAATGGTATTCTTCACACTGTGAACCCTGTGGTGAACAATTATCTGCCTGTTTTCAAGGAAAATTCCAGAGAATATTGCATGATAAGAACGGAGCAGTTCGGAGATATTATTCAAATGGAAGTCGGTGCTCTTATGGTGGGCAAGATATCAAATCTGCACACTGAGGGGGGCGTAAAGGTCACAAAGGGCGAAGAAAAGGGCTATTTCGAGTTCGGCGGCTCAACTATCCTGCTGCTTCTTGAAAAGGACAAGGTAAAGCTTTGCGATGACCTGCTTAAAAATACGAGGGAGGGCTTTGAAACTAAGCTTCTTCAAGGCTCGGTGCTTGGCGAAAGTCTGAAGTAAAAATATCTAAGACGTAAAAAAATATAGGCAAGGGGCATGATTGATGTACAGATTGAATTATGAACAGTTCGACAGAGATAATCAATATATAGGAAACGATCTGGGTGCGGTCATGAAAGAGGGCAAAACTGTGTTCAAAACATGGTCGCCGCTTGCAACGGGAGTTTATCTTAATCTGTATCTTGACGGTGAGGGCAAAAGCCGTCTTGAAAGCCTGCCTATGGAAAGGCTTGACCACGGTGTTTGGTATGTGGAGATACTCCGTGACCTTGACGGTGTTTTTTATACCTATACATTTGAGTTTGACCACAAAACAAGGCATGAAACTATAGATATCTATGCAAAAGCCTGCGGAGTCAACGGAAACGTTGGTGCGGTGGTGGATTTCAAGACCACCGACCCTGAAGGCTGGGACAAGGTCAAGAAGCCTAAGTGCAGAAATGCCTGCGACGCAGTGGTGTATGAGTGCCACGTCAGGGATTTTTCTGCGGACAGTTCATCAGGCGTTGCTCCTGAGCATAGAGGAAAGTATGTGGCTTTTGCCGATAAGGGTACGAAATATCAGGGCGTGAAAACCTGTATCGAGCATCTCAAAGAGCTTGGCATAACCCATGTTCACCTGCTTCCTGTGGAAGATTATGCCACTGTAGACGAGAGCAAGCCTTGGCTTAATCAATATAACTGGGGTTATGACCCTAAGAACTTCAACTGCCTTGAGGGGTCATATTCCACAGACCCTTATGACCCTAAGTGCAGGATAAGAGAGTTCAAACAGCTTGTTATGGCACTTCACGAGAACGGCATTGGCGTTGTTATGGATGTGGTATACAATCACACTTACTATACCGAGGAGTCAGCTTTTGAGCGTTCTTTTCCATATTATTATCATAGAATAAGAAATGACGGCTCATTTTCAAACGGCTCGGGCTGTGGAAACGAAACGGCTTCAAACCACATGATGATGAGAAAATTCATGATAGATTCTCTCAGATTTTGGGCAACGGAATATAAGATAGACGGCTTCCGCTTTGACCTTATGGCACTTCACGATATTGAAACTGTGAACATCATAAGGGACGAGCTTAACAAGATAGACCCTCAGATACTAATGTATGGTGAGGGCTGGACGGGAGGAGAGTCACCGCTCCCTGCTGACAGGCTTGCATATAAATGGAATTCATATCAGTTTGGAAGAGTTGGACTTTTCAACGATAACATCAGAGATTCCATTAAGGGCGGTACTTTCAATCCATATGACAAGGGCTTTGTCAGCGGAAACAGAAATGCGGCTTCTACCCTAAGGCGTGGTATAGCCGGTTCTGTGCCGCACTATCAGATAAATGATGCAAAAGAAGCTTGCTGGGCATTTGAACCTACTCAGGCGGTGAATTACTGTGAGGCTCATGACAACAATACTTTGTGGGACAAGCTTTGTATATCGGCAAAGAATGACAGTGAGGGCGTAAGGATAAAAATGGATAAGCTTGCGGCGGCGATAGTGATACTTTCACAGGGCATGCCGTTCATACAGCTTGGTCAGGATTTTCTTAGGTCAAAGCCGAGGATACTCAAAGAGGGCGAAGAGCCAAACGATGTGAATATCTATTCCCATGACAGCTACAATGCGCCTGACTACACTAACTCCATAAAGTGGAACAGAAAGCTTGAATATAAAGAGGTCTTTGAGTATTACAAGGCTCTTATAAGGCTGAGAAAGGGAAGTCCGCTTTTCCGAATGTATACTAAAGAGGACGTGAACGCACATCTTCATTTTATGCACAATGACGATTGGAACTGCGTAAGCTGGAAGCTTGAAAAAGACGGAGAGTGCTATGTTATCGCACTTAATCCTTACTACGAGAACAGGGGCTTCGGTCTGCCTGAGGGAAGCTTTTATCTTAGGCTTGATGAAAGTGGCAAGATGAACAAACAGCCCGTTTCAGGCAGTTTCGTCTGTCCACCGCTGTCGGCTGTGGTTTATAAAAGGATAAAGAATATCTAGCAGTCCCGTTAATAAAATGACGAATAAATATTAATAATAAATTAATGTATATATCTTGCAGATAGAGTATAATTAAATTATTGGATCGAGAAATATTAAGGCAAAAGACACAAAAAAATTAAACAACGGAGGAAATCATAGTATGAAGAAGTTTTTGGCAGGCTTCTGTGCTGCGGCAATTGCAGCAGGCTGCATGGGAATGACAGTCATGGCAGACACGGAAGCAACGGACAAGCTCACCTCTTATGAGGCAACAAGCGACAATGTTAAGCTTATCGGTCGTACTTACAGAAAGGGCGACACAACGATACTTGGCTATTCTGCAAGCGGTATCGAGTTCAAATGCACAGGCACAAAGGCTGTTTTCAATGTAAACGGCAGCGTAGGTGAGGCAAGAATTGGCGTATTTGTAAACGGCAAGCTTGTTAAGCAGGGATACATAAAAAATAAGAAGACAAACGCAGTTGAGGTAGAGCTTCCTGAGGGCGAAAGCACTGTCAAGCTCATAAAGCTTTCAGAAGCTGCACAGAGCGTTATCGCAATTGACAGCTTTGAGGTAGACGGCAAGCCACAGCCAACAGAGGCAGCAAAGCATTCTATCGAGTTTATTGGTGACTCTATCACTTGTGGATACGGCGTTGACGATCCACTTGGAAAGTCATTTTCTATCTACAACGAGAACGCCGCAAAGACATATGCTTACAAGGCAGCACAGAATTTTGGCGCTGACTACAGCTTTGTATCAGTAAGCGGAGCAGGTGTGATCTCTGGTTATTCAGGCAACGGCAAGATAAATGACGCACTGCTTGTGCCAAATTTCTATGATAAGTTCTGCTTTACATGGAGCTGGTTCGACGGTGAACAGACAGCTAATTATGATTGGGATTTCTCACAGTATCAGCCTGAGCTTATCGTTGTAAATCTTGGTACAAACGATAACTCATACACAAAGGGTGACGCTGATAAGTGTGCTGAGTTTGAAAAGGGCTATGTAAATTTCCTCAAGGAGATAAGAGCTAAGAATCCAAATTCTGAGATACTTTGTACACTCGGTATTATGGGACAGGAGCTTTATCCTTCTATTACAGATGCAGTTGACACTTATAAGACTGAAACAGGCGACAGCAAGGTATCAGTTTTCCAGTTCAGCGTTCAGGACAGCGAAAACAATGGTTATGCAGTTGACTATCACCCATCAGCTGTTTCACAGAAGACAGCAGCTGATGAGCTTACAAATGCTATTGAAGGCATTTACGGCTGGGAGAGAGTTGAGTTGGTTAACGACGGCGTTGACGAAATGACAAAGGACGACGACGTTGAGTTCAATAACGTTGTTGAGGAGTCGTCAAGTGAGGAGAGCAGCGAGAGCAAAGCAGAGGAGTCATCTTCCGAGGCTTCTTCTGAAGCAACAAATGACAGCAGCGCAGCGGCTTCATCATCAAAGACAACGACAAATCCTAACAGCACCACAAACCCTAATACAGATGCGGCAATGGGCATAAGTATAGGTCTGGCAGCACTTGCAGGTGCAGCTATGGTGGTTTCTAAGAGGAAGTAATAAAGTAGATATTTACACCGCACAGAGGTAAGACTTTGTGCGGTGTTTTTTTATATGGTCGGTCGTAACATTTCAGGGTGGCTTTGCCGACAAAATATACGCTTTAACGCAAAAAAACTCCCCCATGCAGAAAACCTCTGCACGGGGGAGTTTTCATAAACGATAAAAATTACTTCTTAGTAGTAACACTCTTTGAAGCCGACCAAGCACCATAATACTTAGTACCCTTTACAGTTGTGTAAGAACGAACACGAACATAGTATTTCTTTTTGCCCGAAAGCTTAGAAACCGTCTTGGTATCGGTCTTTTTATTTGTTATGGTAACTTTCTTTGCACTTGTGAACTTTGAGTTGGTAGCGTACTGAATCTCGTATCCGGTAGCAGAGCCTTTCTGCGCCCAATCCACAAAGAATGCCTTGCTCTTAGCAGTGAGCTTCTGTATCTCCTGCTTTGCAGGATTTATCTTGAAGGTCTTTGTAATAGTGCCTGTGTAAGAGCCTTTTCCTGCGATTTTTACAGTGGCAGTACCTATATTCTTGTTGCTTGAGTAGGAAACCGTGTAGTCAGTGCCTTTTTTCAGCGTTTTGCCATTGTATTTAACAGTAATGCTCTGAGTGATATTCTTGCCCGTATATGACTTGTTTGAAATGCCTGAAATGGTGGCTTTCTTGAAGTTATTTTTGATACTGTAGGTCTTAGAAACTGAACCTGTGTAATTGCCCTTGCCTGTGATAGTGACCTTTGCTGTGCCTACCTTGGTGTTGTTGCTGTAGGAAACAGTGTAATCAGTATCCTTTTTCAAAGTCTTTCCACCGACTTTTACAGTAACGGACGGAGTTTTTGCCTTGTCGTCATATGCGTAGGTCGAAGTGGAAAGTGTCACGCTTGCCTTTGAAATGCTAATTCTTGAAAGTGCAGGAATCTCAGCCGTTTCAAGAACTTTCTTGCAGACTGTACATTCCTTGTGTTTTGAGCCTTTAACTCCGATAGAAGCCGCCTTGTCGACTATCCAACCGCTTGATTTGTGACCTGTGGCGGGGATAGTTTCTGTGTAGGAGTCACCGCATGAGCAGGTGTATTTTACTGTGCCTGCGGTGGTGCAGGTGGCATTGCTGAGAACAGTTTTTGTATAGCTGTGTTCATGATAATCGTCAAGCGCAAATGGTGAGAGTTTGTAAAGGGTCGGCGCTGAATTATTTGTGACATACCATTTTACCATGCCGTCACTGCATACAACAGGTTGACAATCTGAAAGTACGAAGGAGTGAGAAATGGCTTTGGTAACAGTTTTGCCGTTTGAGTCAACTGTCATTGTCTTTGTGACGGTCTTGCCTGTGGAACTGTTGTATTCTTCCCACATAACAAGGAACAGATTGTCATTTATCTTTATAAGCTGAGGGGTGCGGCAGGTCACTTTACTTGATGTGCCGTAGTTTGTGAGGGCAATGTTCTGTGTGCCGTTGAAAAGCTCGTCTGTGACGCTTATGTAAACATTTCTTGTCTTACAACTGCTTGAAACGTCTTTTGCATAGGCTATCAGACAGTTTCCGCTGCCAAGCTCAAAACCGCCTATTGAAGCGCCCGTGTAATTGCTTTTGTTCATATCGAACTTAACAGGGATAGAAACGCTCACGGCTGTTGATTTTCCGTCAGCCTTATATTTTGTGAGAGTAATGCCGTTTACAGAGAGGTAAGAGCCGTTCATTGTGTAGTTGCTTGATTCTGAGTGGTCAACTCTGTAGATGTATTTTCCGCTTTCGTCAGCTTTGATGAATTGGTTGAATGAGTGGCTAACATAGCCGTCTGTAAGATTTGAAACGTCATACATTGAGTCGGTCAGTGACATGGAGGATTCGTCAATGGTGAAAAGCATATTTGCCTGATGATTTATGCCGTCGCTGTCAGCATACATCTCATGGCAGGTGTAAACATAAAGCTTTCCGCCCGCTTCTTCCATTCTCAGTGAGCCTGCCGAGAACGGCTTTGTTGTATTGACACCTGAGATACTGCATGAATTTACCTTGCTCCAGCTCTTGGTGTATTTGACTACTCTTACAACTTCCTTGTTGTCGCTTTCGGAAGTGTTGTTCTGACCGAATACGAGATAGTTATAGTCTTTTCCTGAATAGAATCCACCAAATAGGTTAAGCTCTTTTGAAATAGTGCGTTGTGAGATAAGCTTTTTGCCGTCTGCGGAATAGTTTTCTACCACAATGCCGCTTGATGTGTTTTCAAGCCTTGTGAGCGTTCCGTCGCTGTTTTGTACAAGATAAGAGTTTGTGACAGATGACCATGTGTTGTAATGGTTATCTGAAGCATTGTCTGTTGCACGTCCGCTGAGTATAGTGGCAGAGCCTTTTGTGTCGTTATCCATAGGCGTAACTGTCACTGTACAGCTTGCTTTCACACTGTTGTCGGTGGTAGCCGTTATTGTGCATACGCCTGCCTTGTTTCCGTACACCTTGCCGTCTTTTGTAACCGAAGCCACAGAATTATCACTGCTTGACCATGTGAAGCCGTAGTCTATATCGGAATTACTTCTTGCAGAAAGTTTAAGGCTGTCGCCCGTTTTGAGCGTGGCAGAAGAATTTGAAATCGTAACACTGCTAGGCATTTTCCAAGCAATATTCTCTGAGTAGAAATTGCCGTCAGTATCACGCTCTATGGCTGTCACAGTGCCGTTCGTATAATACAAAGCGAAAACAGGATAAGCTGTTTTATATGAAGCCACCTGCTTGAAATCATTGTTGAACTCCATAAGAGTGTTGTTGTTTACATACATGATAGTGCTGTCATTTTCGCTGTTGTATACAGTTCTTGTTCCAACGCTGTTGTAGAGATCATTTTTGTTTTCATGTTCCGCTCTTGAAACGCTTCCAAAGAGAGATAATGTATCATCTGTTGATGTATGAAATTTGGCAGAGTCCACGATGTTTACAGTGCCGCTTGCAGAAGAAGTCCACGCAAGCTTGCCGTTGCCAAGCATTTGTGCGTTGTCATAATGATAATCGTAATATTTCTGATAGAAATAGTCGATAGATTTATCAGACACGGTTATTTTGTTATTTGAAATGTTTCCAAAGCCAAGGGCGTTCATTTTGTGAGTATAGCCCCAATAAACGTAATCAGCGTTTCTTTCAAAATAGAAGTTTCCGTTTGTGCTGTCAAAGCCTGAGAACTTTGTTATGGCAACATCGGTGCTGCAGGAAGACAGCTTATTTCCGTTTGAGTCCAGGACAAATAGATTATCGCCTTTTTCAGCACCACTGCTGTCTGTTACATAGTAATATATCCTGCCGTTATCGTCAACGCCAAAACAGTTTGGGTAATTTAAAATACCATTGGGCGTATACTTGCTCACATTAACGCTTTTGGTCACCTTTTCCGTATCGGTGTCAAAGGTCTTTATGTAATAAGAATATGACGAGCCCTTCACGCTGGAATTGTATGTGCTGGTATCTCTTTCGATATAATAGATCTTGGAGTTATTTGCATATACATTTATAATGTCACCAAGCGTTGCTACAGTTCTCACGGAGTTGTTGGAAAAGCTATAGAATTTAATTAGCTTCTTGTAGTTTTCCACAGTATAATAGTATAGTCCGTTTTTAGTGGCAGAAACCACGTTTACGAAAACCTGATCGGAGCTGTTAAAAGTCAGAAAATCTGACGGCATTTTTACGGCGCCGTTTGCAGAATAAGCCTGAGCTGATATAGCGGTGTTCCCCAATATGCCGTTAATGCTTTCTGGAAGCGGAAGCAGTGCGGCAGAAGCTGTTATAACAAAAGCTGTAAGTCCTGCGGCGATTTTTTTAGTCAACATATTTATCCCTCTTTACTATGATCTTTACCCCGACCCTATGTGTATATTATACTACTTTTTTTGCCTGATTTCAAGTAAAAAGCTCCGCCACAGCGAATGCCACGGCGGAGTTTTTAGGACTTTTGGGAGAAATTACTTGTTGCCTGTTGTCTTGTAAGCGTCGATCATCTTCTTGACCATCTGACCGCCTACAGAGCCGACCTCACGAGCTGTAAGATCGCCGTTGTAGCCCTGCTTGAGGTTTACGCCAACTTCGTTAGCTGCTTCCATCTTGAACTTGTTGAGTGTTTCTCTGCCTTCCTGAGTTGTGATACCTTTCATTTTCGTATCTCCTTTTCATTTGTTTTTCGGGTTTGCAATAATATTATATGTCTGCATGATTTGATTATAAGAGGTAATTTATAGAACGAAATGGGGCGGTTTTTGGAATGAAAAAAATTAAAAGCTAAAATTAGTATGATTTTAAACGGAGCAAAATTCAAAAAAAATCATTTACATATAAATTATACTTCTTTTGGAAATTGTGTGATTTTGTATAGTCACTGTTTTCAATTGTCAAAATACCACTGGACACAGTGATTACATGCCCTGCACTGCTGCTGCCGTATTTCAGCACATAACCGTTGAGATCAAGGGTGACGGTGCGGTTGACCACTAATGTGGTGTAAATGGTAATGTCTGACGTCAGTTTGACTGTTCCGTATGAAGCTTATCTGATTGCTGAAACCAGTTCCGCCGCTGTGGAAACTTCCGCCGTCCCACTCGCTGCCATATTATCCTCGGCAAATACACTTGTCGACACAAGGCAAAGAACCATACAAAGGGTGAGCATGATACTGAGTATTCGTTTTTTTATTTTCCGTTACCTCTGTTTTTGTATATGTCGGCTCAATCAAGAGCAATGATTGTAATATTATAGACAGCACCGTTCAGCTGTGTGCCGGGGGTCAACTGGATAAATTCATATTGCAGCACAATATCACTGCCGGCATTGTAGATGCGGTTGAATGCAAACGGCATCCACACTCGTGAATTATCTGCATCGTTCATATACCTTTCGATCAATGTATCATTAAGAATGCCTTGTCTGCCTTTCAATACTACCGAGTACCATCCACCCATGTCGTGAGAAATGCAGACCGAACCGCTGAATGAAATACTGTATGTATGTCCGGCTTTCAGCGTTACGGTTCTATTGGCTCGATCCCATACAAAAAGTCCTCCGGAATTGCAATCTTCAAACAACTGAAGCGGCTGATTGAATGAAGCGCCGGTGCCGCCGTTTGAGGCGTGAAAATACCCCGAACAGCTGCCGTTCTGACCGGCATCGCCCTTGTCGCCTTTATCTCCTTTGTCGCCCTTTTCTCCGGCATCACCCTTGTCACCTTTATCTCCCTTGTCACCCTTTTCTCCGTCTGTGCCGTCAATGCCTGCCGCTTTTACGCCGGTGTCGGTTTCTCCGATCCACCAGTTGCCGTTCTCGCCGATAAACGGGGTGTTTCCGTCCACACCGTCAGAGCCGTTTTGTCCGTTTGTTCCGTCCTTGCCGTCGGCTCCGTCTTTTCCGTTTATACCATCCTTGCCGTCAAGACCTTTCAAAACCGAAAAATCGTACAGGTTCAGCCATATTTCATCGCCGACATAGCGCCACTGCAGGGTGTTTTCGCTTACACGGAACTCCGGTGTCTTTCCGTTTGCTCCGTCTGCACCTTTCTGCCCGGTGGGGCCTGTGATGTCGGCTATCGCCACAAGGTCCTGCCACTCATCGCCCTCGTAACGCCACTGTATGTGGGTTTCAGCTCGCTGCACTTCTATGCTTTTGGCGTTAATGCCGTCAGTGCCGTTGATACCGTCTTTGCCGTCGGCTCCGTCTTTACCATTGGCACCGTCAATTCCATCCTTGCCGTTTTTCCCATCGGCTCCGTCTTTACCGTCAACTCCGTTAATGCCGTCTTTTCCGTTTGTACCGTTTATTCCGTTCTTACCGTCGGCACCATTAGAGCCGTCCTTACCGTCTGTGCCGTTCTTTCCGTTTTCTCCGGCAGCGCCCCGTAGCTCGGTAAGCGCCACAAGGTCGTGCCAGTCGGCTTCGTCGCTGTATTTCCACTGAATCGCCGTGCCGTTGTTTCGCACCTCCGGCAGTGCGTCGCCTGTTTTTGCCGCCTTGCTCCATCCTATTGCAAGCACGCTGCAAAGCACCAAAAGAGCGGCGCAAATCGCCAAAACTGTACCTGTGAGTAGTTTTTTTCCTGTTTTCATCTTTTTTCCTCCGTTCGGAATTGTTTATCACGGCGGAGCTTTGCGCCGCTGCCCACGCCGTAAATGAGCAGCGGTCGATAGGCTTATGCTTGGTTTGCTTTGTACTTATCCACAAACAGGGCGACCCCCTGTTTTAAGACCTCCATCTGGGTTTTCAGATAATATTCATCCTCAAACATCGCATAATGAACGCAGGCGCGGACGAATATAAAGATCAGCGGCGTGATGACCGTATATGGAATGCCGATCTTCGGCTCCAGCCGCTTGGCGTACTCGGTATAGCGTTCGTTCACGCCCTCAAAGAATTTCTTGCCGTGCTCGATATACTTCGGGTGCGTATATATCTGATACATCAGGCGATATTTTTTTCCGTGCTTTTTTGCTGTCCAATACGGGACCTCCTTCACAAAACGGACAACATCCTCGGGGTCGGTGGGTGCCATCTCCATAAAGTCGTCCTCAACCTTTTCCATACAGTATGCCGTTGACTCAATGATCAGTTCATCAAGGTTTTTAAAATACGAATACAAATTTGCTTTCGTGCATCCGCACGCATCGGCTAGTGCTTTAATTCCTGTGCCTGTGAGCCCGTTTTCCGCATAGCACTCGAAGCACTTTTCCATTAGTTCACGTTTCCGCTCATTGTGCTGTTGCTCAGTTGTTTTCATGTTGCTTCGCTCCTTTTATGCGTACCGACCGTTCGTTTATGATTAGTATAACACAGATTTGTAACAAAGTCAAGAATTGTTCAAAAAATGAAGAAAATAAAGTTTCAACATGATCTTATAAAAAAGTCCTTACAGCAGAAAGAAAATAGCGGCTTACCTCAACGATCAAAACCGTACTAATAAATATGTCCATAAGACTTATGGAAAGATGGGATAGGCTTATTGACTTTCCATGTTATCATATGATATAATAAATTCATATTAACACAACATTTCTGTTCAGGGGGTATATCAAATGAAAAAGCAAAATGCAGGGCTTATTGCTCTGAGTATCGTTTTTATTATTATGGGTGGTTTCTCTACTGTCTATAATCTCAGCAAGTATGTTTCAAACAGGGTTTTCATGTCAAGTGCTGAGAAAACCACAGGCTATGTGAAGTGGATAGACCATGAGTTGAAAACTTGGGGACATAACAAAAAGGCAAGCAACAAAGCTGAAACATATTACATAACTGTCGCTTTTGATGTTGGCGGCAAGGAGTACACAAGAGAGATCTTCACAGGCACATATTATGTGAGTCAGAACGAAAAAGTGAACGTGTATTACAACACTGACAAAAATGGTGAGCCTGATAAGGTCGTGACCGATATTGATAATGATAAAAGACCATATC
>OJRI01001502.1_pt1 | contig 11886 bp, 5 predicted proteins | sample 1599151 | NCBI WGS metagenome assembly OJRI01 (sample SAMN03922457, study PRJEB24848) | human gut metagenome | isolation source: stool sample | host: Homo sapiens | place: Germany | collected 2009-11
GATCTACACACTGCATATCGTCGGCAGCGTCAGATGTGTATAAGAGACAGATTCCCCATTTCGGAAAGCCACTTTCTGGGCAGGATACAATCGTACCGACTTATCCTTATTTTTCCGATCCGTCACCTCAACGGAGCCTTCCATCAATGCCGTCGTAAACCCTTCCATTCCCTTATAGGCCTCAACATTGAATTTCGTTCCTAAGACCTTTATATCAAAAGTTTCCGTATGTACGATAAAAGGTTTAGAGGCATTATGCTCCACCTCAAAATAAGCTTCCCCGTTCAGATGAATCTCCCGGGTCGATCCAGAGAAATAAGCAGGATAGATGATTTCCGAGCTAGCGTTTAGCCATACGCTTGTACCATCCGGTAACTGAAGGTTTACCCGCTGACCGACCGGTACAGTCACGATATTATTCGCCAAGCGTATTTCCTCCATTTTCCGTACATAAATATATCCTCCGACTAAGAACATTACTAATATTACAGCCGCAACGCGAAGTAATTCCATGAAAACAACCCGGGTTCGTTTCTTACGGCTTTGTACCGATTGCCTATCCGTAATCCCCCCGGACACAATCATCGCATCAAAAACCATACGTTCCCGTACTAGCACCTCCTTATGTTTCTCAGACTCATCCAGCCATTGTCCTATAAGCCTCTGTTCCTTAGGAGATGCCTTTCCTTCAAAAAACTTATATAATATATCACGTCTCATGTCTCTATTTATAATCCTCATTTATATATAAAGCAAACAAGAAACAGAGAACCCTAAATGTAAAGCTGTATTTTTTTGAAATTTTTTAGCACCAAAAGAAAAGCCATAAAGGGAAATAATCAATTAACATCTTTCTCAAGATCTTCAATGTTTTAGTTATATGATATTCAATGCTCTTGATAGATAATCCTAAAGCTTCAGCGATCTCTTTGTTACTCTGATTCTCATAGCGGCTCCTTATGAAAATCTCTTTAGAGAGAGAAGGTAAGGAATCTATCGTTTCTGTCGCGATCTTCCGTAACTCTTCCGAGAATAAAAACTCCGGCTCACACGCTTCCAAGGTCATAATCCGAAGCTGGAGTTCCCATGCGTTTTGATCCTGCAATTGTTTTACGATATCCTCACGGGTTCTTTCATGCCTCAAATAATTCAAACACTTATTTTTCACGATAGTCAAGACGTAAGCCGGGATATTTGACTGATGGCTCAGATTCTCTTTATTCTCCCAATAATACAAAAGGCTATCCACAACGATATCTTCCGCCACAAACTCATCCCTAACATACATCTTTGCGAAAAAAACAAATCGAGCTTTATATTCACGGTAAAGTTCGTTAAACATACGTATGTCTGATGAGATTTCCGTCATGATACAATTATCTTAAATTTTAAGAGATAACAAAGCATACTAAAGGAACAAATCAAGCCCTTTAAGATGCCCAAATATAAGGAATTAATATCAAAGCCTCATAATCATTCCAGAGCAACCTCATCGAAAGTAAGGGATACATATGTTTTTAAAAGACAATTCGCGAAATACGGGACTCATCGCTGAATCCCGTATTTTCCATTTACATAAGACTTTACTTTGGAAAGTAACCTATTTTTTCCTTGTACATTTGATTACTTCCTGATTAATATATTTAACCTTCTCCAGATCCATCTTTTCCACCTTTCGGTCATAAGTGACCAAGCCGTTTATCTCATGTTCCACATCTGTAGTCTGCGTATAGATGGCCGTGCTTAGTCCGAAATAGTTTATCATCTGCTCTAGCTCGGTAAGCATTAATACATAGGTATCGGTCAGGACCTCTCTATTCAACATCATCTCATAAGCGTCATTGCGTACAGGCCACATATGCCCACGCACAAATAGACCTTTTCCTCCGAATTCGCCAAGGGACGCAGCACGTTTATCATCGGGACGGGGGATCGCCTTAGGCTCGATCTTGCCATAATGATGCATATCCACGAAATCTCCATTTCCGGGATCTCCATAAGCTTTCCGATAGCCCGGAGCGTAATTATATCCCGACATACCGTTTACCCAACGATTCGGATCGTACTTTTTCACCCAAGCGGTGATGTCTGTCGCTTCAAAGGCTCCCCAATTCTCATTAAACGGAACCCACATCACGATAGAAGGCGAGCTGACGTGTTGGTCGATCATCACTTTCAATTCGTCACGGAACTGTTTACGAACCGACACGGAATCCGCATCATCCGGCTCCCAAAGGTTCGGCATATCTTGCCAAACCATTAGGCCAAGCCTGTCACAATGATAATACCAACGTTGAGGCTCTACTTTAATATGCTTGCGTATTACATTAAAACCCGCACGTTTCGCCAGTTCTATATCATACAACAAAGCCTTGTCGGTAGGAGCAGTAAATGCGCCATCGGGCCAATAACCTTGATCTAAAAGACCGATATGGAAAACAAACTCCCCGTTCAATAAAGGCCGAAGCACACCATCTACCTTTCCCATACTAACAGAACGCATACCAAAATAAGAAGATACCTCATCTATTATCTCACCCTTTCGATCTTTCAACTGTAATTTCAAACCATACAAGAAAGGATCATCCGGGCTCCATAGACGGGGCTCCCGGATAGGTAAGTAAAAACTCATATTGGAATTTCCTTCGGTTCTTGCCACCTCTGAAGTACCATTATCCGCGATAGCCGTTACCTTTAACTCCTTATCCTCCGTATAAGCAATTACTTCCAACCGATTATTTTTTAAATCGGGAACAAGCTTAATCTGAGAAATATATTGTTTCTCTACCGGTTCAAGCCAAACGGTTTGCCAGATACCGGAGGTAAAAATATAATCTCCACGTGAGCCGTTCTTGCCCGAAACGGCCCGGCCGTCGTTAGGATCATAAGCACCTACCACAAGGACATTTTCACCGGATTTCAAATAATCAGTAATATTTAAACTAAAAGCATCGTACCCTCCCGTATGGGTACCCACCTTCTTACCGTTGACAAACACGGACGAGATCCGATCTACAGCCCCAAAATTCAACAATACATGCCTGCCCTTCCATGCTTGAGGAACAGAGAAGCTACGCTTATACCACAGACAAGTATCACCCCCACGGGCTATACCGGATAATTCCGATTCCGGAGGATACGGCACACGTATCTTTTCTACTTTCGCGGGAAAGGCTGGAGGAGTGGTCGCCGTAACAGGATCAAGCAGGTCTTTTCCTCCCATATAATCCCATATACCATTCAGATTCAACCATTCCGAACGCACCATCTGTGGACGCGGATATTCCGGTAAAGGAATCTCAGCCTTCAATGCCTCCTCTGTCCATGGGGTAGGCAATGTGAACTTCTCTAGGATTTGCGCCTTTACGGGTAAGAGATCTCCCCCAAAAAGAAAGGAGCAAAGAGCTAAACAAACAACGGTAATCTTTTTCATAAACCAACTATTTAAATAATTCCGGATAATATTTCCGGATCAAATCTTGATCTTCTTTCTCCAACTTATCGATCAAGACCGGCTTATCTTGCGGACGGAGGGCTTTTTGATTGATTTTGTTGATCAAGCTCCAATCCTTAGCCGGTTTCTCCGGGCTGGGATCGGCAGGTTCATGGGCTTGCAAATCATAACGGGTAAAGTCGATGACGTAAGCCGGGGAATTTTTCGTATGCCAATCACGTAATAAGGCCAAGCGGAATTCCTTATTCATAAACCATTTTATCTCCAAATTATTATAAGAGTCTCCCAAACCAGAGCCTCGTTCTACGAAGCGATAGTTCCAGTCGTCGTTCGATTTATATTGTTTTCTCCAAAGTTCGCCAAATTCTCCGAACGTAACGAAATGAGTATCCGGCCAGCGTTCCTTGGTACCCGTTACCCACATCTTCATGGCATCACAGATGAGATCCTTCCCGAACTCATGTACCATCTGCGCCTCCCAGATATTGGCGACCCAGCCAAAGCCATTCAACTCAAGACCTTTATCAAAGTGAATCGCTTCCGTGTGCATCACCTCACGATGCCCTAAGTCGAGCCCCCAACCTTTGTACGTCTCGATCGGGCCGACACCTCTACGGCTGTTGTATCCATCGATACCATGTCCGGTCTGTCCGCTACGGCGGGCACAGATAAAGTCCATCGTCCAGCCATCCAGATTCACGCAATCGATGAAATCGCTTTTTCCCTGCGCCGGCTTGCAAAAGTGTTCCGTCGAGGGATAGAAAGGATAAGAAGGAGAACCGTCAGCACCACCACCGTCTATATTATGCTGGCTCCAGATCACGGCGTGCGCCACATGGATGTTCTCTTTCTCCGCCAGATATCTCAAATTATCGGCCGATAAGAAACCTCCCATAATTGATTGCGGACGATAACCATTTCCTACCATTTTAGAAATGATCTCTATCGCCTCCGACATCTCACGGTTTACCCGCTCACGGGGTAGATACATCGCCGGAAAATAACCGGGGAAATAAGTAACCTCATCCCCATATTTCTTTTGGCACTCCACTACGTAATCACGGATCTCCCGGTAATTCTTCCGTCCGTCCTCCAAGGCATTCATCGTGAATCCCCATGTAAGACGACCGTTCGGGTTATTCATGGCGAAGGCCTCCCGCAAGGCACGTACTCCCTCAAGCGTATGCCAATCCACCTCATCGCGGGGATGTAACTTGACATCCCGGGAGACTTCCCAAGGCGTCGTACGTATCATGATACATAAGGTGACAAAACGATTTCCTTCTATCGTCAGCGGTTCCATATTCGCCGGGACGACCACAGGATCTGCCGCCCTTAATTGAAAACCACTGAGCACAGCGACCATCCATACGACCGCCCATTTTCTCCAAGCTAATATATTCATATCATTATTTCTCATGTGTACAATTTAATCTCGTATTTGTACAATCTATTACTATTTCCTGATCCGACGGAAGTATCCTAAAGGCATAATCCGAACCGGATTCAGGTTTCCTTATATGGCCTTTCTCGCAAGTGATCACGTAGTTGAAACCATCGAAGCTAGCGTTGACCGCCTTATCCTCTATAACGGTGAAAGGTAGCTCCTTCCCTGCTGCGACCTTTAGCTCTAAAGCCCATGAGAGGTCCGCCTCCTTTGACAGAGCGGCTACCTCGAAGCGGGTCTCATAGAAAGTGATCTTGAATGGATGGCCTTTTGAGTCTTCGGCGGAAACTACCAAGGTATCCTTGCCTATCTCCGTCACTACCGGATGATCCAAGGTAAGTTCCTCCTTATCTCCATCCTTGTCTAATCGGACGATCCGAAGCCCGGCACGATCGAGTCCCTCGCTCCACATGAATCCGTCCACGACGGGCAAGGTATAGAACAAGAACTGGTTCCCGTCTCCGGGCTTTTCCAGATAAGCGGACTTATAGCCTTCGTCGAAAAGATGGATATCCCTAAAGCGGAAGGTTCCCCTTTCCCACAATAAGTTCGCCCGATAATAACGGCTGTTAAACCAGACCGTCTTATTTCCTTCTCCACGGACATCCGTCAACGTGGTGACAGCCGTCGGCGGCGTAACCTTGAAGCATTCCTTGAACCACGCACCGGATTCGCCCAGCGTCTCCACCCGGATCTTATTTTCCTTCCTCAAGGAGTCCAAGATAGGGATCTGCATCTCCAGTCCCTTGCTCATATTACTCCACGTGAAAGAGTTCTCCTGTCCCGCTTGCGCATAATTGAAGGCCAGACAAGGCTGGTTCACGATCGATTCCAAGAAATAATCCACCCAGCGGCGATCCATGCCCGCCTTCTCATACACGGGTTCCAAGGAGATCACCCCTTGACGCTCTTGTCCCAGACCATCATCATACTGATAAATAGGATCACTGCCCAGCATACGGAAAATAGGAACGGGGATTTGCCCCTCCTCGGTCTGCGCCGGCATATAGGCGTTTACCCGGCTCGGGTAATAGGCTTGGTTCCAGTAACCACCCCATAGGGTATAACCATCCGTCCCCACTTGGTCCTTGCAGTTGCACGACGCCACGATCTTATATTTATCGTACATATAGCCCAAGGTATGCGCGTCGATAAACCAAGAGCCGACCGATTTCGGGTACGTGCCGAATATCTCCTTGAACTTCGCCATATAGACATCCACCAGTCGCTCCCGTTCTTCTTTCGTATATCCGGTGCTGAAAGCGATATTCGCGTGCGAGACCCAAGAATGCTCGCCACGCCACTTGATCCCGGCGGCCTCGATCTGCGGTTGCGTAAGTTCCCACCAAGCACCGATCTCGGAGTGAGCATTGAGTTTACTTTTCAACAGATCTTGGTACAACGGGTTGATCAACGCATCGTACTGTAATAAAAAGGTAGCCGGTAAATCATATTTATTCACCAATTTCACTTGCTCACAAACCGTCTCGTACAATAAGCTATCGGCGTTCTCCACCCGGTAGTCTGTCTGGCGGATGAAATTGATGATGTTGATAATACGGGGAGCAGCCGCACTCTCAACCAGTTTCTCTCCCGCGCTACGGCATCCCGCACAGCAGAAGACGATAAAGCATACAAGACCTATCTTCTTTATGAATGACATTCGATTCAATTTTAAATTCATTTACTCTCATAAAATATTCTAGAAATGGCATTTCACCGGTGTAAAATCATTTTTAGAGATCTAAAAAGCATTTCGCAAGGGTGCAAAGCCATTTCTTAAACCTAAAAATGGCATTTCACAAGCGCAAAGTCGTTTTTAGAAATCTAAAAGGTACTTCGCGAGGGTGAAAAGCCATTTCTTAGATCTAAAAAGGCATTTTACACCAGTGCAAGGCCATTTTTACCGGAATATAAGGCATTACCCTACCACCCCGGGTTGTTCGGAGCCAAGTTCGGGTTCAGATACAACTCATCCAACGGAAGGGAATAATAGTAATGCTTCGGGGTCACAAAGTTACGATTCTCCGCCGGTTCCACAATCAAGAAACCATTTTCGTCTGTCAAACCGGGATTTCCCTCGTTCAAGACATCCAAGTTCTCGTATTCCGAACCTTTCAGCTTAATACCTTTTATGGCACCTATCAATTCCGTCTCAGCCGTCTTCCAACGTCTCAAATCATCCCTGCGGAAGCCTTCGAACGCTAACTCGATCGTACGTTCCCGACGGATCTCCGTCCGCATATCCAACCCATTGCTCTTCACGAAAGCGTTGGTCAAAGGAGGCATCTCCACGCCTTTCCGGGAACGGATCACATTGATCGTCTTGTTCAAGATGTCATCGCTGATCGCCCCGTCTTTCTCGTAAGTGGCCTCAGCCAATATCAGCAATACCTCCGGATAACGGATGATGTGATAATCATATACATCCTTGTCAGAAGGAACGGAAGTCTCCGCCATATATTTCCACAACTTATAACCCGTACGTGTCTCGGGACGTATGGTAAATTGCGGCGGGCAAGTCAAGGCGCCGTCTTGCGGACTGATATAGTCGGTTCCGGGCATCAAGAAGGTCTGTTTCATACGAGGGTCACGATTCTCGTATTCGCTCTTGATCGTGGCATATCCCTCAAATCCGGAATTAGCGTTCTCAATTGGCAATCCCGTACTCTTACACAAATACATATCTGCCAGCTTACGGGTAGGCGTCCCTCGCCATCCCCAATATACAGGGCATGCGTCGCTATGGTGGCGGATATCCGTCTCGTACCGACTGTCGAAGATACCCTCTTTTGAATTATCGCCCGCATTGATAAACAAGTAGCGGTAACTCTCCTCACCAGAGCCTTCATATAAAGCATACTCACCACTATCGATCACTTTTGTAGCGGCATCGATCGCTTGTTGCAACAACTGCTGATAGTCCGAACGGTGCTGGTGATACTTCGCCCACGTCCCGGCAAACAAGGCAACCCTCGCTTTCAACGCCAAGGCAGCGCCTTGGGTTACACGTCCCGCCTCATCCGAGCTTAACTCACTTTGCAAGGGTAGTTTAGCATACACCTCGTTGAGTTCCGACAAGATGAAGTCTTCCACCTCCTGTTGCTTATTCCTAGAACCATACAACTCCGGGGAATCTACGGTAAGCACCTTCGTCAAGATAGGGATATCGTTGTATTTCGCCATCAACCGAAAATGCGAGTAAGCACGAAAGAAACGGGCCTCAGCCACATACCGCTCGATCTCCGAGGGATCGCCCTCGTACGTCTGGCTCTTCTCGATAATCATATTGCTCTGACGCAGGTCTATGAAAGTAGAGTCCCATAGAGCATCCGTATTCGGGGCGATCAACGTACCGTTGCTCGTCGTATTCTCGTTCAACTCATAGGCGATATCGCTATCCGTATCCTTCGTGCCGAACGTCTCGGTACGTGTGTAGAGCCAATTGACCTCTTTCTCAAAATCATCCGGGGTTTTCCAGAATAGCTCGTCCGGCATATTATCTTTTGGCAACAGGTCTATATCTTGGCAACTTGACAAGAACAAAGCGGAAACAATAAAGCTTCCCAATATTATCCGATAGTTTTTCATGACTTTTCGCTTTAATTTTTAAAATACGACATTTATACCAAATGAATAATTACGGGTAAACGGATAGGAAGTAATGCTACCGCTGTTCTCCTCCGGGTCCCAACCATTTGGCGTGTTATGTACCTCAAATAAATCCTCGCCGGAGAAATACACCCGCACCTTCTGCAAACCGGCCTTCGAGGTCAAAGTCTGCGGGATCGTATAACCGAACTGCAAGTTTTTCAAACGGGCATACGCAACGTTAAACTTCGTGTTCGTAGATACATAATAATTGTAGTTTCGTTTATCCTTCAACGTGATCGCCGGATATTGGGCATCCGTTCTTTCCGGGGTCCAAGTCTTTCCATACCAATACTCGGCGGATTGATACCATGCCTCTGGCATCGGGCATCGGCTCTCCCCTTCCAAGAACATCGTCCTACGGCCGACTCCTTGTATAAAAGCGCTCAGATCGAATCCCTTCCAAGCCATACTCAGGTTAAAGCCGAAATTATAACGAGGGTTCTTGTCACCCAAGTATTTCACGTCACCGGAGCCTTCTTTGCCATCACCTAATACGGATAGCTTCCCGTCTCCATCCAAGTCCTTGTACATAGCGTCACCTACGCTCAAGTCACCCGGGATACCCCCTTCCGAGAAACGAGATTTATACGCCTCCAATTCTTGTTCATTCTGGATGATTCCATCAAATTCATATCCGAAATAGGAATTCAACGGATATCCGGTCGGAGTCTCGTTATTACCTAATTGGATCAGGTTACTTCCAACCCGATCCACGACCTTGTTTTTCGCGTCACTGATATTAAAGCGAACCGAGTAGCTGAAATCCTTGATCTGATCCCTCCAGCCTAGAGAGATTTCCCATCCATGAATACTTAAATGGCCGCTGTTCGTGCTCGGAGCGTCCGCACCTAACATAGAAGGATAGGTCTTCGGGATAAGCATGTTCTTATTCTCTTTCCAGAAGTAGTCGAACGATCCATATAAACGGTTATTGAGCGTCGAGAAATCAAATCCCACATTGGTTGTCTGGATCGTCTCCCATGTACGAGAGGTAGAAATAATATTTCCAGACGTAGCCATTTGTCCTTTCACGCCAGTCCCGAAAGGATAATAATCGTTCGATAAAGAGATTAATTGAATATAATCATACAATCCGATACCGGACTGATTACCCATCTCTCCGTAAGAAGCTCTTACCTTCAAGTCCTCGAACCAACCTAACCGTTTCATGAAACCCTCTTCTCCGACACGCCAAGCCGCGTTTACACCCGGGAACCATCCCCAACGGTGATCCGGATCAAAGCGGGAACTACCATCCGCACGGATCGTTCCTTCGATGACATATTTATTGGCAAACGTATAATTCACTCTGGAAAAGAAAGAATTAATCGTCCACTGATTTCCCTCGCTCCAAGCGTTTTGATCTTGAGCGCTACCCAATTGCAAAGACATATTTTCTTGTTGGTCGAAGTTAATACGCTTCGCCGTGAACCGATCATAGTTCTCAGACTCATGGGAAGTACCGACCATCACGCTTAAATCATGCCGGTCATTGAAGTTCTTTTTATAATCGGCATAGAGCGTGAAGTTCTTGGATAAAGTTTTCTGGTAACGACGCTCCGCACTATTCGGCGTACGTTTCTCCCGAACCTCGTTATTATCCCAATCGTAATTGATGATTTTCTTGTTCGTCACGTTCTCATCCTGATCATACTTACGGATCACGGCTTGCCCCACCAATTGTAATCCGTCGATCACTTTCCAGCGTAATTGGTTGTTGACCGTTATATTACCTGTAGTCTTATTCACCATACCTCCCTCTTCCAATACTTGGGCCGGATTATCAAATCCCTCGAATGTATAGAAAGTTCCTGACGGATTGTACATCGGAGTCCAAGAGCGAGTCTTATAAATCAGCTCCCATATATTTTGTCCTTCCGTCAAACCCGAGGAATAGTCCCTGTTGCTTGCCTCATAAGCTAAATTAAGATCGTAAGTCAAGTTCTTGAAGATCTCGACGCTCGATTTAGCACGTACGAAGTAACGCTTGTTCACATCCTCACCAAATTTAGGGATACCTTCCTCACGCTGATGGCCTAAAGACAACATATACGAGTATCTCTCTCCACCGCCGGAGATATTGACATTGTAATTCTGCATATTACCATTGCCAATAAGCATATCATTCCAGTCTTGATCCTTGAAGAATTGCGGATAACCGGTCCAACGCCCCCATTCCGCATCGGGCAATACCAGATCACTATTCTGCCGGATCAATTCCAATTGGTCTCTCGTGTATTCTGGAGTGAATGATCCATCCGTGATCTCCAAGGCCATCTCCGCATGTTGTAATAGATTCGCAGGTTTCCTTAACAACGCAGGAGTCTTAATAGAGTAATATGCATCAAAAGCAACAGATGTCTTCTGATTGCGCTTACCACTTTTCGTTGTCACCAGAATAACACCATCCGAGGCACGAGCACCGTAAATAGCGGCCGTACCATCTTTCAATACGGAAATATTCTCGATATCGGAAGGGTTGATCATATTAATATTTCCCTCCGCTCCATCAATCAAAACAAGGGGAGTACCACCGTTGATAGAAGAGACATCACGAACCTTCATGGTCATGTCCGAACCCGGAGCGCCTCCGGTACGTGTAATCGTCAAGCCAGGTACTTCTCCCTGCAAAGCCTGAGCCGCATTCTGAACCGGACGAGACTCAAACGCTTTTGCGTCGGCCGTAGATACGGCACCACCCAAGTTCGCTCTTTTTACCGTACCGTAACCGACAACCACAACCTCATCCATCTGCAAGGCATCTTCCCGTAACTTCACGTTCAAATTCGCTTCCTTGCTGGGACGCAATTCCGTCATGGCATATCCGATGTAAGAGATTTGAAGGACACCGTTTTCCGATACCTCTATCGTAAACTTTCCATCAAGGTCCGTAACCGTTCCGTTGGTAGTACCTTTCTCAACTACGTTCGCACCGATAATAGGTTCTCCATTCTCGTCGGTCACTACACCTTGCACTAAATTCTTCTTTTGCAAAACGGCTTGTGAGGAAGGGGCAGTTTTCTCGTTTTTTGTAGAGGGATTAATCAAGATGAAATTATTCTCCGTAATCTCATACTTTACGCCTTCCCCTGCAAAAAGACGCTTCAAAATGGTTTCCACCGTCTGCTCTTTCACATGTACAGATACTTTTTTATTCAGGTTAACCTTCTCGCTCTCGTAGATAAAACGGAAGCCAGACTGTTTCTCTATCCTGAAAAGAACCTCTTTTATTGTCTGGTTATTAACGTCCAAAGACAACTTTGTCTCTTGCGAATAGACAGAGGCCGAGATCTGAAGTGAACATGCGATAGAGAATAATGTCGTCAATCTC
>OJRI01001530.1_pt1 | contig 11743 bp, 9 predicted proteins | sample 1599151 | NCBI WGS metagenome assembly OJRI01 (sample SAMN03922457, study PRJEB24848) | human gut metagenome | isolation source: stool sample | host: Homo sapiens | place: Germany | collected 2009-11
CATTTCTGACAGCAATTGCTGTAATTCATGTATTTCCATAAATACTCCTTATGTTTAATCCGTTTATTTCTAATGTTCATTTCTCCATAGATCAGCCCGAAGCATATAAGACCGTATTTTACTCAAAGTAGATTGTCTTGCCACTTTCTGCGGACTGGTAGATTGCTTCCAGAATACGTGTGACAACTGCAGCCTGTGCAGGCTTCACAACCTGTTCTGCCCCATCAACAACGATGTGGTAAAACAATTCCTGTTCATAGTCTGCTGCTGACTTTTCTTTTCCTGAGAAAAATGCTACTCCACCGCTTGATAATTCCGGTTTCTCTACTACCTGTGTATTATGGTGGATGTAATTGATCCTAAGGCCATCTTTCATATCAGCTCCGGCTTTGGTACCACACAGACTTGTTTTTGCCTCATCAACCTCCAGTGTGTTCAGTGCCCAGGCTGATTCCAGTTCGATCACTGCCCCATTTTTCATACGGATAAAACCAAAAGCAGAATCTTCTACACAGAACTTATCCGGATCCCAGTTACCAAATGCATTTCCCTGGTCTGTCTGATCAGACAGCTTGTGGAAGGAAGCTCCCGTAACAGACTGCACTTCATAATTATCCATCATCCATAATGTCAGATCCAGTGCATGTGTACCAATATCAATCAGAGGACCGCCGCCCTGTTCTTCTTCATTCAGGAACACACCCCAGGTCGGAACAGCTCTTCTTCTGAGTGCATGTGCTTTGGCAAAATAGATTTCTCCCAATTCATCACTTTTGCACATTTCCTTCAGATACAATGAATCTGTACGATAACGGTTCTGATATCCTATGTTGAGAACTCTGTGTGTTCTTTCAGCAGTTTCGACCATCTTCTGTGCTTCTGCATAATTTTTTGCCATTGGCTTCTCACACATGACATCTCTTCCTGCCTCCATTGCTGCTATAGAGATTTCTGCATGGGAACGGTTTGGGGTAGTTACATATACAACATCCAGATCTTCTTTTAGAAGGTCACGGTAATCTTCAAATACTTTTGCATCTTCTGTGCCAAATTTTTCTTTTGTCTCCTGCGCACGCTCTATGATGATGTCACAAAAAGCCACCACCTCATAGAGACCACTTTTCTGCATAGCCGGGAGATGTTTTCCGTTAGCAATCCCTCCACAGCCTACGATTCCTGCTCTTAATTTTCTCATGGTATTTCCTCCTTATTTGCACTTTTCTGTGTTATATAACATATTTCTCCAGATATCTTTTACTGAGAATTAAAGACTTCTCCACCTTTTCCTTGGAATCCTCAAATGCTTTATCTTCTATTTCGATACATGTACAGCCATCATATCCTATATCAGTAAGTGCTGACACGTATTTTCCCCAGTCCACATCGCCAAGTCCCGGAATCTTAGGTGACATATATTCCAGCGGATAAGCCATGATGCCACAGGACTCTAATTTATCCTTGTATATCTTGATATCCTTGTAATGAACATGGAATATTTTATCCTTAAATTCATAAAGCGGGCGGATATAGTCGATCATCTGCCAGATAAAGTGGGATGGATCGTAATTAATGCCAAGCTTATCACTGTCCAGGATCTTGAAGACCTCTCTCCAGATTGGCGGAGTTGTCATCAGATTCTGTCCTCCGGGCCACTGTTCCTCACCAAAAAGCATCGGGCAGTTTTCAATTGCTATTTTTACGTCACATACCTCTGCCAGTTTTATGATTGGTGGCCATATTTCTTTTACAAGTTCAAGATTTTCCCGTACATTTTTGGTCTGATCCCTTCCGATAAATGTTGTGACCATGCCAACACCTAACTTTTTACTTGCACGTATGACATTCTTCAGATGTTCAATAGCAGCATTTCTTTTCTCTTTATCTGCCGTCATTACGTTAGGATAATATGCCAGTGCAGAGATTTCTACTCCCGCTTTTTCTGCATATGCCATAATATGGGCTGCATATTCATCATCCTGGTTTACCCGTTCTGCATCTATATGGCTTACACCCGCATATCTTCTTTCTGCTTTTTCTTCTGGCCAGCATGCCACTTCCACACATTCAAATCCCTGCTCTGAAGCAAAATCCATCATTTGTTCATAAGTCCATCCGTCAAGGATTGATGTAATAAACCCAAGTTTCATTGAAAAATCCTCCTGTATCTGTTTTCCCTATTTTGCCCATGGAGTTGGTGTAAAATCTCCACCCCTGCACCATTTCAGATAATTCAGTGCATGAAGCTGTCCTGTCATCTCCAGTTCTCCGGAATATACAGGATCATGGTATCCCTCAATGCAGATATCGTCCTCATATCCGTTACTTCTTAAAATAGAAATGATATCTCTCCAGTTCGTGTCACCAAAGCCCGGCATACGATGCCATACAAATGGGACTGCGCCTGATATGCCACTATGTCTTACAGCATCCCAGTCTATTGTTGCATCTTTTCCATGTATATGTACTATTTTTTTGCACCATTTTCTCAGCTCTGTTACCGGATCGATAAGCTGTACCATCTGATGTGTCGGCTCCCATTCCAGTCCGAAGTTATCATTCTTTACTTCCTCAAACATCACTTCCCACGCTTTAGGGTTAAAACCGATATTACATGTCGCATGTTCCCATGTTCCATCCATAAGGCAATTCTCAATTCCCAGCTTCACTCCCTTTTCTTCTGCAAGATCAGCCAGTTCCCGGAATACCTTGCCAAACTCTTCATATGCGGATTCTACCGGCTTTCCTTCCCACGCTCCTGCAAAAGTACTCACATGTGTAGCTCCGAATTTTCCGGCAGTGCAGATTACATTTTCCAGTGTTTTCCTATGCTCTGCGTACTGGATAGGATTGCAATAGTATCCAATTGTCGTGATTTTTGAATCCGTACCTGCCAACAGTTTTTCCGTGCTCAATGCCAGCTTATCAAGGTCAGTCCCCTCCAGTGACATATGGAAATTAAGAGAAAATGTCTCAAATCCTTTTCCAATAAATCCCTTTAACCATTCTTCTGCCTTAGCTCCAGGAACGCATGTTCCTATTTTTATCTGTTTCATACTTATTTTCTCCTGTTCCTTCATAAATACTTATGATTCATACTGTCTATAATCAATCACCTGGTTTGTTTCTGCTGATTGGAAAATAGCTTCCATTAGTTTCATTACACGCATCACCTGGAAGAGCTTAATCTCCGGCTCTGCCCCATCTCTTATAACTGCTGCTACATTCCTATGGAAATCCGCAATATCTCCGGACACATGTGGCAGCTCTTCTTTCACGATTGTATCTTCCCGTCTCGGAGCCATGGTTTTGGTCAGACCTGCTGCTGTCTTTACAGGCACTACTTTCTCTTCGGTTATGCCTGTTTTCCGTATGATCTCACCATTTAACTGCCAGTCCCTGATTACCGCAGTACCATCTTCACCCAGTACATACCATCTTGGCAGGGAAATATAATTATTGGTACCTACTTCAACTAAGACTTCCGTTCCGCCTTCAAATGTCAGGATTGTGGTGAACCCATCATCCACTTCCTGATTGGTAATATGAGTAAGTGATGCATATACAGTTTCAATTTTTCTATCTCCGTAAAGATACAGAATCTGATCCAGCAAATGTACACCCCAGTCAAGAACCATTCCGCCACCATGTATTTTTTCTTTTCTCCAGTCACCCGGAATACCCCTTGAACCATGCACACGGCTTTCTATCCGGAAGACATGCCCCAGCTTCTGTTCCTCTACAAGCTTTCGTATGATCAGGAAATCATCATCCCAGCGCCTGTTCTGGTGTACTGTCAGGAACTTTCCGGTTTCTTTGGCAACATTTTCCATCTCCTGAAGATCAGAAGATGACAGAGTCACCGGTTTCTCTGATATCACGTTTTTCCCCGCATGCATAGCACGGATTGCAATCGGCTTATGGCAGTCATTTGGAGTGGCAATCAGCACGACATCAATATCCGGGTCTGATAACATTTCCTCTTCCGAGCCATACACAGAAAAACCTTTTTCTTTTGCTTCTATTCTCTTTTCTTCCTTGATATCATAGATACCACCAATTTCAATTTCCGGTACATTTGACAGGATTTCTGTATGCCATCTGCCCATTCCACCATATCCTATCAGCCCGTAGATTACTTTGTTTTCCCGCATTTTATACCTCCAATTAAGGAACAGCGGCTAATGAACACCATCAGCCGCCGTCTCTTTTACTTACTTAATTCATCGTTGATTTCTTTAAGAATCTGGTCACCGCCCTGACTCTTCCAATTTTTAACGAAAGTATCAAATTCGCTGATATCTGCTTTTCCCATAACGATTTTTGAGAATGTTTCTTCTTCCATTTTCTTCAGATTGGCCCATTTTGTTTCCATTGTTTCTGTCTGACCGTTATATGCATTGTAAACAGGTACATATTTCTCATTTACAGAAGGAGCATCTCCAACCAGGATGGCCACAAGTCTCGGAAGGTTGTTTTTGGCAATGTCACTGTCCAGATTCCATTTATCCAGGCTGAAGTCATCGTAAGGCTCTTTTTTCAGTTTTTTAACTGCTTCCATATCACTCTTTAACAGTTTGTGTTTTGAGAAGTCAACATCATCCATGGTGGTTTCTCCGGCAAGATATTTGGTCAGAACATCATAAGACACTTCAATTTCATCTGCATTGTCATAGGTGTTGTACAGAGGATAGAAGTCCGAAGTAACCATCTCTGTGGTAGAAATACCTTCGTCTACCCATTTCTGCTGATTTTCGATCAGGTAATTGATAATCTTAAATGCAGCTTCCGGATTCTTGCATGCTTTGCTTGCTACTACATATTGTGTTGTAGGCTCTGCCATATGAGTGTAATAGTTTCCATCCTCTGACAATGGTGTAAAGTATGCACGCCAGTCTGCCGCACCTGCCAGTGTAGCATCTGCCACTGTGTAACCAGACCACCATGGTCCAAAGAAGATTCCAACCTTGCCGGCCAGAAGAGGTTCTTTACTGTCACTTCTTACAAGCATTTCCGGGTCGATCAGTTTATTTGTATACAGTTCTGAGATTTTTTCCAGTGCATCTCTGGTTTCCGGCTGGATAGAACCATACTCTACAGTTCCGTCCTTACCCTGCAGCCAATACTGTGGGTATGACTGGAAGCTACTGAACAGCGGATCCAGTCCATACTGGTTTCCTCCGATTGCATTCATATGATCGGAATTACTCGGTCCGAGAATACCAATAGTATCATCCTCTCCATTTCCATCCGGATCCTGAGTAACAAACGCTTCTGCTACCTTTACCATCTCATCCCATGTTCTCGGAGCCTCCAGTCCAAGTTTGTCCAGCCAGTCCTGACGGATCCACATTTCATTGATTCCACCTGCTGTTATGGCCGGAGCCGGAATCGCCATCAGTTCTCCATCTTCATTGGTGATACATTTCTGCAGTTCTTCACCGCCGGATTTCACATAACTTTTCAGTGCATCTGAAGCATAATCATCAAAATACTTATCCAGTGGCTGGATCATATCGTATTTCAGAAGCGCTCTGTACTGTGTTGCATTTACGTTCATCAGCTCCGGAATGTTATTGCTTCCGATACACAGATTCATTTTCTCTTCAAAGTCTGTGGATGACGCAACCCAGTCATATACAACTTTGATGTTAAGATCTTTTTTCAGAAGATCTAAGTATGTATTATCATCATAAGCCATTCCAGCCGGAAGCTTGGCATTCGGGTTCAGAGAACCACCAAGATGAACCGTTACGGTTTCCGGGTATTTGGACAGCGGCAGATCTTCTTTAGCTGTTCCTTTTGCCTCACTTACTGCCTCTTTCTGTGTGCTCTCATCTGATTTTCCGCATCCTGCCAGTGAGGTAACGGCTAACGCCATTGCACTGGCAAATGCGATCAACTGTTTCTTTTTCATTCTTCTTCCTCCTTTTTTTATCCTTTTACTGATCCCAGTGTAATACCCTCTACAAAATATCTTTGCAGGAACGGGTAAACGATCAGTACCGGTATCATAGCTATAAATATTTTTGCAGAGTCCAATGAAAGGTTATTTAATTTCATTGCCTGCGCGATCTGTTCTACGTTCATTGTGGAATAATCCAGAGTTACTACCATCTGCTGAATGTAAGTCTGCAGCGGATAACTGCTCTGTCTTGTACTTAAAACCATTCCCTGGAAGAATTCATTCCAGTACATAACCATGGTGAACAGTGCAATTGTTGCAACCATAGGTTTTGCCAGCGGTATGCATATGGATATCAGATTCCTCCACGGTCCGCCGCCATCAATATAACATGCTTCTTCCAGCTCTGGTGGAAGATTTTTAAAAAAGTTCACTGCAAGGATTACATTAAACACCTGTAGTCCTGTTCCCAGCACCAGTCCCCAGATACTGTCCATCAGATGGTAGCTTTTCATAGTGATATACCATGGAACAGTACCTCCGTTGAATAACATGCAGAATACGAAGATCCACATAAAGATATCTCTCTTCGGGAACTGCTTTTTCGTTCTGGATAACGGAAATGCTGCCATAAGGATACATACCATACTGATTCCTGTTCCCAGTAAAACCCTTTTAATAGATACCAGAAAGGAACCAAAGAATGCGGTCTCTCCCATGATCTTCTTATAGGAGAGCAAGTTGAAGCCAACCGGCCAGAGAGCAACCTGTCCAGCATTGACTGCTTCCCTACTGCTCAGGGATACACAGAGAACGTACCATACAGGTACAATACAGATCAAAGCAACTGCAATGAGAATCACTACATTTAAAATATCAAAAATCTTTGATCCGAGGCTTTTATTCTCAATCATAGTTACAACCTCCTAAAACAGTTTATAACCGGTAAATTTATCTGCCAGCCAGTAACCAACCGTAATCAACACAAGACTGATCACAGATTTGAATAATCCAACAGCTGTTGCCAGTGAATACTGGAGATTCTGCAAACCGGCTCTGTATACCCATGTATCAATGATATCTCCTGTTGAGTAAACCAGCGGGTTATACAGGTTATAAATCTGGTCGAATCCTGCATTCAGGATATTTCCAAGAGACAGGATAGCCAGAAGTGCTACTGTTGTTTTGATACCAGGTAAAGTTACGTGCCAGATTCTTTTGAATCGTCCGCAGCCGTCTACTGCCGCAGCTTCGTACAACGATCCATCCACGCCAAGGATCGCCGCAAGATAAACGACTGTGTTATAACCGAATCCTTTCCAGATATCCGTACCGATTACCAGAGGCTGGAAAAGTTTTGCTTCGCCAAAGAAGTTGACCGCATCGCCTCCGAACAATCCTATGATCTGATTCACCGGTCCTGTATACCCGAAAATATTCAGCACGATCTTCGCGAGAATAACCCATGACAGAAAATACGGTAAATATACGATTGTCTGGATCGGACGTTTCAGTTTCTTAAATGCCAGTTCATTCAATAACAAAGCAAAGACCAGCGGGAAAATAATATTTCCGATAATCTTGCCAAGGGCAATGACAACTGTGTTACGTAAAACCTGTGTAATGTCACTCATCTGAAACATATACTTAAAATTAGCCAGACCAACAAATTTTGAATGGAGAATGCCCTGTCCAGGATTGTAATCCTGAAAAGCCATGACAATTCCGAACATTGGAACAATGCTGAAAAAGAACAGCCACAGGAGAGCCGGTACCAGCATTATGTAATAATGTTTCACAAACCTTTTAATGTACATGAGTAAACCTCCCTTCCTTTTTGTTTAATATACACTATGATACCTCCCTTTCTTTTTTTAATTATTTTATCTTCTTCCCCCATATCCTGCTAGATGATATTGTTTCTAATTTTACCAAATATTTTTTATCACAAAAAAAATGTCCGATGAAAATCAGACATTTTTACTCTCTTTTCTGTATTCCGAAGGCATACACCCATGCTCCCGTGCAAATACTTTTGCAAAATAATGAAAATTATCATATCCAAGTTCTACGGCAATCCTTGTAATGCTATTCTTTCCCTCCTCTATCCATTCCGCCGCAGTCTTCATTTTCCTTTGTACCACATATTGGTGAAATGTTTCCCCCGTCATCTCCTTAAACCTTGTACTAAAATAACTCCTGCTCATCCCTATCCGTTCTGCCACGTCTTCAGAGCGAAGATCCTCCCCGATATGTCCATCCACATACTTGATAACCGCTGCAAAAGCACTGATATCATTTTTCTGTGATGAGCTAAGACTCTCTTCATAAATATGTTCCCTCCAGCGGTGCACCCAGTCCAGTATCTCTTCAACCGTATCCAGCGATGGAAATTCCCCTTCTTCATCTGACAGGAGCTGAATATTATGAAAACTCTTAACAAAAATCCTCTCCGCACTCCGCAGACTGATTTCTTTTGTTTTCTGACAGAGATCTTCAAATTCTTTCTCACTGAAAATCCATCTGGTGTGCATCCATCTTCTGTTCAGTTCTTCAACTTTTTCCTGATTTTCCTCTTCTGCATGTCCATCTCTGCATGTCTGCATGTACTTTGCACTGACCCGTTCCAGTATCGTTCCACACTCTTCCGGGGAAAAACTGATCTTTGAGATATAGTCTAACGCACCCATACGGATTGCCGTCTGTGCATAACTGAAACTCTCATATACAGAAAGAATTACAAATTTAATTTCCGGAAATTCCTCTCCGCACATCTGCATAAGTTCCAGTCCATCAATTTCCGGCATATCTATATCGGTAAATACAATATCCACCGGATGATTTCGGAGAAATTCAAGGGCTTTTCTCCCATTCTGTACATCTCCCACTACCTCGAATCCATACTTTTTCCAGTCCATAATAGCAACCAGACCTTTTCTAGCAAGTTTGTCGTCATCTACAATCAATACGTTCATCTGTCTGTCCCACCTTATTTTCTTCCAATGTAACCTCTTTGTCTTTGTCTTTCTCTTTTTTTTCTTCCGGTTCCCGGACAGGAAGAAGGATCGTAATTCTGGTTCCGAACCCTTTTTTGCTGTTTACAAACAAACTCGTCTGTCCATCATAAAATGATTCCAGCATAGCCTTGACGTAGCGCAGTCCGATACCTCTGTTCTCATTCTTCCAGTATCCCCAGTCATAATCAAACGGCTGGTTGATCTCATCAATCTCCTCCTGATTCAGTCCCTTTCCGCTGTCAGAGATAGTTACAACAGCAAGATGCCTTGCCACATCTTCAAACACCTGGATGCTGATCTTCTCATCATCCCCAAGACCATAGCGGATCGCGTTCTCCACAAGTGGCTGAAAAAGCATACGGACCGTTGGCTGGTCAAGATAACTGCCATCTTCTATATTCATCTCAATAATAAAATCATACCGCATCTGCTGAAGTGCAATATATTCCTTTACAATCTCCAACTCCATCCGCAACGTTGTCTGGCGGCCTTCTTTGCCCAGATTATAGGAAAGAAGCTTCTTTAGTCTCTGTACAAACTCACTGATCTCTCTTTGGTGACTCATTTGTGCCATCCACTGAATCGAATTCAGTGTATTGAGAAGGAAATGAGGATTAATTTGATAGAGAAGTTTCTCAAACTCTATCTTCTGTATGCTTTTTTCCTTTTCTACCATATTGCTGATAAGATTCTCAATCTGTCTCTTCATCTGTTCTACTTCCCTCATCAGGCTGTCAAACTCTGCAATGTCCGACTCTTCATGTACTGCCTGAAGAGCGCCATCCCCAATCTGCACCATCTGTCTGCGGAATTGACTCAGTGGTCGGCAGATCATACGATAAAGATAGAGGACAGACATGGAAAAGATCAGAAACGTTACAACTATGATGAGTGTCATCTTCATTCTCCACTGGTTACTCTTCTTGTGATATATATTGTCCGGCAGTGCCACTGCATTAATGTATCCCATCTGACTCCGGTATGCCATGATCTTATAGCTCTCTCTCGTCTGGACTTCATACTCCCCCTTTGAGAGTGATGCAGAAAACAGTTTCTGTCCCTGTATAATGACAGGATTTACGCTGTATTGTGCAACCCCTCTCTCATCCGTCTGAATATAAGTGTAGAGATGTCCTTCCTTATTTATTTCTTCCGGGGTCTTCATATCAGCCTCTATTTCTGTGTAAATTTCCAGTTTTTTCCCATTGCCAAAAACTACTTCCCTCATGACGGAAAAAACTGTTTTCTCACTACTCCCAAGAAAAGACGCATGGGCTGCCTGCATAACATTTCCCGCACACTTCACAACCTTAGGCAATGCGTTCTGTCTTCCGTCCAGTGTTCTGACATTCATACCGCTGATAAGTTCCTTTTTCTCTTCCTTGTCATAATAGGTAGCGCCTACCAGTTTTGTGTTGACATATCCGAGTCCCGAAAGTTCTTGTCTAAGGGATCTCTGTTCAACAAACCTGTCAAAATTATCCACAGCATCAAGATAACTGTCCGTTACATTTCCGATCAGACCGCCCGGTCCCATATAGTTTACAATACTGATCATATCATAATAGGCTTCATCCGTATTCTTCGTAATCTGATCCAGATACATTTTCATGTAATCCTCTATACTGTCATTCTGTATCATTCTCAGTTCCATATAGGATACAATTACCGCAGCCAGAAGGCTTGTCATCGCACACATCGTCAATATGCCAAGCATTTTTGCCTTCAATGTTTTCTTCTTTTTTTTCCGAGCTATCCCCATATACCTGTTTCTCTCCTCAACTGCATCACTAAAAAAGACTGCGCATCGGCAATATCCCGCCAACGCGCAGTCTGTATTCTCTGTATACAAAACTCCTGACAAACGCCTGTCATCAGATATCCGTGACAATTGTCGAATTTTATATAGTATATCACACGGTCTGAATAATGTAAAGCAGTTGTCCTTCTGACAGCAGTAGAAGGAGAACTAGCATGAGCAAATATATTCCCGGTAATCAAAAACATCTTACTCTCGAAGATCGCAAATACAAAGAATGTCTTTCACAGTCCAGGGCCGGTATAAACATGACCAGACACGAACTGCATCAGGAAGATATGGTCATCACGCCCCTGATTTTTCAGGGCCAGTCTCCATATCAGATTATAACGAATCATCCAGAACTCGATATGTCCGTGAGAACTCTATATTCTTACCTTGATAAAGGAATCCTGACATTCTTCTTAACCCGTGAAAAACTGTTTCTTGCATTCATTATGAACAGATGCACCAAAGGTACCGTAAAACTTGTTTTTAACAAGTTGGAACGCCAGCTTGGCATATATGATTTTTTAACCTTATTCAACACGATTCTTACGGATCGCGGATCCGAATTCGGAGATCCGGAGTCTCTCGAAAACGGCATTAATGGCATTATGCAGTCAAGCATCTATTACTGTGATCCGATGAGAAGCAGTCAAAAAGGCGGCATCGAACAGACACATACCATGCTTCGAATGATTCTTCCTAAAAAGACTAGCTTTGAATATCTCGTAGACCACATAAATTCAACCCCAAGAGAAAGCCTTGGTGGTCGAACACCGTATGATGTAGCACTTGCTGTCCTTGGTTTCATACAATGCCTCTCCAATCTTCTCAATCAATGTCACATCCGCCGGCAGCTACTTTACATCTGCGTCTACAAATATCTGCATTCTTATATCCAGTTAAAATCGCCACCTGTCACCGCAAGCGATAACAGCTTATCCATCTTCTCTACCTCTTCAACGCCTCTAACCATCTGAATAAGCTTCGCAGATTCTACAACTTTTGGCATCTCCTCAT
>OJRI01001537.1_pt1 | contig 11703 bp, 9 predicted proteins | sample 1599151 | NCBI WGS metagenome assembly OJRI01 (sample SAMN03922457, study PRJEB24848) | human gut metagenome | isolation source: stool sample | host: Homo sapiens | place: Germany | collected 2009-11
GCCCATGATGGAGGCACCGCCGCCGATGTCGGAACCGTCACCCACGACCACGCCTTGCGAAACACGGCCTTCGACCATGGAGACGCCGAGCGTGCCGGCATTGAAGTTCACGAATCCGGCGTGCATCACGGTGGTGCCGGAAGACAAGTAAGCGCCGAGGCGCACGCGGTCGGCGTCGCCGAGGCGCACGCCGGTGGGCACTACGTAATCGATCATGCGCGGGAACTTATCCACACCGAACACGTTGACAGTGGCGGCAGGAGCTGCGGCAGGCAGTCCGGCCTGGGAGGCGAAAGCGAGAGCGGCTTCGGTGGAGGCGCGTTCGACGTCGGCCTTGCGCAGCGTGAAGTCTTCAACGGCGAAGGGGCCGTAGTTGGTCCACACCACATTGGCGAGCTGGGCGAAGATGCCGTCGAGGTTCAGCGTGTTCGGCTTGGCCATGCGCATGCTCATCAAATGGAGCTTCAGGTAAGCGTCCGCGGCATTACTGATCGGCTCGTCCAACTGGCTGACGACGAATACCGGCACGCGGCGAATGCCACGGGCGTCGGCCTCATCGTGAGCCAAAGTACCGAAATTGTGGTTCGGGCGATCGGACTCGGCCGGTGCCTCACCGAGATTCAGTTCGGGGTACCAGACGTCCAGGGTGGTGCCGGCGGCGTCTACGCTGGCCAGACCCCAGCCCCATGCGGTACGCTCTTCGCTCATAGTTGCTCCTTATTGTTGTACGCGCTAGTGCACGCTTGTGGACGCGCGATGCGATTAATGATTCCCACCTTAGCCTTATGTGCGCCTAGGTGAGGGACGATGCCCGCGAAATGGCTTGAAATCGTATTTCCCGGTAAAAAATTACCGAGTGTGATTGGCGATGGGATGATAGGTTCTCCGGTGAAATTCGCTGGTGAACAACTCGACAAGGAGGTGTGCGATGTGATGTTGCATCATTCGGGAGCATAGGCTGTGGCCATGCGACGCCCGGCATCATAGAGTTTGCGCTTGAGCGAATCGGGCTCAAGAATCACTACGCGGCCATCCCAGGAATACTGCAATGCCCACCAGAACACAGCGCGTTCGGGAGCATCGACGATGACTTCGAACTGTGTGCCGTCCGGCGAATGTTTGATTTGAGGGTCGTCGAACCATTCGAACACGTTGTTGAGCATGGATTCGTCTCGTACGGCCATGCGGATGCGAATCGGGGCATCGGCTACGGGGTATGGACGGTGGCGCATGAAGTTCACTGCGTCAAAATCAGCTGGTGCTGGTTTTTCCAGTGGCACTGTGCCGTTCCTGCCTTTGGCGCTGACGTTGGCGATTCGGTTGACCACGAAAATGCGGAGGCTGTCTTCGCCATGCAGGTGGCAGATGAGGTAATAGCGTCCGTTCTTGTACACCATCTGGTAAGGGTCGGCGGTGTAGGTAATTCGGCCTGCACCCGTACGGCTTTTATGCGGTATCAAGGTGCCATCCGGTCCGTAATCACGGTATTGGAAGGTTACGCCGTGGCCTTCTTCGATGGCTTGATTCAGCTGGTCGATAGTGGATAGGAACTCACCGTTGATATGCGTGTAGGTGGCCACATGGTCCAGGTAGCCTACTGCCTGCCCGGCGGCGCCTGCGAGCTCGCGGATTTTACCGATGAGGTCGTCCATGGTGTCGAGGCTGATGCGAGATAGGGTAAGACTGTCTAGCAGCAGTCGCATTTCGGCAGTGGACAGGAATGCATCAAGATACCAGCCGGGTTGTGGATTCTTGCATTCGATGCCGGCAAGGTCGCTTTCGGCGAGATGCCCGATATGTCTGCCGAGAAATTCCGTGGAGGTCAGCTTTTTGAGCTGGTTTCGTATGGTCTTCTCGGTCGGCAGCTCGCTTGGATCTTCCAGCTGGTGTTTACGGGCAAGCTCATCGAGTATTTGCCGCACGGTCAGGCCATGCCCAAAGTAACTGTGACGCCACAGCACCTCGAAGATTTCGAGGGTGGTGTTCCCTGCATAGGATTTGCGTTGCGCCGGCTTGTCTGCATCCATACATTAAGGCTACCGCGCGCTTCGTCTAGGATGGAAACGTTGGGTTGAAATACATTCGCTGGAAAGGAGGCTCGCCCATGAGCAAAGGGTATGGTGTGTTTGGCCATGTTCCCGATAATGCGGATGACGATGGCCTCCTGCCTTATGAGGATGATGATTCCGGCGTTTCCTGGGGCCATGCGTTGCGTCGTCGCAATCCTTGGAAAAGAGGAGACGACGAAGATGCCGATTACGACGACGGTCGGTATGACATAGATGACACTGATGACACTAATGGGGGCAGGGGCATCTATGCCGGTAAAAGCGGCGGAGTAGGCGGCATTTCTGGTGAGACGGGTGGAATACTTGGTAGCTCAGGCGCGGCCGGCAGCAGAGACGTAACGTTTGGTGGAACGGACAGTTTGTCCGCCGCCGATGCGGTGATGCCCTATCGTTTCAGGCAAGGACGTTCCGTATGGTTCGACGATGAGGACGAAGGCCATTTCGCCGGGTCTGCGAAGCGTGCCGAAGCCCATGCCGTCCCTATCCTTGCGTTACGCAACGATGTGGAATCGTCATCGTCGAATGCCGTGCTCGCTCGTGCCCGAAGCATTGCGCGCAAAGCGGCCACCATGGTTATCAATCCGGTATACAGCGAAAATCATCGAACCGGGTATGCCGAGCTTGACGGTATTCTACGTGGCACCACCAGCCCATCGAGTAGGTATCGTACCAGCGTGCAATTCGACCTCGATACGGGAGAAGCCGTCGGTGGCAAGTGCTCATGCCCGGCTTACGGCCGTGGCTATGGCATGTGCAAGCACATGATTGCGCTCGCCTTCATATTCTGCGATGATCCGCAGCGTTTTGAAGGCTACCGTGCCGGGGCCGCACGACCGTCTCGGACGCTGATTGACTATATGGAGCACGCCGATAGGCAAGACGCTCAAGCCAAAATTCGTCGTCGCAATGCGGTTATGCGTCGGTTTGATGCCACGCAAGGGAAAAACGGTGCAAATGCTCGGCGTACAAAAAGCGGATACGGCTCTCGTGCCGGCACCCGAGGCGGCGGGTATCAGGGTGACAGCGAGACTGTGGGCTTGGGGCAGGTGCAGCTTGTCCCGATATTGAGTTTCATCGACGGCGTGTGGAGCGTGGAGTTCAAGATCGGCTCGGCTTCCAATGGGTCCAGCTATGTGCTGAAATCGATTCCGCAATTTGTGCTTGCCATGGCGAACGGCGACTATGCGGATTATGGGCAGAAGCTTGCCTTTATTCATACGCCGGATATGCTCGATGATGATTCGCGCCCCCTGCTGGACGTCCTTGATGATGCGATGGCCGTGCGTCGTGCGGCCGAGCAGCAGGACAGGTATTACGGGCATATCGCCATCGACCGTCATCTGACGCTTTCAGCACCGGAAGTGGCCCGGTTGCTGTCCGTACGTGAGGGCAGAGGCGTACAGCTCGTGCTGAACACATGGTTCTCCGGGCAGCCTGCATCGGCGCCAGTTGATGGTGGCGAGCCAGATTTTCTCATGCGCATTGCGCGGCGTGATTTCAATACGTATGGTCCGGATGCCGGATACCTGCTTACCGGAGTGCCAGCGGTGGAAACCGTGATTGACGGCGGCAAGAATGTATGGCTGTTGCTCGCCTCCACTAATCCGGCCGGTGCGGTATCCGCCATGGTGGCGGGCTCTCAGCGTAAAAGCGCAGCAGGATGCCGATTCGTCCGTTGCCCGAAACGATTGATTCCGTTGCGAGGACTATTGGGAGACCTGTTTGAACCCGATGGCGAGGGACAGGTCATTGCCGGCGATGACATCGCCCTATTCGCACGCACGCTATTGCCTCAGCTGGTTGGTGCCGGACTGTTGGAGGCCAGTGAGATTCCTCGCGAGCTGGCTGAATTAAGTCCTACGGAATGCAGCCTCCAGTTTTATCTGGATCGTGATGAGCATGGTGTGCAATGCGAGGTCAAGGCACGCTACGGCGATGCCATTGTCCCGTTGCTACCCGATGGCCCGACGGTGCATGCTGAGGGCGAGCGTTCCATCCCCTTGTCTCGGGGCGTGATTGGGCGTGATTTCGACGCTGAGCATCTTGCGATTGATGTAGTGCGTGAATTCTTTACCATGCCTGACCAGCGCAAGCGCGTTGCGGCCGCCACTCATCAGACGGTGAATGGGTTCCGAACGCCGGCCGCGCGAAAGGCCACCAAAAAATTCGTGTCTGATGCGGCCACTATCGATCGCGATGACACCACGCAGATCGTTCGTCTCTTTGACGAGGGATTGCCGGCACTAAAGGAAGTGGGGGAGGTCTTCACCACACCGGCTTTTGACCGGCTGATCGCGCCCAAGCCACCAAGCGTCAAAGTCGGATTGTCCATCAAAGGCAACTTGGTGGAGATATCACCCCTCGCTGATGAAGTGCCGCCGGACGAAGTGGGTGCCTTGCTATCTTCGTACCGTCGGCGTCAACGATTCCATCAGTTGAAGGACGGAACGCTTGTCAAACTCAGCGGCGCGAATCTCAGCACGTTGGACCGATTGGCCAGCGACCTCGATCTGAGCGAGCAGCAGCTCAACTCCGGACTGATCGAGTTGCCGGGCGGTCGAGCATTCCTACTGGATGGTGAGCTGCCGGATGACGGCTCCGATGTAGTCAAGGACGCTTCGTTCACCGAATACATCGACGATCTCAAGATCATCGACCCTAAGTCGTATGAAGTGCCGGATAGTCTCAAGCATATTCTGCGCCCTTATCAGGTCGAAGGCTTTCAATGGCTGAACACGTTGTGCGACAAGGGTTTTGGCGGCATTCTGGCCGATGAGATGGGCTTGGGTAAATCCGTGCAGCTTATCGCGTTGCTCCTGTCTCGATATCAGCGGAATACCGGCGAGATGGGCAACGGCAGCCTTGGCCCATCGCTGATCGTGTGCCCGGCGTCCTTGGTGTACAACTGGGGTGCCGAATTCACCAAGTTCGCCCCGAGCTTCAATGCCGTGGTGGTGGCCGGTACCAAAGCCGAGCGCCGTACCGCCATCGGCCGTGCGTTCCGGGCGGATGAACCCACCGTGCTCATCACCTCATACGACCTGCTGCGCCGAGATGTCGATGATTACACCGCCAATGAGCAACGTTTCAATGTCATGGCATTGGATGAAGCCCAGTACATCAAGAATCACACCACGAAAATAGCCAAAGCGGTCAAGGCCGTGGCCGCCGACCATCGTTTCGCCTTGACTGGCACGCCGATCGAAAACCGACTCTCCGAACTATGGAGCATTTTCGACTTCCTGATGCCGGGGCTGCTCGGCTCATATAAGCGATTCCATGAGCGTTATGAGTTGCCCATCTCCAATGCCCGGGCCGCGGATGGCAGCACGGCTGAAGGTCGGGCCGCCGCACAAGTCAATCCTGAGGCCGCTCGGGTATCTCGCCAATTGCAGTCGTTGGTGGGCGTGTTCATCAAGCGCAGGCTGAAGTCCCAGGTGTTGACCGATTTGCCGGACAAGCTAGAGACCACGCTGACCGTGCGGCTTGCCGGCGAACAGCGCAAACTGTATGCGGCTCACGAGCAGCGGCTCAGAATGCAGCTCGAACACAGCGAAGAAGCCGATTTCAACACGTCGAAGATTCGCATCCTCGCCGAGTTGACCAAGTTGCGCCAGATCTGCTGCGATCCGAGGCTGCTGTACGCCGATGCCAAGGATCAATCGGCCAAGCTTGCCGCCATCACCGAACTGGTGGAAACCTGTGTGAACGAAGGCAAGAAGGCGCTGATCTTCTCCCAGTTCACCAGCTTCCTTGATCTGATCGCCGAACGTTTCGACGCGCAAGGCCTGCGCTACTACACCATCACCGGCTCCACGCCCAAGAAGAAGCGTCTCGAACTCGTCGACCAGTTCAATGCGGACGATACGCCTGCCTTCCTGATTTCCCTGAAGGCCGGCAACACCGGACTGAACCTGACCGGTGCCAGCGTGGTCATCCACGCCGACCCATGGTGGAACGCCGCCGCACAGGATCAGGCCACCGACCGAGCACATCGTATCGGCCAGACCGAAGACGTCAACGTGTATCAGGTGGTGGCCAAGGACACCATCGAAGAACGTATCTTGGAGCTTCAGCATACTAAGAGCGAGCTCGCCCGCCAGTTCACCGACGCTTCCTTGCTTGCCGACGAAGCCGGCACCGGCGCCAGCGCCCTCACCGAAGCCCCCGCCTCCATCGCCACCCTCACCAAGGACGATCTCCTCAATCTGCTGGGGTGACAGAGCTTCTTTGTGCACTCCCCATCCCGATTAAGAACATGTGTATTCATGGGTTTGCGGATGTGTAGGTGAATGGTGAAAGTGTTTTTCGATATTTTTATATCGATATTCGATATATTATGATGGTGGCATACGGTGCAGTGCAGGTTCATCCATTGATATTGATATTGGATTAAGGAGCATAGCCATGAACGCTGGTATCGCATTCATTTCTCGTAAATCTCGCAAAACAGACGTCGCTTGGCGCTATGCCATTGCCGTGGTGCTTGTCGTGTGTTGTATTGGGCTCGCATATGTGGAGATTGTTGTGGCGCCGTGGTTTATCAATGAGGTGGTGTCTATGTTTCCGGAGACCACGTTGCTTAAAGAACCGTCCATGTTCTGGGAATGGGCGATTCTGCTCGCCGTTCAGGCGACTTTGCTGTGCACGGCGGCCAAATTGGTGGTACCGGAGCGTCTGTTGGCTCAAGCAGCTGGACTGCTGGATATGATTCGTATCGTCGCGCTTATCGTCGTGTTTTCGGTAACCACTACCGGTAACATCACAATCTGCCTCATGAATTTCGGAACTCCGGGCTTTGTATATGGCGTGGCCCTATGCAGCCTCGCTGCGATCATCGCCATCATCGTGCTGCTGAAACGGCGGCGCTACAGCACCTGCTCCATGCCGATGTAATATGGAGTGAGTCCCATGCGTTCGTAGAAGGCTTGGGCTTTGGGGTTGCAGGCCCAGACGTTGAGCGTTACGTTGTGGCAGCCGGATTGACGGGCGAAGTCGAGCACGTAGCGATACAAGGTGGAGCCTACATGGTGGCCGCGGGACCGCTCGTCAACGCATAGATCATCGATGTACAGGGTTTTGATATCGGTCAGGATATTGCTGTTGAGGTGCTGCTGGAACACGCAGAATGCGTAGCCAAGCACTTGGTCGGTGGCGGGGGAGTCGGCGTTATGTTCGGCGTCATTGCCGTCATTGGCAGATGGCGCAACCGCCACGAACACAGGGGTCTGATCGTTGGCCAGAATCGCCTTCAATTCCTCGTCCGTGTATTTCTTGACACCGCCTTTGAACAGATCCGGTCGGCCGGCATGATGCACTTCGAGCACCTGCCGCAGCAGTTCGTCGATCTGGGGAATATCGGCCGCCGTGGCCCTACGAATCGTCATGTCATCCATTGAACTCAGTCTAATCGGGCAGTCTCGACCGGCAGATGATTGTTGCCCGCGATAAGAGACACGGACGGGCAAGATGGGTGATCGTTCGTTCAGGCTCTCATTCTCGCCGCAACGTCACGGTAGTCTGGAGTGCGTGAATCGCAAGAAACAGCCAGTGGAGAAGTATGAGCGGGGTACCCGTTCGTACACGATGTCGCATATTCGTGGCAAAGACACCAAAATTGAGGTACTGGTACGCAGCTACCTGTTTCGCAAGGGGTTGCGATTCCGCAAGAACGACAAGCGTTACCCCGGACACCCGGATGTAGTACTGCCGAAATACCACGCCATCGTGTTTGTCAACGGCTGTTTCTGGCACATGCATGAAGGATGTTCCAAACATTCGATGCCGAAATCGAACGTGGAATTCTGGCAGGCGAAACTACTGCGCAATCACAATCGAGACATCGCGCAGCGAGCCGAACTGGAGGCCGCTGGCTGGCGTGTAATTACCGTATGGGAGTGCGAATTAACGAAAGCCGTGCGCGACGAACGCCTCGTACGGCTGTATGAGCAGATTGTTGAAGGAGATGCAGATTCAGCGGAATAATTTCAGCTCCCCTCTGGAGGGGAGCTGAAATCAGGATTCAAACGGGAACTTCAGGCCCCAACGGTCACGAATCGCATCCATCAGCTCCATGATGCGGATGGTGTCGGCGTGCGGCATCGCCTCGCATTCGATCTTGCCGTCCAGCAGCGCGTTGGCCGCATCGGCCACCTCATACTCATAACCGGTCAACTGCGGCGGCACCGCAATGCTGCGCACGGGCTTGTGGGCGTTGTCATAGATGTCGATGGACTCGGGATTGTTGATATTGGTGACCACCAGATAACCCTCGGTGCCCCACACATAGCCGCCGCGGTCGGAGGAAACCAGCATCGAACTGGTGGACACGGCCATCGTGCCGTCGCTGTAATACAACGTGGTGGAATTCTGCGCATCCACACCGGTTTCGGCGGCCATCATCGACGTATCGAAATGATCCAGCGTGCGGCCATGGTCGGCACCGATCGCCATATCCAGGAAGTTCAGCGGATACACGCCCACATCGAGCAGCGCGCCACCGGCACAGGCCGGATCGGTCATACGTGCCTTGCCGGACACCGGATAGCACAGGTTGGCGCTCGCCGCTTTCACCTCGCCGATCTCGCCGGACTCGATAACTTCGTTGATGAGCTTGCGGCTGGGCATGTAGCGCGTCCAGATGGCCTCCGTGCACAGCATGCCGGTTTCCTCGGCCACGGCCAGCGCCTCACGTGCCTGCCCGGCGTTCGCGGTGAACGACTTCTCCACCAGCACGTTCTTGCCGGCTTTCATACACAGGATCGCCTGTTCGGCGTGCAGACTGTGCGGGGTGGCGATATACACCAGATCCACATCCGGGTCCGCCGTCAACTCCTCATACGATCCATAAGCCTTGTCAAAATGCCATTGGTCGGCAAAAGCCTGCGCGCGCGTAATATCACGGGCCGCTACCGCATACGGGTGAATCCATGAGGAATACAGTGAACCTTCAGCCATCTGGGTCAGGGTGTCGGCCATGGTGTGAGCTATGCGGCCCGCACCCAGAATCGCGACGTTGATCTTTTCGCCGCTGGCCTCGAACTCGGCGCGTTTGCCATTGAATCGACTCATTATTCCTCCTTGGATACGGGTTGGTACACTCAATCGACCTACAGTGATTATAGAAGAAGAAACCTTGTCCCGTGAGGCGGATAGAACCGAAATATGGAAAACGAAGCAGCGCAGCAGCCCAAATCTCCGGCCGCGTCTCCAGTCATGTCCCGCCGAGCGCGTGAGGCCAATCCCTTCCGTGCCATGGTATTCGGCGAACAAGCAGACAAGATGATCGCCCAAGGTATCAGCGTCATCAAATTAAGCCTTGGCGAGCCCGATTTCGGCGCGCCGCCCGCCGTACGCGACGCCATGCGCGAACAGTACGACGGCCGGGCCCTGCCGTACACCGCCGCCATGGGCCTACCTGAACTGCGCCAAGCCATCGCCGACTTCTACCGCGAGCGTCATGACCTTGACATCGACCCCAAGCGTATCTGCGTGACCGCCGGCGGTTCGGCCGCCCTGCTGTTGGCCACCGCGCTGACCGTGGACCCCGGTGACGATGTGATTGTGGCCGACCCCTCCTACCCGTGCAACCGCGAACTTGTGCGCTCCTTTGAGGGGCGGGTCATCGACGTTCCGACCTCGGCCGCCACCCGCTTCCACCTGACCGCCGACCTGTGCAGCCAGTACTGGACGAGCAAGACCAAGGCCGTAATGATCACGTCGCCGTCCAACCCCACCGGCACCACCATCGACTTCAACGTATTGGACGAGGTGTGCAAGTTGGCCGCCAGCCGCGGCGCATGGCGCATCGTGGACGAAACCTACCTCGACTTGGCTGACCGGGAGCCGGACGGTACCGAAGGCAAATCCGTGCTGGCCTGCGACCCCGATGCCATCGTATGCAACAGCTTCTCCAAGTTCTTCGGCATGACCGGCTGGCGCCTCGGCTGGGCGATTCTGCCGGACGAGCCCACTGTGCTGGAAGCGGTTGACGATCTGGCCACCAACTACTACCTGTGCGCCCACACGCCCACGCAACATGCGGCGCTCGCCTGCTTCACGCCGGAAAGCTTGGCGGAATGCGAAGCTCGTCGTCAGGAATTGCTGGCCCGTCGCCGCATTGTGATTGACGGGCTCAAGCGCATCGGTTTGCCGGTTGAGGTGGAGCCGAATGGCGCGTTCTACGCCTACTTCGACATCTCCCGCACTGGTCTGGATGCCTGGACGTTCTGCGAACGCGCGCTGGATGAAGCCCATGTGGCTCTGACTCCTGGCCGCGACTTCGGCGCGGCCACGGCGGATACGCATGTGCGCCTGAGCTATGCCGCCTCACGTGAGGCCCTGACCGAGGGGCTGGAACGTCTCGGAACGTTCGTCGAATCGCTGTGAACGGCGCGGCAGCCGGTGTGATTGTTGTACAGTAGTCGAGTTTGTGTGATGTTCGGCTGGCCTCACGGTGTTGGTTGCCGGCCGAACGACTCGCCATGGTGGCGCACGGCTGGCTGATTGCGATGGTCGGCCCGTTGTTCGGCCATCACGGGTTAGGTAAGGTCAGGAATAGGAATCATGGTCAATCTGCGTTCGCATACCACGCGACTTGGTGTGCTTGATATCGGTTCGAACACTATCCACATGCTTATCGTCGACGCCGCCCCCGGCGCTCGCCCTGACCCCGAGGCCAGCACCAAATCCACAGTGCGCCTGATGAAGTATTTAAAGGACGACGGCTCAATCAAGAAGTCCGGCATCGAGGCGATTCTGGAAGCCGTGTCCCAGTGCATGCGGCTGGCCGAGGAATACGAAATCACCCAGCTGCTGGTTATGGCCACCTCCGCCCTGCGCGAGGCGCCGAACGGCAACAAAGTGATTCACAAGATCGAGGAACTGATTGGTCAGGGCGTCACTGTGCTGTCTGGCACGGATGAGGCTCGCCTGACCTTCCTGGCCGCCCGCCGTTGGTATGGTTGGGATGCCGGCCGACTGCTGGTGCTGGACATCGGCGGCGGTTCGCTCGAAGTGGCGATGGGCTCCGACGAAGAGCCGACCGTAGCGCTTTCCGCCCCGGCTGGCGCGGGCCGCGTCACCACTGAATTTCTGCCTTCCGGCATGGCCACGCCCGACGAGTTGGAAGACGTGCGTAAGAACGTGCGCAAGATTCTGGAGCCGATGGTCAAGGTTTTCCCGCAATCCAAGCACCCGAATCATGCAGTTGGCACCTCCAAGACCTTCCGCTCGCTGGCTCGCCTGTGCGGTGCGGTGATGCGTGCGCCGGGCCGCGAAGATTCATGGATTATGACTCGTGAGCAGTTGGAAGACTGGATTCCTCGTTTGGCGGCGATCGCGCCTGAGCAGCGCGTGGCTTTGCCCGGCATCACGCCTGAACGCACGATGCAGATTGTGGGCGGCGGCGTGGTGGCCGACGAGATCATGAAGGCCCTGAATATTCAGGAAGTCGAGATCTGCCCGTGGGCGCTGCGTGAAGGCGCGATTTTGCGCTGGCTCGACCAATTCGGCCGCACCCGCCTCGGTTTCTAGTCCTATTGAGGGGAATCACCCAACCGCCACGGTAGCCAACAATGCCGCATGATCAGAGCCCTCGACTTTGACCACCTTGCATTGTCCGGCCTTCATGCCC
>OJRI01001541.1_pt1 | contig 11692 bp, 9 predicted proteins | sample 1599151 | NCBI WGS metagenome assembly OJRI01 (sample SAMN03922457, study PRJEB24848) | human gut metagenome | isolation source: stool sample | host: Homo sapiens | place: Germany | collected 2009-11
ACGCTCCTGCGGGCTTCGGTAGCCGTACAAGAAAAAGTCCTGCGGATTGTCGGCACTGATCCCGATTTCCCGCAGGGCTGCTTGCAGCTTTTCGGTTGTGGTCGGCAAAGAAAACCAAAGGCCCTCTTTGCCTTGCTCATAACGCTGTCGGTTATGCAGCAGGATAGAAAATACTTCGCTCATTTGTCGCTCCTTTCTGAAAAATGGCATAAGAAAAGCAGGAAACCTTTGAAAGATTTCCTGCTAAACCTTTTAATTGAAATATCAATAGAATGGTGTTTTTAACATCTCTGAATAATATAGGGGTTTATTCAATTCATATTTTTGCATTACATCACGCACCACGTCCTCAAACCATTTTGGCGCATAAGGAGAAATGTATACTGCCGAAATTAGCTTCTCAAGATCGACGGCTTTTTCTATACCGCTATGTGCTTGATGACTTGTGATAATAGCGCGTACTTCTCTCTCGTGTTCAAATGCTTTTCGTTTATACCAGAACGAACCATTTGCGGAAGAAAATCTTTTGGAAAAATCAATATATTTGACTTTCCCAATTTCTATTGCGGGGTCTTTGTCAAGAGCCTCGTACAACTGTTGGTATGTAGTTTGAATCGCAAGTGCATTGTTCACATTTGTTGAGTACAATTTCCACATTGCTTCCGATTCAGATTCGTTACAATGCCAACAACTTATAAATGTATGTTTCCTTCGGGCATTTCCACTGGCGTTCAACTCGGATAACAAACGTGTTGTATTTTCCTCAATGTATTCATCTGTTAAATCTTCTGGTTTCATGCCGGGCGCAGTTTGAATTGCTTCTCTAAAAAAATCAAGATAAAATGCGTCCCATTTTTCTTTCCGCTCCAATGTGCCTTTTGCACCCTCAAATATATCCTCAAATGATTCCGCAGATGCAAAGTATAGTGTCTTTTTACCAATCATCGAAAGGAACTTGCTTAAATCCATGTAACGCCAAAGTTTAGATTCTGGCGCAACTTTTTCGTATTCTGGTTCTGTCCAATGATAACGAACTACGGTTTCTGATAGCAAATATGCGCAATCATCACAAAGGACAACAGGATTTCTTTCTGTATCATATCCCAAATGCGCACACATACCGTTTTGAAATCTTCTTCCACAATTCGTACAAGCATCGCTATGCTCGTTGTAAAACACATCCAATTCGCGGGTGTGCCTATGTGTCATTTCCTGCATAACTTACCCCAACTCTCTTATGTTTTATTTTTTATTATATCAGTACAAACATATATTTGAAACAAGATAATTGTAAATTGTAAGAGTGTAGGGGTTTGGGGCTTTCCCCAACAAGCAAAATCCCCGGCCCGGCAGGGTGGCCGGGTCAGGGATTTATCGGGAGTGTGGCTACACTTCCTATGCTTGCTACGTTACTCCGTCAGCTCTTTTTCTCCACGCGGTAGTTGACGTACTTCCCGCCGGTATCGGCCAAAAGCACCGTCCCGTCATAGGTTTTGCCGGTTTTCATGGAGCGCAGGCCCTTTACCTTTGCCTTTCCGTCTTTGAGCAGCGCGGCGGCGATCTTCGGGGTGAACGTCTTGCCCCGTTCCTCAAAAAATCGGTCATTCTTCCACATGACAAACTGGCAGGCCCGGTTTCCGCAGTAATAGTTTTTCTTGCCCTCGTAGACGGCTTCGCCGCAGCGGGGACACTTGCCGATAACCACACGCTCGGTCTGAAACAACTTCTGCGCGTCCTCGCTGATCTGCGAATATCGGGAAATCAGGCTCCGGGTCATTTCCTCAATGCCCACCATGAAGCCCTCCGGGTCGGCCTCGCCCTTGGCAATGGCCGTCAGCTTGGTTTCCCATTCCGCCGTGAGCTGGGGAGAAGTCAGCACATCCGGCAGGACACACACAAGGTTGTGGCCGTCCTTGGTGGGAAGTAGCTGCTTGTCTTTGCGTTCCACAAAGCCCATCTGCACCAGCTTTTCCAGAATGGAAGCGCGGGTTGCCGGGGTTCCCAAACCTTGGCGCTCGGCGTCCTCCGGCATATCCTCGGCCCCGGCCCGTTCCATAGCAGACAGCAGCGTATCTTCGGTGTAGGGCTTGGGCGGTGTGGTGAAATGCTCGGTGACACTGGCCTCCACCGGGTCAAAGGTCTGGCCCTCGGTGATCTCCGGCAGCTCCCTTGCCAGCTCCGGCGCGTCCTCGTCGGCGTCGGTCTTGAACGACGCCTTGAAGCGGCGCTCAATCTCTTTCCAGCCGGGGGTGAGAATGGTTTTGCCTTTGGCGGTGAACTCGTTCCCGGCGCAGGTGAATGTGGCGGTGACAGCCTCATACACATGGGGCGCGGCCACGGCACACAGCAGCTTGCAGCACACAAGGGACAGCAGTTTCTTTTCGCCCTCGGCCAGCCCGTCAAAGCATTTCTGCACAAACTCCATCGTGGGGATAATGGCGTGGTGATCGGACACCTTTTTGCTGTTCAGCACCCGGCCAAACTGCGGGGCAATGTCCAACCCCGCCGCAAAGGAAAGCAGCGGCCACAGGCCGGACACGATTCTTTCCGCCGTGGGCTGCATATCGTCAGTAAGGTACTGGCTGTCGGTGCGGGGATAGGTCAGCAGCTTCTTTTCATAGAGCTGTTGGGCATAATCAAGGCTCTGCTTGGCGGTAAATCCAAACAGGCGGTTGGCCTCCCGCTGCAAGGTGGTGAGGTCATAGAGGCGGGGCGGCTGCTCCGTCTTTTTCTCCCGCGTTACCGACACACAAACGGCCTGCGCCGTTTCACAGGCGGCTTTCAGCACCTTGGCGTCGCCTGCGTTTCCCATGCGTTCACTGGCCGCCTCCATGCCGCCCGCCGCGATCTGGACGATGTGGTATTTCTCTTTCTGGAAGCTGCTGATCTTGGCCTCCCGGTCAACCAGCATTTTCAGGGTCGGCGTCTGGACACGGCCCACGGTCAGGGTCTTGTGGTAGAGGATGGAGAACAGCCGGGTGGCGTTAATCCCCACCAGCCAATCCGCCTGCGCCCGGCAAAGGGCCGACTGATACAGGTTATCGTAATCGGTTCCCGGTTTCAGGTGGGCAAAGCCCTCCTTGATGGCCGCGTCCTCCATACTGGAAATCCAAAGGCGCTGAAACGGTTTCTTGCAGCCCGCCATCTGGTAGACAAAGCGGAAAATCAATTCCCCCTCGCGCCCGGCGTCGGTGGCGCACACAAGGCCGATGACATCGGGGCGCTCCATCAAAGAACGCAGGGTGTCAAACTGCTTTTTCTTATCGTCGGGAATGATGTACTGCCATTGCTGCGGCAGAATCGGCAGGTCGTCATAGCGCCATTTTTTGAAACGCTCGTCATAAGCTCCGGCGTCGGCAAGAGAAACAAGGTGGCCGATACACCAGCTCACCAGATAGCCGTTTCTCTCCATATAGCCGTCCTGTTTCTTGTCCGCGCCGATCACGCCCGCAATGCTGCGGGCTACACTCGGTTTCTCTGCAATTACCAACTGAATACTCATTCTTTATTCCTCCTTATCCTGCGCGGGTTCCTCGTCCTCCGGGGTCGGTTCGTCCTCGTCGTCCTCGTCCTCGCCAAAATCGTATTCGTCCAGATCGTCGCCGCCCTTGGTGTCGGCCTTGGGCTTCTTAAACTTGAAGAAGTAAAGGGCCGCGCCGCCGCCGATCAGGGCCACCACAAGGAACACGACAAGGCCGCCCATGCCGCTGCTTTTCGGTTCATCTTCCTGCGGCTGCTCGGTTTCCTCCGGCTCCTGCGGCTCCGGCTCCGGGCCGGTACACTCGGTCATATTGGTTTTACATACCGGGCAATTCATGTTGACGGCTCCTGCCGCGCACTTGGTCGTACAGGTACAGGTTTCCGGGGCGGCTTTGCCGTCCTCCAACAGAGCTTGCAGGTCAGCGTCGTCCACTTGGTTGAGGAAGTGAACGGCGGTTTCCTTGTCCTCGTTAGCGCGGTCGATCAAAATATAAAAGTAGTTGCCTGCCTTGGTGGTAACGGTGATAAGCTGCTTATCTCCGTAGAAATCATCCACCAGTGTTGCGTTGCCCTCCGGGGTAACAGGTACGCCCTCCGGCTCCATGCCGCCGGTGGTGGGTTCTTCCTCCTGCGGTGCCTCGGTGGTTTCCGGCAAAGGCTCCGGGTTGGGGTCAGTGCCACCGGCAAAAGCGGTGGTGGAAAAGGCCGTCAGGCAAAGCACGGCGGCCAGCGTCACGGTAAACGTGCGAATGATCTTATTCTTCATCGGCATTGTCCTCCTGTTCAAAATCCGGCTGCGGGGCCGGGGCGCTCTGCAAAGCGCCGCCGCGCAGGAACGCCGCAAATTCCTCCGGCTTCATGTTCAGGCCGCGTACAAGCTGGATGATCTGCAAATTTTCCTGTTCGGTTTTAGCCGCTTCCAGCTCCCGAAGCTGCTTTTGCAGCTCCGCGATCTTGGCCTTGGTTTTCTCAATGTCCTTTTCGATACGGTCAAGTTTGTTTGCCATAGTCAAAACTCCTTTCTGGCGTCAAGGCAGACGCCCGTAACAATAGAAATGCTGCTGCCAATAACTCGAATTGAGGTTGGTGTAGGAAATGGGGTCGCCACAGTGCAACATCACGGAATTGCCCACATAAATGCCGACGTGGGAAACGCCGGGGGTGTCGTAGGTGCCGACGAAAAATACAAGGTCGCCGGGCTTGGCCTGCTCCGGGGAAACAGGGGTACAGATATTGCAAAGGCCCTGTGCGCCCAGCCGTCCCACGTCCCATCCGCTGTGATTGATTACCCAGCTCACAAAGCCGCTGCAATCAAAGCTGGTGCTGGGAGAGCTGCCGCCCCACACATACGGATAACCTACATACTTTTCCGCCTCGGCCATCATTGCGGCAAAGGTGGCGTCCTCCAAAGCCTCCGGGGGAATGTCGTAATAGGTCGGCTCCTTGACGGTGGAAGCGTTGGGATAGGTGCCGTTTGGGAACAGGTCAGGCCGGTTGCCCAGCGTGTGCATATACACCGCATACAGGCTCATTTGTTCCTCGCCCATGATGTAAACAGGCAGATGGGACATATCGAAGTTTTCCAGCTTCACGTTGCAGATGTAATAGGTGTAGGGAACTTGCACAGTATAGGTGTTGCCCTCGCTGTCCGTCCGGGTTTCGGTGCGGTATCGGGTTTCGGTTTCAATGGTCTGTGTCAGGGTATATTGCTTCTCAAAGAGCATGGCAAGGTCGCCTTGCACGTCGCCCAGCGTATAGACGCCCTCATGCAGCGCCGACAGGATGGAAGTCAGCACATAGGGGTCATGACCGATCTCGTCCAGATCGAAACGGTATTCGTCATAGCCGGGGTGCAGGCTTTCGTAGTTGTCAAGCTCATACTGCAAATCGGCCTCCATGTCCGCATAGGCGGCTTCCGCCCCCAGCATATCGCTGTCCTCGGACAGATAGGACGTGGCTGCCACGCCGGTTCCTGCGCTGCCGAACATGGCCGTACAGGATTGCAGGCCGCCCATAATCAGCATGAGCATAAGGCCCACACCGCCGATCAGCAGCACACCTTTCCAGTGCCGGGCCACAAAGGACGCGGCCTGTTTGCTTTTCTCGGCGGCTTTTTTGGCGGCTGCGGCGGTGGTCTTGGTGGCGCTGGCTGCGCCCTGTGCCGTCTGGCCCGCCGCCCGTGCTGCCTTGGCATAGTCCCGTTTGATTTTCTGTTTCTGCCAGAACCGGGCCACCGGGTTTTTCACCGCCTGCGCCATTTCCGGGTTGTCCCGCAAGGATTTCTGGTAGATGTACTCCGCATTGGCGGCAATGGCCTTTTTCTCGGCCTTGGCTGCGGCCCGGTAGGGTTTGAGCTTATGACGCCGGATGCCGCTGCGAATGGCTTTTCCCGCTTGGCGCTCGGCAAGTTCTTCTCCCTTATGGCCGCCCTCGACGCCCACATTCTCATACTCAACCTCATGGATTTTTCCATGCAGATACAGGCCCGCTTCCTCCATCGGACGGCTGGCCGGGTTGGGTTTGAGCTTGGGGGCCGGTTTCTCCACCTTGTCAAAGTGCAGCTTGGTTTTGGCCTTGCCCTTGGCCTCGTCATAGACGGTTTCCTTGGTGACGACGCGCTTTTTCGGCAGGGCTTCTTTGGCTGCGTCCAGCTTATCCGCCCGCTTTTCCGCCTTGTGAACGTACTTGGAAAGGGCGGGATCGGCCCGTTCCCCGGCGGTGAATTGCAGGCGGGACGCCGGGCCGGTGGCCTGCGCTGCCGTATTCGCGCCATCCTTGGCGGCCCGCTTCGCCTTGCTGCGCTCCCGGATGTCCCCGGCACGTTCCAGCACCTTTTCAGCGGTGCCGCCCGGCTCGGCTGCGGAATAGTCCTGTTCGGCCTCCCGGCTGGAAATGTTGATGCTCTCGCCGGTGGTCTGGTTATCCAGCGTCAGGCCGTCGCGGGTCATGTGCTGCGTCACCTTATCACGGGGTTTCAACTGCTTCATAGGGCGTCACCTCCTTGTCTGTCATACTGTTTCGCCCTCACCTAACCGGGTCGTCATAATCTTGTAGAGCTGGCTGCGCTGCGGGATGGGGTTGCGGAACGGCAGGATTACATTTTCATAGATCAAAAGCCCCTCGCCGGGTTCGGAATTGTCCACATACCGTAATTGCTGCGGGGAAATGTTCAATCGCTCCGCAAGGATGCGACGGTCGCCGGACGCCTGATTGAGCAGGCAAATGAAGTCGCTGTTTTCCAGAATGTTTTCGATCTCCGGGGAAGAAAGCAGGTCTTTGACGTTCTGCGTCGCCCCGGTCGGGATGCCTCCCCATTTTCTGAACCGCTTCCAAATCTCGCAGGAGAAAGCTGCCGTCTGTTCCTCGCGCAAAAGCAAATGGAACTCGTCGCAGAAGTACCACGTCGCCTTGCCTTGGCTGCGGTTTTGGGTCACACGGCCCCAAATCTGGTCTTGGACAATGAGCATACCGAGCTTCTTTAACTGTTTCCCCAGCTCTTTGATGTCAAAGGCCACAATGCGGTTTTCAATGTTGACATTGGTGCGGTGGTTAAAGACATTCAGGCTGCCGTTTACATACAGGTCAAGGGCCTGCGCCACACGGTCAGCCTCCGGGATATGCTGGTCTAACAGGGCTTTATGCAGGTCGGACAGGATCGGCATATTCTCCGGGCGGGGGTCTGCCAAATAAGGCCGGTAGATCACCTGCACGGCACGGTCAATGACCGTCTTTTCGATGGCTTCCAGCCCGTTCTTGCCGCCCATGACAAGCTCACAGAACGACAGCACAAAGTCGGATTTCAGGGCCAGTGGGTTTTCGTCCTCGCTGTAATTCAGGTTGATGTCCAGCGGGTTCACATAGGATTTGCTGGTGGGCGACAGCTTCACCACTTGGCCGTGGAGCCGCTTCACAAGGGGGTAATACTCGGCTTCCGGGTCGCAGATATACACATCGTCCGGGGTACAGAGGAACACACTGACGATCTCGGATTTGCAGCTCATGGACTTGCCGGAACCGGGAGTACCCAACTTCAAGCCGTTGGGACACCGCGCCCGTTTTCTGTCCAGCATAATCATGTTGCCGGTCTTGGCATTGACTCCGTAATACATGGCGTCGCCGCCCATGAAAAGCTCCTGTGTCACGAAAGGCACGAACACGGCCACGCTGGAAGTCGTCAAGGAACGCTCGATCTTGATGTGGTTGGCCCCCAGCGGCAGGCTGCTCATAAGTCCCTGTTCCTGCTGGTAGTCCAGACGGACAAGGGAACAGTTGTATTTCTGCGCCACGCCTGCGGCCCAAAATACATCGTTCTCCAACTTCTGCCGGGTGTCGGCGGTGTTCATCACCAGAAAGGTGATCTGGAACATCCGTTCATTCCGGCTTTGCAGGGTTTTCAAAAGCTCCTTGGCGTCCTGTCCGTAGGTGGCAAGGTCGCTGGGCAGGATGTCCATGTCATAGCCGCTGCGGACAGCTCGTTTCTGTTCCTGTATCTTCATGGCGTCAAGGTCGGTGATCTTGCGCTTTACCGTCTTGATGGCCTCGCTCTGGTCGATGGCCTGCACATGGAGATTGACGACAATGCCGTTTTCCGTGTTGAGGAAGTCGGCCAGCATTTCATCCGACAGCTCCGGGGACAGGATGTTTAAGAAGCTCACGGCCCCATACTTGCCGCCCAGCCCGAACATACGGGAATTGCCGAAACGGAACGAGGACGGGGCAATAAAATCTTTGGTGGAGAGGCCGGACGGGGCCAGCCATTTCCATTCAAATTGAAACGGCTCGGCGTCGGGGTGGAGTACCCCATGCAGCACTTCCAGACGTTCTTTGGCGTCCAGCACATGAGCCACGGCCCCCATCGTCTTGAAATAGCCCAGCAGGTCGGTTTCAATGCGGGTCAGACGGGCGCGGGCCATTTTCAGGTTGTCCGCCTCGATGGTGAATGTCAGGAACTTGCGCTTGGTGAGGCCGTTGTTGCCCCGTACAAGCTGGTCTTGCAGGATGCCGGAATACTCCGCCCGGATGTCGTCGAAGTCGTCCCCCTGCGCCTTGATCTCAAAGCTCTTGGCGTACTGCTTGGGGTCGGTCTTGCGGTTGACAAAGGAAAGCTGAACGTGGATCGAGGCGTCCAGATAGTTGTAGAGATCGCACAGGTTTTCAAAAATGGCCGTCTTGGTGTCGGCCTGTGCAAGCTGATAGCTGATGTCGGCAAACTCGATACACTTGCTGAACGTGTTGGCCGTCACCTTGCAAATCCCGTCCGGGTACATGGCCTGATACGGGATGCTGGCCTGTGCGGAATGGGCTTTTCCGTCGCCCTTATACTTGCGGATGATGGCCTGTATTTCCCGCTTTTCGGCGCGGGTGAGCTTTACAGGCGGCTCGTTTCTTTGCTTTTCGGACAATCGCATTTACCTCCTTTTCCATTTGGTGCTGCCGCATAAGGGCAGTATAGGCGTTGTCGGTTTGGTAGGGCCTTTCCTTGGGCTGGATAAAGCAGCACTGGACGATCTGCCATACCACCACTTCAAGGGGCTGGCCGTGGCGCTCGTACAGGGCCAGCAGGAAGCCCGGCAGCATGGCGAACACCATAATCAGGGCCGCTGCGCTGCCAGTCACCCGGCCCCGGAGCAAAAAATAAAGCGGGACGCCTACAAGAAGCGCACCGCCGAAGCAGATCAGTTGCCGTTTGGTAAGCCCAAACACAATCTTGGATTTTACACGGGTCAAATCCTTTGGGACGGTCACATAAGCCATTCAAATCACCTCGTTTCTGATACAGTTTCTTGTGGGGTCAGGGAAAGATCACTGTCCACCTCGTTTCCCCAAACGTCCCAACCGGGCGTTTTCTGTCTGGCAAACAGCTCCACGCGGGTCAGGTCGCCCGCCAGCTCAATGATTTTGTCACGGGTCACGTCCGGCTTTTTGCTGTGTTCCTCCACGGGGGAAATAATAAACTGATGGACACCGGCGCTGCGGCGCTTGGGTTTGCCTCGTTTGGCAAGCAGGCAGATTTCCGCATTGCCTCTCGTCCAGTAGCCCAGCCCATAAAACCATGTGGGGCTTTTCTTGTTGAGCTTCAACCAGACAAAGGCCACCGTCTTAAACGTAAAGCCCCATGCCCGGATCAGGCGCAGGGCTTCCGGGAGCTGCGGGAATGTGGCCCACAAGAACAGCAGACAGTCCTTTTCCGCCAGCGTTTCCACCGGCAGGGCGCACAGCTCGTCAATGCTCATGGTGGGATAGTGATGTTCCGCCGCACCTGTTTTCTTGCACTCATACCGCCACGGCGGATCGGCGTAAATGATGTGGTATCGTTTCTTTTGTACTTCCTCGATGGTTGGTAGTCCTCCTGTCTGTTAATGTGCAGTAAAGACGGCTTTCGATATGCTGCCAGTCTTGAACAGACAGAAGCAGAGCAGAACCGTGTAGCCCATACAGCCCCAAATGGCCCCGGATATATCCGCTGCCTGTCCGATCTGCTGGATCAGCACCGCATAGATGCCGACAACCACCATAATCAAAAAGGCTTGGAAGCCCAGCGCCAACAGGGATTTCAAGTAGTTCTGGCCGACGCCGCGCCACTCCGCATTGCCCAGCGTGGCAAGGGGGATCGGCCCCAGCGCGGTCACGGCATAAATTTCAATCATTCTTCCGTATGTCACAAGGAAAATACAGATGGAAAGAATGTTCATCGTCAGCCCCACAACAAGGGTCTGGAACCACAGGCCGAGCAGCGGCCCGATGTCCATAGCTTCCAGTTGTGCTTCAAGGTCGGGAATGAGGGTGTCAAAGTCAATGCTGGTTTCCCCGATAATCACCCCGGCGCTCTGGTTGACGACGGCTTGGGTGGCGTCGAAAACGCCCATGACGATATTCCATGTGTTCGTCACAATGAGAATGGCAAAAGCACTTTTGAAAATCCAACGGAAGAACATGGACGTGTCAAAGTCGTGCATATTGTTCTTTTCCACGATCATGTCTATCAGCTCATAGCACATGATAACGGCAAGGATCGCCGCTGCAATGGGGACGATCACCGTGTCCGACAGGGATTGCAGCATATTGAATATGCCGCTGTTCCACGCTTGCGGCGTCGTCCCCACATCCGAGGCGATTTCCCCGACTTTCGTATTGACCGTGCTGAACAGCCCGGACAGGTTGCCCATGATACCGTCGATTAAAATGCCTTTGATCCAATCCCCTATGAGTTCGCCTATCATGTGGGTTCACCTCCTTTGCCGCGCCCTCCCGCATGGAACCGGGAGAGCGCGGCGGGGTTTCAGGATTTAACAGTTATGGTTGGGTTGGTTGGCGGACAGCCGGGAAGATCAGCCCAGCAGACCAGACAGCAGGGGAACCAGAGTGACGCCGATCAGGGCAACACCACCGCCCGCGACGAGCTGCTTAACACCCTGCGACTTGCTGGCCGGGTTATCCTGACCGTAACCTTCCAGAAGGTTGATGCCGCCCCAAACACACAGGGCACCGCCGAGGCCCACAACGATAGTCTGCAAAGTAGTAACCGCACTATTGAAAAATTCCATAAATTTACCTCCATAATTTTAGATTGATATGATTTGTTGATAAGGGAAAGCCGCCGGTTATTCATTCACGGCGGCCATATCTTCATCCGACAGGTCAATGTCGTAGAGGTCAAAGGTTTCCTCCTGCGAAACCACCCGCTGCCGTTTCCGGCGCAGGGCGGTCAAGTACCTGTCCACATCAAAATAGTTCTTCTTGTCGGCGTCGGAAAGGTATTTATAGCGGGGGTGACGGGTAATGTCGTATTTCTCACTGAAAAACGGCCTGACACCGCGCACCTGCAAAATACACTTGCCTCCGTCCATCGTTGCGATTTCGTCCTGTGACATCAACTCCTTTCCTAACTTCTGATAATTCAATCCGTAAGAGGTCTGTGCGCCCCGGTTTTCGCTCTGGTTGTAGCTGTCGATGGTTTCTTTGCCCAGCACGTCAGAGATTTCCTTGGCGTTCTTGCCCCGCCCACTAAGAAAAAGCGTGCAGTCGCAGTTATCGGAAATGATTTCCGCAGCGTCCTTGTAGATGGCCTTTAACTGTGACTGGCTTTGCAAAATAATAGAAGCCGAGATTTCACGGCTTCGGATGGTGGCGATCAGCTTGTCAAAGTTGGGTATCTGGCCGAATAGCGATAGGTAAGACCTGAGCGGCGCGTCAGCGCCGCTTTCCGTCTTTT
>OJRI01001555.1_pt1 | contig 11577 bp, 4 predicted proteins | sample 1599151 | NCBI WGS metagenome assembly OJRI01 (sample SAMN03922457, study PRJEB24848) | human gut metagenome | isolation source: stool sample | host: Homo sapiens | place: Germany | collected 2009-11
GTATAAATGGTATCTTGCGGGTACGTATCATGTGGACAATCAATGTCTGTGATAACAAACCTTCCACAAACCATCCGGTCTGAAACAGTGTCTGATGTTCGGGGCTGTTGCAGCTAAATACGTACCACATAACCAGATACGTTATAATATCAAAGATAGAACTGATGGGACCTACATAAATCATAAAACGACTTAGATCGGACGCATCCCATTTACGGGGTTTCTTCAGGAACTCCGGGTCCATACGGTCAAAAGGAATGGTGGTCTGCGATATGTCATACAACAGGTTCTGGATCAATAGATGTATCGGCATCATGGGCAGAAACGGCAGGAATGCACTGGCAAACATCACACTGAACATATTACCAAAATTGGAACTGGCAGTCATCTTTATGTACTTATTGATATTGCCGAATGTCTTTCTTCCTTCGAGCACTCCGTCTTCCAATACCATCAAATCTTTTTCCAACAAGATAATATCTGCGCTTTCTTTGGCTATATCCACAGCAGAATCGACTGATATACCAATGTCCGACTGACGTAATGCACCTGCATCATTGATTCCATCTCCCAGGAATCCCACCGTATTCCCTTGTTCCTGCAACAGAGAAATGATTTGCGTCTTTTGTAATGGAGTCAGTTTTGAAAATAAAGTGGTATCCTTTACCGCTTCTTTCAATGCTGTTTCGTCCATATTTTCTATTTCTATCCCCGTAAGAAAATGACTGGTGTCAATTCCTACCTGTCGTGCAATAGCTTTCACTACAATATCATTGTCTCCCGATAGAATTTTAACTGCTACTCCATGCGCATATAATTGTTCGATGGCTTCGACAGCAGAAGGTTTCGGAGGATCAAGAAAAGCAAGATACCCGATCAATACCATTTCTTTTTCATCTTCGATGGCGAAATTACAATCTTTCTCGATAAAACTTTTTTGGGAGACTGCCAATACCCTCATCCCCTGCTGATTCATATCTTCACTAATCATCTTTGCTTTGATTTTCAATGCATCAGTCAAGGGATGAATCTGCCCGTTGAACTCGGCATAGGAACAGACATCGAGAACCTCTTCTACCGCTCCTTTGGTGATGATTTGCCGCTTTCCCTGCCTGTCTTCTATTACAACAGACATTCTTCTGCGCGTAAAGTCGAAAGGTATTTCATCCACTTTGGTGTAGTCATCCTTCAAATGTTCCAGACTCAAATCTCTTACATGGGAAAGAATCGCTTTATCCATCAGGTTCCTTAAACCGGTTTGGAAATAACTGTTGAAGTAAGCATGACGAAGAATACGTTTACTGTTGTCGTCACTGCCATCTGCATTGATATATTTCTCCAATACGATTTTATCGCAGGTCAATGTACCGGTTTTGTCAGTGCAGAGTATGTCCATCGCTCCAAAATTCTGAATGGCATTGAGATTCTTTACGATTGTTTTCTTTTTGGACATGGCTATCGCTCCTTTGGAAAGGTTGGCAGTCACAATCATCGGTAACATTTCCGGAGTAAGGCCAACCGCAACGGATATGGCGAATATGAAAGCTTCAAACCAATCCCCTTTCGTAAAGCCATTTACGAAAAATACAAATGGAACCATAACCAGCATGAAGCGAATCAACAAAAAGCTAACTTTACTAATGCCTTTGTCAAAAGCTGTAGTGGCACGATGTCCGACCAGGCTCTTTGCAATAGTACCCAGATAGGTTTTGTTCCCCGTTTCAAAAACGATTCCTTTTGCCGCACCACTTATCACATTGGAACCCATATAGCAAATATTGTCCAATTCAATGACACTTCCTTTTCGGAACTGCTGTCCCCGTACCTCCGGAAACTTTTCTATCGGTTCGGACTCTCCTGTCAATGAAGCCTGACTGATGAACAGGTCTTTCGAATCGATGATCCGAATATCAGCGGGAACCATGTCCCCAGCTGCCAAATACACGATATCCCCCGGGACGAGTTCCGTAATCTCGATCTCTTCTTCATGCTCTCCCGCACGTTTGGCGAGACATGTGTTTTTTACCATTTTCATTAAAGAATCCGTAGCCTCACTTGCTCGCCATTCCTGCCAAAAACGCAGGATAGCACTGAACAGCACCATGGATGAGATGATAATGACTCCCGTCCATTCCTGCTCTCCAGGATCGGCCATCAATACATCCAAAAATAAGGATATTATGGCGAGCCCGGTCAGAACGCCAATGAAAGGATTGATAAACGTTTTGATAAACAGGATAAACGGATTCTTTTTCTGTTCATGTACCACTTCGTTTCTTCCATAAATGGATTGTCGCTCCTGCACTTCTCCCTGTGTTAATCCAAGCTTGGTTGTCTGCAAGTATGAATAGATTGACTTACCGGGTTGTGTGGCAACCAAAAATACTTTCTCTGAATTGAATGTGTACTGTGGTGAACGCAGTTTTTTCTTCCATACCATAATCTCTAATTTTTTTAGTTACTAACTGCATTTATTAATTCGATGCAAAAGTAAGGAGGACTTCACCGGGAAGCTGTTAGAGAATGATTAGAGTGGTATTAGAAAACGATTAGAGTTTCTTAGATATGCGGGAGCTTCACCACAAAGGTAGTGCCCTCATCCTTATGGGAAGATACGGTAAGTTCGCCTTTGTGAAGGTGGATGATCTTTTGTGTCAAGGCCATACCTATACCATTTCCGGGAGCAATATTCTTATTTTCTCCGCGATAAAACAGTGTAAACAGGTTTTCTTTATCCGTATCAGACATGCCTACACCGGTATCTGACAGGCGGATGATTGCCCATTGCTCCCAATAGGCTATCAAGACTGACGAAGTTCGGTTGGAAGAATATTTGCAGTTATTCTCTATTAAATTCACAAAAGCGGTAGTCAGCAAATAGCTGTTTCCGATTACTGTCAGCACATTATCTTCTTCGGCTTCCTGCTCAAATACTAATTCGATGTGATAATCCGGATGGGCTTTTAATACCAGCTCTCTGGCGTCCAGCAACAGTTCGTCCAGACGGACTTCTTCCATAGTTATCTGTTCCGACTGATAGTCCGCTTTTGCCAAATTCAACAATCCGTCGATCAGGTTTACAATCCTGTGAGAATCCTGCAATGCATTGCCGATAGCCATCTGATATTGTTCGGAACTCCGTTCTTTCAATAAAGCTAAATCCAGTTCAGCTGTAAGGGCTGCCATGGGGGTACGCAATTCATGAGATACATTACTGACAAACATCTTCTGTGAATTGAAAGACTTTTCCAAGCGTTCCAGTAAAGCATTAAATGTCGTACTCAATTCTCCCAGTTCATCCTGTTCATTTTTTACGGGTAATCTTTTATCAATATGCGATGCCGTGATTTTCTCCGCTTCTTTCACGATGTTACGTATCGGTTTTAAAGTGCTTCGCGAAAGGATATACCCCACAACCACCAATACGCTCAATCCACCGATAAATAAGAGAATGAGCATGTTTCTTAGCGCATCCCGGTTGGCGTATCCATAACCGTCGTAGGCTGCGGCGGTAACCACATAGTCTTTGCCTTCAAACGGATACACCAGTCCTATGGCCTGATATTCGTCCACATAGAAATTGATGTTCTTCCGCTGCAAAATACGCTTTATCATCTCCGGTGTTTCTTTGACAATATCGTTTTGCAAAGCATCATGATATAATATTTTAAAATCTGTTGTATAGACGGCAACCTCTACTTCATCAATAAACTTCTGATTATTCAGGTATATGGACTGCATGGTTTTGGCATCTACTTGATTTTTAAGGAATAAGTGCGCTTTGGTTATAGCTTCACTTTGAAGATTACGAAAGAAAGCATTACTACGCGAGTGTTCACTGACATAGTAGACCGCCATGACAAATACGAAAAATACCGCAGCTGTAAGCCCTGCATATTGTAGAGTCAACGTTGTCCTGATCTTCATAATTTATCAGTCAGTATGAAACCCATTCCGGCTTTGGTATGAATAAGTTTCGGTTCAAAGTCCCTGTCTATCTTTTTGCGGAGATAGTTGATATATACATCTATGAAATTCGTTCCTGTATCAAAATGGGTGTTCCATACTTTTTCTGCTATTTCAACCCTGCTCAATACTCTTTCGGCATTTTCTACCATATATAACAGTAAGTTGTATTCTTTAGGAGAAAGTTTTATGGATATGCTGTTTCGTTCTACGTCTTTACGTTGAAGGTCAATACGCAAATCTGCATAGACAAGTTCCTGCGGCAATTCCTGTGCATTACCCGCCACACGTTTCAACAGCACTTTGATTCTGGCATTTAACTCTCTGAAATCAAAAGGTTTCACCATGTAATCGTCTGCACCGGCATCGAAGCCGTCCAGTTTATCGTTCGTCGATCCTAATGCCGTCAACATCAATATAGGGATATGGGGATTGGTCTTGCGAATTTCTTTCGCCAGTTCAAATCCGTCCATCTTAGGCAAAACGATGTCAGATATAACCAGATCGAATGTGTGCGTCTGGAAAAGCCGTAACCCCATTAGTCCGTCATAAGCCACCATTGTCTGATAGCCATTTTCCTCCAGTCCGTTCATCAGCAAACTTGCAACCCGGGGGTCATCTTCTATAATTAGTATTGTGTACATAGGAAAGAATTCATTAATCTGAATGTATAAAACGAAACAAAAATAATGATTATTCCCCACTTATAGCCTTTTTCCTTGAAAAATCGGTGAGAAGGCCAAATAAAAAAGGTACCCAATGCAATGTGGATACCTTTATATGATTCATTTACATAAACCGGAAAATGACTCGTCCGGTTTGTGGACCATTTACCCATTTCGGTTGTGAAGAGGGACCACACAAATCGGTGGAGTTTACTTTATTACGTACCGGAGGAATCACGTTCAGGACAGAGATTCCGCTTTCGGGAAGAGTATAAAGCAAACGGTCGCGGCCATCACGAGGCTGATATACTCCGATATACGCGTCGGGAGTTTCGTTTGTCAGACTGATAGTGCCTTCTTTCGTTTGGATATTCATCCAGGAAACATCACCAAAGTATCCTTTGAATTCGGGATATGTGAAGGTCTCACCCGGAATAGGATCGTTATAGTCGTTTTCCCATACATCGTATTGCGTTCCGTGAATACGGTTTTGCCATACGCGGTAAGGTCCGGCACCCAGCCAGCGTTTGCTGATTACCTGATCTTCAGGATAGTCGAAACGAATACCCATCAAGTCTACGACACCGGAGAAATTGTAGGTGTAATCCAAAGCCAAATCCCCACTCGGGTTAATTGTCCATTGGGCTTTATCCAGATTGCCCAGTTTATAATTGGCGGTAACAACCAGATCACCTCCATCTTGTTTTACGTCCAGTTTCGTAAATACGGCAGCATCAGGGAATTCGCTATATGTACGGTCTTTTTCTTTTGCTTTCTCATCATCATGGTTATAGAACTGATCCAATGAGCGGTCTGCACGACGGGCTCCAATGAAACGGGGGCCATTGGCGAAACTAATCTTACGGTTATCTACAGATACCCCTTTCAGTTGTCCGTCTTTCTTTGAGAAGATGAATGTACGCTTATTCGCTTTCACAGTAAGATCATTTTCTGTCTCTGTATAAGTAGGACGACTGGACAAGGGAGAAAGCTGTTCTGTCTGCTGATTCAGTTTGTTGACCGGGAAAGTCCAGCGCCAAAGTTCATGGCCGTATGGATCGATTGCTGTCAGGAAGAGGGCGTCTGCATTGGGGAGGATATTTGTTTTTATATCCAAAATGCCTGCCGAGTGAGCAACCATGTCACTGCCTTGCACTTCACCTTCTTTCAGTACTTGAACAGCGGCATTGGAAGCATCTGTTGCCAGCGGGAATTTTACTTGCTTCCAAAGGAAACGGCAAGTATTCAGATTCAGATAATCGTAACGGTTTTCTACAGAGAATTTGCCATCAAATTGCTTGTCGATAGAAGTATTCATGATTTGCACCGGACTCCATAACTGCTTGATAGTGTAGTAGCTACCCTCCTTTTCGTGATGTGGTCCTACAATACCGTCTGCTCCAAAGTTTCCTTGGTTATCAATGAATCCGTCCATATCTACACGCTTCACACCTTCGTCTGCCAATACCCAAAGGAAGCCACCGATACAACGGGGATGCTTGCGCATCATTTCCCAATAATCGTATAATCCGGCACCATGGCCGCCATCGTACAAACCATGCAAGAATTCCGTAGGCATAAAGATTTCCGGTAAGCGCATGTAGTTCTGGCTTTCTCCGTAAGAGCGGTAATGCATGGTTTCAAAACCGGAGAAGTTACCTTGCGGGTGAATAACCGGACGTTTCTGCGGATCGTATTTATGAAACTCTCCATCCAGTTCGGTATTCCATCCTTTTTCATTACCATTACTCCACCAAATAATAGACGGATGATTCACGTCACGTTCTATCATGCCTTCAATCAGACGTACTCCGGTGGGGGTATCATACTTGCCATGCCAGCCTCCCAACTCATCCATCACATAAAGTCCGAGAGAATCACAGGCTTCCAAAAATTCCGGGTCAGCCGGATAATGGCTCAAACGGACGGAATTCATATTCATGCTTTTCATCAAAAGAACGTCTTCGATATTCTTCGCTTTACTTAATGTACGGCCACTTTCAGGACGGAAGCTATGACGATTGACACCACGTACATTGATACGTACTCCGTTTATATAAAGTCCGTCGCTTTCGCGTACTTCAATCGTGCGGAAACCAAAATTTTCCGTTTCACTATGCAAAACCTTACCGGCCTTATCCAATAGAGAGAATTGTGCTTTATAAAGATTCGGAGTTTCCGCTGTCCACAGTGCAGGGTTAGATACATTCAGTTGCAGGGAAGTCCAGTCACCTCCAGCTTTTACGGGTACGGTGGTTTCCGTTATCTTTTTTCCTTTTTTATCTAAAATCTGTGTACGGATGCTCATTCCGTCATTAGAAATATTTGTGTAGCAGTTGGCACGGAAAGTTCCATCCATCTTTGCGTCAATGGCAATGTGCCGCAGGTTTACGGCTGGTTTCACCTCCAGGAACACCGGACGGAAGATACCGCCGAAATTCCAATAATCAGCACGACGTTCGGCAAGGTTCACACTGGCATTTTCACTCTCTTTGGCAACAGTGACTTCCAGTAAATTCTTTTTGCCATATTTCAGAAAATCCGTGATGTTGTATGAAAAACGATAGAAGGCCCCCTGATGTTTGGAACCAACTTTACGTCCGTTCACTTTTACTTCCGTATCTGTCATTGAAGCTTCGAATACAAGATTGACCTGTTTGCCGCGAAACTTTTCCGGAACTTCAAACTCGTACTTATACATACCTTTTTCATTGGCAACGCCTTCAGGGAATGGTTTACCATAGAAAGTGATTCCATACTGATAGGTGCCGAATCCTTGCAGCTCCCAGCAGGAAGGTACACCGATTTTCGTCCATTTCCCGGAATTGCGTCCGTCGGTACAAAAGAAGTCCCATTCAACCATATCGTCGCATCCGTGACCGGAGAGATATTGCCTTTCCGTTTGTGGAAGGTTTTGAGCAGCCAGGGTAGTTGCCAACGCTAAGGTCGATAATAAAGTGGTTACTTTTTTCATTGTTACTTTTATAATTGTGTTAGTTATTTATTGCTATCATTGTTTACTACTGATACGGATATGCAGCGTATGTTCTTTTTTCTCTATGGCATATTTCTTCAATACACCCGGTCCGCAACTACTGTTTCCTAATCCAAGTACGGCAGCATCCATACTAAGAATAACTTCTGCACGTGGTTTTAAATTACAATCGTGAGTTTCTTCATAGATGTCTTGTACGGTGTAATGCAGGGCAGATGCAGAAAATGCGTTTTCTACCGCGTCAACACGAATACCTTTATTCTGTTTGTCGGTCAGGGTCAGATAATGCACTTCCTCTTTGTTCCCACTATCCTGCGGACGTGGATAATGTACGTACTGTTCTGCAACGCTTCCTTTCCAAAGCCCTATCATAGCAGATGTTTTGCGGTCAGGATAGTTATCCTGTGGCCCTCTGCCATACCAGGTAAATGTATCATAAGCAGGCGCCAGACAGAATGCGATACCTAAACGGGGAATTTCAGGAAGAACTCCTTGTGGCAAGAAAGTTGTTTTCAGATCAATTGTTCCATCTGAAAAGACTGTATAGACAGAAGTAGTCACCACTTTTCCTTCTTTATATAAATTACTAGTTTGAATCCGGACAATGACCGCCCCGTCTGCACGTTTTTCATGGTGGAAAGATTCCAGATTTATCTGCGGATGATCCATTCCATGCAATTTCCAGTCTTTAGCCAACCAGTTTCCGAAGCTCTTGTCATTATCTGTCGGAGCACGGAAAACTTGAGTGACAGGCTGAACCGGAAAATCATTGATGTAAGCCAACATTTCTTTGTCCTTATATATAAGGGAAGTCATACTTCCGTTCACTTTCTTTTCCCACTGGACAGAAAAACCGTGCCCACTAATCAATAAAGATTTATCATCCTCTTTCACCTGAAGTGCTCCTTTATTAATCAGATCGGCAGAAGCTAAATCTCCTTTCTGCAAGCAGAATTGTTCCCAGGCCACTTCATGTCCTGCCTTTGCCCAAAGAGCATCCGATTTCAAAACAATGCTTACTTTCAGTTGGCAATCGGAAAGAGAATAAATATCTTTTAATGATCGGAAAGCCGGCAAATCAATCGTTTTACTTTCGCCTGGAGTTATTTCCGGCAATGTTATTTCTCCCCGTTCTTTCTCCTTACCATCCACTGATAATGTCCACAGACAACGATAAAGTGATAAATCAATATGATGATTTCGGTTGGTTACTCTCAACTCTCCATTCTCAACTCTCAACTCAACCGGTGCATATACCTTCTTTACCTCCCAATATTTAGGCGTAGTTACACGGTCACTCATCAGTAATCCATTAAAGCAGAAAGCTTTTAAATTCGGCTTATCGCCAAAGTCACCGCCGTAAGCCACCATGGTACGGCCATCGGGTAATGTCTTGTAGATTCCCTGATCTACCCAATCCCATATAAAACCACCCAGCATACGGGGATTGCTATATATCTCATCCCAATATTCCTTGAAATTTCCTAATGCATTCCCCATGGAATGTGCATATTCACTCGTCATTACCGGACGGTCGTCATTGGTACGCTCCGCAATCTCCAGCAACCGCTCCCAACGTGCATTTTCAGCGCGTTCCTTATCCTCTCCCTCTGCAATGCCGGGATTTAAGTATTCCTGTTTCACCCGGGTATAAAAGCGGCTGATAACATCGACCGTCTTCGGGTCAGGATTTCCGTCCACTCCCTGCGCCCCCTCATAGTGTACAGGACGAGTGGGATCGAAATCATGCAGCCATGCCGAAATAGCAGCGAAGTTTGGTCCGTAACCGCTTTCGTTTCCCATGCTCCACATTACAATACATGGATAATTCTTATCACGTTCCGCCATACGGACCGCACGGTCCATAAATGCTGCATGCCAGTCGGGGGTACTTGCGAGTGTTCCACGCAATCCGTGTTCTTCTATATCCGCTTCGTCCATCACGTACAATCCCAAGCTGTCGCATAGCTCGTACCAACGGCTGACATTGGGGTAATGGCTGGTGCGTACAGCATTTATATTTGCCTGTTTCATTAAAAGAATATCCTGAAGCATCCGTTCTTCGCTCATGACACGTGCCGTCCGTGGATCATGTTCGTGGCGGTTCACTCCACGAAAACGAACCGGATTACCGTTCACTAACAGTTGTCCTTTTTTGATTTCTACAGAGCGGAAGCCCACGGCCTGTTCTATCTGTTCTATGACTTTTCCTTCTCCATTTTGGAGAGTTAAGTGTAATTTATAAAGATAGGGTGTTTCTGCCGTCCATCTTTCCGGCGATTTTATAATGGCTGACAAACGTCCCATCTTACGCGGGCCACGCTGCGGATACCATTCATTCATCCGGCTTGCTTTATGCTCCAAATCAAGAATATCTTCCACATCGCCTTTCAATGTGGCAACTTCTTTGCCTGAAGCATCCTTTAATACTCCCTGTAAAATATACCCTTTTCCGGTCATCCCTCGATATGCACTGAATTGTGGATCAATCTGCAAAATAAAGTCTTTATAATCACCCACAGATGCGGGAAGAGTACGTACCGCATAATCACGGACATGAATATCCGGTGTATGTATCAGATGAATACTACGATGAATACCACCAAAACGCCAGAAATCCTGATCTTCCAGATAAGAACCGTCACTATATCGGTAGACTTCCAGTGAAATCTGATTTTCTCCGGATTTCAGATACTTCGTGACATTAAATTCGCTCGGTTCCATACTGCCTTGGCTATACCCTACCCGCTCACCGTTGATCCAAACATAAAAGGCGCTCATTACGCCCTCAAACCGTAGAAAAGTCTGCCCGTTCGCTTCCCATCCGGCTGGTAAAACAAATGTACGGCGATATTGCCCTACCGGGTTTCGTTCTTTATACGTGGTATAGTCAGCTTTCGGTTCTCCCATCACCCGTGGAGGATCTATTTTAAACGGATAGCCTGCTGAAACATAGATAGGCGTGCCATATCCGTTCACTTCCCAGTTGGCGGGAACAGGAAAATCCGTCCAATCTTTATCATCAAAATTTATCTGATAGAAGTTCACGACTCTTTCATTGGGAACGGGAGTCCAACGGAATTTCCAGGTTCCGTCTAAAGAGATTGAGCCGTCTCCTTTCTGTACAGAGAAAGGGGTAAAAGTAGCTCTTGCCGGTTCACGGTTGATCTGGAGAACATGATGATTCTCCCAATCATGCATTGTTTGTGCCTGTGTAGGACTTACAAACAATGCGCCAAGCAGTAAAGTATATATTTTCATTCGTTCTTTTTTCTTCATATCAAGTAGACGGACGAAAGGGTATTTTGTACCCCTTTCTTTTACAGAAATATTAAAGAACAATAAAAGGAGTAACACTCTATAAAGAAAAGCTTTACCTTGTGGCGTATAATTACTTCTAATATTATGATGATGAAAAAACTACTATTTAGCAGCCTCTTTTTATTTGGCAGTCTCGTTTCACAAGCACAGCACGAGTATACGATTGAAGGTAAAGTGGAAGGTGTAAAGGATGGAACTCTTGTTTCTCTTTTTCTACTTGACGGAAATGTAGGAAGTACAGTAGCCATGGATACCATACAAAACGGTACTTTCTTCTTCAAACGAAATGCCGGAGAAGATGGTTTAGACAAATTATCTCTAATGTGTACCCGTAATGATGATTTTCCTTCCATGTCGCTGGAGATTTATGCAACTCCTAATGCAAGAATCAAAGTAACCGGAACGAATACCTTGATACATACGTGGACAGTAGACAGCCCTGTAAAGGAACAAATAGAATATAATAGGTTTATTGAAGATTCACACGATTTATGGGATGAGTATCAACGTTTGTCTATAAAAGCAAGAAGTCTGCGTTCTGCCCCGGAAGCAGAACGGAAGGCTCTACGTGCGAAAGAAGACAGTATTTCAGCTTTAATCAGCAAACGTGAAATGAAACTGATGCCTGTC
>OJRI01001559.1_pt1 | contig 11558 bp, 8 predicted proteins | sample 1599151 | NCBI WGS metagenome assembly OJRI01 (sample SAMN03922457, study PRJEB24848) | human gut metagenome | isolation source: stool sample | host: Homo sapiens | place: Germany | collected 2009-11
AGAAAGGGGAAACAGGTAGTTCCTAAAGGGTGACAAATATGTCGCCTATTTGGAGACAGTATTCGTAGGAGGGATGAGGTTGATTGTATCGGACAAATCTCTGAAGAAGTCGTGATTGAGGATGCAGGATATACGCCAAAGCAGTTGGATATCAATATTCTCTTTGTGGAATATTTTATAGACATTGGGACGGGTACAACACAATTGGGCAGCGAACCAAGTGACGCTGCGTCCTTGGTCGTGAAGAATACGTTCGATAAGCTGTCCTGCATGAATCATATCCATACAACGCTGTGTGTTTCGCCCAGATTCCCGTAGGTGAACTGATTTTGGTAAATGTAACTTTGGAAGAATATATATAGAAAAGGCGCGGGAATCTTACCTTCGTCCGTTCCGTGTTCAAGGCCTTCGCAATGCCAGCTACCGGGAACGAACAACGCAGAAAGCCCACGCCGATATGTACAACACCCGCAGCCTCTCTTTGTTTCTCAAAGCGAGGCACGGATGTATATAAGCACACATCAGGAGGACGTCTTCGTTGCAGCTCGTCATTCCGGTAGAACGAAATTTGCGAAGTTTTGAACACCAATGACAAACGCTTGTAAACGTCTTCTCAATATAAAAACGGCTCCCCCTCACCACCCGAAGGCTTTCTGCGGAAGAGTCCGTTGCAAATGTAAATAAAAAAATGAGATTATGATAGGGTAGGAGGGAATATATGCTTTGAATTATACGATTTATGTAATTCAAAGCATATAATCAAAGTCATTTATGAGATATCCTAGAATACTTTAAACTCGTATCCTTCTGCCTTTAGGAATTCGATGGCACGGGGTAGGGCATATTGCAAATTCCCGTTGTTCCAAGATTTCAGTGAGTCGTGGAAGGTAATGATAGAGCCGTTACGTACATAGCGTTTCACGTTGTCCAATACCTGTTCGGGACGCATACATTTACTGTAATCGCGGGTTACGAGATCCCACATGATGATGCGATAGTGGTGGCGAAGCGTATAGTACTGCCGGAAACCCATATGCCCGTGTGGCGGACGGAATAGGTCTGAATGGATAATCTCGTCTACTTTCTTGGCATTTGCCAGATAGTCCGGATTGGAATACTCAAATCCGCGAATATGGTTGAATGTGTGGTTGCCGATGCGGTGTCCGCGCTCTACTACCATTCGATATTCATCCGGGTGCTTGCGTATATTGTCGCCTACCATGAAAAAGGTAGCTTTGATGTGGTGTTTTTCCAATAAATCCAATATCCAAGGAGTAACCTCCGGGATGGGTCCGTCATCGAAAGTCAGATAGACTGCCCGTACGTTCGGATCCATCCGGAAGATTGCTTGTGGATACAACGCCCGGAAAAACCAAGGTGGTTGTTCTATAAACATTGTACTAAATTACTATTTCCCTTTCATTCTCGTCACATACTCGTTGTATAATTGGTCGAGTTGCTCGGAGTAATGTTTTGCGAGTTCTTCTGATTTGTATTTCTCCATTAAGCGAATTTCCGCGTCAAGCAAGCTTGCGTTATATACGAAATTCTCTCCGGCAATGGCAAGCTGGCTATCGTTCAGACTGAGATACCAGATCATATATTCGAGTGACTTGTTGGCAAGGTCGTCAATGATCTTGTTGGCCTTCTCGTTCTGACCTAATTGATAGTAAGATTCTGCCATTTGGAAAGCACCGTTTGCCCAGTCATACGGCACGTTGTAAGCCGGAATCACCTTCTCTGCATAGTCGAGCGCAGCGAGTGCCTTATCTTTCTTGCCCTCTTTGATGAGCTGCCCTACGAGTTGCGTGAAGATGCGACGATGTGTGTAGCACATACGCATCACGTTCTCGTCGATGTATATGCCCGGCTGGTCGATGCCACCGAACTTGAACTTTTCCATCAGGTTGTTGTACATCTTTTCGCTGTCAATCTTGCTGTCCAGCTTTTCCGTATCGAACGGAGTGAAGCGGTAAGCGAGACCTTCCTGCGTGAAGTGATTGCCCATGCCCAAATGGTTCTCTCCGCCTACGGTGATTGCCATATAGATAGGACGTTCCCAGTTGGCGTTAGCGAGCATTTCGAGCATCATCAGTTCACTCTTGTAGAGCGCACGTTTCGGGCTTCCATTGGCGTCTCTGAGGGTGATCGTCATATATTCGGGGATAGAGTCGCCCAAAGCTTCCGGTATCTTCATGCCGGAGCGGCGTACAGCTTCTTCGTCTATCTTCATCACGATACTGTCTGTTGGAATCAGCGGGAGCTGTATATCCTTTCCGGTCTTTTTGAGAAGCTCCTTCAGCTGGTCGTTCTTGCCGAGCATCCAGCGGTTGATGATTTCCTTCAGTTCATAAGGGTTCTCACCGAAGATGGAGTGTACGAGCGATAATATGGTCGTATCTCCTTTGGCAGCCAATTCGTTAGCTTGCTTGAAGTAACTGTCGATGAAGGCTTTCATTTCCGGGCGTACCGGGATATATTCATTTTGTCCTTCCACATACTCCACACGGTCCCAAGTGATAGGGAGCGATGGAGAATCGTATGCCGGACGCTTCATCTGGTCGATGTACCAATCCGTTTGCAGGTAGCTTAGGTTGCAGGTACGGGCATCTGTGCGGAAGCCTTCTGTTTCCTGATTGTACCACAAGGGGAAGGTATCGTTATCACCGTTCGTGTAGATGATCGGGTTGCCTTTTTCCTGCAGAGTCATCAGGTAGTTCTGTCCGAAGTCACGTGCCACGAAACGGCCGCTACGGTCGTGATCATCCCACGTCTGGCTTGCCATTTGTATGGGGACAAGCAAACAGATGATGGAAAGGATGCACGCCATTGCCGCAGACGGTTTGTACGGGACGTAAGTTTCGTATAGCGAGTCGAGCTTATATTGCAGCTCGGCCTCTTCTTCTTCCGTGATAAACTTCGCTCTTTTCTCTTCCAGCGTTTTTCTAATCTTCTCGGCTTCTTCTTCCGTAGCTCCTGCGATGAGGCGTTGTTCGGGTTTCATTCTTGAGCACCACTGAATCAGTCCTGCCACTCCCATACCGACCCAGATAGCGAAAGCATAGAACGAACCGGCATACGCATAGTCGCGTTCACGAGGCTGTGCGGGTGTCTGGTTGAGGTAGAGCACGATGGCGATACCTGTCATGAAGAACAGGAAGAATACTACCCAGAATTGCTGGATACCACGCTGGTTGCGGTAAGCCTGCCAGAAGAGTCCGATCAATCCGAGAATCAACGGCAGACAGTAGAATACATTGTGCCCTTTGTTGTCCTTGAGATCTTGCGGAAGCAATTCCTGGTTGCCTACAAGTATGTTATCTATGAACGGGATACCGGTGATCCAGTTGCCGTGTTCTATCTCCCCGCTACCCTGTATGTCATTCTGCCGTCCGGCAAAGTTCCACATGAAATAACGCCAGTACATGAAGTTCAACTGGTAGGTGAAGAAGAATTTGATATTTTCCCACTGGGTAGGCATATTTACCATTACCATTTCCCCGCATTGGTCGTATGGCACATCATGGCCTTTCACGTCCACCCATTGCTTGTAAAGCTGGGCGTGTGAGGAACTGTACATACGTGGGAAAAGCATATTCTGCGCATATTCGTACTCGATACGTCCCGGAAGTTCGATGTAAGAGTCTTTCTCGTCGGGAGAAGTCTTCTCTTTGCGGACATACTTGCTGCCCGTTTCCGACTGGCGAGGGATGCAATAGCCGTCTTTTACGTCAAGCGCTACTTTTGAAGAGAAAGCAGGACCGTAGAAAAGCGGACGTGTCCCGTATTGCTCACGGCCGAGATATTCGCCTAGCGTGAAGATGTCTTCCGGCGAGTTCTGATCCATCGGAGTGTTGGCGGTGGAACGGATGACAATCAGCGCGTATGAAGAATATCCGATTACGATCATCATGGTGCACAGCATGGCTGTATTCATGGTACGTGCGGAAATACGCCATTTCTCTTTGATTTTAGCCTGTACGTTCGGAGCAAGATAAATGCCCAAAGCGGCAATAACCAGAATACCGATAACGATACTGCTTGGACCATGACCGTAGAACGGGATACCCAGCAAGGCAATCGTCAAGATGAATGAAATAGCCATGCGTGTCTTGTTCTTTTCGGTGTAGCTTTCGTATACTCCCCAGATCAAGGCGGCTGCAAGCAGGACGATATAAACTACAACGCCGGAATTGAACGACATTCCGAGTCCGTTGACAAACAGCAGTTCGAACCAGCCGCCTACTTTCACAATACCCGGCACAATGCCGTAGAGCACGGCGGCTACCAATACGCCTGAACCGAGTAGGGCTATCAAAGAGCCTTTTGCAGTAGCGTTCGGAGTTTTCTTGTAGTAGTATACCAGTACGATGGCAGGCAGACAGAGCAGGTTCAGCAAGTGTACGCCGATACTTAAGCCGGTCAGATAAGCGATCAGGATAATCCAGCGGTCGCTGTGCGGTTGGTCGGCCACGTCTTCCCATTTCAAAATCAGCCAGAAAACGACTGCGGTGAACAGGGAGGAGAAAGCGTATACTTCACCTTCTACGGCGGAGAACCAGAATGTGTCGCTGAATGTATATACCAGTGCACCGACTAGCCCGCTGCCCATAATGGTGATGAGCTGCCCTTTGGTAATGTTGTTCTCGTCGGTGATGATAAGCTTGCGAACCAGATGGGTAATACTCCAGAAAAGGAACAGGATACAGGCACCGCTCATCAGGGCGCTCATGTAGTTCACCATTTTCGCAACTGTCGTTACGTCAGAAGCGAACTGTGTAAAAAGATTCGCCATCAGCATGAAGAAAGGTGCGCCGGGCGGGTGTCCGACTTCCAATTTATAGCCGGTAGTTATAAACTCAGGGCAATCCCAGAAACTTGCGGTCGGTTCTATCGTCATGCAGTAGACTGTTGCCGCAATGATGAATGTAAGCCAACCCATGAGGTTGTTTACGGTTCTGTACTGTTTCATTAGCACTATGGTAGTTTATTCGTTAAAAACAGGTTATGCGGTCGCAAAGATAGTGATTTAACTGCATAATGCAGAAGAAAGTAAGATTTATTAAGTATAAGGGAAACTCTTTGATAGTTAATGATGGTGATGATGCTCTCCTAAAACCCGGTGAGGCAATGTGCCGTGTCCCAATAGCTCGATAGGGCAGTTGAAGTTTCTTTCCAGCCATTCCGTAGTAACGCCTGTATCCGGATGGTAATCCAATGTTTCGTTGACACAAGCGATGGATTTTACCTGTTGCAGCACGGTGCCGATGTCGTGGCTGACAAGGATGATGGCGCACTCTTTATTGATTTCGGCCAGTAGCTCATAAAGACGCGCTTCGAAACGTTTGTCGATATACGTGCTGGGTTCATCGAGAATCAATACCGCAGGGTCGGAGATAATAGCCCGTCCCAGCAAGGCACGTTGCAGTTGTCCGCCGCTTAATTGTCCGATAGAACGGTGTTCTAGCCCTTCCAGTCCCATACGGGAGATAATCTGTTTGCCTTTCTCTTTCTGTTCGGAAGTGAATCGGGAGGTGAGAGACTTTTGTATGCTCAATCCTGACAGGATCACTTCTTCCACCGAAATAGGAAATTTTTTGTCTATGGTGCTGTACTGGGGAAGATAGCCGAGTGAGGGCTGAATATCAGACCCTTTTGTGGCAGGGATGTGTAAAATAATCTCTCCCCCTGTCGGTTTCAGCAGACCGAGGATACACTTGATAAGTGTTGTCTTACCACCTCCGTTGGGACCGATAATACCTAAGAAATCACGTTCGTAGACGTTCAGATTGACGTCATGGAGAACAGTGCGGCCGTCATATCCGGCGGATAGGTTCTTTATTTCGATGATTGGTTTCATTGCTTGAAATGGCTAGGCGGGTTCTTGATTCTTCTATTTTGCTTCAGCTTGCGGAGCAAGTGCTTGGGCTACGTTCAGCATTTCTTCTTCCCAATCATAGCTTAACGGATTGATGGGGACAACTTTCGTTCCGGTTTGCTGCGCGATGGTTTCCGCATTGCGCTTGTCAAACTCCGGTTGTACAAAGATGACCTGTACGTTTTCTGCCCGACATAGATCTATTAATTCCTTCAAATGAGCAGGAGAGGGTTCTTTTCCTCCTTCTTCGATAGAAATCTGGTGCAGTCCGTAGTCGCGGGCGAAGTAGGAGAGAGCCGGATGATAGATCATAAAGGCTTTGGCTGCCTCCGGTGAAGAAAGTTGTTGGCGAATCAGGCTGTCGGTATGTTGTATACGTTGGCAGAGAGAGTCGTAGCGAGCCATATAATAGGCGTCATTGGCCTTATCCAATTGGCTGAGGGCTTTATAGGTATTTCCCGCAATAATTAATGCATTGGCGGTAGAATTCCATATATGCGGTTCTACAGCATGGATATGGCCGTCGTGGGGGCTATGTCCGTTTCCATGTCCGTGGTCGTTATTGTTCAAGATAAGGTCGATTCCTTTGGAAGTATCGAATACCTGAATATGGGGCGTATTGTTCATCAAGCGGTCCATCCAGGTTTGCTCGAAGCCGATATATCCGATGCGGAAGTAGGCTTTGCTATCCCCTAAAGAAACAAGTTGCTGGGGAACCGGATCGTATGTTTCCGGGCTGGAACCTTTGGGAACCATGCTGACTACTTTGAACTTATCTCCCGCAATGGCTTCGGTGAAGTAACGTTGAGGCTCCAACGTAACCGTAATTACAGGTTTCTCTTCATTACTGTTGGTTTGGGACGGGCGTCCGGCACAGGCTGCCAATAATAGGCAGACACTTCCCAAGAATAGGTTTCTTATATCTTTTAGTTGTTTCTTCATTGGTCTTTCTATTTCGTGATTTTCTATCTTATTTCTCGTTTCTTGTTTTTCGGGCGCGTAATATCTCCCGTTTTCCTCCCGGAGGTCCCGGAAGGCGTTCTACTGTGAATCCGGCTGTTTGTAACATTCTCCGGACAACCCCTTTGGCACAATAGGTAGTCAGGATTCCGCCTTCGTCTAATAAAACGTGAAGACAGTTGAATAGTTCTTGAGACCACATTTCCGGTTGCTTTTCGGGGGCGAAAGCGTCGAAGTAAACCAAATCGAATTGGAAGTTGAAAGTGCTTTCAACTTCCAATTGATTTGCGTCCTTTTCCATTTTCCGCAGGGTGAAATGGGGAGTGAGTTGTACGTCTTCTTGCCAGGGAGATGTGTGGAGTTGTTTGAATAGCTCGATGGATGGTTGCAGTTCACCGTTTACCAATAATTGTTCGTCATTGCGGACATATCCGAGCTCTTCCACTGTCTGCCATTCCAAAGGATATAATTCCAATCCGGTGTAATGTATATGTCGGCCGCTCTGTTCGGCCTCTTCGAGGGTGAGCCATGCGTTTAATCCGGTGCCGAAACCTACCTCAAGAATACGTGGGGCGGTGGAAGCAGAAGCCTTCAGTCCCATCTCAATAAAAATATGTTGAGATTCCGTGCGTGCTCCTTTCGTCGAATGATAATGTTCATTCAATTCCGGAACAAACAGGGTAGCGCTCCCATCATCGGTTTTCTCAATAATTCTTTTCATCACTCACTCTAATGTTTTGTTATCTAATATTCTTACATTCTTATGTTGCCACTGCATCCCATGCGCTTTCGAGCACATATAGGAGAAGGATATAACGTATTAGTTTGCCGAGAAACATAGAACCTACCGTAATCCATGTGTTGCTCCGCATAAATCCCAGTGCGATGGCAATCACTTCCCCTATGGCGGGGAGGAAGGCGAAGAATGCCATCATGGCTCCTTTCCCTTGCAGGAAGTTTACCATCTTGTCTACTTTTTCTTTCTTTACCTTGAAATATTTCTCAATCCAGGCGATTTTGCCTAAGCGTCCCATGTAATAACATGTCATTCCTCCGGCGGTATTCCCCAAAGTGGCGGACAACAGACAGGCGATAGGAGGCAAGCCAAGCTTGATTAAGGCTACCAATACCAGTTCGGAACTGAAAGGCACGATGCTCCCCGCCAATAAAGCCGAGATAAATAATCCCGGAAGTCCCCATTCTATGAGGAGTTGTATCGCTGAGTCTATAAAAGCGTCCATATATTGAATGCGAATAAAAGGGTGAGACTGACTAAGGAAATGATGAAAAATACATTCGAACTTTTGCTGTTGGTCAGTACAAAAAAGTGTCCTATCAGAATACTGTTGCTAATCATAAGCAATGGCAACAGGTCATTGCAGTAATTCGGTTGGATGGCTATCAGCAGGAAGAGGAAGATGGTCAAGTCTATCAGGAATTGCAGATAGGCGCGTGTGCGTATCTTATCTTCAAATCCCGCAGCGATGCAATGAACCGCACTGACACTAAACAGCACAAGCAGATATCCCAATATCGCCAGTTCCCAAGACTGAAGGGTCTGTAGGTGGAAAGCTTCTCCGAAAGTTGACAGCTCGATAAAAGGACGGTAGAACAGGTCCATCTCATTGTAGAAGAATGCGTGTCCGAACAGAAACCAGTAAGGCAACATCCAGCCGAGCAGTGCCCCGCAGAAACTGCGTAGGGTGAGAGATTGGAAACGATAAGCCTCAAGTATCCAAAGTACCGAAAAAACAGTTAGTTGGGGAAAAATGATACTTCCCATTCCGATAAAGAGGAAGGAATAAAAAAGGTAACCCGCCGCGTGTGATTGCTGGTAGCTTCTGAACAGGAAATAGATGGATATCAGAGAAGCCAAAGCGGCAATATCTCCCGCATATAGCAGATGCATCTCCGGACAGACGGTGACAAACAGGAAGTAAATGGCTGTCTGCATGGAAGCCCTCATACGGATAATGCCGAACTGATTGTTCAGTTCTATTAAGAAATAGCCGATAATGGCGTAGATTAGAAAGCTGACGATCTGTTCCGCCCAGCCCGGAAGCAGGAAGCTCTGTATGGATTGCCAGAAGAAAGGCTGGTTGCCCTGTGTGGGGATGGATGCGAGTTGGGGAAATAAAAAGGAGGTCGACACCCAGCAAAGAGTGCAGATAAGGGTAACGGCAGGCAGGGTGAACCGTCCTGCCGTTACTTGATTCTGTAACCTTTTATTTCTCATTCGTCTGTTATAAATCGAATCCGATATCGCGGCGGAAGTACTTCTTGTCGAAGTTGATCATATCCGCCACCTTATAGCTCTGCGCCAATGCTTCTTCTTTGGTTGCACCGTAAGAGCAAACGGCGATGACACGTCCTCCATTTGTCACTACCTGCCCGTCTTTCATTGCTGTTCCGGCATGGAAGATGATACTGTCCGTAGCGGCAGCTTGTTCCAGTCCGCTGATGGGAAATCCTTTTTCGTAGGCTTCCGGGTATCCGCCACTGACGAGAATGACACAACCGGCTGAACGTGGATCCATAACCAATGTCTTTTCGTTCAGATTGCCTGCGGCAGTGCCTTCAAGCAGTTCGACGAGATCACTTTGGATACGGAGCATGACACTTTCTGTTTCCGGATCGCCCATACGGACGTTGTATTCGATAACCATCGGCTCGCCTTTTACGTTGATAAGTCCGAGGAAGATGAAACCTTTGTAGGTGATGTTTTCTTCTTTCAGTCCGTTGATTGTCGGTTCGATAATACGTGTGCGTACTTTTTCCATGAACACTTCATCGGCGAACGGAACGGGGGTTACACTGCCCATACCGCCTGTATTCAGTCCTTTATCGCCTTCGCCGATACGTTTGTAGTCTTTGGCAACGGGGAGGACCTTATAGTTTTCTCCATCTGTCAGTACGAACACGGAGCACTCGATACCACTTAGGAATTCTTCGATGACAACAGTTGCAGATGCAGAACCGAACATACCACCGAGCATTTCTTTCAGTTCTTTCTTCGCTTCATCCAGAGTAGGAAGGATAAGAACACCTTTTCCGGCACAAAGTCCGTCGGCTTTCAGTACGTAAGGAGCTTCCAGTGTTTCGAGGAAGGCCAGACCTTCTTCGATGTTGGTGGAAGTAATGCTCTTATAACGGGCTGTCGGGATATGATGACGCATCATAAAGCCTTTTGCAAATTCCTTGCTTCCTTCCAGCTGTGCTCCCTGTGCGGAAGGACCGATAACGGCAATATGTTTTAACTCCGGCCGATTCTGGAAATAGTCATAGATTCCTTCTACCAACGGATCTTCTGGACCCACTACTACCATTTCGATGTTTTCTTTCAAGGCGAAAGTACTGATAGCGTCAAAATCAGTTGCTTTGATATTGACATTCTCACCTACGGCAGTTGTTCCGGCATTACCCGGTGCAATGTATAGTTTTTCAACTTTCGGACTTTGGGCTATTTTCCATGCAAGTGCATGTTCGCGGCCGCCCGAGCCTAGTAATAATATCTTCATAATGAGTTGGTATTATAGATGTTCTTCAAAATATCGGGTAATTTTCTCGTGCAGATGTACGCGGTCACGGCCCATTACGTTGTGTTTATGGCACGGATAAATGAACAGGTCGGGATAAGTGCGTGCATCTACGCAGGCTTTCATGAACGATAGGGTGTGCTGCGGCACACAGGTGTCATCATGATCGTCGTGGATAATCAACAGATGGCCTTTCAGCTGTCCGGCTAAGTTCTTCAAATTACACTCCTTGTAGCCTTCCGGATTCGTTTCGGGTGTATCCATATAGCGTTCGCCGTACATTATTTCGTAGTACCCCCAGTCTATCACAGGACCTCCGGCAACACCTACTTTGAATATTTCCGGATAGCGGAGAAGCAGGGCAGTAGTCATGTGTCCTCCGAAACTCCATCCATGTACACCGATACGCTCGCTGTCCACGTAAGGCAGGGATTTCAGATACTCTATACCTTTTACTTGGTCTTTGCCTTCTTCCACACCGAGACGACAGAAAGTGGCGTTCTCAAATGCTAGTCCACGGTTACTGCTGCCACGATTGTCGATGGTGAACATGATATAACCTTTATTTGCCATATAAGTATCCCACCCGCGTGCACCGTTCTGCCATCCTCCGGTGACACATTGTGCATGAGGACCTCCGTAGACATAGACGATGACCGGGTATTTCTTGCTTGAATCGAAGTCTGCCGGTTTCATGATTCGGAAATGCAGGTCGGTAGTGCTATCGGCTGCTTTGATTGTTCCGGTTTCGATACTTGGCATTTGGTAACCTTCGTAAGGACTTTTGGCGGTTAGCAGATTGACGGTTTCTTTGAACTTCTTTGTGTCTACCAGATTGATAATGCGGGGTTGGTCTTTGGTCGAATAACGGTCGATAAGATATGTGCCGGATGCATTGAGCAGTCCGTTATGTTCGCTTTCCTGAGAGGTGCTGAATGGCTGATTCATCTTTCCGTTGGCGGTGTTAACGGCGAAATGTCCGCTCTTCAACCCCTCTATGGCAGTGAAGATGATATCTTTGCGTTTGGCATTGAATCCCAGAATCTCACTTACCAACCAATCTCCTTTAGTTAGTTGTTTAACCTTACAGTATTGACGGTATGTGCCACCGTTGGCAGAAGTATGTGTTTCGGGATATATCTTGGTGCGTGTATCGAAGAGATAAAGGTGGTTGTAGCCATCCC
>OJRI01001562.1_pt1 | contig 11540 bp, 10 predicted proteins | sample 1599151 | NCBI WGS metagenome assembly OJRI01 (sample SAMN03922457, study PRJEB24848) | human gut metagenome | isolation source: stool sample | host: Homo sapiens | place: Germany | collected 2009-11
GACAAAATCAGATCCACCACATCCGTCCATTGGCGGTAGCCTTCCATTCGGATAAATAATATGCCGGGGTCTTGTTTCAGTTTATCCAGCAATGGAGAGCCGTAGTCAGAATAATGAGGAATAATACCCAGCTTGTACTTTTTTGTAACAGATGGGTGATATACTTTAGGCACCAATAAAGCCGGATCGCCATATACAGCCGGGCACTCGATACCCCTATCCAGCAAATATTTCCTGCTTAAAGGCCCTCTCACAGCCAATACTTTTTTAGGATGGGCGGGAAGCTCTTTCGCATCATCGATAACTCCCGCTCCCCACACTATGGACTGCCTGTTGCAAAGTAAAGTAAGTGACGATCCTATAATTAGATAATTAGTACGCTTGAAACGATGGGCCAGGGAAGAATAGTCATAACAGACAATGGCTTTATGCCAAAGTCTTTGGAGGAAAAAGTAGTTAATGTCATCCCCCCAGTTCCGGCTCAAGACTTTCCTTCCGTCAAAAAAGACAAAAGCATGGACTATGACCGACGGCATACACACCTCGCGAGCCATATTTACAAATTTAGCCAAACTTCTTTTGGAAAAAGGCTTCTTGATATTCATGTTTGCTTATCTGCTTATTTTACACTTACATTCCCATTTATCCATCGTGTTCTCCAGGCTGAAAGTTTCCGCCGATTTCAACGCCGCAAGTTGCATCTTCCTGCGCAACTCGGCATCCGTCATCAGGCAAGCTATTTTTTCCGCGAACAGTTTGATATCATTGTTAGGAGTGATGAACCCATCAATACCGTTTTGAATCATTTCGTTAAACACCGGGCTTGAATTCATGACGACAGGAACAACCCCTCGTTGCAATCCTTCTGTAATGGTCAATCCCCATCCTTCTGCACTCGAGGTCAGTAACAACAAACTTGCTTCCTGATAATAAGGTTCCGGTGATTGTTGCCCTTCAAAATGCAAATGAGAGATTTTCCTTATACGGACATACTCTTTGAAATAATCCAAATCACTTCCTTCTCCTACTATCTTCAAGTCCCAACTGCCGGCAACTGGATACTTTTTTTGAAGAAGTCTCCAAGTCTTCAATATCAATGAAATACGTTTGTGATATTCAGACATGCGGGCACATACTAATACTATATTCTTTTTCTTTCCCAAAATATCCGGTGTAGATATAGTACAAAATGTCAATGGATTATTAATGGCAACAAGCTTATGATAATCAGCCCGCCTCATTACCTTGCGGAGATAAGGGAAGTGGGTCGGGGATAGCGTAACAAAATAATCTGAATGCTCATAGATATGATTATAAATACTACCCTCTTCTTGCTCTTGCCTAAGTTTATAATACTTTTGTAAGACAAAAGCCTTCGCAAGATATAGCCGATCTCTCCATGTTTTGTGGTATTTACTTTTTAGCAAATGGAGAAGAGACGGATTTTTAGGATCAAAGTGCAAGCATGAAATGACTTTTCCACCTTCTTGTTTCCATTTTTCCCCACCTTTATCCAAAAACATATCTAGCAGCCATTTACTATATGCAATTTGATTTATAACAATATCCACCTTGTGCTTCTTCAAGAACCCATACAAATCCACTATGGATTCCGACCGATAACTCATCATTCCGGTATTGCTCATCGAAGACCAAGATATCCATGCAATGATAACCACGCAAAGAGAATCCTTTGGCCACTAAGGAAGTGATACGTTCCGTTCCACCAGATTCAGGCTTTAGAGGAAGATTGTAAATCCAAAGAAGTGTCATAAATATTAAATAATGTAATTTTGCTTCTTATGAAACATTGTCTGTATGAGGTATAGAATCGGTTATATGCTAACATGCACGTTTACGATTATGCAGTTCTCTATCTTATTCCATGATAATCTCAAGAAAAACCATTATTTAGGGAAACTCTGTTTACCAAAATAAAAATAGTATAGAAAAGGATGGCGATACCTTGTGGGTCCATCGTTTATATAGCTTGCAATTTGTAAACTTCAGGAATTTTACTTCTCAGAGTTTTTACCCATTCTCTATACGCATTCATGGTTATTTTCTCCGGCATTATGATTCTGATATGAGAATCTATCTGTTCGGTTATGTCGGTCATATTTTGTAATAATTGCATAAACGCATTCTTTGCTATTATCAGACATGGCATTTGCATTTCTTGGGAGAAACTTTGCAAGGTATTGTATCCGTTTGACTTACAGAATAACCATAATCTGTATGCCGAAAAGCCGTATGCACACCATTCACCTATCGATTCATTATAATACAAATTGATTAATGAACCGTCGTTATTGTATTCGTCTATTGTTATAGTTTGAGTATTCATTAACCGTATTCAATAAGATGAGTGGCAATAATCAGATTAAAAATCGAGCAGTTTTTGTACATTTCTTGTGATGCTTGTACAAATGAACTTTTGAAATATATTGTAACAGTGAGTGTCTGTTCCTATATGAGTGATAGCCTTTTCACTTAATAGCAGCATAGCTTTTTTCTTAATCCGGTCGCCATACATACCCGCTATTGACGGAAGATTGAGCTGGAACTTCACCCCCATGTCTTTTAATTGTTGATAATCCGACTCACCCATATAAACATACCGTTCCGGATGGGCTAGGATAGGGTGGTAACCTTTAGCCTTGATGCGGAGCAGGATGTTGCTCAATCCCATCGGTGGGCTGAAATAAGAGGTTTCCACCAACAGGTGGTCTCCATTCTCGCCCAAGGGCAGCAGGTCATTTCTCTCCAACCGTTCCTCGAAGAGATTGTCGAGCATGTTCTCGGCCGCAAGATACAGTTTTATCGGGCCGCTGTAGGCGGCTTGAAGTTCAGCGTGACGTTCCCGGAGGTGCGTTGTGGTGTTTGGCATATCTTCCATGATATGCGGCGTAAGCCATACGGATTTTATGCCCAACTCTTCATACAGGCGCAGTGTCTCCAACGCCTCTTCCATCGTCTGGGCACCGTCGTCCACACCCGGCAGGATGTGCGAGTGATAGTCGGTAAAACCCTCGAATATACCGCTATCTTTCAGCGGGATGCGTTTCTTGAAAGGCCACACGATGATATGAATGATTCTATTTGAGAATCTTGATTGCTAATTATTTGATAACCAACTATTTACCCCCCCCGTTTTTTCATCGGAGCCGTAATGGTATCCCGAGCCGTAACCGTAGTGATAGCCATAGCGATAGCCGTAACGGTATCCGTATCGACCACCGCTTCCCTCGGTCCCGTTCAGGATCAGGGACATGTTTTTGTATTTTTTTTCATCGTAGATCTTCTCCAATTCCGAGAGCATGCTCCGTTCGAGCAACCCTGCGCGGACTACGAAAATGGTACGGTCAGCCAGTTTCTCGATAATTTGCGTGTCGGCTACCAGTTCAACGGGCGGACAGTCGATCAGCACATAGTCATATTGCTCCCTTACAGTATCGATTGTCTGCTTTAACCGCTCGTCGAACAATAATTCCGTTGGGTTAGGAGGTATCGTTCCCACGGGTAGTATATCCATAGATTTATGTTTCGGATCGGGTACGATGATCTCATCCAGATTATCGATACGACCTCCCAGATAGTCGCTCAATCCCTTGTCGGGAGAGTCGATATAGGATGATGCAGAGGCGTGGCGCAGGTCTCCGTCGATTACCAGCACTTTTTTTCCTTTGATGGCAAGGCTCATGGCAATGTTCATGGTCAGAAACGATTTGCCGCTGCCCGGATTGAATGAGGTCATGATGATGACATTCGAAGTCTTGTCCTTGCCGGTCATAAATTCCAGGTTGGTACGCAATACGCGGAACGCCTCATTGATGATGTCACGGTTGCCCTCCTTGACGACAACGGCCTTGACTTCCTGCGGCTTTTTCCCGAATATTCTTTTCTTCTTTCTTGTAAACAGCGGAATCTCGCCGATGAACGGTACGGTCACACTCTCCAGGTCTTTCCTTCCCCGTACACGGGTATTCATATTCTCGCGCATGAAGATAATGACTATCGGAATGAGCAGCCCCAGAGCAAATGCGACCATAAAGATGTTCTTGCGTACAGGGGATGTCGGCAACATACTGCCGTGCGGTGGAGTGACAATGCGGGTATTATAGGCCGTAAATGCTTGCGAGAGTTCGTTCTCCTCGCGTTTTTGCAGCAGGAACAGGTAAAGAGCCTCCTTTACCTTCTGCTGGCGTTCCACCGAAAGCAGGTATTTGGCCTGTGTAGGGTTGGCCGCTATACGTGATGTTGTCTGTTGCTCCGTTTGCCGTAAACTTTTTATCTGCGAATTCAAGGTTACTATCTGATTGTCGATAGACCTGATTATCGCCCCACGCATGGATGCCAGAGCCTGATCCATATCCACGACCAGCGGATTTTCTGCGCTGCTGTTCGCAACCAGGCTGTTACGCTGCAACAGTTGTTTGTTGTATTCGGCAATCTGCGATTCGATGTTGGCACTCTCTATACCGGAATTGGCCGGAAGCAGTTGGGTACGGTTGGCATCGTTGGCTAAATAGTTCCTGATGTAACGGGTCATGTAAAGCTGGTTGTTCAAGGCCAGGATCTGTGCGTTGGTCGCACTGCTTTGGGCCATGTACATGCTCGATGCCGCCTGCACATCGGGTAACAGGTGTTCTGACTTGTAAGAGGAAATATCCTCGTCCACGTTCCCCAGCTCCTGTTCGATTACTCCCAGACGTTCATTGATGAACATTGAGGTACTGACAGCAATCTGGTTTTTGTCCTTCACCCAGTTCTCGTTATAAACGGAAATCAACATACTCAATATATCTTCCGCCCGCTGTGTAGAGTTATCCTTGAATGCCAGGTCTATAACCGACGCTTTCTCGTTATTCAATGAAACGGACAGATTGGATGAGCAGGAGTTTACAGCGTTATACAAATTGGATTTGCCTACATATAATGTATATGCCTTGCCTTTCACGTAATTGGGTGTTGTATTGATAATGATTTTCCCCAATGGTGTAGGAATGGAGTCGAGCAAGTTTCCCTTTATATCCTTTTCGTCAAGATCCGTCCCGTTACGTATAAAGTCGGATAGGAATAACGTGCCGTCCGGCTGCACTTCCAGCGTGAAACCGGCTGATTCATTTTCAGGCAAGTCATTTATCGTTACATCCACTGGTAATGTCAGTCCATAGGCCACCTGACGGTGGAATTTTCCTGGAACGAAGTAATTCATATCCAAACGCAACCGTTTAACTACTTCAGTCATTAAAGACGGTGACTGAAAGGTGATAAGTTCGTTATTCACATTTGTACCGGATTGGAACAACCCGAACTCCGAGAAGGATTCCAGATCCGAGGAAAACGACTTACCTTTGGAATCTTCTTTGACCAATACCGAAGCGGTACGTGTATAAACGGCAGGGGTACGTAACAGATGAACGGTAGCGGCACCGACCGTTATCGCCAAAGACAAGACGAACCACTTCCACCTTGCGAGACACAGATACAACAGATCCTGTATCCGCAGGAAATCATCCTGCTGTCCCGGTTTTATATTCTTTTGATTTATGGCCATATCTGATTTTATATTTATTTCACAATTAACACGGTAATGGTAGTCAGCAGCGAGGCCAACGACATCCAGAAAGAAGCAGAACGGACGTTATTGCCGTTGACAGTCGCCTGCCGTGCTTTCATTGAGTTAGGTTCCACATAAACTATATCGTTCTGCTGTAAATAATACACGGGAGAGGCATAAAGGTCGTATCCTGAATTCAGGTTAACCTGATACAAGGTCTGTTTACCGTTTTCCTCCCGTTGTACCAGCACATTCTCCCGTTTCCCGTAGACGGTAAGGTCTCCGGCCATGCTTAAAGCATCCAAAAGCGTCAGCTTGTCCTTATCGATATTGAAGCGTCCGGGGTTGGCAACCTCACCCAACACGGAAACGGTCAGGTTCATGAACTCAACTGTAACGACAGGGTCTTTCACGAGATTCTTCGAAACCAGTTCCTCTTTTATATACGAGGCGATTTCCTCGCGTGTCATTCCCGCCACATGGATATGTCCCAACACTGGAAAATCGATATCTCCATCCTTGTTGATCGTATATCCTGATATCCCCTGGCTATTGGATGTTCCCGATGTCGTACCGATCTGTCTGGATATGATCGGAAGGTTGAAAAGGTTCATCAACAAGGGGTCCTTGCTGTTGACTAGTATTGAGATCTTGTCTTCGGGACGCACCCGGATTTCCAGCGGGTTCAAGACTTGTTCTGCGGTACCCCGTTTCAGGTCCGTGAAATAAGCGACTTTCGGCGTGGCACATGATCCCAGCAGGAAAGCCACGGTCAATAAGAATAAAATGTATCTGATTTTCATATTTCATTGATTTTTATTTGTTGGTTTTCTGTTCCGATTGAAGTTGTCCGATAGATTTCGTCAGCCTGATGTTGGCAAGAGTCCATATCAGGATATCGCCCAGCACGATCCAGTTCACATTGAGATAAAGGGACAGAAGAATATTGAGCAGTATGAATATTGTTGATACGGAAACAATGATAATCATGGCATTGCGCTGCTTTATTCCGAGAGCAAGCAGCTTATGGTGGATGTGGTTCTTGTCCGGCAGGAACGGGTTCTTCCCGTTGCGTACCCGATGCAGGTAGACCCGGACCACATCGCAGCATGGAACCAGCAAGGGTGAGAAGGCTAGCACCATCGGATGTACATTTCCTGTATTATCGTCTAGACCGCACATGGTCAGTTTGAGACTGAGGAAACAGAGCATCATGCCAACGGTCAAACTACCTGTGTCACCCATGAAGATCTTCTTTCCGTGCTCGGCGTTCCCGAAAACATTGTAATAGAAGAACGGTACCAACACTCCCAATGTGGCGAACGCCAGTATGGCATAGACATGCTGGTGGAGCATGAAAAAAGTCAGACCGTAAAACAGGCAGGCGACACTGCATAGCCCGGAAGCCAACCCGTCAATGCCGTCGATCAGGTTGATGGCATTGATGATGAAGACCACGATTAAAATGGTCAAGGGATACCCTAACCATAACGGCACCGCATGGATGCCCAGGATACCGTATAGGTTGTTGATATATACCCCACCGGCGATAAGCATCACGCCGCACAGAATCTGGATGACAAACTTGGCTCGATAACGGATGCCGATCAGGTCATCGGCCATGCCAACCAGATACAGTACCATGATGGAACAGAAAGCAAAAGCCAAAGGCCGTACATCGTTTCCGATTTCAGACAACATTTCCGAATGCCCCAGTGCCATATTGATTCCCAGTAACAAAGCTATGGTGAAAAACACGACCGGTTTGAACGCGATACCACCCAATCGGGGCACCGCACAATGATGTATCTTCCGTTCATCGGGAAGGTCGAACAGCTGCTTGCGAAAAGCGATCAGCAGAATCTGGGGAATGACGATACCCGCACAGAGGACACAAAGCAGGAACGCCAGGGAACAATTTACAATCCAAAAATACATATATTCAGATATTGTTTTTTATTTGCGTAAAACCGTGAGTGGGGATTCCATACTTTTCCATATCAGGAAATGACTTCAATCAAATCGGGATGAACCTCAGCCGATATCCCCATAATCCCCTCAAGCATCACGACCACCCGGCGGTTGCGTTTCCCTTTTACCCGCATAAACACACCCTTAACTCCATCAAGCTTGCCGCCGTGGATACATACACGGGTACCTTTCCGTATGTCGATTTCATCCGGCTTATAATAGACCGTATCCTTCTCATGCAGGGAAGCTATTTGGATGAAACTGTCCATCTGGTCGTCCGGCACGGTGATATATTCCATACCCATGCTTTTTTTCCACATGGCGAATTGCAGGAAGTTGTACCGTTTCTTGAATTCGGTGATCTGCGAGTGGCTGGCGTGGACGAAAACCAGACTCGGTATGACCGGCACCAACCTTGTCGACTTCACCCCGTGGTAGATCCTTACGGCGTAATGTTTCGGAATGAAATATTCCAGACCGTATTCCTTGTCCTTCAGCCTGTCCTCCGCCATTTTCTCATTCTTGTAGGCGCGCATGACGAACCAGCGGACCTGCTTTTTTTCTTCCGCCGTAGAAAAACTCATACCCATATTGCCGGGATTATTTTATAGGTGAGGATATACCCCTAGTTCATGCCAATTCGTATATTGGTATGTATTACAACGGATTACATTTCCTTTATTTATAATATCCACTGTCAGTCCCATACTTTTGACAAAGTGTACAGACCTCATTTCCGGGGCTTCTGCCGCTGCTTCTCTTGGCAAGAGAATTATTACAATGTGCAAAGTTACGTAAAATATTGAAAAAACAATAGAAAACGGGTAATAAAATTAACCAAAACATTCATACAGAGTGTATTTGCTTAACATATGTCGGATAAGTACCATAATGCCGTTCTGTATTTCTATCTGTCCGTCAGTCATTTACGTAAAATATGATCCCCGGATATTTCTCTTGCCAAGAAAACGAGCCGTATGCTCAACAATTTTTATTGTATTACAAAACGTCTTCAAAAATCCATTTTTAAAAACATCCGGTTTTAAATTGTCAATAAGAATATCTCCAACGGTATCCTGCCGCTGTATTGACAGTTCATGGATCTTTTCCGGTACTTTTCTTTTTAAGAGAAATATCGGGAAGGGATAGCATCTGACAATCAGAATTATATATAAATCCTGAAAGTGATCTGTTCAACAATCATACCGGCATTTGAAACATTTTCCTTTGGAGAAAACAGTTTTTTATCATACGGACGGGTACTTTCCCATATTTTGATTATCTTTGCAATGTGTAATATTTCTCTTAAAAAGAGAAGCAGGAACGGCACAGCCTTTGTCCGTTATTCTGCGTGCCGCATCCGTCCCCGTTATAAGGATTTGAGTATGATGTCGTTTGCCTTGTCCACTTGTGAGGTGTCCAGCGAGGCGAGGTAGATTCTGGTCGTGTTTTCCGAATCATGTCCCATCGCCTCGCTGATGGTTGCCAGCGGCACATTCTTGCTTCTGGCGATACTCGCCCATGCATGGCGTGCTACATACATGGTGAGCGGCATACCGAGCCCGAGCCGTTTCCCGAGTTCCTTGAGTTTTCCGTTGATGAAATGCGCTGCGCTCCTGTACTGCCGCACGGCATCCTTGGCCGTATCTCTGATGACCGGAAAAAGGTAGGGGCTGTCATTGTGGCCATACCTGTCCAGGATCTCCTGCATGGGCTTCTCCCATTTAATGGACAGACGCCGGCCGGTCTTCCGCCTGCGGTAGGTCAGCACGCCGCTCTTCAGATCAGCCTTTTTCAGGTAGGCGATGTCGACGAACGACATGCCCCGGGTATAAAAGCTCAGCATGAACATGTCCCTGGCGTATTCCATGCCCGGGGAAAGGCGCAGGTCCAGGTCACGTATCATGCGGACCGCTTTCAATGGAACAGCACGTTTTACGGTCTTGTCTATTCCGGTGTAGACATGCTTGAAAGGGCTGCGCTGTACCGTCAGTTCCCTGTCCACCGCACGGTTGTAGACGGCACGCAGGTTCCGCATGTAATAAGAGGTGCTGTTCGGACATATCCCCTTGTCCTTCAGCCATGCCTCGCATTCCAGCATGAGGGTGGAGCCGATATCCTCCAGCGGGATGTCGCCGTCCCTGCCCCGAAAGTGCGTGAAGCTGTTCAGTACGGTGGTGTACCTCTCGGCGGTGCGCTTCTTGCCGACACGCTCCAGTTCCTCCACGAGCCTCTTTCCGAAGGCCATGAAATTATGGCTGTCCTCAGGGGGCGGGTTGTGAAAAAGTTCGACAACCCTGCCGGCGGGATAGGTACCGCCGGAACGTTCCAGTCCGGCAATGATACTTTCCAGACGGCGGATGTCTTTTTCCATCCGCTCCTTTAACGCAAGCAGGAGGCTTCTTCTGGAATCACCGGATACCGGCAGTATGATTTCCGACGTGCGTCCGTCCCATTCCGAAGGGAACAGCCTGTAGCCGGTGTTTATCTGGCGCGCCACCCTTCCGTGGATGATCTGGAAATAGAGCGTCCCCTCCCTGCCTGCCACGGACGAGGACCTGAATTTGGTTTTGATTGTTGCCATAGTGCAGTCATTTTGAATTAGGATTGTCCACTTGCTTCCTGATTTCCTGTGCCTCCCTGAACAGCCGGTGCGCCAGACTGTCCTTGTAGGCTGCCATTTCATGGTTACGGATGCGGTTCCTGACCGAGTCCTCAAAAGCGGTCACCAGCCTTTCCACACGCCGGATCTTTTCCTCGTCCCGCTCGATGGTGAAATGCTTCTCCAGGAAGGCGATGTCGGGATCATCCCCCGGCAGGCAGATCCTGATGGCACGGTATTTCAAATCGGCATCCTTCAAAAGCCGGTTCGTGCGGTACTGGTTACAGTTGGTCCAGACGGAAACGACCAGTGCCAGGATCAGTGCTGAAGCTGTCGTTACCACCGCCTTGGATGCGCTTTCCAGACGGTAGGTCACCAGTCTGCGCTCCGGTTCCTTTCTCTGCCGGATTATTTTCTCGTCCAGCCGTTTCATTGCCTCCCATATGGCCTGGCTGTCCTGTCGCAGGCAGTCCCTTGTCCTTTCCATTTCCCCGGCAAACGTTTCGGCAGACAACGGCCTGCCTTCCGACAAACGGACAATATGGCTATGTACCGCTGCAATTTCTGAGCTGATTTTCTCCACTGCGGATTGCTGGCGTTCCAGACGGATTTTCAGTTCCGCAATCCCTTCCGGGGAAATGATTCGGTTTTCAACTATAGGGCTTGTGCCTTCCACGGGCAGTGCCTCCACTTTCTTCTCGATCCTTTCAAGGCATCCGTAGATGCCTTCCAAATAATTTTCCTGTTTCATCTTTCAAAGTTTTTTCGTTATACATATGTTTCACAAACTTCTTCCTTTCCTGCGCTTTTTCTTTTTCCGCAGACGTTTCGCTTCCTTCTCGTCCTCCGTCGGTGCCACCGACGGCATGAACACGCCGCCCGTACCAATGACTTCGACCAGGTTATCAATAACAGAACCATGACTTTGTTCATGGTACAGTCGTTTTCGGAAAATATCATTTTCCGAAAATGTGGCATGGTTACGGTCCAATGCCGTATCCAGCCTTGACCAGCTGAAATTGCGGTCAATCTCACTCCCCTTGAATGGCAGACCGTCCTTGATAAAGCGGATGCCCTGCACCTCACTGGTATTTCCCTTGTACTTGAATTCCATTTCCACACCCATTTTTAAGAGCTTATTTTGAAATTCCTTCCATGTACTTGCACTCCTCAAAGCTTCCTTAACCGCACAATATATCTCGTATTTCACCCTTTCGGAAGCGTGCAGTTTTTCCGCTTTAACGGCCTGTTTGCCTTCGGAATAGGTGAGCGAATACTTGTCTTTGAGCATTTTCGTTACCCTCTCGTTGCGCCTGAAATCGTTGCTGTCAGAAATCACCTTCCCGTCGAAGTCCACCCGGTTGAAGACGATGTGGCAGTGCGGGTTGTCCGTCCCGTGATGCC
>OJRI01001568.1_pt1 | contig 11531 bp, 7 predicted proteins | sample 1599151 | NCBI WGS metagenome assembly OJRI01 (sample SAMN03922457, study PRJEB24848) | human gut metagenome | isolation source: stool sample | host: Homo sapiens | place: Germany | collected 2009-11
CGGGTACTTATGCCTTGGAATAGGGACTGGAAATAGAACAGGCAGGTCTGAAGGCCTGCCCTGATAGAGAACCGGGAGATGATTATAGAGTCTTTATGCAAGCTATCAGTTTGTCGACATCTTCTTCTGTTGTATCGAAAGAGGTAACAAGTCTCATTTCTCCTATGGTTTCGTTCCAAAAGTAGAAATGATAATATTCTTGTAGCTTATCTTCTTTTTCACGCGGCATGATGAAGAATAATTGGTTGCTCTCCACTGTTTGGGTAAACTTTATATCAGGCATTGTGGAAAGTTTCTTGTACAAGCGTTGCGCCATTGCGTTGGCATGTTGTGCGCATGTTAACCATAGGTTATCTTCAAGGAAGGCTGTGAACTGGCAAGAGATATAACGCATTTTGCTGGCCAATTGGCAAGATTGTTTTCTGGCATAACGTGCTTCCTTTATCAAATCCTGATTGAAAATCACTACACATTCGGCTCCCATCAGTCCGTTCTTTGTTCCTCCCAAAGTCAATGTGTCAACTCCGCAAGCTCCTGATATATCATCAAGACTCATTCCCAATGCTGCCGCGGCATTAGAGATACGGGCACCGTCCATATGCACAAACAGTCCATGCCGGTGTGCAAATTCTGTCAATGTGCATATTTCTTCTGGTTTATAAATTGTTCCTAATTCACTACATTGACTTAGGTAAATTGCTCCGGGCTGAGAATGGTGTTCTATACCAAAGTTAACCATAAATGGTTTTAGTAATTCCGGAGTCAGTTTGCCATCCGGAGTAGGAATTGTGCGCATGAAACAGCCAGTCGCTTTACTGGGGGCACCACATTCATCTACAGCAATGTGAGCTGTGTCGGCACAGAAGATAATATGGTAAGGACGGGTCATTATTTGCAGCGCCATAGTATTACTGCCTGTGCCATTAAAAACAAACAGTGCTTCACATGGACGTGAAAATTGTTCTTTCACTTTGTGGGCGGCTTCTTCTGTCCATGGATCATCTCCATAGCCAAGTGCATGTCCGTTATTGGCCTTCATTAACGCTTCCATGATGCGGGGATGTACACTTGAATTATTGTCAGATGCAAAACTTCTCATATTCTTTTTCTATTTTACAATTTATTTGTAAAGGTAGGAGCTTTTTCAACAAAATGCAATGAAACGTCATTGAAATAAATACGCAAAAGGAGTATCATGCAGATGTATTATACATGTAATGCTTTTATCTGATCTTTGCCATCGGAAAAATAACAAGGTAAAAGTATGATGAAAGCTCAGATGAAAGGCATTAGCCTTATGATAATTCTCTTGATGTTGGTATTGACTGTACAGGCGGCTGCTTTGAGAGGAACTGTAACAGATAAAGCGACTAAAGAGCCACTTATTGGTGCTGCTGTACAGTTAAGTGGTACAAATACAGGAACTATTACTGATGTGGATGGTAATTTCGAACTTGCGGGATTAAGAAATGGAACGTACAAGCTTATTATATCTTATGTGTCTTATTGTACACAGACTGTTGAGGTTACAATAAACGGCATGTTCGAAATAAAAGTAGAACTAGAACAGGATAATCAACAATTAGGAGAAGTTGTGGTTGTAGCGGATGCTAAAAAGAATACGGAGAATGCTATTATTACCCAACAACGTACTAGCTTGGTTATGCAAACGGGAGTTTCTGCCCAGCAGATTACCAAGACGCAAGATAAAGATGCTTCGGAAGTGATTCGCCGTGTACCGGGTATCAGTATAATTGAGGAGAAATTCGTTATGGTACGTGGGCTTTCACAACGGTATAATAATGTGTGGATTAATAATAGTGCCGTACCTAGTTCTGAAGCCGATGCGCGTGCTTTCTCTTTCGATATTATTCCATCGTCGCAGTTGGATAATATGTTGGTAGTGAAATCGCCTGCACCGGAATATCCGGCTGATTTCAGTGGTGGTTTTATTTTAGTGAATACCAAAGATGTTCCTAGCAGTAATCTGTTTACTATTTCGGTTGGAACTAGTTTAAATGATCAGACTCATTTTAAAAAGTTTCTGTATAATAAAGGAAGTGGCACAGATTTTCTAGGTTTCGATAATGGCTTTCGTAGCTTGAAAGGTGGAATCAATGCTGTGCTTAGTCCGATGAACAATGGCTATGATTTATTAAATAATGGGTTAAATAATGACTGGACCGTTAAAGATCGTAGGCCCTTGGCAGATCTTAGCCTGAATATGAATTTCAGCCGTCGCTGGGTGGATAGTAGCGGACGTACTTTGGCTATATTAGGAACAGTGAACTATAGCAATAGCTATAGGACATATCTGGATATGGATAACAATTTGTTTGGTGCTTATGATATGACTCACGATTGTTCTAATTATTTACGTAAAAGTATAGATGACCAATATAATCATAGTGTTCGTATAGGAACTATGCTGAATTTTACTTATATACCTGCCAGTGGTAACAGTCGCTATGAGTTTAAGAATATTTTTAATCAATTAGGGAAAGACCGCTATACTTACCGTAAGGGAACAGATGCACAAAGTGATTATGAAGAGAGTGCGGAATATTATTATCAGAGTCGTACCACTTATAATGGTCAATTTACGGGGAAGCATACATTGGGTAATACCGATAAGTTGGATTGGAGTGCTGGATATTCTTATGCCAATCGGAATATGCCGGACCGCCGTCGATATACTACCGTACTCAATGAGGAGACCAATCAGTTGGAAGTAGAGAACTTGAATGAGATTAATCGGGAGTTTTCCCGATTGGATGAACATATTTTGTCGGCTAACATCAATTATCAGCACGATTTCTCTTTCGGGATTTTTACTCCTAGCCTGAAGGTTGGAGCTTACACGGAGCATCGTGCTCGTGAATATAATACCCGTTTTTTTATCTATAGTTGGAAAAATGGTTTGCCGGGTGCTTATAAAGTAATGAATGTCCCTAATGAATTATTACAAGAGAAGAATTATGGAGAGAATGGACTTTATTTATTGGAACAAGTGGATTGGCGCAATAATTACGAAGGCAATAACCTCTTGAGTGCTGGTTATGTAGGGGGTAATCTTCCGTTGGGCAAATTGAATGTATACGCAGGAGTTCGTTTTGAATATAATAGAATGGAGTTGGTTAGCCATACACAGAAAAACGAGGAAAGCCCCACTAGTGTGTTTTACACGTATGATGACTTTTTCCCGTCTGTAAATGCGGCTTATCGTTTGAATGATAAGCATCAGTTCCGTTTATCTTATGGACGTACTGTGAATCGTCCGGAATTTCGGGAGGTTTCTTCTTCTGTATATTATGATTTTGATCTTGCCAGCAATGTACAAGGTAATTATAATTTAAAGCCTGCTTATATTGATAATTTAGATTTTGGTTATGAGTTTTATCCCAGCAGTGGAGAGCTGATTTCTGTTTCTCTTTTCTATAAAAGGTTTAAGAATCCTATTGAATGGACTTATACTGTATCCGGAGGTACAGACCTTATCTATTCGTATGTCAATGCCAAAGGAGCGGATAATTATGGAGTAGAAGTGGATATACGCAAAAATCTGGATTTTATAGGTATGCGTAATTTTAGTCTTAGTCTGAACGGGGCTTTAATTAAAAGTAAAGTGAAATTTGAGCCGGGAGCCAAAGAGAAGGACCGTCCGATGCAAGGTCAATCTCCATATTTGATTAATGCCGGTTTCTTCTATCAACATGCCGATAGCGGATGGAATGCTGCATTGCTTTATAACCGTATCGGTAAACGTATTATTGGTGTAGGCCGTAGTTTGGGAACCGCAGACAATGAAGTCAGAGTACCCGATTCTTATGAAATGCCCCGTAATGCAGTAGATTTAAGTGTTTCGAAAAAAATTGGTAATCTGGAAATAAAGGTTGCTGTACGCGATTTGTTGGCGGAGAAAGTTTCTTTCAAGCAATTTGAAGAAACTAGACATGGAAAAGTGGCGCAAATTACCCGTCAATACAAATCAGGGCGTAATTTCAATTTGAACATTAACTATACGTTTTAAAATAGAATGAATCTTTCATTATTAACCAATAAACAAATGGAAATGAGAACTGACAAGTTTATGATTTACGTATTCTCAGCAATAATGCTGGGGGGAATGGTTGCTTGTAGCAGTGATGATCCGGAAACTGATACAGGAAACGGTAATGGCAACGGTGGAAATGCCGAAGCTCCTTATGTATGGGGGGCTGAGGGGGCTATTAAAACATGTGACCACTTGTTATTTGATGATGATAAAACAGAGAATGCCAAAGGTACCGTGATAGGAAATGGAGATCAGGAGTTTATTTTTAAGGGTACACAGACTTTGTCCAAAGGAACTTACCTGATGAAAGGATGGATTTATGTGGGGACTGGGTCGGTATTGACCATCGAACCGGGGACTGTTATCAAAGGGGATAAAGATACACAGGCTGCCTTGATTGTAGAACCGGGCGGCAAACTAATAGCCGAGGGTACTAAAGACGCTCCGATTGTTTTTACCTCTGAACAGCCTAAAGGCCAGCGTAAACCGGGAGATTGGGGGGGATTGATTATTTGTGGTAATGCCAAGAATAATCAGGGAGTGTTGAACCAGCAGATTGAAGGAGGTCCACGTACTAAACATGGAGGAAATGATGATGCTGACAATTCAGGTATATTGAGATATGTACGTGTGGAATTTGCTGGTTATCCTTTTCAAAAAGATAAGGAAATTAATGGTATAACTTTTGGATCTGTAGGTAGTGGAACTACCATTGATCATTTACAGGTTTCATATTCCAATGACGACTCTTACGAATGGTTTGGAGGTAATGTAAATTGTAAATATCTAGTGGCTTATAATGGATGGGACGATGAGTTTGATACAGATAATGGCTTCTCCGGTAAGGTCCAATATTGTCTTTCAATCCGTGATCCGAGAATCGCAGATACTTCTCAGTCTAATGGTTTTGAGTCGGATAATTGTGGAGACGCCTCATTGATAGAACCCTATACGACAGCCGTATTTAGTAATGTCACTTTTATCGGACCGTTGGGGCGTGATGCCAACTTTGTTAATAATGAGAGCTATATTACGGGCGGTAGCTTCAATCCTAATAATGGTTCAGCTTTAGGTAAGTTTCAGTCTGCTATGCAGATCCGGCGTTCCAGTCGTTTGAATTGCTTTAATTCAGTAGCTGTAGGGTATCCTGTCGGTTTAATTATTGATGGTGAGAAAGGTAATACAGTTGAGATGGCGAAGGCAGGAAACATAAAGTTGGAGAATATTTGGTTTGCAGGTATGACGGTGGTCGGTTCTGATGCTAACAAAGTATATGATGATGTGCTTTATGATGCCGTGAACAAGCAAATCATTGATGCTGGACAAGAGTCTTATTCTTCTACTTTTTTCAAGACTCAGAAAGGAAATAAAGTATTGACTGATGTCAATGAGTTGAAATTCAAGGACGGGCGTAATATCGGTGTTAATTATATGCCGGATGCAGATAGCCCTGTGTTGACAGCCGCTTCATTTAATGACGCACTGTTGAGCAGCGGTTTTGAGACAGTAGAATATATCGGAGCGTTTGGAACAGATGATAATTGGTTGGATGGCTGGACTAATTTCGATCCTAATAATACAGACTACTAATACACCTTTGAATATACACACATAGCTGTTAATTTTAGGGGATTCTATGCGGTAAAGTCATAGAATTCCCTTATTTTTGTATCCAAACCTAGAAACTATTAATTAATACACCTATGTATCCATTTAAATTTAACCCCATTCTGAAATCCACCATTTGGGGTGGAGAAAAGATTATTCCGTTCAAACATCTGAATATTGAACAGCCTCAGGTTGGCGAAAGTTGGGAAATTTCTAATGTCCCAGGCGATGAGTCTGTTGTTGCTAATGGAACTCAAGCCGGCAAAAATTTGAGCCAGTTGGTAAAAGAATATAAAGGTTCTTTGGTAGGAGAAAGTAATTATCAGCGTTTTGGCGATAATTTTCCCTTGTTGATCAAATTCATTGATGCTTGTGACGACCTCTCTATACAAGTGCATCCGGATGATGAACTGGCAAAGAAGCGTCATAATTCGATGGGCAAGACCGAAATGTGGTATGTTATTGACAATGCCGGGGGGAAAGCACATCTGCGTTCGGGATTAAGTAAAAAAATTACTCCCGATGAATATGCTGCAATGATTGCTGATAATACTATTTGTGATGCATTGGCTGATTATGCCGTACAACCGGGTGATGTGTTTTTCTTGCCTGCAGGACGTATCCATAGTATTGGAGCCGGATGCTTTATTGCTGAGATTCAGCAGACCTCGAATGTGACTTATCGAATTTATGATTTCAATCGTAAGGATAAAAATGGCAATACTCGTGAGTTGCATACAGAATTGTCAAAAGATGCCATAGATTATTCTGTAGAAGAGGATTATCGTACTCATTATACTCCGAAACAGAATGAATCTGTCGAGTTGGTTACCTGTCCGTATTTCACTACTTCTGTTTATGATTTGACTGAAAATATGACGATAGATTATAGTGAACTTGATTCGTTTGTAATTTATATTTGCATGGAAGGTACATGTACGGTAACTGATGGGGATGGTAACTCATTGGAATTGCAAGCCGGTGAATCTATCCTTTTCCCTGCCACAACAAAAGAGGTGAAAGTGACTGTGGAAGGTCATGTTAAGTTCTTGGAAACTTATGTATAAAGATTCGTTTTGTTTTTGATAAAATAAACTGCTGTTTCCAATACATACAACGAAAGCAGCAGTTTATTTTATTAAAAACAATGTTCCCTGTTTAAAAGGTAAACTTCAGGCATACAGGTTTATTGGTTTTTATTGTTTTGCCTGTGTCTTTCAGTAGTCCTGTTTGGGAATCTCTTTCAAATACTTGTATGGAGTTGCTGTCTCTGCAGGCCACTAACAGGTATCGTCCGTTCCGGCTGATAATAAAATTACGTGGATGGATACCAGTCAGCTGATAACCTGTCTTTGTTAATGTTCCTTCTTCCTGATTTATGGAGAAAATAGCGATACCGTCTGCTTTTAAGCGGTTGGATGCATATAGAAATTTTCCATCAGGTGAAATGTGAATATCTCCGCTACCTTTGGCACCCACTGTGTCAGCTTCTATATATTGTATGGCGTTTAATTTTCCTTTGTCGTAAGAGAAAGCTATAACTTTTCCTGAGATTTCATTAATCAGATAAGCGAATTTTTGGTTCGGATGGAAACAAATGTGGCGTGGTCCTGATCCTGATTCTACTTTTATATTAAATTCTTCGGATTCATTCAGCAAGGAATGGGATACACCATCAGTTACATTCTCACTAACAGGAAATACATGAATCTGGTCTGTTCCTAAATCACTGGCAAGTAGATATTTATGGTCTGGAGTGAATTCTATACAATGTAAATGTGGCTGTGTTTGTCTCTCTTTGTCAAGACTATTTCCTGTAAAGGAAATAAGGCGTGTTTCGGATTTTAATTTGCCGTCTTTATCTAGTGGGAAAACGGTAATGCTACCTCCTATATAATTTGCTGTCAGGACAAATTTTTCCGACGGGCTGAGAGTTATATAACAAGGTGCACCGCCGTCAGTGGGTTGAGAATTAAGCAAAGTTAGTTTCTTTTGTTCTTTATCGAATTTGATGGCATTGGCGGTAGAACTTTTTCCGGAATCCTCCCCTACAGCATATATTCTTTCTCCATCAGCCGAAGGAATGAGGAAAGATGGGTTGGATATTCCTTTTATTCCGCTGATATATTGTGAGTTGCCATTTTGTTCATCAAAGTTATAAACCTTGATACCTTCTTCCTCCGGAGTTGCATAACTGCCTACCAACATATACATCATATTCGGATTTTCTTCAACTGTAATTGCTTCCGTTTGTTTCTTGGGAGAGGGTATACAGCCTCCCAGTATCATACTGCTCATACACAATACCATTAATTTTTTGTTCATATTGTCTGATCTGTTAGGATTAGAAAAATTATTTTCAAAGATACATTGTTCTCATTAAAATGCTATAAATAAATGAATAAATAATTGGATATTAACAGAAGTGTGTGTATATTTGTAATCTCTTTATGAGTTACCAGTACGGGGTTGACTGGATTTGACAGCGTGGCTAAGTGGTATGTAAGCATGCAGTGCGTGGTTGATTGGCACTATAATCCCAGTTTTCAAAATTTTATCTGGCAACGAAAATTATGCTCTTGCTGCTTAATCGAATCATAGTAGATTAGCTTTATTTCTGCCAAAGTGGTGGAAACGAGACATCACTCAAAAGCTCTTGTTCCGAAGCGTTTGATCAAGTGGTGCAGTAAAATCGGGAATAGTTAGAGATCCGCCTCGTGTCTCTTACGAAAATTTAGAGGATAAGGTATAAGTTGGTGGCTTCGGTCCTGCTTATACTCGAAAATTTAGGCGAAGATAAGCATGTAGAAAGCGTATGGCTTCCTCGTTTGGACGAGGGTTCGACTCCCTCCAGCTCCACAAACTAAGAGTGATTCGTCCTTGGGTTTTCATAATCCAAGGACGAATTCTTTTTTAGAAGAGTAATGTATGTAGCTTACTCATGTTTCTTTTCTGATTTTTGTAGAATACATTTTCTCTCTTTTTCTAAAGATATTCTTGTTTTTCACGTAAAGACACTTGTTTAAAGATGAATGCTATTTTATTGTTTAATGACTAATTCTATTACATAATCTATGTCATCAGGTACTTGAGGCAGTTTTATAAATATGCCGTCTTTCTCCTGTTTGAAAGAAAGTGGAGTTTTGGAAATGAACTGTATTGCTTTCTTTACTTTTGCCTTCAGAGGTATATAAAGTGCATCATCCTGCAAATCTAGTATATGGATGAATAAACGGTCACCTTTGCGAGTTGATACCCCCCATGTATGAGGAACTACATCACCACCACGGGTTCCATAAATCGTTTCTCCATATTGATTCATCCATTTACCCACCTGTTTTAGATGCTCTACAGCTGTAGCTGGTAATTCTCCGTTGGGTTGAGGTCCAATATTCATTAGCAAATTTGCATTTTTTCCAGCTGCCTTAACCAAATAGTGTATCAATTCTTTAGGGGATTTGTAATTTTGGTCTTCAATTCTGTAGCCCCACATTCCGTTCATTGTTTCACAAGTTTCTAAAGGAAGTGAGCTGACGCTCTGTCCTGAAAGTCCTGCTTTATTCTCACCGGGCAGATCGCGTTCAAACATCTGGAAGTCTTCACCGGCATACGGAGTGCGGTGATGGTTGTTACCTACCAGGCAGGCGGGCTGTAGTTTGTGGATTAATGCGTATTGTTCTTCCAGTTGCCAATTGAAGTTGGTAGGTTGATCCCAAATACCATCAAACCAAATGGCACCGACAGGACCATAGTTAGTCAAAAGTTCGGTCAGCTGTTTATTCATAAACTTGTAGTAACTTGCCCAGTTTCCATGTCCTTTGGGACGTCCTGTTCCATGTCCGGTGTTTCCTTCCGGATAGTCGTCACGAAACCAATCCAAATGCGAATAATAAAAATGGAGTTTGATGCCTTGTTTTTGACATTCTTCTGCCAGTTCTTTTAGTATGTCTCGTTTGAAAGGGGTGGCATCTACGATATTAAAATCGGATTCTTTTGTATCAAACATTGAGAAACTGTCATGGTGTCTACTGGTAATACAGATATATTTGGCTCCGGAGGTTTTGATGGCGGAAACCCATTCGGCAGCATCGAAGCGCGAAGGATAGAATCCGGATGCCAGTTTGGCGTATTCATTACGGTTGATGTTGTGAGTGTTCATATACCATTCTCCTTGGGCGGTCATACTGTAAATGCCCCAATGAAGGAATATACCGAATTTATTATCTTGAAATTCCTGCCGTGCTTTTATATTTTCAGGAGTAGGTGTATAAATTTGATTGGAGGTTTGTGCGAAGGCTGAAGTTCCCGCCATTAATAACAAGGCTGCGCCTAATTTGATTTTTTGTGCTAATTTGTTTCTCATTGTTATTATAAATTTGTTTTGCGAAATATAGTTATACTCTTGGAATATTTAAAGCATTTTTTGAAAAATGTTGCACTGCGAATTGAGTTTTAATGGATTCTAGCTGGGGGTATGTAAAGAGTCTTTTTTGTTTATAAGGTATAAAAAGATGTTTTCTATTGTTTGGAAATTAATCATTCTATACCTTTGTGAAAGTAATATTGAATTTTATATGAGAGTAAAAGAAATTCCTATACTGCTTTTGACCGGTTATCTGGGCAGTGGAAAAACGACATTAGTGAACCATATTCTTTCTAATAAACGTGGTATTAAGTTTGCGGTTATTGTCAATGATATCGGTGAGGTGAATATTGATGCCGACCTCATACAGAAGGGGGGGATTGTAGGAAAGAAAGACGAAAGCTTGGTAGCACTTCAGAACGGTTGTATCTGTTGTACTTTGAAGATGGATTTGGTGGAGCAGATAGATGATATAATGAAGCAGGAGCGTTTTGATTACATTGTGATTGAGGCAAGTGGGGTTTGTGAACCAGCTCCTATCGCACAGACTATTTGTTCTATTTCAAGTATGGGGAATACGTACGGGGGATGTCGTTTGGATTGTATTGTGACTGTGGTAGATGCCTTGCGTCTGCAAAGTGAGTTTTCTTGTGGCAACGATTTGACCTGTAAGGGTATTGACGAAGAGGATATTGAAAATTTGATTATTCAACAGATTGAATTTTGTAATGTTGTATTGTTGAATAAGGCCTCGGAAGTGAAACGTGACGAATTGGAACGTATCAAACAGATTATCCGTACATTGCAACCTGCAGCTGAAATAATAGAATGTGATTATGCTGATGCAGATTTGGATAAGATAATCTATACTGAAGCATTTGACTTTGAACGTACTGCCACTTCTGCCGGTTGGATACGTGGAATAGAGAGTGCCCTTACGGAAGAGCAGAAAAAAGAAGCGGAGGAGCATGCACACCATCATCATCATGAAGGTAGTGAAGTGGATGAATATGGCATCAGTACTTTTGTGTATTATCGTCGTCCGGCTTTTGATATCCATAAATTTGATCGTTTTGTATCCACCCAGTGGAGTCGTAATATTATTCGAGCAAAAGGAGTCTGTTATTTCAGCAATAATCGTGATATGTCTTTTCTTTTTGAACAGGCCGGTGTGCAGAAAAAGTTGAAGGAAGCCGGTTTATGGTATGCTACGGCACCTGAAGAAGAACTGATAGAGGTAATGCGTCAGGAGCCGGGCTTATTGCGGGATTGGGATGATAAATATGGAGATCGTATGCAGAAAATAGTTTTTATCGGGCGACATCTTGATAAAGAAGAGTTGATACGTGAACTTGATGAGTGTCTGGAATAGAATTTCATTTAGATGGAGGTGTGTCGTAATGCACGATGCACCTTCTTTTTTATTCATTACTATACAACTCGGTGCATTTTCTTTAGGGATATTCAGTAAATGTCTCTAAAAAATAAGATGGCATATGAAGATGA
>OJRI01001569.1_pt1 | contig 11530 bp, 8 predicted proteins | sample 1599151 | NCBI WGS metagenome assembly OJRI01 (sample SAMN03922457, study PRJEB24848) | human gut metagenome | isolation source: stool sample | host: Homo sapiens | place: Germany | collected 2009-11
TGTTCTGAAAATTATTGAAGTTTAACCCCCTGTCGAAAAACGGGGAGTACTATACTCTGAAGTCTTGTATTGCACAAGGGAAGATTACGATAATCTCATAAAAACATCGCACAGGTTTGCGCAATGGGTTTACAGTCTGGCCATGTGCCAGGTTTACTATTATGAGATGAAATCGGCACTTATCAAAGGTGCTGCAATTGACCGTTTCAAATCGCTTGCCGTAAACCGGCCTGAAATTCTTAGAAACGTCTCCAACAAAATGGTGGCGGCGTATTTAGGCATCTCACCGCAATATCTCTGCCAACTGAAAAAAGAAATTGTATAACATGTAGATACATATTCCGGCAATAGCTGCCGGAATAGAGAAGTACCTTAGAGCCGTCGTAGCCCGGCAGATACCAAAGCAGGCATCACAAAGCCTTTTACAGCCCCGGAAGCGGAGAAATCTGCTTCCGGGGCTGTCGGTCTTGTCGGGGTTCTACTGCTCCCATCGGTTCTCGGGGACCTCAAGATCAATCTCGATTTATCAAGATTAATAAGGATAACCAAAGCCGCCGCATTAGCCTTTAGGCGGCGTCAGCCGGTTGAAGGGGCGGCACGTTGCGCCGCCGGAGGGCAAGAAGAAGAGCGCAGGCGGTGTGGCCTGCGCTCTGTGGTTGGCGGAGGCAGCGGCGCTGCGCTCCGTATGGTCGTGGGGATTATTCGAATTCGAAGAGTGGCTGGTCGGTGCCGATGACATCGTCTTCCTCTACGAGGACGCGTTTGATGACGCCTTCGAAGTCGCTCTTGAGGTCGTTCTCCATCTTCATGGCTTCGTAAACGAGCACTGTGTCGCCAACCTTCACAGCGTCGCCGGACTTAACGCACACTTCGAGCACCTTGCCGCCCATGGGAGCGGTGATGACTTCGCCGGTGAATGTTTCCTCTTCGGGTTCTTCCTCGGCTGCGGGGGCTGCTGCGGGAGCGGAAGCGGTGGCTGTGGCGTTTACCGAGATATTGTGACGGTTCTTGAGGTATGTTGCTGTGAGGGACTGCACGAGTTCGAGGAGCATGTGGTCAGGCTCGCCGACACCGAGTTTCAGGCCGCCTACCTTGTCGATGAGAGCGCCGGATACCTTGAGGTCGATGTTGATGTCGCCGCACTGGCAGGTGTTGTTCTTTGCTTCGTATTCCATTTTACGGAGGTTTTTAAGATAATCTTTTGCTACTTTGGGGAGGAGCTGGAGGAGGAGGTATTCTTCCTCGTTCTGGGCGAGTTTGACGCCGCCGAACTTGTCGAGTTCGGGATTTTCGGGATCCTTGTAGGATGCTACGTCGTAAGCCACTTCTTCGGCGCTACCGGTGATGAGTTCGCGGAACTTGGGATCAACGGGCACCGGAGTCTGGCCGTACTGGCCTTTGACGAGGTCTTCGAACTGTTTGTTCTTGTTGGTGTAGTCGGCCACACCTTTGCGGCGGTCGAGGGCTAAGGCGACGGCCTGCGAGCCTACGATCTGCGATGTCGGTGTCACGAGGGGCACGAGACCTGCGTCGCGGCGAACCTTCGGGATGAGGGCCATGGCTTCTTCGAGCACGTCTTCGGCGTTGAGGGCACGGAGGTTGGCCACCATGTTGGAGTACATACCGCCGGGAACCTCTGCGTTCTTGACGATTTCGTTGGGTTTGGGAAGACCGAAGTAAGCTTCGATTTTGTGGCAAGCATCGAGGAGTTCTTCCTCTTTGTTCTGCTTGGCGGCGGCGATGGCACGGTCGAACTCGGCGTCGATTTCGGCGGGCATGGCCTTGAAGGCTTCGTCAAAGTCTTTGGGCCAGTTGTCCTTGTTGAGGTCGAACTCGGCGAGAGCCTTGCGTGCGTTCTGGAGTTCGTTGCGAATTTCGCGGACGGCGTCCATGTTGGCTTCCACCTCAACGCCGAGGCGCTGACAGAAGATATTGATAAGCTCGATGGAGGGAGCGGCAGAACCGCCACCGAACCACCAGATGTTAGTGTCGACGATGTCCACGCCCTGGATGATGGCTGTAAGCACGGAAGCGAGGCCGTAGCCCGGGGTGCAGTGTGTGTGGAAGTCGATGGGAACCTTCACGGCTGCCTTGAGTTTCGGCATCAGGGTGTAGATGCGCGACGGGGATACCAGGCCGGCCATGTCTTTTACGGTAATCATCTTGGCGCCGAGGCGTTCCATCTCTTTGGCTTTCTCAACGAAGTATTCGTCGGTGAAGATTTTCTCCTCTTCGGGTGTGCCTTTGGGGTCGATGGTATAGCAGACGGCGGCGTCGGCGATACCACCGAGCTCGTTGATGAGGCGGATGGATTCCTTGATGTTGTTGATGTCGTTGAGGGCGTCGAAGATACGCATCACGTTGAGGCCGTTCTTGATGGCTTCGCGGTAGAAACCTTCGAGCACGAAGTCGGGATAAGGCACGTAGCCGAAGAGGTTACGGCCGCGTGAGAGTGCAGAAAGCAGAGAAATGCCCTTCATGGCCTCTGAGCAAGAACGGAGGCGGTCCCAGGGGCTTTCGCCGAGGTAACGCATCACTGAGTCGGGCACAGCACCGCCCCATACTTCCATGATATAGAAACGGGCGTCGCGGTAAAGGGGAAGAAGACGGTCGATGTTTTCTTGTTTCAGACGCGTGGCGAAGAGGGACTGCTGTCCGTCGCGAAGCGTCAAGTCTCTGATTTGCAGTTTGTTAGTCATGTGTTTATATTGATTTAAGTTGTTGTTTTTGTTTCTTGGGTGTAAAGTTAGCTACAATTTTTGTAACCGTGAAATTTATCCGTCTGTTTTTTAGCAGACTGGCAGGGCGCACATAAGCAGGGGCGTTTTGGCGCGTCCCTGCTTTCAGCGCGGTGTCAGTCGAAGATTCCCTCTACATCGTCATCGCCGCCACCGCCTTGGGTGTAAGTCGCTGCCGTCGGGGGATTGTAAGACACCTTCGTAGAGCTAATGCGCCACTCGTTGTCGCCGCAGGGGTTATAGTCTTCGGGGAACTCGAACTGCACATCCTGGCTGTATGGCAGTTTGGGGTCGTTGTATATCTTGCGGAAGAAGCGGCCGTAGATCGGGAGTGCTGCGCGTGCGCCCTGGCCGATGGAGCCGTTGTTGAAGTGGATGAAGCGTTCTTCGCCGCCTACCCACACACCGCAGACGAGTTCGGGGGAGTAGCCCATGAACCAGGCGTCGGAGTTATTGTTGGTAGTACCTGTCTTGCCGCCCATTTCGGCGCTGATGTTATAGGAGGAACGGAGCGAACGGCCCGTACCGTTGTTCACTACGCTCATCATCATCATCACCATATTATATGCGGCCTCTACGGTCGAGACTTCGGTGCGGTGGGCGTTGGCAGAATAGAGCACGTTACCCTGGTTGTCTTCGATGCGGCTCACCAGGATGGGATCCACACGCTGTCCCTTGTTGGGGAAGGTGGAATAAGCCGACACCATTTCGAGCACCGAGGCGTCGTATGAGCCGAGCGAGATGGTCATGTTAGGTGCCACATAACCCTGGATGCCGAACATCCGGAGCTTATCAATGAAGGTGGGGATTCCGACGAATGCGAGGAGGTTGGCCGAGACACCGTTGTTGGAGCTTGTGAGGGCTTGCTTCAGCGTCATGGCACCGCCGCCGCCCCCTTTGGGATGCCAGCCGCCCATATTGACGTGGGCGGACTGCACGGAGCAGGGGTCCTTGCCCTGTTCCATGGCCAGGGTGTAGAGCAGCGGTTTGGAGGTAGAACCTATCTGGCGTTTGCCGCGCGACACCATGTCGTACTGGAAGTGATTGAAATCTATGCCGCCTACGTATGCCTTGACGTGGCCGGTGACGGGATCCATGGCCATCATGCCGGCGCGCAGGATTGACTTGGTATAGAGCAACGAGTCGCGGGGCGACATTTTAACCACCTTGGTGCCGGGTTTATAGCCGTCGGCGGTTTTATGCCAGGCGAAGACTTCCATCTGGTAAGGGGTGTCGAATGCGGCTTCGATTTCTTCGTCAGAGGCGCCGGCTTTCTTCATGGACTGGTAGCGGCCGGTCTGGCGTATGGCCTTTCGGATAAAGCCTTTAACCTGTTCGGCGGTTATTTCTCCCCCATTGGTGGAATAGGGGCCGAACTTGGAGCCGCGTTTCTCGGCGGTAAAAGCGGGCTGCAGCACGCCGCCGAGGTGCTCGTAGACGGCCTCTTCGGCATATTTCTGCATCCTCAGGTCCACGGTGGTATAGATGCGCAGGCCGTCGTTATAGAGGTCGTAGAAGGAGCCGTCGGGCTTCGGGTTCTTGGCTATCCAGCCGTACAGCGGGTTGGTCTCCCACTGCGTGGAGTCGGTCTGGTAGTTGCTCAGGGCTATCTTCCAGCTTACGTCGCTCTTATAGTCGTCCTTTTTGGGGCGTTTGGGTTTCTCTGCGGTGATGAGACGGCGAATCTCTTCACGCATGTAGGGCACCTCCCCTTCCTTGTGGTCCACGCGGTGGTAATCGAGTCCGAGGGGAGTGGCTTTCAGGGCTTCGGCCTCGGCGGCGGGGAGCTTGCCGGCCTTAACCATCTGGTCGAGCACCACGTTGCGGCGCTGGAGCGTGCGTTCGGGCTGCCGCAGGGGGTTGTAGTAGCTCGGGTTCTTGAGCATACCCACGAGCATGGCGGCTTCGGTGACGGAGAGGTTGGCCGGCTCCTTGCCGAAGTATACGTTTGCGGCCGTCTTGATTCCCACGGCATTGTTGAGGAAGTCAAAACGGTTTAGGTACATGTTTACGATTTCGTCTTTTGTGTAGAAGCGTTCGAGCTTGATTGCTATCATCCACTCGATAGGCTTCTGGAGGGCACGCTTGAAGAGGTTGTTCGACGGCTGCGAATATAGCTGCTTGGCCAGCTGCTGCGTGATTGTGGAACCGCCGCCCGACGACTTGTCTTGCATCAGGACAGTCTTCACGAGCGTACGTCCCAGGGAGCGGAAGTCGATGCCGGAGTGCTCCTCGAAGCGGATGTCTTCGGTGGCGATAAGGGCGTCTATCACGTGGGGGGAGACTTCGCTGTAGTCGCTGGAAATACGGTTCCCGGCGCCCTGGAAGTATCGGCCGAGTTCGGTGGTGCCGTCGCCGGCATATACCACTGAAGCGAGTTTGTCATGCGGGTCTTCGAGTTCTTCGATGGGGGGCATGTATCCGATGACGCCATTGTAGACGAGCGTCAGAAGCAGGGCGATGATGAAGCCGAGGCCGAGGAAGCCGGTCCAGAGCCATCTCACCACCTTGCGGCGGCGGGAGCCTTTCGGGCGGCTCTTTTTGCCATCGTCGTTACCGCCGGCAGGGGCTGACGGCTGTCCATACGGTGTCTGGGAAACGTTATTATCGTCTTCGAGATTGTATTCGGTCATGTTCTGAGGTATATAAAGGGCTGACGCTAAGGCCTTTAGAAGGCCTGTCGCGCGCGGGTTACATATATTGCGCGGGTGCTGGAACGAGTTCCGGCACTGAGATAACGTGCAAATTTAGCAATAATTTCCCGAACAGCGGTCAAAAAAGCTAAAAAAATGTTTGAAAAGGGGAATTTTTGCGGAAACGGGAAAGCGGTCCTGATTATCGGCGCGAACCCGGGGTTATCAGACCGGGGAGGGCGAGCACGCCGAGTCCAACCTGTTCGCCGAGAGTCTTGTAGCCGTCCACGGTCAGGTGCACGTAGTCGTTGCGTATCAGCTTTTCGTCGATGAAGTCGAAGCCGTGGTAATAGTTGTTGTCCACCACATGGCAGTCGGGATGGTCTTCGGCAAACTTAACGAGAGCTTCGGAGCATAGGTCGGCGTTGAGGTTGTCCTCCCATTTGCCCCTTTCCTTGCGGCGGTTGACAAAAGGCGTGACGAAGATTATCTGGCAACCGGGAAGCTCTTGCTCCACTTTGTTGTAAAAATTATTGACGTTTGTAGTGAAGGTATCGGGATTGAACTTGGCGGCGTAGCTGTCATTGGTGCCGAGATGGACTATGAGGATGTCGGGATCGAACTCTATGGCGGGGCGCAAAAGGGCGAAGTCATTTTTTGCGAACGACCAGAAGCTGGCGCCCACTTTCGCCGACCAGCCGAAGACGATATCGGGGTCGGCCTGCCGCAGGAGTTCTTCTACGGCGCGGGGATAATATTTGCTGCTGACGTGCGAGTCGCCGGTCATAAAAACCCTCAGCTGTGCCGAGGCTGCGAGGCTGACCGCCATTATTATCAGTAAGGATAGTAATTTCTTCATGTTCAGGATCATATACTTACAACGCTTTCGCCGACACTTTTCCTGAAAGTTCGGCCGAAAAGCGGTGCAAAATTACGAAAAAAGGAGCGGACGACAAATTTTCTTGTTCACAAATTCGCCAACCGGTGCCGCGACGCGGCTGTTTCCGGTGTCCGGATTGGTCTATTTTTTACACGTAAGTTATGAATCAACAGGTTGTAAAAGTTATTGACAAAAGTGGGAAATATGGAAACTTTTTACGTACTTTGCACCCGTAATTCACAGAGAACTTCAATAAACCGGGAAAGTTTCCGACATTACACAACCTGAAAGTTTCCTAAAATAAAAAGTCAAAATACTGATATTATGTGCTTTACATTTATCAGTAATAAGACAAAATGAACCAAAATAACCATCTCACAGTTAACTTTAACAACAAGTATCATACGACATACCACACGATGGAAAACAAAAAGAAACATTATACCTACGACGAAGCGGAAGCTGCATCGTTGAAATATTTCAAAGGCGACGAACTGGCCGCGCGCGTATGGGCCAGCAAATATGCGCTCAAGGACTCGTTCGGCCACCTCTACGAGCTGACTCCCGACGACATGCACCGCCGCATAGCCGGCGAGATTGCCCGCATCGAGGCCAAATACCCCAACCCCATGAGCGCCGACGAGGCTTTCGAGTTGCTGCGCGATTTCCGCTACATCGTGCCGCAAGGTTCCCCGATGGCCGGTATCGGCAACGATTTCCAGATAGGCTCGCTCTCCAACTGCTTCGTAATCGGGCTTGAAGGACGCCCCGACTCCTACGGCGGCATCATAAAAATCGACGAGGAGCAGGTGCAGCTCATGAAACGCCGCGGCGGCGTGGGGCACGACCTCTCCCACATCCGCCCCAAAGGCAGCCCGGTGAAGAACTCCGCGCTGACCAGCACCGGCCTGGTCCCCTTCATGGAACGCTACTCCAACTCAACCCGCGAGGTGGCGCAGGACGGCCGACGCGGCGCCCTGATGCTCTCCGTAAGCATCACGCACCCCGACTCCGAAGCCTTCATAGACGCCAAGATGACCGAAGGCAAGGTGACCGGCGCCAACGTCTCGGTGCGCATCGACGACGCATTCATGCAGGCAGCCGCCGAAGAGAAGAAATACCTCCAGAAATACCCCATCGACTCCGACGAACCGCTCTACAGCAAGGAGATAGACGCCGTGGAGCTGTGGCGCAAGATAGTGCACAACGCCTGGAAGAGCGCCGAACCCGGCGTGCTTTTCTGGGATACCATCCGCCGCGAATCTGTACCCGACTGCTACTCCGAACACGGATTCACCACCGTCTCGACCAACCCCTGCGGCGAGATTCCCCTGTGCCCTTACGACAGCTGCCGACTCGTGGCCATCAACCTCTTCTCATACGTCGTAGACCCCTTCACCGACAAGGCACGCTTCGACTTCGACCTCTTCCGCCGCCATGTGGGCAAGGCACAGCGAATGATGGACGACATCATCGACCTCGAGATGGAGAAAATAGACCTTATCCTCGAAAAGATAGAGAGCGACCCCGAGACCGCCGAAGTGAAAGAGACGGAACTAAACCTCTGGCGCAAGATTCGCTCCAAGACGCTACTCGGACGCCGCACCGGCTGCGGCACCACCGGCGAAGGCGACATGCTCGCGGCCCTCGGTTACCGCTACGGCACGCCGGAAGCAACGGCATTCTCCGTTGAGGTGCACAAACAGCTGGCGCTGGCTTACTACAACGCTTCCGTCGACATGGCCGCCGAACGCGGCGCCTTTGAAATCTACGATGCCGAGAAGGAGAAGGACAACCCCTTCATCCTCCGCCTGAAAGAGGCCGACCCGGCGCTCTACGAGAAGATGGTGCGCCAGGGACGCCGCAACATAGCCTGCCTCACCATAGCCCCCACCGGCACAACGTCGCTCATGACGCAGACCACCTCCGGCATAGAGCCGGTGTTCCTCCCCGTCTACAAACGCCGCCGCAAGGTGAACCCCGGCGACGAGAACGTCTCAATCGACTTCGTGGACGAAGTGGGCGACGCCTTCGAGGAATATGTAGTACACCACCACAAGTTCATACAGTGGATGCGCACACAGGGCCTCGAACCCCGCAAGAACATGACAGCCGAAGAAATAGAGGAACTCGTGGCACGTTCACCTTATTATAAGGCGACGAGCAACGACGTGGACTGGCTCGAGAAAGTGCGGATGCAGGGCGCCGTGCAGAAGTGGGTGGACCACAGCATCTCGGTGACCATCAACCTCCCCTCGGACGTCACCGAAGAACTCGTAGGGCGCCTCTACATGGAGGCATGGAAAGCCGGCTGCAAGGGCTGCACCGTCTACCGCGACGGCTCGCGCAACAATGTACTCGAAGCCGTGAAGAAGGAGAAGAAGCAGATGATAATGCTCCCGGCCGAGCATGTGGCAAAACGCCCCATCGAGCTCGAAGCCGACGTGGTGCGCTTCCAGAACAACAAGGAGAAATGGATAGCCTTCGTGGGACTCGTGGACGGCAACCCGTATGAAATCTTCACCGGTCTGGCCGACGATGAAGACGGTATCTTCTGCCCCAAGAGCGTCACGCACGGCAAAATCATCAAGGCCATGGACGCCAACGGCAACAAACGCTACGACTTCCAGTTCATCAACAAACGCGGCTACAAGACCACCATCGAGGGACTGAGCGAGAAGTTCAACCCCGAGTTCTGGAACTACGCCAAGCTCATCAGCGGCGTGCTGCGCTACGGTATGCCCATTGACCAGGTGCTGAAACTCGTGAGCGGCCTCGACCTCGACTCCGACAACATCAACACATGGAAGAACGGCGTGGAACGCGCGCTGAAGAAGTACATCCCCAACGGCATGACGGCCAAGGGGCAGAAATGCCCGCATTGCGGCGCCGAAACCCTCATCTACCAGGAAGGCTGCCTCATCTGCACCTCCTGCGGCACCTCCAAATGCGGATAATTCCTTGACTATAAACTCTTTAAGGTTATGGAAAGTCTTTAAGGACCTTAAAGTTCCCCGAGCGGGAAAACTAAAGCCCCCGAAGCCCTGGCAGACAGTAGCTTCGGGGGCTTTGCACACTTCAATGACCTTAAAACTACAATGATTTCAACATGGCGGCGTCAGTCGCGGTGTATGCGGTAGCGGAGCGACTACACCCCCAACTACTGGATAAACCGCTATACGACGCTCGATATAGCGCGCCTTTTGCGCGACAAGAACCTGACAATAGTCCGGATTTCCGACATGTTCCGGTTCTCCTCCCCGGCATACTTCAGCCGCTACGCTCGCCGTCACCTCGGCCTAAATCCCACCCAATACCGCGAGTAAACCCCGGCTCGTCCTGTGATTAATAAAATTCATGCTGCTAAAAAGAATCATGGCAGCCCGTAGAAAAATACGAGTTGCCATTACACATAGGAGATAAATCAGGGTCAAAAGTCAGCTTTCTTCCTTTTTAGATTATTGATAATCAGTTTATTGGAGAGACCGGAGCATGCTGTCCCAGCATGCTCCGGTCTCTCCACACCATTCACATAAAAACAACACAATCAATGGAAAGAATCCTTTCTGAACTCCGTCAGATGCGCCTTCCGGGAATGGCGCAGACATGGCAGAGCCTGATGGAAACACGTCAGGCAACTTCACTCAACATCGTGGACGGACTCCGTCTTCTCCTTCAGGGAGAACACGACATGCGCCGGGCAAACCGGAATGCCCGGCTTCTAAAAAACGCCCGGTTCCGCTATCAGGTGTCAGTCGACGAACTCGCATACGACTCTGCGCGTGGTCTTGACAAAGCATACATCACCCAGATGTGTGCCGGCGAATACATCAGGCGCGGCATCCCTGTGATCATAACCGGAGCCACCGGCACGGGCAAAAGCTGGCTCGCATCGGCCCTCGGACATCATGCCTGCATATCCGGCTTCAAGACCCGCTACTGGAGCATCCTCAAACTCATGGAAGACCTCGCCATGGCAAGAGTCGAGCGTCAGTCGAAAAGGTTTTTCGAGAAGATAGCCTCATATGACCTGATCATAATTGATGACTTCGGAATCAAGAAACTCAACAACGAGCAGATACTCGACCTTATGGAAATCATCGAGGACCGCCACGGCCGCAAGGCGACAATCATAGCCTCGCAAATCCCCGTCTCCGACTGGTACGACTGTCTGGAGACAAACACCACCGCCGCCGACGCCATACTCGACCGGATGGTGCACTCCGCGATACGTTTTGAGCTAAAAGGCGACAGTCTCAGAAAAAATCATTAACTTTGCCGCATCAAAAGTGTCCCAGTCTGCTCCGGCGCACTGTCCCAGTCTGCTCCGGTTTTTCCAAGCTCATAACATTCCTGCGTTCAAACCCGCCAACTGCTTCAAAGAAGAAGTCGCAAAGTAATATGGACTACGAAGAAAACGAATACGGAGAAAACGTCGTTGGTGATATGATGGTCGATTACGACTATCACATCAACACCGGTGAACTGCCGGAACTATTCGATGAATCATCGGTTGACGACTTCATCGCCAACCTTAATGATTGGGATTAGACAGGCAAGAATATCATAACTCTTCATATACAGCCCTACATACTTGGCAAACCTTCGCTATTCTGTCAGTAAGTTCATCACGGACTGTCGCTATCTCTCCACCACATTTGGGACAGAAATATTCTTCCTTGTCATTGTGACCGTGCCCCAGTTTCTCCGATATTCTTTGCGGAATAGGCAATCTACGGAGTACATATTTACTCGCCATCCTTTCATACACGGCATCATCGCAACAACTAAGACATTTAGGACATATGTGCCAACCGTTAGGACATTGAGCGGAATCGCGAGAGTCAATTAAGCCGGTTTTACAATGATGGCATCGGCTAAGATAGACCCGTTTACCTCTTTCTCCACAGGTTGGCACCCGACACTCAAAGTTATTGTAACGGTTAAAGTTTGAGCCACCTATAGGGAATAAAATATGATTACACTCTCGACACCTTACACGTTTGAAAAGAGAGGACGCCTTGTTAACCATACCTATAAAACTACGGATCAATTCTGATGCCTCATTCCCTCCTGATGTCTCGGTTATCTGTGGAAATCCCAAAATTTCCAAAAGGTGTAAAATGGTGTATTGGCTCCAAGTTTTACATGATGTTAAAGTCTGGTTTCCTAATGAGGTCTTGAAACACTCTTTGCCTCTGCACCACATAAATGGGAGCTGAGTTACAAAATTTATGTCATTATCATATTTAGGAGCACAATACCTGTCATATTTAGAC
>OJRI01001595.1_pt1 | contig 11397 bp, 7 predicted proteins | sample 1599151 | NCBI WGS metagenome assembly OJRI01 (sample SAMN03922457, study PRJEB24848) | human gut metagenome | isolation source: stool sample | host: Homo sapiens | place: Germany | collected 2009-11
GGCGGCCCGTATGACGCTTGCCCTGATTGACAAGCAGCCGCTTGACGAGCCGTTCAAGACGTTTCCCGCACAGCTAATCGTCCGATCGACCACCGCCAGACTGCGTCACTGACGTTTGCCGCACATTGCGCACACGGCAAACGTACGAAACACAGAAAGGCCGTCATCGCAGAACATTGCGATGACGGCCTTCCGTTGTCTCCACAACCGGCTGGGGCGAAGAGAGGAAAGGAAAAATCCTCGACCTCAGCTAGCTTATTCAGTTATTGAATTGCGATTTGCAACTCATGGTGCAACACAATCTCAGTGAACAGCGTCGTACTCAGTCTTCCAACCGTCAACAAACGCGGTCTTGACGGCATCCCAGTCACCGGTACCCTGAGCGTATTCGAGGAGGGCGGAACCAAGCTTGTTCTTCCACTCTTCGGACGGCATCATGGTGAAGTTCCAAGAGACTGCGGTCTTGCCGGAGTTCTGATCATCAACAGCAGCCTGGACCAGCGGATTGTCGGACTTGACGTCGCTGAAGGACTTGAACGGGGTGGTGAAGCCCATGTCGCTGGACAGAGACTTGATGCCGGTCTTGCTGGTGACGACCCACTTCAGGAAGTCCTTGGTGGCCTTCTTGTCAGCGTCGGAAGCCTTGGAGTTGATGCACCAGTAGTTCTCGGAACCGGTGGCCAGACCCTGCTTCTCTTCGCCCTTGGCACCGATGTAGATCGGGATCATGCCAACGCTGTCAGCCTTCATGCCGGCCTTCTGCAGATCGGACCATGCCCAGGTGCCGTTCTGATAGAACACAGCCTCGCCGAGGGAGAACTCGGAGGTAGAATCATCACCGGTCTTGGAGCTCAGCTGGGTCGGCTCGGTGGTGGAGTCCTTCAGATACAAATCGAAGATGTTCTTATATTCCGGCAGGTAGGTGCCCTTGATGGTCTCCGGCTGCTTGGTGACGTTGTCATCCTTGAACTCATAGTAAAGCGGCAGGTTAGCCAAATGGGTCTTGAAACGCCAGTCGGAGCTGGAGTCGAAGCCGGCGGAGGTGAACGCGCCCTTGATGCCGAGCTCGTCCTTGCGGGCCTGCATGTCGTCGGCCACGGCCTTCAGGGTGTCGAAGTTGTCGATTTCGTCCATGGACGTGGCCTTGGCGCCATCCAGCGCGAAGTACTTGTTGAGGATGTCCTTGTTGTAGATCAGGCCGTAGGTTTCCATCACGTACGGCACGCCGACCACCTTGTCGCCATCCTTCAGGGCCACATCCTGGTTGGCGAGCTCCTTGTACACATCCGTATTGGACATATCGGCGGTGTACTTCTTCCAGTTCTGGTAGCCGACCGGGCCGTTGACCTGGAACAAGGTCGGGGCTTCGGTTTTGGCGATTTCGGACTTCAGGGTCTGCTCGTAGGTACCGGAGGCCGCGGTCTGCACCTTGACCTCAACGCCCTTTTCCTTGGTGTATTCCTTGGCCAGAGCGGTCCACTGATCAGCCGCTTCCGGCTTGAAATTCAGGTAGTAGACCTTGCCCTTGGCGTCATCGCCGGAGGTCGAGCTTCCGCAGGCCGCCAAAGCGCCGAGGGACATCGCAGCGACAGCCGCCATCGCGACTGCTGACTTGACTGTACGATTCATCATCGAACCTTTCTCTTTCATCGTCGACCCGGCCGTCCCCGGTCAGGACAGGTACGCTAGCACGCACCTTTACGACTATCGACATGCACTATTGTGCAACGGTTTGCTTCTTTTTGCAAACGATAGCAATATCGGCGCGTCATAAATCATCATTTTCAGGCCATTGTCAACAAATATCCCATTAATTCGGTCATTTTTGCCTCATTATCGCAATGCAAGCGTTCGCAATTATGAGAGCGCTAACATATCTTTCATGGCAATCGATTGCCACTTATACCCATCAAAAAAACAACACGGCGACGCTATCGTTTGCAAATCATTTATCGACATACCGCAATTCCCGCCACAAACAATAAAGGCCCGCCCGCAGTAGCGGGCAGGCCAGCGCAATCGCAGCGCAACCGGGGCTAGGCGTTCCACCGTTCGATGACGTTATCTCCCTTATAGACGCTGAGCACCGAGTAGTGCGCCGTATCCAAACGCAGCAACCGCGCGAAATGCGGGTCCACGCCCAGCCATTGCGAGGTGAGGATGCGCAGGATGTGCGCATGAGCCACCAACAGCACATTATGGCCGTCTTTCAGCAGCGGCGTAATCTCATCGATGGCGCTCTTGGCGCGTACCGCTGCTTCTTCCAGCGTCTCGCCAGGCCCGGCATGGACCGGCACCTGCTCGCCCGAAGGTAAGGTCTCGACCCAATCGCCCTCCAGCGTGGGCGTCAGCGAGCGCGGCCCGTCACGCCACACATCCCATTCAAAACCGCTGGCCTCACTCACCTGCTGGCGCGTACGCCCCTCGGCTCGGCCGTAATCCCATTCAGCGATGCCGTCCAACACACCGTGGTCCGCAAAACCGGCCAGTTCAGCGGTTTGGCACGCCCGCTTCAGCGGACTGGAAAACACACAGCCCTGGCTGAATCCTTCGGGGAAAGCTTCGCGCAGGCGCCTTCCGGCATCCGCTGCCTGCTGCTCGCCGACCGCGGTCAACGGGATGTTCGTGCGCCCGGTATGCTGCCCGGATTCGCTCCACACGGTCTGGCCGTGGCGCAGCAACACCAAAAATCCGTTGCCGCCACGAGAGTTCTCGACGGCAACGGTGCCGTTCACGTTCTGTTCGCTCATGCCTCCACTCTAGTCTGCGCTCGTTCATGACTCCACCATTAACGCCCATCTTTTGCGCTGAGATGATTGAGATGCTATTAGACTGAGAGTCATGAGCGACGAAACGAACACCGACTTCCCCTCCAGCGCCGACCGCGCGGTCGACAGCCTGCACCGCATCGACGAGAAGGTCAACAGGCTGCGCGAGGACCGGCTCAACGACCCTGATTCTCTGGGCGACAAGCTCATCAAGTCGGCAGTCCCAGCGCTGGCAGGCTTGGTTGCCGGCAAAGCATTCCAGATGATATGGGACAAGGGCACAAGCAAACGCAATCTGCGCAAGGGACTGGCGGCAGACGCGCCGCAAAGTCTGGCAATGAGTCTGACATTCGCCGCCGTTTCGGCCGCACTCGGCGCAGTGGTTTCGCAGCTGTCGGATCGGGGCTCCAAGGCGTTCGTCGACCACCGCCATCGCAAGCCCAGCCGCTAATCCCCCGGTTGGATGATGGTTTCTGTTGGCTGACTGAGGACTCATCGCTGGAATTTCGTCAAGGAACCATCAGTCAATCGACAGGAACCATCAGTCCAGCACAGTTCCGCCACACAATATCGGCATTTCACTGTGAGGTAATCCACCGTGGCGTCCGGCGTCTGCCGTGCGACAATAAAGCCATGGTTACCAACGCAACAATCGAGGCTCTTCTGGGCCGCCGCTCCATCCGTAAGTTCAAGGACGAGGCCATCGACGACGATACCCGCGCCACGCTCGAAACCGTCGCCCAACATGCCGCGTCCAGCCAGTTCCTTAACGACTGGTCCGCCATCCGTATCACCGACCCGGCCACCAAAGCCAAGCTCGCCGAATTCGGCCATCAGCCGTATATCGCCACCGCGCCGTTGCTGTACGTGTTCGTCATCGACGAGCACCGCAACGCACGCATCGCCGAACGCAAGGGTATCGATCCCGCTTCCGACGAATTCCATCTCAAGTACAGCTATCGCTTCACCCAAGCTCAGAACGACGCAGTGCTGGCCCTGCACGCCATGGAGACCGCCGCCTATTCGCTGGGACTGGGCTGCGTGATTCTCGGCTCTCTGCTCAACAACATCCCCGGCCTTATCGACGTGCTGAATCTGCCGGAATACACGTATCCGGTGCTGGGTCTGGCCATCGGCAAGCCCGATCAGAACCCGACCGTCAAGCCGCGCATGCCGCGCACGATGCAGTTCTTCGAGAACACCTACCCGGCTGACGCCGATGGCGTACTCGACCAGCTGCCCGCCTTCGACGAGGAAGTTCACCGGTACTACGATCTGCGCCAAGCCGACCGTCCGGTGGACGCCTTCAGCGATCAGGTCGCCACGATCAGTCGGCAGGATGTCAGCCATCAGACACTGCTCGACAAGGCCGCCGCTCAGGGCTTCCGTCTGGATCAGTGAGACCAGAACCAACGAGATAGCCTCGGATAGGCTCGTCACTGAGTCGTCTCGGTCTCAGCACTGCGACGACTCAGTTCCAACACCTCAACATTTCATCACCGGATACCGGCAAAATTGCACAACCATCCCGCCGGTGTCGCACCATCAACAAACGTTCACATATCAGTCCCATTATGCGGACAACCAACGGCCAGTTTTGCAAGAAAACCCGCCAAACCAGCAGTATTCGCACCAGTGGTGGGAATAGACTGCATGTGGCCGCAATGACTACGAACCGGAAAAGAGGGACTGGATGCGGACAGTTTGGCAAGTCTTTCTACGCGATTGCAGACGTATCTTACGCAATCCCGTTGCCGTTGTGGTGACGCTCGGCGTAGCAATGCTGCCCTCGCTGTACGCATGGTTCAACATTCTCGCCAACTGGGATCCCTATTCAGCCACCGGCAATCTGCAAGTGGCCGTAGCCAATGAAGACCAAGGCACCACCAACGATCTGGTCGGCCATCTCGATGCGGGCCGGCAGGTCGTCAAGAAACTCAAGCAGAACGACGAACTCGGCTGGCGCTTCGTAGACAATGAGGAACAGGCCGTCCACGGCGTGGAGACCGGCGGATACTATGCAGCCATCGTGCTGCCCAAGGATTTCAGCACCAGCCTGGTCGAATCGGTGACCGGAACCTCCAAACAGCCGAAAATCAAGTATTACGTCAACGAGAAGAAGAACGCGATCGCGCCGAAAATCACCGACACCGGCGCCACCACCATCGATGAGCAGATCAACTCCGCCTTCGTCACCACGGTAGCCACCACCGTTGCCTCGGCCGTTTCCGAAGCGGGAGACGATCTCGACCAAGTCACCGGCAAAGTCCAGCACGATACGATCGATGATCTCAATACGGTGATGTCCACGCTGAACACCGTTCAGGATTCACTCACCGACTTACAGGACACGCTGGCCCAATCAGACACGATTCTCGCCGACGCCAAACAGACCACCGCCTCACTCAAGCAGACCGTCGCGGCCGCGCAGAAGGCCTCCCGCCAGTCCGGCACACTGTTGACGGAAACACAGGCCGGGTCACAAGCCTTCTCCACCACACTGGTCGGCGCGCTCGACACCAGTTCAGCACAACTCTCCGGACTGGCCGTTCACGTCAACAACGCCGCCGGCAGCATCACCGGCTCCTTCAACAGCGCGCAGAACTCCGTCGACACCATCACCAACACACTTTCGGCCCCACTGAACGCCACCCAAACGTCAATCAGCGATCTGAAAGACGCGCTGACCAAAGCCGGCATCGGCAAAGACACCACCGACCCAGTCGGCCAGAACATCTGGAAACAAATCGATGCGCTCGACTCATTGATCAGCAAACAGCAGACACAGCTCAACACCTTCCATACCGACACCACACAGTTCATCAACTCCGGCAAAGACGCCACCACGAACCTTTCCGGAGCCATGACCAACACCACCACCGGCGGCATCGCGGCGCTGAATACCGCGCGCGGCTCGCTGACCGGCACCGTGATGCCGTCGCTCACCTCATCATTGAACAGTTTCGCCGCCCTGAACGGCACGCTGGATGGCACGTTGACTTCGTTATCCGGCACCTTGGATCAGGCCGACGGACTGTTCGACCAGCTTGTCGATACCCTGAACCAAACAAAAACCACCATCAGCAGCACGCAGGATTCGCTGCGCCAGGTGGCCAGCGATGTCGCCACCGTACGCACCGATATCGCCACGCTCGATAGTTCCGCCGCTTACCAGAAAATCCGGGATACGCTGCATCTGGATGACAAGGGATTCGGCGACTTCATGGGCAATCCCGTCACCCTGACCACGAAAGTCGTGTATGCCACCGACAATTACGGGTCCGCAGTCACCCCGTTCTACACGAATCTGGCACTGTGGGTAGGCGGTTTCGTGCTAATCGCCATCTACAAGCTTGAGGTCGACCGCGAGGGCATTCGCCGTATCACCGCTACGCAAGCATATCTTGGCCGCTGGCTGCTGCTGGTCACCATCGGATTCCTGCAAGCCGTCATCGCCACCATCGGCGATCTGGTGCTTGGCATCCAATGCGAGCATCCGCTGCTGTTCATCTTGGCCGGGATCTTCTGTTCGTTCGTATACATCAACATTATTTACGCACTGGCCGTGGCGTTCCGCCATATCGGCAAAGCCATCGCCGTAATTCTGGTCATTGTGCAGATACCCGGCGCCTCCGGCCTGTATCCGATTGAAATGATGCCGAACTTCTTCCGCGAACTGCACCCGTGGCTGCCCTTTACCTACGGCATCAACGCGATGCGCGGCCCGATTGCCGGCCTGTACGCGAACCATTACTGGCTCGACATGCTGCACCTGTTCTGGTATCTGCCGGCGGCACTCTTCGTGGGACTTGTCATACGCCGGTATGCGATGAACCTGAACGCGCTGTTCGACCGTCGTTTGGGAGATACCGACCTGATGATCACCGAGCACAACAGCATGGTGAACGAACAGGTGAGCTTGAACTCCGTATTCCGCACGGTGTCCGACAGCAAGGAACTGCGCGATATCATCGCCCATCGCGCGCACCGGTTCTTCGCACGGTATCCAAAGATGATCGTTGCCGGTCTGGCATTGCTGACCGTACTCCCGTTCGTATTCCTGGTGCTGCTGTTCGTCACCCAAGAGAAAATCGCCATGCTGACCTCTTGGATTCTGTCGATTATTCTTATCGACGCCTATCTCATTGTGGTTGAATACGCACGCGAAGCCTACGCCATGCAGCTTGGCGTCAGCGCCATGAGTGCCGACGAGTTCCGCAATGTGATGCTCAACGGATATGTGTGGCGGCGTTTCCACGGCCACGGACGTCACGAAGCGGCGATGGACAGCAATCCGAATATCGGCGAAACCACTGAACGACTCACACCGTTCAGTGATCAGGCCACCGAGCCGACTGCGCACACCGCACAGTCCGGTCAGTCCGGGCAGCCTGGGCAGGGAGGCGCACGATGAAGCTTATCTGGAAAATATTCGTACGTGACGTGCGCCAAGCCACCCGCAATGTGATCGCCGTAATCGTGGCTATGGGATTGGCGATTGTGCCGGCACTGTACGCCTGGTACAACATCGCCGCCAGCTGGGACCCGTACGGCAACACCAAGGCCTTGAAGGTCGCTGTGGCGAACGTGGATAAGGGCTATAAGTCCGATCTGATGCCGATCACCATCAACGTCGGCGAAACCGTGACCAATACGCTCAGGGCCAATCATGACCTTGACTGGCAGTTTGTGGATCGTGCTAAGGCCATCGATGGCGTGAACTCAGGCGAATACTATGCCGCGCTGATTATTCCAAAGAGCTTCAGCTCCGATATGATGACGCTGTTTTCACCGAAGATCAAGCACGCCAAGCTCGAATACTATCTCAATGAGAAAATCAATCCGATCGCTCCGCATATCACCGACCAGGGTGCTACCACCGTGGCCACGACCATCGACCAGACATTTGTGAAGACCTTGGCGAGCGTGGCGCTGGATTTGGTTTCCAACGTGGCCGATTACGCGCAAAGCCCGCAAATGGAGCAGTACGTCAACAACGCCTCCAGTCATATTGCCACCATGTCGTCTCGTTTGACCGGCACTGCGTCGCAGATGGATTCCTATGCCAATCTGCTCGGGGCCGCCAACAGCATCATTGATTCCACCGATAAGCTGCTGGGGTCAACAGGCTCAGCTGCGGCCACAACCAAAAAGGCGTTGAAACAGACCCGCAACGGCGTCTCCAGCCTCGACAAGGCATTGTCCGGAGCCACCGATGGCGTCGGTACGGCATTGCAGCAGGCCGGTTCATCCTACGACACCATTGCCAAGCAAATCGATGCCGCTTTTGCCGATGTGGGCTCACAATCCTCACAGATATCAAACAAGCTAACCGATATGCAATCCAAAGTGGAGGCTCAGGCCGACAGCTTTGGAAAGTATGCCGCCGCTTTACGAGATCTCGCCAAACAAGCGGCTTCACTGCCCGTGGGCGGAGATACCGTTGCCGCTCAACTGAACGCGGCTGCAGACCAAGCCACAAAGGCGCAGCAGAGCATGCAGCAAGCCGCCACCGCGTTGGGCGATGCGGCCACGCACATAGCAAACGGTACTGCCGATGCCGATACAGCGCGTCGAGATCTGAAATCACAAATCGCTGCCGCCAAACAATCGATTACTCAGGCTTCAGACACGTACAAGAGCACGCTGAAACCGCAACTGAACAATCTGACCTCGTCCATGGACGAAGTGACCACGCAGGCAAGTTCCGTAATCGACGGGCTTGCATCGACCGTAAGCAGCGTGTCAGGTCTTTCTGGCGGCGTTTCAGACAGCCTGACGGACATCCAGTCGGCCTTGACTGACGCAGCTAGCGCTTTGACCCGTTCGGCGAAGAAACTCGACAACTTGTCTTCCCAACTCGCCTCTATCACCAATGGCGGCACCATCGACCTGTCTGTGATTTCCTCTGCGAAGCCCGATGCCATTGCTTCCATGCTGGCGGCACCCGTAGCGGTCGACCGCATCGCGCTCTATCCCGTTGCCAACTATGGTTCCGCGATGGCTCCGTTCTACACGATTTTGTCTATTTGGGTCGGTGCGATCATTCTGGTCGCCATGTTGAAAGTATCGATTTCCGACCATGAGAAGGCTCGTATCTTAGGGTTGGGCAATGATCTGCCGCTCGGTTCGGAAGTGGGTCTTCGCGAGGCCATGATTGCCGGGCGGATTGCCGGACCGGCCGCCGCGTTGGATGTGCTGAAGAAGCCGCGTGCCGAGGCTCCCGGCAATGCGCGGCAGTTCGGTTTACGCTTGCACCACGAATATTTCGGCCGATACATGATTTTCGGTTTCCTTGCTTTGCTGCAAGGTACGCTGGTGTGCCTGGGCGATATGTTCTATCTCGGCGTGCAGTGTGAGCATCCGATTCAGTTCTTGATGGTCGGGTGGTTGTCTGCACTGGTGTTCTCGAATATTGTGTATACGCTGACCCTGTCGTTCGGTGATATCGGCAAAGCCATTGCCGTAGTACTGCTGGTTATGCAGGTAGCCGGTTCCGGCGGCACATTCCCCATTGAAACACTGCCGACGTTCTTCCAGGTCGTTTCTAAATGGCTACTGTTCCCCTATGCGGTGGATGCGATGCATTCGGCCATGGCAGGCTCATTCGGCATGGAATACTGGGTTTCCATGGGCAAACTGGCACTGTTCCTTGTCCCCTCATTGCTGTTGGGACTTATGTTGCGCAAGCCGGTAATTCGCTTCAACGATTGGGTTATCCGCAACCTTGAAAACACCAAGGTGATGTGAGTGTTGGACGAAGTGTGTCCGAGCGCCCTGAACGCTTAGCAGCCTACGACCTGACGTGTTTGGACCGTAACCTGTCTCAGACACGGCGTTGGCGAGGCCTGTGGAGCTTCTGACGCTAACGTCTACGTGGCTTGTAGCCCTTTTTACGACTGTGTGGCTTGAGTTGCTGGTTCAGCGGTACATGCCGGTAACTGGATTGCGGATCGCGATGCGTGAGATGCCAGCATCCGCAAAATTCGCAACGGTACACCCATAGCTCAACTCCGCGCTCGATTAGGCTTTGATCAGCGGCACGCTGAACCTGCGCCTTATCGTGATACATGATTTTATTCGACGTAGCGCAACGTTTAGGGGTGAAGTAATGCATAGCAGAAGCCAGTGTAGAGCGACCCCATAACCAAGCCAGTGGCAGATTCTAGTGGTGGTTGCAACACCTGAGGTTTGAGCGGCCTTCCATGGTCACGTTGTCGGTTGTTGAGGTTATCACGCGGCGTCGAGCAGTTCGATGATCTTCTCGCTTGGTTTCATGAACCCGAGGGTTTTGCGTGGCCGGTCGTTGAGTTCCTCGGCGACCGCGTCGAGGTAGTCCTCCGGGTAGACGGATAGGTCGGTGCCTTTGGGGAAGTACTGGCGCAGGAGCCCGTTGGTGTTCTCGTTGGTGCCGCGCTGCCACGGGGAGTGCGGGTCGCAGAAGTAGACGGCCATGTCCAGCGAGGCGCCGATCCGTTTGTGCAGGGCGAGTTCCGCTCCCTGGTCCCAGGTCAGGCTGTTGCGCAGGAGTTTGGGCAGGTGCTGCATCTTGTCGATGATGGCCTGCTGGACGTGTCCGGCGTCGTGCCCGTCGGGCAGGTGCAGCAGGATCGTGAACCTGGTGGTGCGCTCGACGAGCGTGCCGATGGCGCTTTTGTTGCGGCTGCCGGTGATGAGATCGCCCTCCCAGTGGCCCGGGACCGCCCGGTCCTCGATCTCCGGGGGTCGCTCCGAGATCATGGCCATGGGTTCGCGGAAACGGGGTTTGCGGCCTTGGCCGCCTTGGGGTCTGCGGGCGGTTCGCCCCTGCCTCATGGCGCGTTTCAGCTCCTGCTTGAGTTCGCCCCTGGCCTGCAGGTAGATGGCCTGGTAGATCGTCTCGACGCTCGCGTGCATATCCCCATTATCCGGGAAGTCCAGCCTCAGCCGGTTGGCTATCTGCTCCGGGCTCCAATGCCTGCGCAACCCGGCGGCGATCTCGTCCCACAGTCGCGTGCCCTCGGCCGCCTTGCGCGGTTTGGGGCGTTTGAGCCGGTCCGCGGCCTTCTGCTGGGCGCGGTAAGGCTCGTAACCGCCGGACTCGGGATTCCTGTTGCGCTCGACCTCGCGGCTGACCGTGCCGGGGTCGCGGCCCAGCAGGCGGGCGATGGCGCGGATCGAATCGCCCAGACGCAGACGGTCCGCGATCTGGATGCGCTCCTCCTGGCTCAGGTAGCGCGGATGGAGGGTCTTGGGTTTGTCCATGGTGGAACGATACCAGTCCACCAGGGGTTTCTCGTTCCTTCCCGTGGCGCGCGTCCTGCCGTTGCGCCACGCCTTGCCGGTGCGTTTCGAGACGCCGACCGCGTGCGCGGCCTGGGTGAAGTTCATGCCTTCCTCGTCCAGCAGGCGCACGTACTCGGCGCGTCTCGCCTCGCACACCGGCTTCCTCGTCGGATATTCGACGCCGTTGAACGTCCAACGGTGTTCCCCGCCACGGTCTTCGTTTCGGTGGCTTCTGGTCACCTGACCCTCCTTGCGGTAGGTCAGGTGTTGCAACGATCACTAGAACCCGCCAGTTTCTGGCTCCCCTCAGGGGGGGGGAGCCGTCCGCACAGCAGACCGGGGGGAGGGGGCCCGGGCGTCGGGA
>OJRI01001609.1_pt1 | contig 11305 bp, 14 predicted proteins | sample 1599151 | NCBI WGS metagenome assembly OJRI01 (sample SAMN03922457, study PRJEB24848) | human gut metagenome | isolation source: stool sample | host: Homo sapiens | place: Germany | collected 2009-11
GCCGTATGATGTTCAAGAAACTCGGAGCATTTCTTGTTTTAGTACTGAAAGAATAGATTTCTTGAATCATCTCAGATATGTCACTCTTCAAATATCCAATTTGTATCCATCCACATAAAAATCATCCATTCATTTTTAATAACTTGTCAGCATTAGACTTAAAGCCAGAGTCAGGCACGTCAAATAAAAAATATTATTCCAAACAAGCCAAAAAACAGCATATTCTAAAGAAACTGCCGTTATGAATACAAGACGGCAGTCCTTTAACATTTTAGTAAATCAGTTTATTCCCTTTTCCGTGTTTTTGGTGGACGCTTTCTGAAAACGGTTTCCTCATTCATTTCCTCAAAGCCGTCCATAAACTCCATTGGAACGGGTTTCGACGAACGGATGGCTTCCTTTTTTGGCGGAAACCTCTCCAGCACCGCCGACTCCATCTGGCGGCTGTCGGCGTACTGCACCATGCGTTCGGACTTCTCGGAGATAGAATAAGCGTCCTCGAATTGGATACCCCACTTGAAAAACAGCTTTAGTCGAGTTTTCATAGGGTGGCAGCCCGTTTTCATGACGATAAAGTTACCTTTCGGCATTGACTTCAGCTCGTCAACGGTCATCAGCGGACGCTCTATCATCTGCAATGACCTTGACGAGCCGTCCTTGCTTGCGGAACGCGATACCGAGCCGCTGAGAACGGTCTGCTTTCCGAGATTCTGAGACATCGCCTCGGCGGTCTTGGAATTGGGCGCGAACGCTCCGAATAGAGTGCATTGGCAGTTGTCCACAATAATTTCCGCCCCCTCTTTGCCGTAAGTTTTCTCAAACTGCGCAAGCGATTGTATGATTGCAACAATTGAAACCTTTCGAGAACGTGATGCAGAGAATATCATTTCCAAGCCGTCAACTTTAGGAAGTGTTCCTATCTCGTCCATGTAGAACATTACGCGCTTGTCGAGTGTGCCGCCTTTTTCATCGGCAACGGTCAGTATCTCTCGGTAGAGCTGCTGAAAAATCAGCGAAATCAGAAAGTGTTTTGTCGCGTCCTCTTCTGGGAGTACAAGATAGATTGCCGATTTGCGATTACAGAATTCTTCCACATCAATACTTGTATCAAAACAGAGGATTTGTTCGAGCTCCGAATCGATAAACGAGTTAAGCCTTGACAGCGCGGTTGACATAACGCTCGCCATTGCCTGATCGGAGGAATTGAGCGCCGCGCCCGCGAACCACCTCGCCTTATGTTCGCCGGGCAGCTTGTCGATCAGCATCTGAAACCGCGATACGCCTTTTGTTCCAGACGGCGCAAGCAAGTCCTGTATCAGCTTGAAAACACTGATAATGTGCCGCTTTTCGGGCGGGCAGAATTCCGCGATCAGCAGAATGACCGCCGTGAGCAAGCCCTCCGCAGCTTCATAGAAGAACGCGTTTTGACCCATGCTTGACACATCACCGTCCGCTGAGATGATAGTCTTGGCGGTTATTTTTGCGAACTTTTCGGATTTCGCCTTGTATTCGAGCTTGCCCTCAGCTTTGTATGCGTCCATATATTTATTCACGAGGTAGAGCATATTGTAGCCGCTGCTTCGGGTCGGGTTGCGAAGATCTATTACGGAGATTTTGTAGCCGTAATATTTTTCGGCAATGGTCGCGGTGTTGCGGTAAAGGTCGCCCTTGCTGTCGGTGGTAACGAACGACATTCCCGCTGCGCAGCAGTATTCGATATTGGGGTAGAGAAAGTTCGCGGTCTTGCCAACACCGGACGCACCGATCATCAGCGTATGGATATCCGCGTCATCGACAAGCGCAGTCATACCACTTGCCGTTTCGTGACAGCCGACTATCAGACCATCCACAATCGGGAGCTGTTCTCCTTTTCGCCATAATTTCGGCGTGTAGGGAATATGCTTGTAGGTCTTGGCAACCTCTCCGTGAGTCGCAAAACGCGCCGTTCCGTGCTGCCCGTTGCCTACGGGCTTGTTCGGAATTCCCTTGAGGGAATAGTGGTCGCCGATTGCGGCAATCAGCGTGACAACGAGAAAAAAAGCTCCGCAGATACAGAGCAGCAGGATTTGTGTTTGGTTCATAACTATCTCCCCATTTAACAGCTCATTACTTGCGAATATTGAGGCTCGTCCGAGGGAACTTCCTCGGACGTTTCCTTTTGTTCGGCTCGTTGAGCGAGCGTTTCCTCTGTCGCCAGCCGCAGAGCGTGATCCGCAATATCATACAACTTCCGCGCCGTTATTTTCAGTTCCTCGACTGTCTGCGAGGGCTTACGGAGCTGCTCCAGTCCCGCTGTCATCGCGTTTTGCATCTTGCCGAGCTTAACGGAAGCACTGCCTTTATCCTGATAAGCTTTGTATTCATTTGCAAGTCGATTTTTCATCTGTTCAAGCGGAAATTCCTCTCCCGCTATCTTCAAAAAATGCTCGCTCGCCGCAACAGAAAACTCCGCTAACCTTTTTCGGTCGGCGGAGTTGTAAATTGCTATGAGGTCGTTGGCGATGCGGTTAGGGTTGAGCTTTATCTCGTTCAGTGCGGCGGCGTTTTGCAGATATAATTCTTTTCGCTCGTGAGGAACGGCGGGAAGATATTCCACACCATAACGCTGTTTCAAGCACTCGTTCCAATCCTTTTGCTGTGGCGCGTTCCGAAAAATATTCGTGTAACCGTGTTCATGAAGAATATCCCGCAAGCGTTCGGCAGCGTCAATCCCGCCATCATCGTTATCGGTGCAGAGATAGACAGCTTGCAAGTCGGAATGGTTTTCCAATGCTTTCAGCACCGCGCTTTCATACACGCCATTCATGGCGATATAGCTATGATTTTTCCAATCCTTTTGGCAGAGCGTGATGAACGACAGCATATCGATCGGCGCCTCAAAAACAAACAGCTTCTCATCATTACCGAAATGAGAGAAGCTGTAATTTGTATCCGAACCCGCGACCGTTATGCGAAACGTTTTTCCGAAGCTAAGTGTGGAGCGCACCGAGGCTTGCTTTGGAGTTCCGTTCTCGTCCAATCCAACGAACACAACATTGTGATATTTTCTGTCCTCGTAGATTTTGTGTTCGTGAGCGAAGTGCGATATTATCTGCGGATCGATAAATCTTTGCTTTGTCAGATACGCGAAAACCCGCCACATATCCGAGTTGGGTTCGGGCAGCTCAAACGGTTTCACAATAGAGGCGGAAGGCTCACACGAAATAGTATTCACGGTCTGCGTGGAACAATGACCGCCAAGCAGTTCGATCACGGAATCTTGAAAAGAAAAACCAAGGAACTCCTGCAAAAATTTGACTGCGTAACCGCCGCGCTGATTTTTGTGATCGTACCACTTGCCGCCGCTGATAGTAACGCTGTCATGCGTTCCGCTCCCGTCCGTGTAGACATACTGATAGGTCGACCCGACACGTTTGACGCAACCGCCGCAGCCGCCGAGATACGAAACCAAGTCGGCATTATTCGCACGATATAAATCATCCTCAGAAAAATTGATGTAAGGCATAAAACTTCCTTTCCCGAAATAAAATAATTTTATATTGGTTACTTAACATTGTAGGCTCATGATGAACCTATCCATAGGCCACCGACAGGGCAGAATTCGTCCTTGTCAGTAACTGTTTTTCAAAAAAATTTAGGGCGGATGACTCAACAAATATAAATTTGACGAGTTGCCGCCCGATTGTCTGTATCTGCGCTCGTGGCAAAGATATTTTGCTTTTTCAAGATCATCAAGCGCGCGTTTCACGGTGCTTTTTGACATTTTCAAGTCACTCGCAATCGTTGAAATCGCCGGGAAACATTGCCCGTTTTTATCGGCACGGTCGCGCAAATACATATACACTGCGATTGCGCGATGCGGTAGATTTGTGGAATAAATTTCGCGGTTATTTAACAATCTATCACTCCCCAAATTGTTGATTTTCCAACGGATTTTCTTTCATGCCGAGCGCTTGTTTCTTGCGGCGGATCGCAGCTTTCAGCTTATGCTCGGTGCGGAGTTTCTGCCCATGCAGACTGCGATTGTAATCATCGGAAATAAGTTTGCCGAACGAGAACAGCATAGAGAGTACGGCATTTTGTGTTGCCGTCTGAATGTATCTGTTACTATTGTCCAAGAACGCTTGAGCGTACTCGTTTCCCAACTCGGCGGACTGTTTTATATATTCGATACCCAAATCACGATCCTCGTCGCAGCCCGTTCCGCTGAACGTCATCATGCCAAGCCGATACAGAATTTTCTCATCGGGATTCTCGGCTGCAATCTTATAGAATCCGCTATATGCCTTTTGGAAATATATTTCCGCTTGCTCCGAATTCTTTCCGACACCGATACCGTCACGAAGCATTTTTGCAGTTTCATAACAAGCGTAGGCGTTATCCTGATCGGCGGACAGCTTATAATATTCAAACGCTTTTTCGTAATTCTGCGCCACGCCGTTCCCGTAAAAATATAGACTTCCGAGCGAATATTGCGCGAATTTATTCCCCGCGTCAGCGGATTTTTTAAACCACCAGAACGCTTTTGTGTAGTCCTGTTCCGCGCCGTATCCGAGCGCAAACATCTTCACGATTCGGTACTGCACATACGGTTTCAAGCGTTTGGCGGTCGGCTCGATTTCAAGAAATCCTTGCAGAGTCTTTTGAAAATATTCCTCCGATTTCGGAATATTATCCTCGCCGAGCAAGCCGTTCCGATACATCTTCCCGAGGTCGTGAAGCGCAAGAATACTTCCTTTTTCGGCTTCGGCTTGAAACAGCTCCAAAGCTTTTGGAATATCATGATTTTTATATAACTCGGTGCAAGCGGATTTATATTCTGCTGTCCACTTGATATAAAATCCGTTTGACGATTGAGCTTCGCCGAGGTTTTCCTCATCGACCTCCACGAACATTTCCGAATCAAGTTCTTGCACCGGATTATCCATTTGCAATACCGCTTGAATCACAGCGTTTTTGATCGGCTTGAAAACCCTGTTTTCTTCAAGCGACGGAAACTTCTGAACCGCGCTTGTGTAGGTTTCGTACTTCTGCTGTTCGAGAGCGCACCACTCGTCATACATCTTTTTCAGCACAGGATTTCTTGCAAGCTCCGCGATAATTTGATCAACGGTTTTCTTGATGTTCGGCTGCAAGTAGCCGTATACTTTTTTGCCTTTGGAATTGCGGAGCTGAAACTGTAACTTCAAAACAAGCTGTTCAAGCTGCGGATCAGATTGATTATTATTTTGCAGTTCGGACAGCATATTTTTCATCACGCTTTCTGCTTCGGAGCGCAGTTTATCGCGCACGTCGGTCTGCTGCTGGTACAGATTTTGCAATTCGTTTCGAAAAATATTATTTGCAACGACGCTTCTTATTTTTTCTATCCCCGATTTTGTAAGATACCCTTGCTTTGAATCGCTTGAATATACGATTAAATGAATATGCGGATGGTGCGCCGTGTTATGAAACGCCGCATACCAACATAGCTTATCCAAATCAATCTTCTGCGCCTCCGCTATCGCTCCGATGTTTTTCAAAATCAAGTTTTTCCATATATCGGGCGAGGTATATCCAAGCCTTTCGGCGTCGTCCCTTTTCAACGAAACAACATGAGTCCACACATTTCCGGGATGCTCCGCAATATTTTTTTGCGCCTGCGACAAAATTATTTTATCATCGCTGCCGGAAAACAATCCGTGCTTTCCGATTTTTTCAACGCCCGGACGCTCCGCAAGATATTTTATAAAAATTTCTCTATCGGCTATTCGATCGGAGTTGCGCTCGATCAGCTCGGCGATCAGTTCCGAAGCGTTTTCTTTTGTAGGATTTATTTTGTAATCGTCGTATTCATGCGTTTCCTTGCCGTCGGGAAAAGCGTTCAGAAGCTGTTCTATAAGCTGCTGTTGATTTTCCGTTGCAGGCTTGATTTTTTCTTTCGGAGAATAAATCGCGACGGTTTCCCGCGTAGCAATATATTTTACAAGATTGCCTCGTTTTACCGAAGCGCCTTTTTTCAGATATCTGCTTGTGACAATTACTCTCGGCATTAGTCCTCCCGCTGAAATTTGACGGCACTCTCAAAATTTATCAGTCCGTTAATGTGGCGAACCTCGTCGACGCACATTTTATGAAGCTCCGCGACCGTATCATCGTCAACCTCATTTGCCGCAGCGATCATATGCGACAGTTTTCCAAGCTCCACCGCTATTTTGAAAAGATTGCGGCTTATTCTTTGTTCGGAATTCAACACGACCGAATCAAGCATTGAAGTGAGCAGCGGAGAAATATAATTGACGCTTTTGCTTGCGCAGATATATCCCGTGTAAAACTTCACAGCCTTTTCTATAAATTCCGAGCGCGAAGAGCAGTTATCGGATTTATAGAGCATATTAACCGTATCCATGCTTTGTGGCGTGATGTATAACGCAAATTTTTGTTTGTCCGACCCCTCGATATTTGCCTTAACACTGCCGTTTTCGTTCTCGGAATGCGTGATTGACTCCCCTTTTTTTGAGTTGTTCATATTTTGACCCCTTTTCATATTCTTCGTAATATCCCATTGCGGCGGGCTTTGCCCGACGCGGTAAGCTTTCGAGCGGCAGTAAAGCCGCCCGAAATTTAACCTGCATAAAAATCATACCCCCGACCTTGCAGAAGCTCGGAGGATATCCCTGTTCTGAAACTCCGCCACAAACCGCTCAAAAAGGCTCGGAACATCTGCGGAGGTAAAGTTACCCCACCTCTGCCCGAAAGCCTCACAAAAGGGCGAACACGGCTCTCAAACGGCGAGCTTTGTTACATAACCATCTGCGGTGCGGAGGTTTTATGCGTATCTGCCTGTCGGAGAGCCTCCTCAAAGGCGGAATTGCGTTCCTCATAGCAGCGGCTTTTCTGACCTTTCAGCAGTTCGATGGCTGTGTCAATACCGCACTCCACGGTTATGCCGTCCTTGCTGAACGAGAAGGTGTTTACTCCCGCATCAAAGGCGGCGGCGAAGATACAATTCCCGTCGGAGAGCCGCCGCATATACTCCGTTTTCTGCAGCATACGACAGCCCGAACCCATGTCCGTCAGCTTGCGTTCTGCCATGGAATATTTCATCACAAGCGAGGACACACCACGCATAAGGTCGTTGTAATAATAGACGGTACGCCCTCGGCTCGTTACCGAGAACAAGCAGAAATTTCTCTGCATTACAGCTCCTTTCACATTGACATCATCGGTCCTGATGACTGGTTCTGCTGCTGTGACTGCGCCATCTGAAGCTCCTGTTTGTTGTAGCAATAGCAGTAGCAATCGTAGTCACCGACCTGTGGCTTACAGCGAAAAAGGAAGAGATGCTGTTCAGTTTCAACAGCAAAGCCTCGGCTTTCACCAAGCGGAAGATGGCTGTTCTCGCTGCAGAATTTCATCATCTCGCTGCGGCTTTTAAGCAGTCCGTCCTTGCGGAGTGCGTTGATTACATCGTCCAGCTCATTCCTGAATGTCTTGTCGTTAAGTTCGGGACGATTGCCCCACCATGTGCTGTAGAACTCTTTGCCGACTCTGCCGAAGTCCATTCGCAGATGGCCTACGCAAGCCTCACGGAGTTCGGGACTGCAGTCGGAATAAAACATAGTTTTATGTTCTTCAGCCGCACATTTCACCTCATATTTCATGGTTTCACCCCCTTTCTCTGTTTGCATTAAATCCTCGCTGGGCTTTGCCTCAATCATAGAATACAGATGCTCTCCGCATCGGGAAACCATGCCGTATTCGGTGAATATCGCTCTGTTCCTTGCGCCAATATCTCTGCCGAGGTTTATCGAGCCTGCAATTTCGATTATCTCCTTATCGAAGTCGGGCGGGAGCATTTTTGCGAGGTAGTTCACGCTGTAGTCCGACAGATTTTCGACGCTGCCGTCGAACTCATATTGGTCAAGGCTCTTGAGGATACTGCTTGCAAAGTCAAGATATTTCGGCGACTCGGATTCCAGCACAGCCTTGTATTTTACTACCTCCGACCTCGGCATTCCCGAGATGGTTTCTGCCATTTCGTTGAGGGGATATATGTTCTCTGTGCTGTTCACGACATCGTCCGTTATCTGTGGTATTGTCGTTTCAAATTTCAGCCACACGCACTCGTCAATACGATTTACGCCAAGCTGCGAGGCGACATTTTTCATCTCCTCGTCCGTTGCGGGGAGAGTGAGGAATACGGTTTCTGCCTCAGAGATATCGTCGGGGTTTTCGGGAACGGCGGCAAGCTCCATTCTGAAAACCCAGCTTTCCTCCTTTATGGGATTGCTGCGGTCATACACTATCTTTGGCTCGTATGACGAAGGGATAATGTACCAGCCGTCCATAAAAACGCCGCCCTCGCTCTCCTGCATAATATGCCCAACCTTTTCACGATCAAGGAGATTATATATCTCATCGGGGAGGTTGGCGAACTCGTCAAGGAAGTCATTGTCAAGCACGATTTCTCCGTACTCCGCAGCGTCCTTGCATGGATAAACAGGGATGCCCTCCAGACCGTAGGTGCGGTTTATAGCCTCATAGATATCCGCTGCGGGAGTTCGCATAAGCGCACGGTATGCGTAAAGTTTTTCGGTATCTTCGGATATTTCCACAAGCCGTTCCACAAGGAAATTCAGCTCTGCGAGGGTAGGTTCTTCCGCAAACTCCATAGGCAAAAGTTCGGGAAACTTTTCTGCAGATAAGAGCTTTCCCGTTACATCACCATATATCTTCTCTCGGTCAAGCTCATCCCTTATTTCGTGCATGGACTTTGGGAGAAAGATATAGCTGCCTCGGTTTGCGGCTTTTTCGCTGACATAAATCATAATTGTATCAGTCATTTTTTCCTCCATTATTATCTGCCGCATCTCTGCGTTTCGGCTCGGGAACTTCTCCTGTTGTCATAGCGATGTACTCACGCACATTCTGTGGCACGTGCTTGTTATATAGCTGCTCCGCATATTTTGACAGCTCTTCCTCGAGGGAGAAGTTCTTCTGTCCCATGTACATACGCAGAGCAGTCAGCTTTTCTTCGGGGATTGATACGGATATTGTTTTTTTCATTACAGCCACCTCCTTACATCATAATCAGCGTGAAGCCCATATCCCTCTGCACCTCGTCATGAGATATCTCCAGCGGCTCGGCAAAGTGATGTACATATTTCTCACAGAGGTCATCCGATAAAGAGCAGAACTCTTCGCCGTCCTCGGTCATTTTTTCACCGCATATAAAGAAAGGTCCGGCAACAATGTTGTTACCGAACCTCCTGTTTCCGTCCAAGCCTATGAGCTTCGCCTCCTCGTTTCCTACCATTAAAGCGTCCTCGAGAAAGTATATAGGCTCAATGAGACCGCCGACTGCTTTCTGCATTGAGGTGAGGTCGCTGCCTATCTCGGTGATATATGCAGGCTTGTTCGGCTCTACCATTACCACCTTCATTTTTTCTTCGTTCATAATACTCCTTTCAGAACAGCGTTAGCTGAATATATTCCTGCGGCTTTTCGGGAGCCGCAGCAGGCTCTGCCTGCTCGTCCTCACAGCATTCGTAATCCTCATCTTCATTATCTTCATAGGATACGGTTTCAATGCGGTCAATCGCATTCGCCGAACCCAGCTTTTCTGCTAGACTTCGGAAGGCGTCGAGATAGTGGTCGGGGTGTTCATACCGCCGCATTGTGACGAGATCGTCCTCGGCTATGGCTGTACGCAGATTTTCCGCATAGCCTATGACCGCAGTAACGCAGAGCTGCTTTAGCTGTTTTTCGTTCAGATTACGGGACTGTTCACGGATAAATGCAAGATTTTCGTCCTCGTCTATCCTCTGCATAACAATTAAGGCATTTGCTCGGATTTCATCGGGGCGAGCCATATATCTTATGTCCACCTCGGGCGGAAGCTCTCTGTAATATGCGTCGGGCAGACCGAAGAGGCTGTTCTCCTTTTCAAGCATCTGCTTGTAATAAACGATGTGATTGCGGACAAGATTGAGGTTCACTCCGTCCTCGTAGAATGGATCAGAGCCACCGTATTCATACAGATGCTCCCATCTTGCGTAGCTTTCCTCCAACGCTGCTGCGTAGTCCGTTTCGTGCTTTTGTTTCTTCATAATGACATATTCGGCTGCTGTTTATCCATTGCTGCGCTCCTTTCCGTCTGCGATCCAACGACCTGTATCGTCGGTTATCCTGCCGTTTTTATCTATGGAGAGCTTCTTTCCCTCCATAAGCGCAAGGTGAATTACCTTGCAGTCCTCGGGTGTTGCACCCACATGGGTTATGCTGCTGTATTCCTGTTTATATGTCATGTTACCTCCAATTCCTGAATGAATGTGTATGCGTTTTGTATTGCGGAGCTTTGATTTGCGGTGAGGTGTATATACGGAAACTGCTCTGATAAGCTCTCGGATATTTCGGGCAGGTCTGTTATGCTTTTCTCCTCGAAGCACAAAACAAAGGCTTCATAATCTATGGGTATCTCCTCGCCGTCAGCGTCGTTCTGCGGCTCATAGCTGATATGAGTGCAATAGAAAACAGCCTTGACAAGTGTTTCGTCAAGGCTGTCCGTTTCTTCATATTCAGTCATTTCTTCTTCAAGCTCCGAGAGCCATAGCCGCATATTTTCGATTGCCGTCTGCTCACCCTCGGGCATATTCTGCGGTAACGCCGTATTCGCAAAGCAGTATTCTATGACCGAGCCGCTTGTGACTTCGGCACTTGAGAATATCATCACAATGCAGATTACGAGGAAGATGACAGGCGTGAGCAGAGTGGCTATGAGAACGGCGAGGAATTTCCATGTGCGCTTGTCCGTAGCCGCCATAGCGATAGCCTTTAAGACCAGCGGGTGTACTGCCATATTCTTTTCCTTTCAAGCAAAATGCCCAACGGAAATTTCGTCGGGCATTGATATTTATTCTTCTGTTTTCGAGGTCATCTCATCCTCTATGACCTGCATTATTTCGTTGAGCCTTGCCTCACCGACGCCTTTAACAGCACCTATCTTGGTGCGAAGCTCGTCAAAGTCTATGGCGGAGGTTTCAGCGTCATTCTTTCCGCTTTGGTAGATGTCGCAGAGGAAATCTGTGAGCTGCTCCTTGTTCATAGCCTTTATCTTTTTGTAGGTTGCTCGGTCAAGTATGATATCTTTTGCCATTGGTGGTGTTCCTTTCATTAAAGTTTTTAAATGTTGTTCATTGTTTTCTTGTAACTGTTCAATGTCTTTATCCACTCAGTTATTATCTGACTATCAATAATCTTATCTTCAATGAAAAACCTGTCTCTTATACACATCTCCGAGCCCACGAGACCTCTCTACATCTCG
>OJRI01001615.1_pt1 | contig 11287 bp, 8 predicted proteins | sample 1599151 | NCBI WGS metagenome assembly OJRI01 (sample SAMN03922457, study PRJEB24848) | human gut metagenome | isolation source: stool sample | host: Homo sapiens | place: Germany | collected 2009-11
AAAAAAGAACAACGATATGAAAAAAGGTTTTCAATGGATGGCCCTGCTGGTTGTTGCCATGTTGGGGGCATGTAGCGGAGGTAGTGATAAAGCTGCTGCTGAGAAGGTGGACGAGAAGCCGAGGGTGAAACTGGCCGAGGTGTCGTCCCGTCCCGTGGAACAGATTCAGGAATACACCGCTACGGTGGAAGCCGAAGTAAAAAACAATATTGCTCCCTCTTCTCCGGTGCGTATAGACCGCATCTTTGTGGAGGTGGGCGACCGCGTGTCGAAAGGCCAGAAGCTGGTCAGCATGGATGCTGCCAATCTGAAGCAGATAAAATATCAGTTGGACAACCAGCAGATAGAGTTCAAGCGTATTGACGAGTTGTATAAGGTAGGCGGTGCCTCCAAGTCGGAGTGGGATACCGCCAAGATGAATCTCGACATCCGTGAGACTTCCTATAAGAATCTCTTGGAGAACACCTCGTTGCTCAGTCCCATTAACGGGGTGGTGACGGCACGCAATTACGATAACGGAGATATGTATAGCGGTGGAGAACCGGTACTGGTAGTGGAGCAAATCACTCCGGTAAAACTATACATCAACGTATCCGAAGGCTACTTTACCAAAGTGAAGAAGGGCGCTCCCGTATCCGTGAAAGTAGATGTCTATGGTGACGAGGAGTTCGAAGGCAAAATCAGCCTTGTTTATCCTACCATCGACCCGGCTACCCGTACTTTCCCGGTAGAGATACAGCTTGTCAACCGTGATCAGCGCGTACGTCCGGGAATGTTTGCCCGCGCCACGCTGAACTTCGGAACACAGGACCACGTGGTTGTTCCCGACCTGGCCATTGTGAAGCGTGCCGGTTCAGGCGACCGCTATGTCTATGTCTACAAGGACGGCAAGGTGTCTTATAATAAGGTAGAGCTTGGCCGTCGTATGGATACGGAGTATGAGTTGATTTCCGGTGTAGACAATAACTCTCAAGTTGTTATTGCTGGGCAGTCTAAATTAGCCGATGGTGTGGAAGTCGAGGTAGAAAAATAATATGGTAATGTGGTAATGTGATAATATGCTAATGTGCCGATGTAGCTACATTGCGCAGCCAATTAGCATATTAGCACATTGGCAAATTAAAGAATTAATCTTATGAGTTTATACGAAGGAGCGGTTAAGAAACCGATTATGACCTCGCTCTGCTTCCTGGCAGTGGCTATATTTGGTCTGTTCTCTCTGTCGAAATTGCCGGTAGACCTTTATCCGGACATCGAGACCAACACCATTATGGTGATGACGACCTATCAGGGTGCCAGTGCCTCGGACATCGAGAATAACGTGACCCGTCCGTTGGAAAACGTGCTGAATTCGGTCAGCAACTTGAAGCATATCACTTCCCGTTCGTCGGAGAATATTTCCGTGATTACGCTGGAGTTTGAGTATGGATATGACATAGACGTGCTGACGAACGACGTGCGTGATAAACTGGACATGGTGAGCTCCATGCTGCCCGATGAGGTCGAAACTCCCATCATCTTCAAGTTCAGTACGGACATGATTCCTATCCTGCTGCTCTCCGTGCAGGCAGAGGAGAGCCAGCCGGCTCTTTACAAAATATTGGATGACAACGTGGCGAATCCCTTGGCGCGTGTGCCCGGTGTGGGTACGGTGTCCATTTCGGGTGCCCCCAAGCGTGAGGTCAATGTATATTGCGACCCCAATAAACTGGATGCCTACAACCTTTCTGTAGAAACTATCAGCTCTATTATCAGTGCCGAAAACCGGAATACGCCGGGCGGTACGTTCGATGTGGGTAGCAATACCTATTCGCTGCGTGTGGAAGGTGAGTTCAAGGATCCCAAAGAGATGGAGAACATCGTGGTAGGTACGCACAACGGTGCTTCCGTCTATCTGCGCGATGTGGCAAAAGTTGTGGACTCTGTGGAGGAACGTGCACAGAAGACGTATAGCAACGGTGTGCAGGGCGCTATGATTGTGGTGCAGAAACAATCGGGTGCCAATTCTGTAGCTATTTCGCAGAAGGTAATTGATATGTTGCCGCAGTTGCAGAAGTCACTGCCGAGCGATGTGAAGCTGGGGATCATTGTCAATACTTCCGATAACATCTTGAATACGATAGACAGCTTGGAGGAAACCATTATGTACGCTATGCTGTTCGTTATCTTGGTGGTGTTCGTTTTTTTGGGGCGTTGGCGTGCCACGGTCATCATCTGTATCACCATACCGATGTCACTGGTTGCCTCGTTCATCTATCTGGGTATCATCGACGGCGGTTCACTGAATATCATCTCGCTCTCTTGTCTCTCTATTGCTATTGGTAACGTGGTGGACGACGCCATTGTGGTACTCGAGAATGTAACGACCCATATTGAACGGGGTTCCGAACCGAAGCAGGCAGCGATACATGCCACGAACGAGGTGGCCATCTCCGTAATTGCATCTACGCTGACTATGATTGCGGTATTCTTCCCATTGACGATGGTAAGTGGTATGTCCGGTGTGTTATTCCGTCAGTTGGGATGGATGATGTGTGTGATTATGACGGTTTCCACAGTTTCAGCCTTGTCATTCACCCCGATGATGTGTGCGCAGCTTCTGCGTTTGCAGAAAAAGCAGAGTAAGATGTTCCTTACGCTCTATACGCCGATTCAGCGTGCGCTGGACGGTCTTGACGTGTGGTATCAGAACCGGTTGAACTGGGCTGTGCGCCATCGTCTGACGGTTATGGCAGGCTGTGCCGCATTCTTTGTGGCAAGTCTGTTCTGTGCCAAGTACATCGGTACCGAGTTCTTCCCGGCAGCAGACAATAGCCGCATCGGTATCAACCTTCAGTTGCCCATCGGGGCCCGTGTGGAGCGTGCGGAAGCATTGGCTTCGGAACTGACAAACAAGTGGATGACGCGCTACGGAGATATGATGAAAGTTTGCAACTACACTGTGGGGCAGGCGGACTCTGACAATACGTTTGCTTCCATGCAGGACAACGGTAGTCATATCATTAGTTTCAATATCAGTCTGGTGAGTCCGGGAGACCGTGACGTGACACTGGAAACCGTTTGCGACGAAATGCGTGAGGACTTGAAGGGGTATCCCGAATTGGACAAGGCGCAGGTTATTCTGGGCGGTAGCACAGGCGGCATGAGCGCCCAGGCAAGTGCCGACTTTGAGGTTTATGGTTACGACTTCACCGCTACGGACAAAGTGTCAGCCGAACTGAAAGAGAAATTGTTGCAGGTGAAAGGTGTGAGTGAAGTGAACATCAGCCGTCAGGATTATCAGCCCGAATATCAGGTGGACTTTGACCGTGAGAAGCTGGCATTGCATGGCTTGAATCTTTCTACTGCCTCCAACTATCTGCGTAATCGTGTAAATGGTGCTTTGGCATCTTATTATCGCGAAGATGGTGACGAGTACGACATCCGTGTGCGTTACGCTCCCGAATTCCGTACAAAGATTGAAGATTTGGAGAACATCCTTATTTATACGCCTTCCGGTGAGGGTATCCGCGTGAAAGACCTCGGCAAAGTAGTCGAGCGTTCTGCTCCTCCTACTATCGAACGTAAAGACCGTGAGCGTATTGTTACTGTATCTGCGGTTATTTCGGGAGCACCTTTGGGCGATGTGGTGGCCGATGGTAATGCTATAATTGATAAGATGGACCTACCAAGTGGTGTTTCTATCCAGATTTCGGGTTCGTATGAGGACCAACAGGATTCATTCTCCGACTTGGGAACGCTGGCTGTATTGATTGTTATTCTCGTATTCATTGTGATGGCAGCTCAGTTTGAGTCTTTGAGCTATCCGTTCATCATCATGTTTTCCATTCCATTTGCATTCAGCGGTGTGTTGATGGCATTATTCTTTACGGGAACCAATTTGAATGTGATGTCGCTTTTGGGTGGAATCATGTTGATTGGTATTGTGGTGAAGAACGGTATCGTACTCATCGACTACATCACGCTTTGCCGCGAACGTGGTCAAGCGGTGCTTCACTCTGTAGTCACGGCAGGCCGCAGCCGTTTGCGTCCGGTATTAATGACTACACTGACCACTATCCTCGGTATGGTGCCGATGGCTGTAGGGCAGGGTGAAGGTGCCGAGATGTGGCGTCCGTTGGGTGTTGCCGTAATTGGCGGTCTGACGGTATCTACCATTCTGACATTGATTCTTGTCCCCGTACTCTATTGCTCGTTTGCAGGTGTTGGTATCCGCCGCACGCGTAAGAAGATTAAGAAAGACCGTGAGCTGAATGATTATTACCAGTTGCATAAGGAGAAGATGACGAAACCACGTAAACAATGATTAATCATTATCCGTTAATCATTAAACATTAATCACTAAACATTATATAGCGTGAAATCAGTATTTATAACATTCGACCAAGCGTTCTTTGAACGTATCATGGCATTGCTTGACCGCCACAACTGCCGCGGCTTCAGCTATTGGCAGCAAGTACAGGGGCGTGGCAGTAAGACGGGGGAACCGCACTATGGCAGCCATGCCTGGCCCAGTATGTGTTCCGCCATCATCACTATCATAGATGAGGCTAAGGTGGCTCCGTTGCTCGAAGCGCTCCACCGGATGGACAAGGAGACCGAGCAACTCGGACTCCGTGCTTTTGTTTGGAATATCGAACAGACCATTTAATCGGGTCTGCTCTGTCTATAACCGTTATCCCCGGAGAAAAAATCTTGTTTCTTTGGGGATAATTCTTTTTTGTCCGGAGAGATTTTTTCAACCTATATCTATATCTTTGCGGCCACATTAGGTATGGAAAAGAATTCATTGAAATATACGGGTCTGTTGGCGTTTATCGTATGGGGTGCATTGTTGCTGATGCATCTGTTGCCAAGTATTACGATGGGTGGCCGTGTGCTGAGGCGTGTGGATATCTTGGGGGACGTGCGTCGTCCTTCCAAGCCGGTGAGTGAGCCGGACAGCCTGCTGCCTCCGCCCCCGAAGGTGAAGCCCGCCTTTGTGGACACCTGCCGTGCGGGCATGACGTGCATTGAAGATTACAGCGATTCTACCATGCGTGGCATGACGCGGTTCTATCAGGCGCTCGACGAGCTTGCCAAAGCACCCCGTCCGGTTCGTATCGCCTACTTCGGCGACTCCTTTATCGAAGCGGATATTCTGACGGCTGATTTACGCGAGATGCTTCAGCAGAAATATGGCGGTTGCGGAGTAGGTTTTGTCACCATTACGTCCATGACCAGTGGCTTCCGTCCTACAGTGCGTCATTCCTTCAGCGGATGGCAGAGTCATTCTGTCATGGACTCCGTGTTCTTTGACCGTAGCAAGCTGGGAGTCTCCGGACATTACTTTATTCCGAATACCGGTGCTTATGTGGAACTGCGGGGGCAGAAGAACTATGCCTCCCGTCTGGATACTTGCCAGCGTGCCAGTATTTTTTTCTATAACCGTGGCACAACCACCCTTTCTGTCCGCGTCAATCGTGGCGAAGCAACTACCGAGACTTTTGAGCCGATTGATGATTTGCAGGAGATGACGGTAGAGGGAAATATCGGTTCTGTCCGTTGGACGGTGGAAAGTGCGGACTCCACCTTGTTTTATGGCCTTGCCATGGACGGTACTTCCGGCATTGTGCTGGATAACTTCTCACTGCGTGGCAGCTCCGGCCTTTCCCTCCGCTCTGTTCCCGTGTGGATGATGCGTGAGTTCAATGAACAGCGTCCTTACGATTTGATAATCCTGCAGTACGGACTGAATGTGGCTACAGAGCGCGGACGGAATTACGACAAGTACATTGCCGGCATGCAGACAACGGTGCAGCATCTCAAGGAGGCCTTTCCGCAAGCAGCCATCCTCATAGTCAGCGTGGGCGATAGGGACTATAAGACCGAAGAAGGGGAGCTGCGTACCATGCCTGGCATCAAGAATCTGGTTCGTTATCAACAGAATTTGGCGGCGGATGAGGCTGTCGCTTTCTGGAACATGTTCGAGGCTATGGGTGGGGAAGGCAGTATGGCAGACATGGTGCATGCCAAGCCGTCATTGGCCAATTATGATTATACGCACATCAACTTCCGTGGTGGAAAGCATCTTGCGGGATTACTTTATGAGTCTTTGATTTATGGCAAGGAACAGTATGACAGAAGGAGGGCCTACTATGAAGAGGAGCCATAAGGAGGATTCACGATTGTACGATTTACGATGTACGATTTGCTGCGCGGTGCTGGTGCTGATTGCGGCGATACGGCCGCTCCATGCACAGGACATACTGCCAGGCAGCCTTTCGTGTCATGCCAGTGGAGCGGATTGTGATACTCTCTGCCTCTATTCCCAACGTACGGATACGGTGTCTGTCCCTTTGATAACTTTTCCCGCCGCATTCCGGCAAATGAAGGAGAATGTACTTACCGACAGTCTGGGTATTCTTAATCCTTTCTGGGAGAAGTTGCGTCTGTCTCGGCTGGGCGCTTCCGCTGATACGCTTCGCATCGTACATGTGGGCGACAGCCATATACGCGGCCATATCTTCCCCCGTACCACTGGTGCGTTGATGCAGGACACTTTCGGAGCAGTCTCTTATACCGATGTAGGTATCAACGGTGCATTTTGCATTACTTTCACCCGTCCGGACCGTATTGCTGATATTGCGGCTCTGCATCCCGACCTGCTTATTCTTTCCTTCGGGACGAACGAAAGCCATAACCGCCGTTACAATACAATGCTGCACTATCGCCAGATGGACGACCTTGTACGCATGCTTCGCGAGAAACTGCCGAATGTACCGATGTTGATGACCACTCCTCCGGGCTCTTACGAGAGTTTCCGGCAGCGTCGCCGTCGTCGGACCTATAAGATTAATCCGCGTACTGCCGTTGCCGTGCAGACCATCCGCCGCTATGCCGATGAAAACGGATTGGCGGTATGGGACATGTACGAAATACTTGGCGGTACCCACCGTGCCTGCCTCAACTGGCAGGAAGCCGGATTGATGCGTCCGGACCATGTACACTATTTGCCGGACGGTTACCGCCTGCAAGGCGAGCTGTTCTACCAGGCCTTGTTAAAAGCTTATAACGATTATGTGGAATATTGACGAATTTTTATCCGGATTGAATATAGACTTGGACCGTTTGCGCGATGTCTTCACTTATGACCCGCAAGCCCCGATGATATTCAGCAGTGGTATTTTCCTCTGGCTGTTTGTCGCTTTTATATTGGTTTATCTGTTGTTGCAACGCCGGACGACGGCGCGTTTGCTGTTTGTCACCTTGTTTTCCTATTACTTCTATTATAAAAGTAGTGGCACTTATTTCTTCCTGCTTGGACTGGTGACGGTCTGTGACTTTTTCATTGCACGCTTGATGGCACGCGAGGCTATTCCCTGGCTACGTAAGGCATGGGTTGTGTTGAGTCTGTTCATCAATTTGGGATTGTTGTGTTACTTCAAGTACACCAATTTTCTGGGCGAAACTTTTGCCTCGCTGACGGGAGGCACGTTCACGACAATGGATATTTTCCTTCCGGTGGGCATCTCTTTTTTCACTTTTCAGTCGTTGAGCTATACGATAGATGTGTACCGTCGCCAGATAACGCCTCTGACCAGTTTGTTGGATTATGCTTTTTATGTTTCTTTCTTTCCCCAGTTGGTGGCGGGTCCTATTGTACGTGCCCGTGATTTCATTCCGCAAATCCGCCGCCCGCTGTTTGTCTCCAATGAGATGTTCGGACGTGGAATCTTCCTCATCGTGAGTGGGCTCTTCAAGAAAGCGGTTATATCGGACTATATCAGCGTTAACTTTGTAGAGCGTATTTTTGATAATCCTACTCTTTATTCGGGGGTGGAGAATCTGATAGGTGTTTATGGCTATGCCTTGCAGATTTATTGCGACTTCTCCGGTTACAGTGATATGGCTATCGGCATTGCCTTGTTGCTGGGCTTCCATTTCAATATCAATTTCGATTCCCCTTATAAGTCCGCTTCCATTACGGAATTTTGGAGGCGGTGGCATATTTCGCTTTCCAGCTGGTTGCGCGATTACCTTTATATTTCTTTGGGAGGCAACCGGAAGGGGAAAATCCGCCAATATGCCAATCTCATCATTACCATGTTCCTGGGCGGCTTGTGGCATGGCGCTTCGTGGAATTTTGTACTTTGGGGAATGATGCATGGCGTTGCGCTTGCAGCCCATAAGTTCTGGATGATGCTTACCGGGCGTAAGAAGGGGACGGAGAGCCATGGCATCCACCGCTTCTTCGGAGTGCTTGTCACTTTCCATTTTGTTTGTTTCTGCTGGATATTCTTCCGTAATGCGGAGTTCTCCACATCAATGGATATGCTGAAGCAGATATTCACTACTTTCCGTCCGCAACTCTTCCCGCAGCTGGTAGAGGGTTATTGGGAAGTGTTTGCACTGATGGCATTGGGCTATCTGCTGCATTTTGTGCCCGACAGTTGGGAACGTGCTTGCACAAAAACAGTAATCCGCCTCCCCTTGTTGGGAAAGGCGGTACTGATGCTTGCTGTAATCTATCTGGTCATTCAGATGAAAAGTTCGGAGATACAGCCGTTTATCTATTTCCAGTTCTGATTACTTCTTCTCGGTCGCTGTGGAGTCTGCCTGCTGTCGGAAGGGTTCCCGGTAGTTGAGCCCGTCTCTCCGGTAGAGGCCGATGAGTCCGGCCAGTCGGGTAGTGAAGTTTGTATAATCTTTCTTTTCCAGTTGTGTCCATTGTACTTCGGCAAGGGCGGCCATACGGGGGAGAACCATATACTCTACCTGTTCGCTGGTCGGGATGTATTCTGTCCAAAGGTTGGCTTGTGTGCCGAGTATGTGCTTGGCTTGTTCTTCGGTCAGTGAGGCGGTAGGATTCAGACTGTATACTTTCTCCAATGGGACAAAGCCTCCGATGGCAAATGGTTCGTGCCGGGTATCCTCACTTTGGTAATAATCAAAGTAGCAATAGTCATTGGGTGTCATTATCACGTCGTGTCCCAGTTGGGCCGCCTTGATTCCTCCTGCCGAGCCACGCCATGACATAACAGTTGCGTTGGGGGCGACGTCGCCTTCCAGAATCTCATCCCAGCCGATAATCTGGCGTCCTTTACTATTGAGGAGCTTTTCGATACGTGTCATACAATAGCTCTGCAGACGGTCTTCGGCAGTATGGTTCTTGTCGGCTTTCAATTTTTCGGTTCTGATACGTGCCTGGCATTTGGGACACTTTTCCCAACGGGTGCGGGGAGCTTCGTCACCGCCGATGTGGATGTATTTGGAAGGGAATATGTCAATGATTTCGGCCATGACATCTTCGAGGAACTGCATGGACTTTTCGTTGCCGATGCACAGCACATCTTCGAATACGCCCCAACGTGGGCACACTTCATACGGTCCACCGGTACATCCCATTTCGGGATAGGCGGCCAGTGCGGCAAGCATGTGTCCGGGCAGGTCTACTTCGGGGATGACCGTGATATAGCGCTCCCCGGCATATTTTACGATTTCTTTGGCTTGCTCCTGCGTATAGAAACCGCCATACCGGGTGTTGTCATACTCTTCGGTGTTCCGGCCGATAACGGTACGGTCGCGCCAGGCGCCAATTTCCGTCAGCTTGGGATACTTCTTTATTTCTATTCTCCAGCCTTGGTCTTCGGTGAGGTGCCAGTGGAAGGTATTCATATTGTGAAGTGCCAGCAAGTCTATGTATTTTTTTACGAACTCAATGGGAAAGAAGTGGCGGCCCACATCGAGGTGCATGCCCCGGTAGCTGAAGCGGGGTTCATCCTGGATGCTGCCGGCAGGCAATAGGATAGAGGTGGCTTTGGTTTCGGCGGGGATTGATTTACGCAGGGTTTGTATACCGTAGAACACCCCGTTCTCGGTCTGTCCGTTTAGGGTCACCCGGTCGGCTTTGACGGTCAGCACATAGCCTTCCCGGTTGCTGATGGCCGGATCCAGTCCCAATGTGATGGCGCCTTTGGGCGCTTCGCTCCCCGGGGCAAGGGCTTCTGTCTGGAGGGTGTGGCCGGTGGACTGGCTGATGTATTCGGCCAAAAACTCGGCATTGCGTTTCAAAAGTTCATTGTGTTCGGGGTAGGCGATGATGGTACCGTCATTCAGGTTGAAGGGGGATTCCTGACTCAAGGCAACCTCCTGGGGCAGGGGAATGACTTGATAGTTGGCTGTTGTTTCTACTCCGCATGAAGAGCAGGCCAGGATGAGAGTGCCTGCAAGGAGCATGTGTGTAAGTTTTCTCATGGTATTGAACTGATTAAATTAGTGTCTGACAAATATACTAAAAAAATACTAAAGAGGCAGAGGAGAAGGGGATAAATGCATGCTCATACCTCAGTTCTTCTTTGCTCTGTACTCCTTGGGTGACATTCCCGTGTGTTTCTTGAAATATCGTCCGAAGAAAGACTGGTCGGGAAAACGATATTTGTCGGCAATCTCTTTCAGTGACATGCCGGTGGATTGCAGTGCCATTTTCAGTTCCAATATCAGGTTTTCGTCAATGATTTCTTTGGCAGAATTTTCCGCCACTTGTTTGGTGATGGCAGATAGGTAGCGGGTCGAAATGCAGAGTTGGTCAGCATAAAAAACGACATCCCGCTGGGTAGCACAGTACGTATGTACCAGATTTATAAACTTTTTGAACAATTCTTCTTTCCGGTTACTGCCATTGATTTGCTCTTCCGTAAAGTAACGTTGAACCTTGTCGTAGGTGTCGAGAAAGAAAATTTGCAGCAGGTTTTGTGCAATGGCTTCGCGATACAGATTTTCAGAATCGCGGTAGATGGCATTGCTTGCCGTGATGAGTCCTGTGATAGCACGAACCGGTTCGTCTTCGGTATGCGTATAGCATGCATTCTCCTTTATAAAATGTATGAAGGGCGGCTCTAAACGGAAGCATGCCGTCTTGAACATTGTCTCGGAATAGGCAAAGAAGTCCACCAGGAAATCTTTACTCGCACTTGTCAGTGAAATAATGGAACTTGGAAGCAGCGTAATGTGCGTATTGGTACAATATGATATTTTCTTAAATCTATTGTGATATTTGCTTCTCCACGGGTGCAGAACATCAGTGCTCCATTGTTCATTTTCAGAAGACGTTCCCGGAAGAATTCCAGCTTGTCTGTTCCGGCTCTGAACGTTTCTTGTTTGGTAGTCAGTAATGGGTTCATATGTTAGATTGCTTATGATTTGCGGTTACAAAGGTACGAGTTCTTTTTGGATTGTTAAATGGCATGTTCCGAAAATGAACAGTCGTGTACCTTCAATGAAACAAATGGTTGTTCAAAAACGGCAT
>OJRI01001628.1_pt1 | contig 11214 bp, 7 predicted proteins | sample 1599151 | NCBI WGS metagenome assembly OJRI01 (sample SAMN03922457, study PRJEB24848) | human gut metagenome | isolation source: stool sample | host: Homo sapiens | place: Germany | collected 2009-11
GCCACAACTTTTCGCAAATTTTCTTTATCGTTATACGCTTACCAGGCGATGGGAGAGCGGCTTCCTTAAACAACTATATTTTCTAAATTATTGCTCAGGCGATTGGCGGCTTTCATACTATGAAAAAGCATTCACATTTATCTTTTTTATTATAAGTCATTTTGAATTTAATTTCAATATTAAACAAATAATTCGGTGTCAGAAACTTCTGTTATGTTTGAGTAATCAACAAGAGCCTTAAATACAAATGGATGGAGTTTGCCATCTTTAACATCTTTATAAATTATTGTAAGCGCTTGCTTTTTAGTCAAAGGATCTTTATACACCCGCTTTTCTCTTAATGCAGAATATTTATCAGCCATTGACAAGATTTGAAGATTTAAGTCAGCATTAAATGAGTTATCAACAAAAGGATAGCCGCTGCGCTTTGCATTCTGGTGGTGATTTCTTATAAGATTTAAGGTTGTTTTATCAATACCGCTATTTTTAAGCAGCTCATAACTCAATTCAGAATGCCTGTGCATTATCTTTGTTTCAAAATCATTTAGTTTTCCATTTTTATTTAAAACTGCCGGCGGAATTAAAGCTTTCCCCAAATCATGCAGGTAAGCTGCATCATTCACTGCCTTGATATTTACTTTATTCTTTAATGAGAATGGTAAATTTTCGATAATTCCTGATGCTATATTCTGTACATCCGCAGCATGACCATTTAATAACTCATTTAACTCTTTCATATTCAATGTAGCAGGAGCATTCATTTCAGCAAGTATTACCTTAATTTTAGGATTGTTATCAATTGCCTTCTTCAGTGCAGTTTCGGAGGTGAAGCGCCGGGGAGAAGAGCTTTCAAAACTATCAGACGGAAGACTATTGCCAAATCTTACGCTGTTTTTCGGGTGGTTAAACCCGGGATTAAAGTATACACTGCCGGCGTTATACAGCCTTGTAACATCAAGTCCCATTAAATTTCCGCTACACCTTAAATATAACTACACTACCTATATATTTATATAAAGTAATATTGTATTATTAAATTTACAGTTTTTTAAAAAATATTAAGAAAACTAAAAATTAAGATTTTATTCAGAATTTCAAAAGAAGAAAGAATAAGTGTTAGAATTACAATTATGAACGATATAAAGAATGTATTATTATGCGGACTTGGAGCAGTAGGAACTATTTACGCAGACAAAATCCAACGCTTTAACCCCGATAATTTCAGAGCTCTTGTTGACAGGAATCGTCTTGAAAGATACAAGGCAAATCCGATTATATTCAATGGGATACAGATTGATTTTAACTACTCATTACCTGAAGATACAGACTTTAAAGCTGACTTAATCTTAATTGCGACTAAATATTCTGGGCTGAACGAAGCTGTAAGGAATATAAAAAACTTTGTAAAAGATGATACAGTTATACTATCGCTTTTAAACGGCGTAACCAGTGAAGGCATTATTGCTGCAGTACATGGATGGAACAAAGTGCTTTATTCATATTTTATCGGACACAGCGCTATCAGGACAGGTAATAAAATTGTTCATGATGATGTTAATACTATTGTTTTTGGCTCAGACAATAATATTAATGAGAATGTATTACGTGTAAAAAAATATTTTGATACTGTGGGTATAAATTATAAAATACCTGAGGATATAAGACATTCTCTCTGGTTAAAGTATATGCTGAATGTATGCGCAAATCAGACTACCGCAATTCTTCGTATGACTTTTGGCGAAATGCTTGAGAATAAACACTTTATGCAGCTTGCTGTTAATATTATGAAAGAAGTTCAGGCTGTTGCAAAGGCTGAAGGGGTCAACAATACAGAAACAATGATTGATGAAACCTTAAGGCATTTAGAATTAATGATACCAGATGGAAAAACATCAATGCTGCAAGACGTTGAAGCAGGTAGAAAAACTGAAGTTGACATGTTCGCCGGAACAATGATTCAGTTCGGGAAAAAACATTCTATTCCAACGCCTTACAACTGCATGATTAAAGAATTTATTGATATTATCCATGAAAATCAGTTTCACAAAGCCAAAGGAAAATTTCTATCTGTATAGTTTACCAAGGATAGTCGTCTTTTATCTGCCATCCGTCACGAATAAGCTTTGCGGCACACATAAAGCCTGAACCGTTTTTGGAACAATTCTCATTTACAGTATCATCATCCTTGTTGTATCCATAAGGCATTATACCTTTTCCGGCAACTCTTTCAAATAGGAATGTATCTTTCCCAAACTGATTAGGCATTTTTGAGGCATTCAAATCAACTATTACCCTGTTCTCAGTTCCTCCTGTATTTCCAGTTACATTACCATTTTCATCTAAACCGCCTTCCACAGAGCCATAGCCGGATAATGTTAATATACTTACAAATGATCCATCACTCAGAATAACAGGGGTTCTTTGCCCATCGGCAACAATAAGATACGCATCTCTTTGACCATTTGCTCTGGTCCATGGTGTTGCTGATGAATAATTACAATCCTTTTGACCTGCGCTTCCGGAACAAGTTCTTAATATCTTTAAATAAGGTTTCCAGTAAGTGTCAAAGTACACTTTACTGCCTTTTGAACTATCCCAATAGAGAGATGACTCATTATCCACTTCTGAGAGCCGGAATGCTTGATTTAATATCGTATACACTTTTTTTAACTGTGTAACGCTCTGCGTCTTCTTGTAATTCCCTACCAATGAAGGCAGCGTCATTGCGGCAACTACACCGATTATGCCAAGAGTTATTAATACCTCGGCGAGAGTAAAGCCTTTTTTACAGATTTCTTCTATGGCGGCGCTAAATGGCTCTTTGCCTGCGTCAATACCACGTTTGGTGCTTAAATTACTCTGCCCCCCCCCCGAAAACCATTGCTATCACTGCATTTTTCATAATTCTATCTCCTTTTTCGTTGTACTTCTTTATTCATATCAGGTATATTTCTTTTCGCTAATACGCTCTTAACAATATTTGGTAACGGGAAAATAATCCTTGATGTGTCGGACATCTGGCACCGCTATCATCTAGAAAACAAATATACTTGATATAAAATATTAATATCCTTTTTTATTATAAACTATTACTTTGAGTTTCGCAATAATGTATTATGTATTAACCAGTTCCCTATACATATTTAAGTATTCTAAAGAGCTTTTCTTCCAAGAAAAGTCAGCTTCCATTGCAGACTTTCTCATAGCATTAAAAGTATACTTATCCTTATAAACACCTGATGCACAATTTATTGCAGACATCATATCCCAGGCATCGTAGCCCCAGAATTTAAATCCTGTAGAGTCAGCTAACGGATAACCGGTAACAGTGTCCTCCAGACCTCCTGTAGCTCTTACAACAGGAAGAGAGCCATAACGCATTGCAATAAGTTGACTTAATCCGCAAGGTTCAAATTTAGACGGCATCAGGAAGAAGTCACTTCCCGCATAAATTTGATTTGCTAAATCTCCGCGGTAACCTATATATGCCCTTATATTAGCAGAATTATTTGAAAGCCAGATTAACAGATTTTCATAATCTGAATTTCCGCTTCCTAAGAAAATAAAATCTGCATTACAGTTTTTCAAATCATTTTCTGCTGCTCTGATTAAATCCAGCCCCTTTTGCGGAACCAGACGAGAAATAAACGCAAAAAGAGGGCGTTCAGTGTTGTACTCTAACCCAAATGCTTCACAAACTTTCTTTTTATTCTCTTCCTTATTTTTAACAGATTTAACATCATAATTTTTTATAATTGTTTTATCTTTCTTAGGATTAAATACGTCATAATCTATACCATTCAATATCCCTTTTAGTTTATGCTGAGCTCCGCGCAAGGTATAGTCCATCCCTTCGCCATATTCACCTGTAAGTATTTCTTTTGCATATGTAGGTGATACAGCTACAATTCTATCTGAATAATTAATAGCACCCTTCATCCAGTTAACCTTGCCGTAATGCTCGACACCCCACTCATTATATACTATATCTTTACGCATGTTAGCAAAATCCAGAACATCTTCAAACCAGACTCCCTGATATGCAAGATTATGGATTTCAAATACTGTTTTGGTATTCTGCCAGTATTCATCGTATTTGTAGTTACTTTTTAAATAAACCGGTATCATTGCTGTATGCCAGTCATTTGCATGAATTATGTCAGCCCTGAAATTCAAAAGTTTCGCATATTCCATAACAGCAAGCGAAAATGCAATATATCGTTCATGCTCGTATCTTGTATCAAGCCATTTAGGATAGACTTCCTGAAAACAGGTAAAATACCAGTCATTATGCACAAAAAATACATTTATATTTGTTCCGGGAAGCTTACACATAAACAGCCGGAAACGGTGTCCCTGATTTCCAAAAGTAAGCCATAATGAAGAATTTTCAAGTTCTTTTATACCATATTTATCAACATCAATGCACCCATGAAGCGGTGTAAAAACAGCAATTTCAGCATTTTTCTCAATATACTTTGGCAAGCTACCCATTACATCTGCAAGACCACCTGCTTTAGAAAATGGAGCTACTTCCGCTGCTGCAAATAATATTTTCATTATACCTCACTTTCAGATTGATTGTTCTGTACATCTTCTGTTTGCACAATTTCAGAAGCATCAACAGTATCGTAATCTTTTGGCGGTACATTTTCCTCATCATCAGGGTCAACTTGTGCAATAAAATGATCAGGATCTGTATCAAATTCAAAATTAATTCCCCATTTTTTAGAAATATAATTTGCCTGAGCAAGACAAATCTGAGAATTAATCTCCTGGCCTTTAAACCTCAATACCTTATACATATTATATTTAAACAGGAGCATAAGGTATTCATTTGCATAATCAGCTTTCTCAAGCTGGATTAGAGAGTTGTTTACAATACCGTATGTTACTGTATATTTGCCTTGTGCAAGATTTAGTTCACTCATAATATACCATGCAAGATAAAGAAGGTTTGTCATACCTTTTTCGTTGGCGGTCTTAATAATCTTATAAATTATCATTGAAGCTTTTGTATGTGAATCAATTTTTATATAAGCATATGCAATCATTAAATCAGCGAACAATTCAAACTGGTGAAGACCTCTGCTTTTAGCAAGAATCTTAGCCTCATAAACTTCTTCCGCAAACACATTATAATCATGCCTGCAGCGCATAAATGCTTCTATAATATGGAAAATAACTCCTGAAAATTTATCGTTTTCAGATACCATACTTCTGTCATACTTAGGTATTCGCCCGAAAATCATATCCTGAAGCGCTATGAATATATCAAACGAGTGAGGAACATTTGTCAAGTCTGTTCTTACAATATTCAGAAATTCCTGAACATTACCCTTCAATTGAAGAACATTACACAATGCAACATATGCAATAGTATCCATAACAATTGCTTCAAATTGTTCTTCAGTGAGATAGTCCGGTTTTAATGCAGAAAGATTTGCCTGATTAACAACATTTAAAACTCTATAGCCAACATCAAGACAATCTTCCCAAGCTCCGATATTAAATAATATTTCCACATGCACAAGTGACATTAAGAAGAAATAATGGTTATAATCTGTTGCTCCGGGATCAATTGAAGCATTCGGGAGCATTGATAAAATTTTATGTGTTAATTCCAGAGCATGAGTATAATTCCCATTTAGCAAACAGCCCTGAATCATTTTATTACACAGATTAACGACCTTGTCAGCTTCCCCTGCTTTCTCCAGGTTAAGAAGTGTCTGCTCAGCAATAGGGAATGTTTGTTCCGGAATATAATCAAAAAGATTATTTGAAATATTTTCAAACAATTCAAGCTTGTATTTTTCAATATCATCCTGAGCCTCTTCGTCAGTATTCATATCAAGAAGCTTTAAAATTCTGTCTGCACAATTAAGATAAGCATTAAAATCGCCCAAAGAAAGGTCTATTTTGGCAAGTTTTTCCCATTCAAGGAACTCGGACTTATGATCATCCAGTAATCCGTATAAATATGCTTTTTCAGGAGAAGGCATAGTTTCTTCAAAAATATTCTCAAACAGGAAGTTTGCAATTTCCTTAAGATTATCCTTGCTTAAAGTTTCAAGCAGGTTTTCTCGCAATATATTATAGTTAGGGAAATACATACAATTGTTGTAGAAATAGATATAACCCATCTGTGAGAGTTTTTCAATTGTTTCTTCCAAATCAGGACAGCCGAGAGATTTTATAGTATCCTGATCAATTCTGGTACCAAGAAGAACACACTTTGTAAGAAACTTAATAGCTTCCGGATAATCCTGTAAAAGGTTAAGACGGCGTTTTACAAGCTTATTTAAACTTGATGGAATAATAATGGTTTTAGGATTAATAAGGTTTATTGTGTCTTCTGTTGCCTCAAAAACTCCTGATTCTATAAGATATTGTATTGCAATATCAAGGAAAAGAATACTGCCGAAAGAATACTTTGCAATACGCTGGAAGTAAAAAGTATCCATAATATTTTTATAATACTCTTTATTTTCAGCAATCATTTTTTCAAAAGGAGTAGGTTTCAGTGTTATTTCGGTATAATAAGGTTTTGACAGCAGAAAGTGCATATCTTTATGTAATGAAAACTCCTTATCATACTGGATTAGATAGCTAATATCCAGCTGCTCAAAAGCTTCAAATAAATATTTCAGAACATCATATGAGCTTGTGTCAATTTTATCAAAATTTTCTATAAAAATCAGTGTATTAGGAATAGCCTGCAAAAGAGTAAGAAAAATGTCAAAATAGGTATACCTTGTATCTTCCGGACTATCAACATCTCTTTCTTTGAATGTAATTAAGTCCTTAATCATACCAGTTGTATCAATTGAAGAAAACATAGTAAAATCGTTCTTTGAGAACAATTTTTGAGATACAGTGTATTCAAAAATAGCAGCAACCAAATCTCTGAAGAAAGAATACGGTGAATATTTCATCTCATCGTAACAGGTTACAGTAATTATATTTTTATATACCCCTAAATCTGCAATAGTTGTAACAATTTTTAGGGAATAAGGAACATATAAAGGAGCAGTCTTAACAGCAATAATTCCCTTTGGTATTGCTTGAAGTTTATTTACAATATGATAGAATACATCAATATTTTCTGTTCTAATAAATTCGCATTCAATTTCATTAAAGTTAATGGTTTCAATATCATAAATAGAATCAGGATCAAATGGTTTCTCCATTTTGCTCAGCGCTTCACCGTCAAGCTTATCCTGTTCAACCAGAAGATTTTGCACAAAATTAGGAATTTCAGCTTCTTCATCTTTTTCATCAAGTTCTTCATAGTTTATAATTATCAAGTCAGAAACACTGACTTCAAAGAACATTATCATCTGTCCTTTAACCATAACAGAATTTAACGGAGTAAACTTATAATCAGCACCTATTGCCTGGTTAACATAGTTGTCAGCAATAATCTGGAATGTATTCATCAGTTTTTCGCGCTGGCTTTCACTCTGATTAACCATACTAATATTAAATCCTGAATTTAAATCATACGGATCATCATGGATAGTGCGTTTCATTAAAAACATATTACATCTGACGGAAGCATTCTTTTTGTTTGTCAACCTGTAATTCATTTTTGTTATCTCAGTCAGAATGGCAATTGCGGTATTAATTGCGGTATTTGCAGAGCTGTTGAAGGTATAATCTTTGTAAAATCTCAGCATATAAACATTGCCTACAAGCTGCCGTCTCACTCCGGCTTCTTTGGCGCAGTCATAAATTATTTTATCAAGATTAGCCTTAAACTTATTTAGCAGACGGGCTGAACCTAACAGAACCTTCATCTCGCTCATATTAGGAAATTCAATAGTAAGACATACAAAATTATCGGTATTAGACTCGTTAAGAATAACACTTTCTTCAGTACTAAAACCGCATTTTTTACACTTTTTATCGCCGGTAAGATTAATTTTCCCGCACTTATTGCACTTACCGATGATAACATAACCGCATTTTTTGCATGTATTTGTTTTGTTTATGGTCTTACATACCGGACAAACGACTTTCAAAACCTTTTTACAGTTCGGACATACAATCGTTTTATCATCCAGTTCTAACCCGCACTTTGGACATTCCATAACTTAAATATACCACATAAGCTATTAACTAACAAATTGTAACACTTATTAATAAACGGCGCTGCCTTCAGACAGCGCCTGAATTATTTTATTTATATGAAATACCTGCTTTTTTCATACGGTTAATACATTCTTTGATTGTATCAACATCTTTTGTCAAAGCAATACGGAAATAACCTTCGCCGTATGTGCCGTAACCATTTCCAGGCGGAACAACAACATGAGCTTTTTCAAGCATTTCGGTAACAAATTGTTCTGAAGTCATTCCTTTGGGTACAGGAAGCCACAGATAGAAGGTTGCTTTTGATGGTTTTATATCCCATCCGAGTTCTCTCAAGCCTTCTTCCATTGCATCACGACGCTGCTGGTACATATTATTCAAGTCTTCTATATACTTTTTATCAACAGAAAACGCTGCGGCAGCTGCCTGTTGAATTGCTTTAAAAGTTCCGCTGTCAATATTATTCTTAATTGTACCAAGTGCCTTAACTGCATCTGCATTCCCGCAGACAAACCCGACACGCCAGCCTGTCATATTGTATGATTTTGAATGAGAATAAAATTCAATTGCAATATCTTTTGCACCTTCGACCTGCAAAACAGAAGGGGCTTTATAACCGTCATATGTCATTTCAGAATATGCCATATCCTGACACAGGAGAATATCATATTTTTTACAGAAATCTACGGCTTTTTTGAAAAATTCCAAATCAGCAACAGCTCCAGTTGGATTATTTGGATAATTCAAAAACATGATTTTCGATTTTCTAGCAACATCTTCAGGAATTTTATCAAAGTCAGGAAGATAACCGTTTTCTTCCAACAACGGCATACGGAAAGGGGTTCCGCCGGCAAAAATCGTTGCATTATGGTAAACAGGATAACCCGGATCAGGAACTAATGTATAATCACCTTTATCAACGAACGCAAAGAATACATGTGCAATTGCTTCTTTAGACCCGATGTTACATAACATTTCCTTATCAGGATCAAGCTCAACGCCGAAACGTTCTTTCATCCATTCACAGGCTGCCTTTCTAAAAGCCTCGGTCCCGTTATACGGAGGATAATCATGGTTTTTAGGATTATCAATAGCTTTGTGCATTTCATCAACTACAGGCTGCAAAGTAGGTTTATCAGGATCACCAATACCCAAGCTTATAATATCAATGCCTTTAGCTTTAGCTTCAGCAATTTTTCTGTCAATCTCCGCAAAAAGGTACGGAGGAATTTTTTCTAAACGTTCTGATACTTTCATCTTCTCTCCCTATATCTTAATAATTTTCCTTAACCTTAATTTTATGCTAACATAAAAAATAGGGAAAGACAATGAGCATAATTACAGACGACAGCAATTTTGAAAAAAATTTTGATATAAACAAGAAAAATCAGAATGTTAAGGCTGAAACAATAGAATTTGACAAAAATTTTGAAAATAGTATAAGACCGAAAAGTTTTGAAAGTTATATAGGTCAGTCTGCATTAAAAGAAACTTTAAAAATTACTATTGAAGCGGCAAAGAAACGGGAAATGCCGTTAGATCATCTTTTATTTTACGGACCGCCCGGGCTGGGTAAAACTACTCTTGCCGGAGTAATTGCAGAACAGATGGGGGTTGAAATTAAAATTACATCAGCTCCTGCTCTTGAGCGCCCGAGAGATATTATAGGGATTTTAATGTCGCTAAAAGGCGGAGAAATTTTGTTTATAGATGAAATCCACAGACTTAATAAAGTTGCAGAAGAAATTCTCTATCCGGCAATGGAAGATTTTTTCCTTGATATGACAACAGGAAAAAGCCAGACAGTTAAAACATTACGGGTACCGCTTCCAAAATTCACTCTTATCGGAGCAACAACAAAAGCCGGAGAATTATCCGGACCGTTACGCGACCGATTTGGAATTATCCACCGATTAGAATTTTATACTGATGAAGAACTTGCACAGGTAATTACAAGAACTGCCGGACTTTTGAAAATTGATATAGACAAAGCAGGAGCTCTTGCAATTGCAGGGCGGTCAAGAGGAACTCCGCGTATTGCAAACCGACTTATAAAACGGGTAAGTGACTACGCTTTAGTTAAATCAGACGGAAGGATTACTGAAGGAATTGCAAATAAGGCGCTTGATACATTAAAAATTGATGCCTGCGGGCTTGATAGCACAGACAGAAGTCTTTTGAAAATGATTATCGAAAAATATGACGGAGGACCGGTTGGGATTGAAACTTTAGCTGCTGCACTCGGGGAAGATGTACGTACTTTAGAAGATGTATGCGAACCATTTTTGCTCCAGGCAGGATTATTACAAAGAACACCGCGGGGCAGAAAAGTTACTCCCGCAGCGTTCAGACATCTCGGGTATAAAAATACTGTTGAACAGCAAAATCTTTTTTAAAAATCAAATTGCTGTCCTTTTGAATAATTCTCATATTCAAGTTCATCTTTACCGCTAAGGATATTTAATAAACTTTTTGAACCTAAATATGTATTTGCAACATGTGTACCTGTTCTGTTAACAAAGAGTTGATACACGTCACGCCCGAATTGATTAGGTTTTTTGTGACCGTTAACATCAAAGTAAAAGTATCCGCAAGCATTTGAGGTGTAAGTAACTGGTATTTTGTCACCATTTTCATCTAATATCGGTCTTCCATACTCATCGGTTTTATGAGTAGTTTGCAGTGCTGAACAGTTCTCCCTTTTGGAATTGATGACTGCAATATACTCTCCGTTCGGGAGAATAATTTTCGGATATGAAGCCAAAGAGGTTACACTTCCTGCATTATTGCTATCAAGCTGTAACTTAGCATACTTAACATCATAGTAATATTTTGCACAGCCTTTTTGAGAACTGTTTTTACAATAAGATGCCCCTTTAAAATATTTGAGTAATTTTTTGGCAACAACACTACTGTCATCTGTAGTGTTAAATAAAAAAGAATTATCTCCGATTACCCCTAAATCTTGTTGAGCCAGCAAAAGAGTATTTGTCAATTCTGAATAAACTTTTTTTGTACGCGAAATTAACTCTTTATCCTGATTTTTCTGAATAAGTGACGGTAAAGTCATTGCGGCAACTACACCGATTATGCCAAGAGTTATTAATACCTCGGCGAGAG